>CEQE01059100.1_pt1 | contig 56266 bp, 62 predicted proteins | sample 356201 | NCBI WGS metagenome assembly CEQE01 (sample SAMEA2619970, study PRJEB7988) | marine metagenome | biome: marine biome (ENVO:00000447); feature: mesopelagic zone (ENVO:00000213) & marine oxygen minimum zone (ENVO:01000065); material: "saline water (ENVO:00002010), including plankton...
ACGGTATGGAACTCTCTGGATTCAGGAAACTGCTGACCGACTTCCGAGAACCGTGGAATAATGCCGCCGCCGTAACCGTAAACGCTGACCGTGCCCCCTTTCCAGTAGCCTTTACGGGTCTCGTAGGAATGCTCCAACTGCCCCAGCAGGTCGTTGGCGATGCCATTGATACGTGCTTGTGGGTGCTGATCTCGGAGCCGCTTGATACCTGATACAAAACTCGGCCAGGGCCCGTTTTCAAGCTCGTCCAGCATGGGTGTGTGGTGTTGCTTGTTATCCGCCATGTGAATCCCGCTCCATTGTCAGTCGCTTGTGCCCCGGTGATGGCATCCGGTGAAAACATCGCCTTATAAGTTCAACCAACAGCCAGACCGGCCGTCTGCTGGGGGCAATGTCACCTGCCGCCGTGGCACATGATTCGTGCTCGGGATCATTCTATGCGCCGGCCCGGCTGAGACCATTCCCCGGGCGGTATGCGGTGGGAAAAGCCGATTTATCCCTTTGGGGATAGGTTGATTTTTGCAATGCACAAAAACCGTTTGGGAAGAGACGGGTCTTTGGACTTAACAAGTCCAAGAAATCAGAGACTTAAGTCGATCCTGGCTTCGGACCCCCTTAAACCCGTCCTGCCAGTGATATTCCGGCAAGCCAAATCATCTACAGGATCAACCTTTTGGGAGAGTTTTCCAACGGTATCACCCCACTAGAATCAAGATCCGCGTTTCAACACCGTATGTCAGATTATTGGCCATGCACCCGACCGCACTATCTGTCCCAACGACCCCAGGCCGTTCGCAAAAGGCGGTCTTCGGTTTTGTGCGCCGCTGGCAGGAGCGTCTCGGCCGATACCGGCAAACGATTGACGACCTCACCGTGGATATCGCTGACCCGCATCGTATTTCCATTGCAGAACGCACCGCGCTCGCCACACGGATCAGGCACACCAACATGGCGATCTATCGCTGCGAACACCCCGGCGAGGCTGGCCCCGATGCCCTTCTGGCGCTCGCGACCCAACTGGGCCTTGGCCGGCCGGAGCGGAATCTCTGTGCCGATGACTACGGGCTCAGCAGAATTCAGGTGGAGGAAGGCAGCCCCCATCAGCGCTACATCCCCTACACCAGCCGGCGTCTCAACTGGCATACCGACGGCTACTACCATACGGCCGACCGGATCATCCGGACGATGCTGCTGCATTGTGTGCGGCCGGCACTGCAGGGCGGCGCCCTTGAAGCGATCGATCATGAAATTGTCTACGGTCTGCTGCTTGGGCAGGACCCGCGACTGGTGGAGGCCCTTTCGCAGCCTGACGCGATGACCATTCCCGAAAACAATCCGGGCGGCAGTACCCATCGGGCTGAATGCCAAGGTCCGGTATTTTTCTGGGATGCCGGTGTACTTCGGATGCGTTACACCGCCCGCAAGCACAACGTCACCTGGAAGCACGACACGCTGACCCGAGAAGGGGCGGCCGCCCTCGAGGAGATTCTGAACGGGTCGGGCGATCTGATCGTCCGCCGTCGGCTGAGATCCGGAGAGGGCCTTGTGTGCGCCAATGTCCCGCACCGAAGAGAAGCCTTTAGCGATTCGGAGCACAGCGAGCAAACCCGGCTGGTATACCGCGGCCGGTACACCAAGGCGCAGGCGGTATAACGGACTTCGCGGCACTATGCTCTGGATCAGCGAACTTATCCTGCAAAACCAGCCGTCCTCTTTCGAGGAACTGATCACGCTGGTGCGGCAAAAAGCCCGCGAAGGTGGCCGTTTCTTGCGTATGCATGTCAAGCCACCCTATCCGGATACGCCCCGGAACTGGGAGGACCGGCTCGAGGCGACCTTCAGCCGCACGGTCGATGTCGACGACAGGGAGTTACAGCGGTGAAATATCTCGGGGACAGCTTTGATCTAGGCGCCGAATCACAGGATGAGGCCGCGCCCTCACCGGCCGCCCTTAATACCCAGTTGTCGGCGGTTCAGGACCGCCTGAACGAAAGCGAGATCGAACTCGATTCGCCCCAGTGGCGTGAGCTGGCGCTGCAGGAAGGCCGACTGCTGCTCGCGCTTGAACGCGGTGCTGACGCCTGGCAGAGCGGCCGACAATGCTTTGACCGGTTCTGTGCCGCACGACTCTGGGCTGAGGCCATCGAAGCGGCGCGCATTATGTTTCGGTCCGGCGAAACCGACGCACTGGTGGCACTCGGTCACGGTGTCTGGCTCGCAGTGACCTTTCCTGTTGACCCGGAACTCTCCGTAGCCCTGCTCCGGGACATTATCGAAGAGACACCAGACGACTCAGACGGCGCCGCTGTCGCCGCAGCCGCAGCGGCTTATGTGGTCGACCTTCGCAGCGAGGGCAAGGAACACGAGTCCCTGTCTTTTTTTACCAACCAGATGCTGGGAACCGTCGCCAGACGCCATAGCAAAATTGAAGACCAGCAAGCATTCGACCAGTGGATCGAACGCCTGGAACTCAATGATCCTGCACACTTCCTGCCCCGTCTTCGTAACGTGGTCGACGTGCTGGTCCAGGATGACTGGTGGATCGACCGCGAAGCGATACAAGCCTCGCTGCCGGTACAGTGACCGGGTTCATGACCATGCCCGGTTTCTGGCAAGAAGCCCCTGTCGCAAAGGCGCCGGTCCTGCCCGAGACCGTTATCGATCTGGTGTTCCGGACCGAAGGCCGGCAGCTGCCGGCTGATCACGCCTGGACACTCAGCCGGGCGGTTACCCGGGCACTGCCCTGGCTTGAAGACGAAGCCCACACCGGCATTCACCTGATCCACGGTGCCCAGTCCGGCAATGGCTGGCAACAACCCGCTGATAACGGTGTGATCGAACTTTCGGCCCGCACGCGTTTTGTGCTGAGAGTGCCTGAAACCCGTGTCCCGGCAGCGCGTGCGCTCAGCGGCCAGACCCTCGAGATCGACCGCCATGCCCTAACCCTGCTTGGGGCCCGAGTGCGTCCACTCACGCCTTTTGCGACCGTGCTGGCCCGACACATACGGGTAACCGAAACAACGACGGATGAGCCCGTTTTTCTGGAGCATACTGCGCAATGGCTCGGCGAACTCGGCATCTCGCCAACCAAGATGCTGTGCGGACGTATTCACCAGTTCACCACACCCCAAGGCACGATGCTGACCCGCAGCCTGTTAATCACCGACCTCAGTCCCAAGGATTCCGCTGTCGTACAGCACAACGGTCTTGGGCCAGACCGCCTGCTGGGCTGCGGCCTCTTTTTGCCGCATAAAAGCATCGGCGCTGTCCACACACCCTTGACGGAGGACGGGGACTGACGCTGTCACCCCGAAAAGGAGCGCACCATGTCAATCGACGCCGACGGTAAAACGATAGCCACTACGGAAAATGGATTTGTGGAAAATCCTGAAGACTGGACAGAGCCTGTCGCAAAGGCCATGGCCAGCGCAGAGGATCTGGAATTGACCGGCCGGCACTGGGATATCATCCACTACCTGCGTGAGGAGTACTTCTCCAACAACGGTAATCAGCCCAACAACCGTGCGCTGCTCAAGGAAATGAGCGCGCGCTGGGGCCACAAGGTCAGCAACAAGGAACTTTTCGAACTGTTCCCGGGCAATCCAAGCAAACAGGCCGGCCGTCTTTCAGGGCTTCCGGAAAGCATGCGCAAGGGCGGCTACTGAGCGCTGGCACGGGGAATGGCAAAAGGCCCCCGGACTATCTGAATCATAACCAGGAGATAAGACCCATGAGCGAAAAACAGGAATTGATCCGCAAAATGCTCAAGATGCAAAAGGATTTCATTGCCCAGGAGCGCCAGGGCGGGATTGATCCCAAGGACTACTTCGCACCGGAAAACGACCACCCCTTGTCGGGCTTTCGTGAGTCCTATGCCGACATTGCGACACAGGTCGTGGACCTTGCCCACGAAGAAAAAGGTTCAAAACGCTGAAGGCAAAGCCGGCCCGCTGCTTAGAACTTCAGGCGCTCGGCCATCTCAACGCTGAAAGTGGCGGCGCAGCAGGTGCCGCGCTTGTGATAGGCCTGCAGCATCTGTGCGGCGCCCTCCAGCCAGTGCGTGGCGCCCTGCCGGACCACCTGTTTTAACCGCGAGATGCTGTTCCCGGACAGCGATCCCTCGTAGGCATCTACCAGTGCCGGAAACAGCTGGCGGCGAAGACCCGTCATGGTCGCAAAATAAAAATGCAGCGGTGCGCGCTCTTCTTCGGCCAGCAGCGCGGGCAACACCATAAGACAGTCTGCCAGATGATCGCGGACTGCCCGGATCAGCGCCTCCGTTGTCCGGTCATCGGTTGATGCCAGCATGTCCTCCCAATCGCTGCCCAACTGCTGGCCACAGACCCGTTCGCCCAACTCGTGCAGAATGGCGGTTTCCGTGAATACCTCGACCATCCGTTCCAGGGCGCCTTGTGCATCGTCAATAAAGCCGTAACTCTCGAGGGTCCGGGACATTGCGTTGCGCGGCTTCTTCCACCGCCACTCCTCGATCATCTCCCAGAGCGCCCGCCGCATTGACTCGCGCCTTATCCAGATCGTATTGCCCCGCGTCATCGCCACAGGCGCAATCATTTCCCGGGCCTGCTCAGAGTCCGTGCATAACAGCCGGTAGCCCTCGCCGGACTCCGATGCTGTCAAACGACCGACAAAAAAGACGGGCTTGCCGAACCGACCGATACCCGCACTGTACCCGTAACCGAGCGGCACCAACCATGCGTTTACTGCCGCTACGTCGAAGGCATCCACCCACTGGCCGGGTAAAGGCAGCGCCCGGTAGGATGCGTCCTCAAGCGTATCCCAGTAACTCTCGCGGTTCTGGACCCACTCGCCGACCTCCTCGGCACGAAGCACCACATCAAAACCCAGCTGGCGCTCCCAGCGGAAGTATTCGCGCATGTGCATCAGATAGACACACAGGGTATAGCTGCCCGCGTGCTGTGCGTCCGAGACATCACAGTTGTGCTGTACCGCATCCAGAAACGGGGTTGGCAAGCGGGGCATGGGCGACACCTTAAGATAAACTCCTGACCGGGCGCAACGATTATGAAGACAAGAATTCGCGACCGCTGGCGCAACCCCGAACAGCAGGAGTCAGCCGAAAAGAATGGCCAGGCACTGGGATATGTCTGCTGGCAGCTCGCACTGACTGCCGCCCGTAACCTGCACGCGGAAGACTTTATCTACCAGGATGATGTCCAGCGGGTGGCCGTGATTCGCGAGTACCTGGTCTTTCTGGTTCACGCCGCCGACCGCCTGGCCTTCGATACGCTTGAAGCGCACGACCGCACCGCCTTTGTACCGGCCCTCGCCCACGCCTGCGCGGCGCAGTTTCAGAGAAACGCGGCTGAGGTTCTGGGCAGCGGCGACTACCGGGAGCAGTTCATCGAAACGCTCAACCGCCGCAACAGCCATTACGGCGAGTGCAGTTTCACCGAGGGTACCCCCGGATACGCCCTGTTACGGGCGTTCAGCGACCACATCCAGGCAATCATGGGTCACGATCAGACCAACCGCTGGGTGATGGACCAGGTGATGGATATCGATGGCCCAAGCGTGGTCAAGCAGCTTGCGAAATCGATGAAGAACCTCGGTTCCGGAGCGGACTCTGCTCGGAATGCTCCCGCGGTAAAGTGAGCGCGGGCGGAATTTAGGCTGCTTTCCAATCGGCCGCGCTATCGGTGGTCTTGTTCTGACCATCCTCGTAACCGGCTGAGTATGCATCCGTGACCCTTTGCTCTTGCCGCTGTGGGTTTCCCAGGAATTCCCCGACCCATCCCCTGGACATAGTCCGGATTCACGCCCATTTTTTCCAGCTTGTCGATCGTTTCATAATAGACCGTATTCATAAGTGCCTCCGACGAAGCAACGACCCAACAGCGACGGCAATACTACCCCCGGCGACGCTGTCCCGGGATATCCCCCTTGGGTGGGTCGATTCCGGACAGTCAGGGTTAAGGCACCCGGGAAGTGTGTGCAACATCATGATCCCGGTGCAACAAACCCGGGGTTGCCGGCAATCCCCTTCACCTTGGGGATGTTGGGCTTCACATCACGGATCACCTTCTGGTCACGCAGGTACTCTGCCACGACGTCCCAGATGTCGGGCAGTTCGTCGGGCTGAGGATTGACACTTGCCCACCCCGCGACCTTGTAGGTTCGCGCAGGATCAATCGGTTTGCCGTTAAGCTCCAGGTCCGACAGCCTCTCGCCGATCGGCGCCGCAGGATCAATGGCATAGCGAAGGCCGCCGACCCGCACCATGTCACCGCCCATCTGATAGTAGGGGTCCGGGTTAAACAGGTTATCGGCGATATCTTCCAGTATCAGTTTGATCATCTCGCCGGTCATTTCCGTCAGCGTGGATTTGGCGTAGGTAATCCCGGTCTGGTCCATCACATGTTCGACCGTGATCGGATCACCCGGCAGCAGGCTGGTTCCCCAGCGGAAGCCGGGTGAGAAGGCGATGTCGGCTCCGCGCACTGACATCAGTGCGTCGACAATGACCTGGTCAAAAGTGCCGATAAAGTTCCCACGCCGGTACAGCGTAGTCTCGGCCGTCGCGAGCACCGTCTCAAGCTGCTGCTTGAACGGCTCACGCACGGTCTCAATGAAAGATGCCATCTGCGGGTCGGGCGGCAGCAGGTTGGCGAAAATGGGCAGTAGCCGATAACGGTAGTCCGCCACGCGCCCGTCACGCACATCGAGATCCATCACCGAGAGAAACTTGGCATTCGAGCCGGAATTGACGACCAGCGTCTTTCCCCCGGCGTTACTGACCAGACTGGGTTTTGGCATCCCATCGTGGGTGTGGCCGCCCAGGATCACATCGATCCCGGTCACCCGGCTCGCGAGTTTCAGGTCCACATCCATACCGTTATGGGACAGCAGCACGATGATCTGCGCACCCTTCGCCCGTACCGCGTCGACCATCTCCTGGCACTGCTCATCACGAATGCCGAAACTCCAGTCCTCCATCATGTAGCGCGGGTTGGCCAGCGTGGTATAAGGGAAGGCCTGGCCGATGATGCCCACGGGAATCCCGTTCATTTCCCGTATCGTGTAGGGCTTAAACACCTGTCCGGACTCTTCATCATAAGCCGGCTTGTCCTCAAAGGAGGCATCCTCGGTGAGCATCACGTTCTGCGCGAGGAACTCGATCGGGGAGAGCTGTTCGTCCACAATCTCGCGGACCCGGTCCATACCGTAGGTAAATTCCCAGTGCCCGGTCATGATGTCCACCCCGAGCAGCTTGCACGCATCGACCATATCCTGGCCATAGGTCCATAGTGATGTGGCAGACCCCTGCCAGGTATCACCGCCGTCCAGCAGGAGACTGTTGGGCCGCGATGCCCTGAAACGCTTCACCAGCGTCGCCAAGTGCGCAAAACCGCCGACTTTGCCGTACTTTCGGGCCGCGGCCTCAAAATCCAGGAAGGTAAACGCATGCGCGTTGGCGGACCCCGGTGCGATACCGAAGTGTTTCAGAAAGTGCTCGCCGACCACGTGTGGCGGTTTGCCGAACGTATCACCGATGCCGATATTGAAGTTGGGTTCCCGAAAGTACACCGGCATCAGCTGGGCGTGGCAGTCAGTAAAATGCAGAAGCGACAAATTGCCAAAGGCCGGCACGTCGTATTCAACATCGGCGTCGCCAAAAACGCGGCTGTTGACCGCCATGCCCGCGGCGCCTGCCATTGCCAGCAGGCGCATGAATTCTCTGCGGTTAAGACTCATCTCGATACCTCTTTTAGGGTCATTGAAAACATCATGCCTTGCCGTGGGCGCTGGTCATCCAGCCGCAGATACCCGCCGGTGAGCACCCATCCCGTCACCGGGCAGCCCGGCGCCACGCACAGTCGCCCCAAGTTCTGTGACAAAAAACCCGGCCGCTAGGCCAGGTTTTTCTGCGGGCTCCTGACCTGGGCCGAACGGTGCTTATCATCCGGCCGCAAGTCGCATCGGCGACTTCCTACTGGCGCTGACTGGGCACCTTCAGCGGTACACCGGTATTCATCACGGCTTCATAGAACTCGAGCGCTTTGTACTCTTCGCCCTGTGCCTTGAACGGGTGGGCGCGGACCTGTTTATTGCAGCCCCCGTATCGACGGTGCATGGTACCCCAGGGTTTGCCCGCGACCTGCCACTTGGTTCGCCATACCGGGAATCCCACGCCGTGGCCGAGTCCAGCACTCAGGACGTCGCCGCGTACGCTGTTTCCAGCGTTAGTCACATGGCAGTCGGCGCAGGAGAAGTTCAACTGGCCGCGTTTGGCCCAGTAGAACTGGCGGCCTTTTTCATACCAGGCCTGAGCGCCGGGGTCGGAAAAATCCACCACCACTCTCTCGCCGTTGAACTGGGATCGGTAGTGGGCAACAAGCCGGGCCATCTTGCTCCGCTTGACGTTTTTGATCACCTCTTCTCCGTTGGCCTTCAGGCAGGCATTGATATCGCCGACGACGGTGTGAAGATCGCCTGTCGCCGCATCGAACACAGGATAGGTGTGCCCCGGCGCCAGGTCGCAGTCGTTCAGCGACTTGCCGTTCTTGAACGGGGCGTTCCACTCTTCGGCGGCCGTTTCCATCTCGGGCTCGTAGGGCGGAAACTCCATCGCCAGTTCCCAGTTGGCACGACGGTGCTCGTACTGCGGCAAGGCATTCACGCCATCCTGGAAGTCCTCGATGGTCAGGCCCGGAAAACGCTTCAGGAAAAAGCCCTGAAAGGCTTCGATGTCCTGTTGAATTTCCGACTCGGAAATTGCCTGAGCCCCTGATGCACCTACCACAGCGAGTCCTGCTGCCAGCGTCAGTGATACCAGTTTCTTCATTTTCTTCTCCTCAGATCGCTGAGCTCGAGCGATGTTCTTGTGCCCGCATCAGCGCGTTGCGTTCTACTTGACAGCCTTCTCCGCGCTGTCGCTTTCGCCCTTGTTATCCACCCAGCTTACGGTAACTGTATCGCCGGACTTCGCGTTCGGGATCGAGATACCGATCAAGGGGTTTTTCGACACACCGGCACCCAGATTAGCCTGCGCCACCGTCTCCCCATTCACCGCAAACTCCATGGTCTGAATGAAGTGGGCCGGAACTTTCTCACCGGTTTTCTTGTCCTTGCGAAGCCCCGTTTCCATGGGGTGTTTTGCAAGCACCATCACCTCGTAGCCCCCGCCCTTGCTTTTCTTGATTTTCATCTTTGTCGATGCCATCACACTTCTCCTGCTTGATTCTGTCGATTTAGCCGCCGCAACCGCCGACCGTTACCTTGATCTCCTGCGAGGCCAGATACAGCTTGCCGCCTGCCTTCACATAGCAGTTCACCGGAGAGGTCTGGCCCATTTTGATACGCGTACTGTATAGACCGCCTGCGCCCGCAACCTGCAGGGAAGTGGTGTAAGGCGAGGGGTTCTTGATTGTGATAATCGCAATTGCCTCCACACCCTCCAGGGAAGTCATCACTTTGATCGGAACCACGGCGCCGTTTTCTGCCTGCAGCGGCGCCTTGATGGAGACCTGGTCACTTTGCTCCACTTCTGAGGTGCCGAAAAATGCGTTGAGCGCATCGGCTTCTGTCTTGGATTCAAACGCCGCCTTCGGCCAGGTCGCCGCCAGTACCCGGGTCGGAGTAAGCATGCCTGCACCAGCGGCAACTGCGAGGGTGCCTGCCGCCAGCGACCCTTTTAGAAATATTCTGCGTTTCATAATTTTTGCCTTCTCTAGATGAATTGATCGGAATTTTTTAAATATTGGTCTCTTTGACTCAGGGAAACTTGAGGGCCTGAAGCCGCCTCAGAATCCCTCTATGGCCTGAAACTATGACCTGAAACCTGAATGCCTAAATCGAGAGCAGCCAGTCGACCAGCAGATCGATGTCTTCTTCACTGATCAGTTTATGCTTGCCAAACGGCGGCATCGAGGTCAGGGGATTTTTTTCCGTGGCATCCCAAATCCGGGCCCGAAGATCTTCGCGGTTCGGGTAACGGGCGGCCATCGCGACCAGCGGAGGTGCGATATTGCCTCCCGGAGGAAAACCTTCCGGCCAGGGATTGACCACTGCCTGGTGGCAGGCAAGACAGTTGCCGCCTCTGCGGTTCACCGCAACGCACCAGCCCTTGATGATGTTGTCTCCATCCTTGGCAGCCCCGGCCTTGCACTGTTCTTCAGTGGGCCATTCACCTGCTTGAGCGACCGGGCTCACGCCCGTCGTCGCGACCAGTGAAATCGCTGCAGCAGCTGTCAAGAAAGCACGTCTAAACTTGTGCATAGTTATCCTCCGGTTGCCGACACCGTGCCGTGTCTTAAGACCCGGAAGGTCTCAAGAAACGCAGTGCCCATGGTCTGTTATCTGCTAAGCCAGATAATTTTTACTTATATGCTAATGGTCGCCATTAAACCCAATTTTTCTGCCAGTAGCAAGGAAGGACGTCCTTAAGTCCATCGATTCTGCTTATCTAGCGGTAGATGCTTTTTTGATCAGGGCGTGCTTACTTCGTTTTCCCCAGAATTCTTTCGATCTCCTTGATACGCGCATCAATACTGGCCTTGAGATAGGCGCTGTCTGCACTGTGCGTCGCGGCCGTCTGCAGATGGCCGAGTGCCTGATCGGTTTCGTCACGCAGAAAGTGATATTCCGCCAGCGCCTGAAACGATTGTGCCCACTGATCGCGCTCGCCCTCGACCCGGGCAAGAAGCTTGTACAGGGCGGCATCCGTAGGTGCGCGCCTCAATGCGGTTCGCAGGCGCCGCCGCGCCTCGCCCAACTGACCTGATTTCATCAGTGCATCGCCCAGGTAGTAGGCAACGGTGACAGAGATATCGCCTTTATCCTCCGTCGATTCGAGAACCGCAACCGCCTCATCAGCTTGACCGTCAGCCAGCAACGCCTCGGCCAGGACAATGGCATAAAGCGGGTAGTCCGGGTAATCAGTGCGCAGCGCGGCGGCATTTCCGAGGGCACGCTCGTGATCGCCCTGCTTGATAAAGGCAAGCACCAGCCCGTAGCGGGCGGCTCTCGCCCGTAATGGATCTTCTGATTCTGCCTGGTGAAGAAACTCGGCCATGGCCCCGCCACCTGCCGGGCCTTCGAACATTGCCCGGACCCGCGCGTGCGCATGGTGGTAATCGAGCGAGGGGCTGTCGGCGACATCACCGTATTGACGCAGCCGGCTTTCGACCAGTGCGAGGCGATTCTGCGTCAGTGGGTGGGTCCTGAGATACTCCGGCACTTCAGCACTTTGTAAGCGGTTTTCCTGGTCCAGCCTTTTCAGGAAATCGATCATGGCGGCTGCCGGGTAGCCGGCATCGGTCAATATGGTGAGGCCCAGCACATCGGCTTCCCGCTCGAACTCGCGGTTGTACCGTAACTGGTCCGACATTGCCGCGCCGGTGGTCGCCGCCATCGCTGCCGCCCCGGCTTGTCCGCCCAGCAGAATCGCCGCCAGAATCCCCGCGGTTGTCGGGAGTTGCCGTCGGCTGGCACGATCCATCATGCGCGGCAGGTGGCGCTGTGCAACATGCCCCAGTTCGTGGGCCATCACCGAGGCAAGTTCTGCCTCGGTGCGCGTGGTCGTCATCAACCCGGTAAAGATGGCAAGCCGCCCTCCGGGGCCTGCAAACGCGTTGACGAGCCTGCTTTCGATGAGAAAAAACCGCAGACTTGCCGTATCACCTTCCAGCCTCCCGGCAAGCCGGCGACCCAGGGTTTCCACGTAGCGGGCCAGCAGCGGGTCTTCGATGAAAGCCAGTTGCTTGCGGGCCGCTGCGATGAACTCGCGGCCCATGGCCTCTTCCTCGGGCGATACAACGATGGCGGCCTGCAGCGGCCCCAACGACTCACCCGACTGCGCCACAGCCGGCACTGCCAGGACCCAAAGAGGCGTCGCAAAGGCGGCGCCTAGGAAGCACCGGCAACATCTTGATTTAAACCCGGCTGCGCTCACACGATGATCTTACCAAAGCCCAAAACCGCTGCGGTTTGGATTCGTGCAGTCACGGCTTTAGAATCGCCGGGCCGGCAATCCAACCCCGCTCACAGGGCCCGGCTGCCGCATAAACCGGATCCGGGCTTCATCAGGAGAAACCGATGCTTCACGACGACAGCCGGGAGACACTGAAGGCGCGCGAAGACGCGCTGCAGCAGCGGTATGAGGCCGCGTCCAAGGCAGGCCTCTCCCTGGATATGACCCGGGGCAAACCGGCTCCTGAACAACTCGACCTCGCCGACCCCCTGCTTGGCCTGCCCGGAGCCGGTCAGTTTCACGATCAGGACAACACCGATTGCCGCAACTACGGCGGCATAGATGGACTGCCAGCAATGAAGCAGTTCTTTGCCGATATCCTTGGCTGTCGCCGAGAAGACGTGGTCGTCGGCGGCAACAGCAGCCTCACCTTGATGCATGACGCCGTCGCCCGCGCGGTCCTCTTCGGTGTGCCAGGGGGAGATACGCCCTGGGGTCAGCAGGGAACGGTCCGCTTTCTGTGTCCGGCACCCGGCTACGACCGCCACTTTGAGATCACCGGGCATCTGGGTTTTGAGCTTGTGAATGTGGAGATGACCGAAGACGGGCCGGATATGGACCACGTCGAAACTCTTGCCGCCGACCCTTCAGTGAAAGGCGTCTGGTGCGTGCCCCGCTACAGCAACCCCACCGGTATCACCTACAGCGAGAGCGTCGCCCAGCGGCTGGCGACCATGGATGCTGCACCAGACTTTCGCATTTTCTGGGATAACGCCTATGCGGAACACCATTTCGGTGAGCAGCGCCAGCCCGTGCCCAATATCCTCACCGCCTGTCGCGACGCAGGCAACCCCGACCGGGTGCTGATGTTCACCTCGACATCCAAGATGACTATGGCCGGCGCCGGGGTATCAGCCATGGCCGCGAGCCCTGCAAACATCGAAGACACACGCCGTCATCTTTTGGTCCAGACCATCGGCCCCGATAAACTGAACCAGCTCCGCCACCTCGCCTTCTTTGGCAACATTGATGGGCTGCGGAGCCATATGGCCCGGGTTGGCGAGATCCTGAAACCCAAATTTGCCCTGGTGCAGGAGATTCTCGAACGGGACCTTGGCGGCAAGGGTATCGCAACCTGGTCGAACCCCAGCGGGGGTTATTTCGTGAGCGTCACTGGGCCGGATGACTGCGCGCGGCCTGTCATCGAGATGGCCGCGCAGGCCGGGGTCAAACTGACACCCGCCGGGGCGCCGTTTGCTTACGGTCTGGATCCTCAGAACCGCATCATCCGACTGGCGCCGAGCTTTCCTCCGCTGGCGGATATCCGCCAGGCGATGGAGATTTTTACCCTCTGTCTTGAACTGGCCGCCATTCGCCAGCGGCTCGCCAGTACCTGAAAAGCCGGAAAATATGGGCTTTTTGCACTTGAAAGCATTGTGTTTTAAAATTTGGTTAACTTCTAATATTTAGTCTGTCGGGATTGTCACCTGCAAAAGGCCGGTTCGGCTCAGGAAATGAGCGGACCCACTTTGTCAATCAGTAACCTGACAAACACCTATCCGGTACAAAAATCGGAAGTCGCGGCACGGATGCTTGCGACTTAAGTTTAAAACCATCTCAATCTTAAGATGAGGAGATTTGACCATGTCTGAATTCAATCAGGAACTGGACGCCAGGGGCCTTAACTGCCCGCTGCCGATCCTGCGGGCGAAGAAAACGCTCAATGCCATGGGCGCGGGCGAGGTACTCAAGATCATTGCAACAGATCCGGGCTCGGTGAAAGACTTCGAGGCTTTTGCCACCCAAACCGGCAACGAATTGATGGCGTCTTCCGAAGACAACGGAGAGTTCCATTTCCTTTTAAAGAAAGCCTAGGGCACCCATCAACAGGCGTCAAGATTCCCTCGGGTTTACCGACCGTCTCTCGCCCAAACGTCTGGAGATCCACTTACTATGAGCGAAAAGAACCTGACTATTATCGCAACCAAAGGCACTCTGGACTGGGCCTACCCGCCCTTTATCCTGTCGTCGACCGCGGCAGCGCTGGGTTACAACGTCACCATGTTTTTCACTTTTTATGGTCTGCAACTGCTGAAAAAAGATCTGAGCCTCTCGGTGAGTCCGCTCGGAAATCCCGGTATGCCCATGCCGATGGGCATGGACAAGTGGTTCCCCGTACTCGGCACCGCGATTCCGGGGATGCAGGCGATGATGACCGGCATGATGAAGAACACCATCAAATCCAAAGGTGTCGCGAGCGTTGCGGAACTGCGCAATCTCTGTCTCGAGGCTGATGTCAAAATGATCGGCTGTCAGATGACCATCGATCTCTTTGACATCAAGCACGAGGATCTGATCGACGAGATCGACCTTGGGGGTGCGGCGACCTACTTTGAGCATGCCGGAGAGTCCGACATCAATCTCTTTATCTGAGCCCGCCCAGCAAAGCCCGCTAACGGGTCGAAGTTAGCCGGCCAGTATCTCGAGATCTCGAGCGCCGCCATTCAGGCAAAGCAGGCCCAGGTCGTTGCGATGTATTTGTGCTCGGCGCTGACCGTTTCACCCTGATGCAGGTAGGTCCAGAAGGTCGACGGCCCCCTAGCCTTTCAGGACCCGGTGTTCAAGGACCGGAAACTGGCGGCGCCTTTGTGACGCACTGTCGCGATCAAGGCGGGCGAAAATCACGCCCGGACCGCCATCACATTCTGCAAGAATTTCTCCCCACGGATCAATAATCAGGCTATGGCCGTAGGTCTGGCGGCCCCCGGGGTGTGCGCCGACCTGAGCCGGGGCGATGACCCAGGCCAGGTTTTCTATGGCCCGGGCGCGCAGCAGGGTATGCCAGTGCGCATGTCCTGTCGGCACAGTAAACGCCGACGGCACCGAGAAAAGCTCGGCCCCGGCTTTGGCCAGTTGCCGGTACAACTCGGGGAACCGCATGTCGTAGCAGATGGTGATTCCCATCGTCAGGCCGTGCGCGCTCAGCGCGAGCGGGGTTTTGCCTGGGGCGATATGCCTCGATTCACAGTAGGACTCGCTGCTTGAGACACTCACGTCGAAAAGGTGGATCTTGTCGTAGCGACCGATCCGCTGACCGCTGTGATCAAACACCAGACAGGTGTTGGTCACGCGACCATCCGCTGCGGGAAGCGGCGTCGATCCGCCGATGATCACAACACCCTTCTCGCGCGCGGCGGCACTTAACATCGCCTCAACCTCGCTAACACGATCTGCCGCGTCCTGACGCTGTTCCCTCGTTTCTGGCATCAGTGAAAAATTTTCCGGCAGGACGATGATGTCAGCGCCGCCAGCGCAGGCTTCGTCAATAAAGGCACGAGCCGTCGCCAGGTTCTCCTCAAGCACCGATGTCGAGTTCATCTGCACAGCAGCCAGCGCCAGAGAGCCGTGAGAAGATGCCGCGGCCACGCTTTCACTCATGCTCATTCATCCCCGGCACTTTGCCGTGGCTCAACCCAAATCTGTAAAGCCTGCGGTTCCACCGCACCTGCTTCGAGGGCGATCGCGTCCTGGGGTATGCCGAATGCGATGAGCCAGACCATAAGTTCGCTGCCCCAGTCGCCGCCTGCTTCGTCCGGCGCGTGGCGGATCCGAACCACAAAGCGCTTTTCGCCGGTAACCGCCTTCAGCACATCCTGTATCGGTTCAAGTTCCAGCAGGGCCCGGGTTGACGGCTCGGCCGGCCATTGCGCGCGTAGCAGGCGTACATCGATATCGGTGCTAGCCGATACCGTGGGAGACACCAAAGATCCAAGCAGTGCCGCCATTGCCAGTAGGGCCGCTGTCCTTGGCATCTACATCAATACCACGTCGTAACTTTCCTGGTTCTGCGTCGCTTCGACCTGCAGATGGATCGGCTTGCCGATGAATTCCTGCAGATCGGCAAGGCCGGTCGACTCTTCGTCAAGCAGCATGTCGATTACCGTCTGCGACGCCATGACCAGATACCCTTTGGCCTCGAAGGCCCGGGCCTCGCGCATGATCTCGCGGAAAATCTCATAACACAGTGTCTCGGCCGTTTTCTGTGTACCACGGCCCTGGCAGTGGGGACAGGTTTCGGTCATTCCCCGCTCGAGGCTTTCGCGGGTGCGTTTGCGCGTCACCTCCACCAGACCCAACACCGACATATCCGCGATATGGCAGCGGGTCCGGTCGCGCGCGAGTGAGCGCTCAAACGCGTTCATCAGCTGCCGGCGGTGCTCTTCATCTTCCATGTCGATGAAATCGACGATGATAATTCCGCCAATATTCCGGAGCCGCAGCTGCCGGGCAATGGCCTGCGCTGCCTCCATATTGGTCTTGAATAGCGTCTCCTCGAGGTTCCGTTTACCGACGAAGCGGCCCGTATTGACGTCCACGGTGGTCATGGCTTCGGTCTGGTCAAACACCAGCGAACCCCCCGACTTGAGATCGACTGTGCGGTCGAGCGCCCGCTGGATCTCATCCTCGACCGAGTAAAGATCAAAGATCGGCCGCTCACCCGGATAGATCTCGATGCGGTCGGCCATCTGGGGCATCAGGTCCACCGCGAACTGGCGCATCAGGGCATAGGTTTCCCGCGAATCGACCCGGATTTTTTCGACATCGTCACGCGCCAGATCGCGAATGGCCCGCAGCGACAGCGCAAGGTCAGCGTGAATCAGTTCACCGGCGCGGGCTGAAGCAATCTTGCGCTCAATCTGCTGCCAGCTGCGATGAACAAACTCGATGTCGGCCTCAAAGTTCAGGCTGTGCTGTGAATCTGCTGCCGTGCGGACAATGAAACCTGCCTGCGTCGGCTGTTCCTCTAGAGCGGCATTCAGTGCCTGAAGCAGCCGATCCCGTTCATCCACATCCTGAATCCGTTGTGAGATGCCGCGGTGGTCGGATCCGGGCAGCAGGACCAGATAGCGCGACGGGATTGACAGTTGTGTCGTGAGGCGGGCGCCTTTGCTGCCAATCGGGTCCTTGGCGACCTGGACCACAACTTCCTGCCCTTCGGAAACCAGCTCGCTGATGTCCGGCCGTGGCGGGGCAGTACTCTGGACGGCGGCCTCGGAGACATCGGCATCACCCGAGGGGTCGGGGGCTGGCGCGCGGTGGGGCACCATATCAGCGGCATGCAGAAACGCGGTGCGCTCAAGACCCATATCCACGAACGCCGCCTGCATGCCCGGCAGCACCCGCACTACTTTTCCCTTGTAGATGTTGGCGACAATGCCCCGGCTGCGGCTGCGCTCGATGTGCAGTTCCTGCAGACCACCGTTTTCCACAACGGCAACCCGCGTTTCCTGCGGTGTCACATTCACCAGCAACTCTTCACTCATCGCACATCCCCTCTTGCCAGCACGGACGGATTCCCGCCAGCGACAAAAGCGCTGTGGTTTCATACACAGGCAAACCCATTACAGCCGAGTAACTGCCGGACAGGGACTCGACGAATGACCCGGCGTAGCCCTGGATCGCGTAAGCGCCGGCCTTGTCATACGGTTCAGCGCTGGCGCAGTAGTCCCGGATGACGTCGTCCGGCAAGCAGCAGAATGTTACCTTACTCGTGACCCGCCGTGACTCGCGCCGCGCGCCGCGCACAACCGTAACTGCCGTCACCACCTCGTGGCTGCGTCCGGAAAGGCGCTGCAGCATGCTGCCCGCTTCAGCGGCGTCTGCGGGCTTGCCCAATATTGCGTTATCGAGTACCACCACGGTGTCGGCCCCCAGGCAGACCGGGGCCTCGGCCTCATCCGAAGCGGCGGCCTGCAGCGCAGCCTCGGCCTTGTCAACACTCAGTCTTTCGGTCAACTCGGCCGGGCTCTCGCCTGCGACACGCGATTCATCTACCCTCGGTTCATAAACCCAAAAATCAAATCCTGCCTGACGCAGCAGTGCCGCGCGTCGCGGTGACTGCGAAGCGAGACACAGACGGGACTTCATGACACCCGGCCCGGCCGGTGGTAGGGCAGCCCTCGGGAGATGGCATAGGCCCGGAAGAGCTGCTCCGCGATGACTACCCGAACCAGCGGGTGGGCAAGCGTCAACGGCGACAGTGACCAGCACTGGTCGGCCGATTCCAGCACCTGGTCTGACAGTCCGTCCGGACCTCCGACCAGCAGCGCAATATCGCGGCCGCGGTGCATCCACTTTTCCAGTTGCAGCGCAAGCGATTCGGAATCGTAACTGCGTCCGGACTGATCGAGCGCAATCCGGTAACTCCCGGCCGGCGCCGCCTGAAGAAGACGTGTGCCCTCCTCACGAACGATCCGGGAGAGATCCGCGTTCTGACCGCGCCGCGGCGTATCGACTTCGATGAGCTCAAGCTGCACACCACAACGCAGACGCTGCGCATACTCACTGAAGCCATCGCTGATCCACGATGGCATCCGCCTGCCGACCGCCACCAGATGGATCCACACCGCCTCAGCCTTTGCCCTGGCGCTCTCTTGCCTGTGTCAGCTGCGCCCCGAGGCGCTCATTCCAGAGCCCCTCTAGATCATAGAATTCCCGCGTTGCGGGGAGCATCAGGTGAACAATCAAGTCACCAAAATCGAGCAGTACCCATTCGCCGTCGCTCTCTCCTTCAACACCGGCCGGTTTAAGGCCGTGCCGCGCGCCGGCCTTACGCAGCCGCTCAGCCAGCGCAAGCACATGCCGGCTTGACGTTCCACTGGCAACCACCATCCAGTCCGCAATCTGGGTCAGCAGACGGATATCGAGTTCAAGAATGTTCGCAGCCTTGGCGTCGTCGAGTTCCTCAACGATCCAGCGCCGCACCGCATCGAGATCAGGCTCGCGTGTTTTCTCCATAAAGTTCATGTTCCTCAATGTAACGGGCTACGGCTGTCGGGACTTTCGTTTCGATAGGCCTGCCGTTGGCGATATCTGTGCGGATGTCTGCAGCGGCAACATCGACTGGGGGAATATCGATAACTCTGATCCACCCTCCCGATTCCGGAACCGGGTCGTGTGGATCGAGTTGCGCACGAAGCCACCAGCTCGGCAACGGCTCCGGTAAAGACCAGCCCGGCCTTTGCATGACCGCGATTCCGGCGAGGATAAGAATCTCCTGCCAGCGGTGCCACTTCGGCAGATCCAGCGCTGCGTCCAGCCCCAGTGCAAGACACAAGGGCTGGTCCGGGTATGCTGCTTTCAGTTCGCCAAGACTCAGCACCGTGTAGGAAGGGCCCGGCCGGTCAAGTTCACGCGTATCAATTAAAAACTGCGGCTCATCGGCAAGGGCCAGTTTCAGCATTGCCAGCCGATGCGCTGCATTTGCCACGGGTGCCGGGCGGTGCGGCGGTTCGCCTGCCGGCAACCAGACCACACGCTCGGCGTTCAGCGCGTCACGAAGCGCACCGATTGCGCGCAGGTGGCCGAGGTGCACCGGATCAAAGGTGCCGCCGAAAACCACCACCGCTACGTTGGCCTGCTCAGGCAACAAACGGATAGCCGATGCCGTCAAGGACGGATCGTACCGTCGCCATAGACGATGTACTTCTCGATGGTGAGACCCTCCAGCCCGACCGGGCCCCGCACGTGGAGCTTGTCGGTGCTGATCCCGATCTCCGCACCCAGCCCGTACTCGAAACCATCAGCGAACTGGGTTGAGGCGTTCACCATAACTGAACTCGAATCCACCTCACGGACAAAGCGCTGGCTGCGCGAGAGATCATTGGTCACGATCGCGTCGGTATGCCCGGAGCCATAGCGGCCGATATGGGCAATCGCTTCATCGAGACCATCGACGATGCGTATCGCAAGGATCGGCGCGAGATACTCGGTTTGCCAGTCCGCCTCGGTGGCGCTGGTACAGTCGGCCACAAGCGCGCAGGTACGCTCGCACCCACGCAACGCCACGCCGGCCTCGCGGTAACGCGGTACCAGCCGTTCAAGCACCGCCGGCGCAACAGGGCTTGCCAGCAACAAAGTTTCCATCGCTCCGCAGACTCCGTAGCGCCGGCATTTGGCGTTGAAGGCAATCTCTACGGCCTTGTCGAGGTTCGCGCCCTCATCAACAAACACATGGCAGTTGCCATCGAGATGCCGGATCACGGGAACCCGCGACTCCGCACTGACTTTCTCGATCAGGCCCCGGCCACCGCGCGGCACGATGACATCCAGATACTCGGGGCTGTCGAGCATCGCGCTGACCGCGGAGCGGTCGGTGGTTTTAAGGACCTGGATTACCCCTTCGGGCAAACCGGCATCAGCGAGGCCCTGGGCAAGACAGCCGCTGATCGCGCTGTTGGAGTTGAGCGCCTCAGAACCGCCGCGCAGGATCGCCGCGTTGCCTGACTTGAGACACAGGCCCGCCGCGTCGGCGGTCACATTGGGCCGCGACTCGTAGATGATACCGATCACACCCAGAGGCACACGCATCCGCCCTACGGTAATACCCGAGGGTCGGGTATTCATGGCGCTGATCTCGCCCACCGGATCGGCGAGCGCGGCGATCTGGTTAAGCCCCTGCGCCATCGCGCTGACCCGCTCAGGGGTCAGCTCGAGGCGGTCCAAAAGCGCCGAGGAGAGCCCGGTCGTGTTTGCCGCCTCAAGATCAGCGGCATTCGCCTCAAGAATCCGCTCCCGATCCTTCTCGATCCGCTGTGCCATGGCTTGAAGCGCCCTGTTTTTGACGCCAGTCGGGGCGTGCGCAATCACCTGGGCAGCAGCACGGGCGTTTCGCCCGGTACTGTCCATCCAGTCGCGGATCTGATCCGATACTGATGATACTTTATTCATATTTTCAGTAATTTATAGCGTCTTTGCGTTGTAGCACATTTATACCACAAAGCATCAGAATGACCCGCTCAAGTTCCGCCCAGACACCGCCTGGCGCCTGGCACTGACCTTTGAGCACCTGGTCCGACTGGGCCAGTTGTTGCAGGAGTTCCCGGAAGTCATCCGGATTCAAACGCCCAAGCGCAGCGGAGATACATGCCACACGGCTGCGCCAGACGCGATAACGCTGCAGCACCGATTTTCTATCAGCGCCCTTGGCAATCTCTAAAGACATCGGGTAGAGGCTGCGGACCTCCCGGGCAAGCGCCCAGTTAACGAGTATGGCTTCCGAGCCCTCACGCTGCAGTCCATGCAGCATACGGACCGCTTCGGCAGTTTTTCCGGCCAGCGCTGCGTCAACCAGGGCAAAGACGGAAAAGCGTGCCTGATCGCTCACCAGAGCATCCAGCGCGTTTTCGTCAAGCTCGGCGCCATCGAGCAGCAAGGGCAGTTTGCTGATCTCCTGGGCCGCAAAGAGGAGATTCCCCTCGGAACAGTACGCCAGGCGGTCGATGGCACCGGGGGTTGCCTTGATACCCTCGGCACGAAGACGCTCACGAATCCACGCTGGCAGTTGCTGTGCCGTTACCGCCCGGGCTTCGACTGCGGTGCTTTGCGACTCCATTGCTTTAAACCACTTGCTTGATTGAATGGCCTTGTCCACCTTCCCCAGAATCACCACCAGGTGGTCCGTGCTGTCGGTATCGTTCAGAAACTCCAGCAGCACCTCGGCACCCGTATCACCGGGTCTGCCGGTAGGCAAACGGATTTCCAGCAAACGCTTTGCGGCAAACAGGGAAAGCGCCTGCCCGACCGACAGGATCTGTTTCCAGTCGAGGTCTACACCTGCGGTATAGCGCAGGATCTCCTCGACACCCTGATCGCGCGCGGCCGAGCGGATAGCCTCCGCGCTCTCCTCAACGAGCAGGGGCTCGGCCCCGAACAGCAGGTAGGCGTTGTCGAGGCCCTTTTGCAACCGGCCCGCGAGCGCTGCGGGCGCTATTCGCAACCGCCGCTCCCGAGAGGTCGCGAGGCGCTACACAAAAACGACACCGGACCCCTCCGGGGCTTGCCGATTGAACGCGACTCCGCCCAGCCGGCGGATGATCCGACGCACGATCTCCTGGCGCATGGAGATTTTCAGGGCTTCTTCTTCCTGCTTCTTCTGCAATAGCTCGGTGCTCTTGTAGACCAGATCGCGGGTGAAACTCAGCGAAGTATTCTCCACAAGCACCCTGCCAAGACGATCCACAACACGATAAAGAACCTCATATTCCAGCGTATACCCGGTTGCCGTCCCCTGGCTGTCAACCGATTTCACAGCCCGGGTGTACTCGACCGTGGCAAGATCAATAATCACCGTGGCAGACGCCGCATCCTTGACGGGTTGAACACCGCTCTGGCGAAGCGCGGTGCGCAGATCCATAACAAGCGCCTGATTCTGTCCTGTCACCCAGGGGGCCGACATGACCGGTGCGAGTTGCACCTGCCCGCGCAGATGAAAGCCACAGCCCGCTAGAAGAGCCGATAAGAGTATTGCCGTCAGAGTGCGCATCATTCTGGTTTTGCAAGTGGCCATGACCGCGCCAGGGCCGGTACGTCAATTATAGCGAGCCCTTTCGCCGCAGCGCGGCCGTCGGAATTAGGGGAGCAGCACCAGTTTGCCCGGATATCGCTTGGAAGTGAAATCGGACTGGGCCTTCGCAATCTCGCGCAGCGGATAGGTTCGCGACACCAACGGCCGGACCGCGCCTTTTCGGATCAGGGCAACCAGTCGGGCAAATACCTCGGGTGGCTGATAAGTACAGCCAAAGACCGTCAGATCCTTGAGGTACACCGTCCGCAAATCGGCTTTAACGACCGGGCCTGCGATCGCGCCCGAAGTCGCCAGCCGGCCCCCGGGGCGAAGGGCGTCGAACAGTGCCCCAAAAGCGCTCCCACCGACGACGTCGACGACCACTGAGAAACGCTCTTCTGGTGGCACCTCCTCACGGCTGATAACGTGACCGGCGCCTGCCTCACGAACAGCATCAGCTTTGGCCTCTGAACTCACCGCGGTCACGTCAGCGCCGCGCTGGCGCGCGAGCTGCACGGCGGCAAGTCCCACCCCCCCGGATGCACCGGTGATGAGCACATGGTCGTTGCCTTGTACCCCGGCGCGGACCAGAAGATTGAGGGCGGTTCCGAAGGCGCACGGCATCGCACCGATCTCGACATCCGAAAGCGGCGAATCACTGACGTCATAAAGTTGCGCTGCCGGTACACAGCAGAACTCGGCAAAGGCGCCATCGCGCTCGGAACCGAGCGCCTCAAAATACAAGGGGTTATCCGCTGTCGGCATCGGCTGGTTGATAGCGCAGGTGACACGCATACCGGTATTGATAGCGCTGGCACCTTCACCCACAGAAACTACCTCACCGCACAGATCGCCCCCCTGGATCCGCGGAAAGCGCAGTGCCCCGCCCCAGCCGCCGCTTTCAACATCCGCGTCACCGACGTCATGGGTCGCCCCCGACACGGTTTTGGCGTACCAGCCGACGCGGGTGTTGATGTCGGTATTGTTAACGCCCGCCGCCAGTACCCGTACCAGCACCTCCCCGGTAGCCGGTACCGGTACCGGAATCTCCTCATTCCAGATGAGCTTCTCAGGCCCGCCGTGGCCCGTAAGCTGTACCCCATGCATGGCCCGTGGGAGTGTCACAACCAAGCCCCTGGCTGATCATTAACGCCCCCCGAATACTCGAAATCCGCGGCGCAGCCTATCTCACGACAGGGATTAGAAAACAGCAACGCCAACACCGTCAGATAACGACGTTCACGAGTTTGCCCGGGACGACAATGACTTTTCGCACGGGCTTCTCTCCGACGTGACGGGCAACCTTTTCATCAGCGAGAACCGCTTCGCGTATCACCTCGTCGTTCGCATCCGCGTCGATCTCAACCTGGCTTCGCAGTTTGCCGTTAACCTGAACCGCGAGTACCTGGGTGGCTGACGTCAGGGCGTCTCCATCCACCTGCGGCCAGGGCGCATCCAGCAGATCCCCTTTCATATCGAGTTCGTGCCAGAACACGTGGCACAGGTGAGGTGTGATGGGCGCCAGCACACGGATCAGGATGCCGAGTACTTCGCGCATGGCTGCTATCCGCCCGGCATCCTTACGCGGGTCGAAACGGTCCAGGGCATTAAAGCTCTCCATGCACGCCGCCACCACGGTATTGAACTGATGGCGCGCCATGTCGCGGTTGATCTTCTGCAGCGCACTGTGAAAAACACGCCGTAACGCGCGTGCATCTTCGTCGAGGTCCGCAGTCGACCCACTGTCATCTGAAAGTGTTGTCCGGTGCTTATGCACCAGTGTCCACAGGCGGCGCAGAAAGCGCTGCGAACCCGCCACCGCGTCGTCATTCCATTCAAGGGCCTGATCCGGCGGCGATGCAAACATGGTGAAGAGCCGCACAGTATCCGCGCCGTAGCGGTCGACCAGGCTCTGGGGATCAACGCCATTGTTTTTTGATTTGGACATCGTCGTCCAGCCGGTCGGGGTCAGGGCAGCGCCGTCACTGGCCCGGCGGGCGGCAGTGGTTTTGCCTTTGGCATCCTTTTCGATCTCGACCTCGTCCGGCGGGACCCAGACCCGGCCATGCTCAGCGCTGTCGTGATAGTAAGCCTTGGCCAGCACCATGCCCTGACACAGGAGCTGCGTTGCCGGTTCGTCGCTGCTCACGAGATCAAGATCCCGCATCAGTTTGTGCCAGAAACGGAAATACATGAGGTGCAGCACAGCGTGCTCGATGCCGCCGATATAGTGGTCAACCGGAAGCCAGTAATCGGCGCGTTGATCGAGCATGCCGTTGGCTCCAGGCGTGCAGTAGCGGGCGTAATACCAGCTGGATTCGACAAAGGTATCGAAGGTATCAGTCTCGCGTTCAGCGTCCCGGCCACATTCGGGGCAGGAGGCTTTGCGCCAGCCGGGGTCCGCCTTGATCGGCGACTGGACGCCCATGAAGGTTACATCCTCGGGCAGCACCACCGGCAGGTCCGCGTCCGGCACCGGCACCGTGCCGCAGTCCGGACAGTAAATCACCGGTACCGGGCAGCCCCAGTAGCGTTGGCGGGATACGCCCCAGTCACGAAGGCGGTAATTCACCCTGCGCTCGCCGATACCCCTGGCCTCGGTATGCTCGGCAATCCGATCAAAGGCCGTGTCAAAGTCGAGCCCGCTGAACTCACCCGAATTGACCGTTACGGTCTCTTCTTTGGCCGGCCAGGCAGCCTTGGCAATATCAACGGCTGCGCCGTCCGCCGGTGCCACCACCTGGATAATGGGTAACCGGTATTGGGTCGCGAAGGCGTGGTCACGCTCATCGTGTGCCGGCACCGCCATGATCGCCCCGGTGCCGTAACCCATCAGCACAAAGTTCGCCACCCAGACCGGGATGTGCTCACCGCTTAAGGGGTTGACGGCATCCATGCCAAGCGGCACACCTTTTTTCTCGATCGACTCGATTTGTGCCTCGCTGACACCACCGCTTGCACATTCGTCGACAAAGGCCCTGATCGTGGCATCGCCTTCGGCCGCCTGCACTGCGAGCGGGTGATCAGCGGCGACCGCCATGAAGGTGGCGCCGAAGATGGTATCGGGCCGGGTGGTAAATACCCGCAGGGGTTCGCCCCCCGCTGCCAATGCGAAGTCCACCTCTATCCCGTTGGAGCGCCCGATCCAGTTACGCTGCATGGTCTTCACCGAATCCGGCCAGCCCGGCATGCGCTCGAGTTCCTCGAGGAGTTCATCGGCATAGGCAGTGATCCGGATGAACCACTGCGGAATCTCGCGTTTTTCGACAACTGCACCCGAGCGCCAGCCCTTGCCGTCGATCACCTGCTCATTGGCCAGCACCGTCTGGTCTACGGGGTCCCAGTTGACTACGGCATTCTTGCGGTAAGCGAGACCCTTTTTGACAAGCCGGGTAAAGAACCACTGCTCCCAGCGGTAGTAATCGGGCTTGCAGGTGGTAACTTCGCGCGACCAGTCGTAGGCAAAGCCCATGCGCTGCAGTTGCCCGCGCATATGCGCGATGTTCTGGTAGGTCCACTCTGCCGGAGGCACAGCCCGCTGGATGGCAGCGTTCTCGGCCGGCAGCCCAAAAGCATCCCAACCCATGGGCTGCAGCACATTGCGCCCTAGCATTCTCTGGTAGCGGCTGATGACATCGCCGATGGTGTAGTTGCGCACGTGCCCCATGTGCAGCTGCCCTGAGGGATACGGCAGCATCGACAGGCAGTAGAACTTTTCCCGCTCGGGATCTTCGGCAACTTTGAAACTTTGCTGTTCGTCCCAGTAGGCCTGAACGACAGGCTCGAGTTGCTGCGGGGCGTAGCGCGGGTCCATGAGGTTTTCCGGTTAGGCCCTGTACTGAAGGGGCAAAAGACGGGGATTAATAGTAGCTGGGGGCGTCGTCAGCCTTGTCCGGCGCGGGCCAGTCGCAGAACGGAAAGGGCTTTTCATCCGAGTTGAACGTGATGTACTGCAGCGCCGCGTGAATGAAGGTATTGAGGTCGTTGGTAAAGGACTGGAGCCGCTCAGCATCCTGGCCCTGTATCAGCCGATAGAAAAACTGGAACAGCATACTGAGGCCAACCAGCAGCAGCGCAATCTCGAAAACCACCAGAAAATAGACCAGCATCAACGCCAGCCGTCCCCAGGTCTCACCGTTGCGAAACCGCTTCGGGATATCAGTATTCATAGAATTTGAACCCACATCCGCAGCAGAGGCCACCTCAAAACGCCGCGCATTTTACACCATGTGCCTGTCTAACCCGGCAGACCAAGATCAGTTGCGCGCACTCATGAAGATTCTGCGGGCGCTCGGCGGATAACCGTTACCACTGACGTTACTGCGTTGCGCGTGCCATGCAGCCTGGCGACACCTTCGGACATCTTGAAGGCCTACGGTCGATGCCGCTAATTCACCACCGGCAGCGGTTCCTGGCAGTTCCAGCAGATCTCAAATGTTACGGGATTGGATTCTGTGCAGCCCTTGCAGTCCACGGTCTCGTCAGAGGCGTGCTCGTAATCTCGGATGAGAGAGTGGGCATATGCCAACTGGTGCTGGCGCTCGACCCAGACTTCGGGCCAGGTTTCGGTTGCGGGCAACTCTCCCAGGCCGCCGGCCGCGTGATCATTAAAGAGCCGAACGGATACGCCGGCGGCTTCGAGCATTTGCTGTACCAGCCGGGCTTCGCTGATTCCCGAAGCGATGAAGACACGCTGCATGGTCCGCCTTCCGGGACCCCTCAGCGGTAAAGGTGCTGGCGCGATGACGGCAGGTTGTTGTTGCGCTCGCGGGTAAACAGCACCTGGAAAAGTTGTAATCCCCCCACCAGAAACGCTGCCTGGGAACCCGCCAGATAGAGCCGCCAGGCTCTGGTGAAATCATCGTCAAACTGATCCCGGATCTGATCACGGGCCGCGTCGTAGCGTGCCAGCCAGTGTGCGAGGGTCTGGGCATAATGCAGCCGCAGGTTCTCGACGTCGAGCACGGAGAAGCGATGCGGCTCGAAGATATCCATCATCTCCTTGAGCGTCGGCGGATAGGCGCCGGGGAAAATGCGCTTTTCTATCCAGGCATTCATGAGTCGCGGGCGATTACGGCCGATGGTATGCACCAATGCCCGCCCGTCTTGGGTCAGACCCCGATCAACCACGCTGCCAAGTTCAGCGTAGTTGTCCCGGCCGACATGCTCAAGCATGCCCACTGACACAAACACATCGTACTCGCCCGTGATATTGCGGTAATCGTCCAGCACATAGGTCACACGGTCGCTATAACCTTCCGCCTTGGCGCGCTCTGAAGCGTACTGAACCTGCTCGGCCGACACGTTCCATGACGACACGGTCGCACCGTAGTTGAGCGCCATATGTCTCGCCAGCCCGCCCCAGCCGCAGCCCGCTTCGGCGACCCGGTCGCCCGGGCGCAGCTGCAGCTTGCGACAGACATGATCCATCTTGGCCTGTTGCGCCGCTTCAATGCTCATCTCCGCCTCGGGAAAATAGGCGCAGGTGTACTGCATTTCTTTATCCAGCCACAGCCGATAGAAGTCATTGCCGATATCGTAGTGATGATGGATGTTTTCCCGGGAACCGTCGTGGGTGTTCGCACGAGGCTTGCGCTGCTGCATCTGTTTGACGACCCGGGCGATGCGCTGCGGCTCAGGCACGCTGAAGGCCGCCACCAGCATCGCGACGAGATCCCCCTCTACCGAGACCCCTCCGCTCGAAAACGCATCACCGAATCCCATATCGCCCTGGCGCAGTAACTGGTTCAGGGCCGAGCGGTTGTGGACCCTGACCGTGGCAACGGGGGCGACCCCCTCGGGAGTGATCGAAAAACCATCCCAAAGGGCAACCGTGAAACACGGCGAGCCCATCGCATCCAGAGCCTGGCGCAGCAGGTATCGTTCATAGGTACGGGAACGGTCTTTCGAAGGACTTGAAGACCTCGCCCGTGGTTCCGGCCGGTCTTTCCCGAAAACAGGATTTGAAGTCGTCATTGCATCACACAGTCTGTGTGTTTTCTCCCCAATCTCAACCGGAGATAATACTGACCCGGAACGGCGGGTCAAGGAAAGGGCGAAACGGATTTCGTGATCTAGACGGGGCCCTCGGCCCCGCGCGGCCAGGCATTGATCACCGCGTGCACCAGCGTCGCTAGCGGAATCGCAAAAAAGACGCCCAGCACACCCCACAGCCCGCCAAAGATCAGCACCGCCGCGATGATGGCCACCGGGTGCAGGTTATTGACCTCGGAGAACAGCATCGGCACCAGCAGATTGCCGTCCAGTGCCTGGATGATCAGGTACGCCGAGACCAGAACGAAAAAGTCCCCGGTGAAACCCCATTGGAACCACGCGACAAACACCACCGGAATCGTCACCACAGCGGCGCCCACAAAGGGGATCAGTACCGACAGGCCCACCAACACCGCAAGCAGCATGGTGTACTGCAGGCCCAGCACCGAGAACGTGACCACGCAGGCGAACCAGACGATAACGATTTCCCAGAATTTTCCCCGAACGTAATTGCCGATCTGGCGGTCGACCTCGGACCAGACCTGACCTACCAGCTGGTGCTCCCTGGGCGCAAAGCGGCCGATCCACGCCACCAGCGATTCTTTGTCTTTCATCATGAAAAAGATCAGGATCGGCATCAAAATGAGGTAGATCAGGATGGTGATAAGACCCATCACCGAGGCGAGTGATACCGACAGCAGTTTCTGGCCCCAGGAAGTCAACTCGGTGCGGATCAGCACCATGACCTCACCGATCTGCTCAGCGGAGATGATCTCGGGATAACTCTCGGGCAATTTGAGCAGTACCTCCTGACCGACATTCAGCATGCTCGGAATCTGCTGTACGAACTGGGTTGCCTGCTGCGACAGCAGCGGCAACAGGCCAAAAAGGATCAGGACAACAAATAACAGGAAGGCGAAATACACCACCAACACCGCTAAGAGACGCGGCAAGTGGGATTTCTCCAGCACACCCACCAGTCCCTCGAGGAGATAGGCGATCACCACAGCGGCCAGCAAGGGCGCCAGCATATTGCCCATCAGTACCACCACCACAAACAGCAGGATCAGGAACAGCGTCAGAAACACAACCTGCGGGTTGCTGAACTGGTGCCTGAACCAGTCGGTGATCATCTTCATGACTGCATTCCCCCTGCCAAAGTGCAATCCGGCGCGCCTTCTACGGCAAAGAGTCTAACCTGAGAGAATTTCAAAATCGTGGGTAATTTGTGCAACGGAATCGAGCATTTTTGAAGCGGAACAGTATTTTTCGGCCGAAAGGCTGATCGCCCGCTCGATTCGGCTGGGGTCAATCTCGCCCGCGGTGACCACAAAATGCAGGTGGATCCGGGTGAAGACCTGTGGGATGTTCTCGGCCCGCTCAGCGTCAATATCCACACGGATATCAGAGAAGGCCTGGCGTGACTTTCGCAGAATCAGGATCACATCAATCAATGCACAGCCGCCAAGGCCCAGCAGCAGCATCTCCATCGGCCGTGCGCCAAGGTTCTGACCGCCGACTTTGGGCGAGCGGTCCATCAGCACCTGGTGACCGCTCTCGCTGAGTCCTTCGAGGGAATCATCTTCCTGCAGCCGTACCGTGACCTGCATGTCCTGCTCTCCGTTTTGTTCCTGCTGTTCCGTCCTTTCCTACGATCCGAACAGCGCGCCAAGATGTGCGCCCGGATCATCCTGGCGCATGAACGCTTCACCCACCAGAAAGGCATGGATGTTGGCCTGTCGCATCGTGGCCACATCCTCGACGCTGTGAATACCGCTTTCGGTCACAAGCAGCGTGCCGTCGGGTACCTTCGGCGCCAGCGCGAGTGTTGTCTCAAGCGTGGTGTCAAAGGTGCGCAGATTGCGGTTATTGATCCCGAGCATTGCGGGCGCTAAAGCGAGCGCCCGATCCAGTTCTTCCCCGTCGTGCACCTCCACAAGCACATCCATTGCAAGGTCAGCCGCGGCTGAGGCGAGTTCTGCCATCTGTGCCTGCTCAAGGGCGGCCACAATCAGCAGAATGCAGTCGGCACCGATTGCCCGTGATTCCGCCACCTGCCAGGGATCGATGACAAAATCCTTGCGCAGCACCGGCAAGGCGCAGGCGCTGCGGGCGGCCTCAAGGTCTGCCTCGGCGCCCATAAAAAAATCGTGATCCGTCAGCACGGAAAGACACGACGCACCCCCCGCCTCGTAACTGAGCGCGATCGCGGCCGGGTCAAAATGCTCGCGGATAAGGCCCTTGCTGGGAGACGCCTTTTTGATCTCCGCGATGACCCCGGCCCGGCCTTCCTCAAGGCTCGCTCTCAGTGACGCAACAAATCCGCGTGGCGCATCGCGGTCTGCGGCCCGGGCATCAAGGTCAGCAAGACTGCGCTGGCGCTGGCGCTCGCTGATCTCCTGGCGTTTTCGGGTAAGGATACGCGCCAGGATATCGGGTGTTGCACTCACGGCCGGCTGCCCGGACGCAGGAAGTTATGCAGCATCTTGTGGCCATACTGTGTCAGGATCGATTCGGGATGAAACTGCACGCCGAAGACGGGATGCTCCCGGTGTGCGATGCCCATGATCTGGCTGTCGTCGGCGCGGGCGGTGATCTTGAAGCAATCGGGCAGCGAGGATTCTTCTACCACCAGCGAGTGATAACGCGTTGCCTGAAAGGGAGTCGGTATCTCATTGAAAATGCTCTTGCCCTCATGCTCGATCATTGAGGTTTTTCCATGCATCAGCCGCGGAGCCCGGATGATCTTGCCGCCATAGGCCTGCGCGATGCTCTGATGGCCCAGACACACCCCGAGCATCGGAATGTGCCTACCGTATTCGCGCACCAGGTCCACCGAGATGCCCGCCTCGTTGGGCGTACAGGGCCCGGGGGAGATCACGATATGTGAAGGCGAGAGCGCATCGATATCGTTGAGCGTGATCTGATCGTTCCGGTATACCGCAACGCGCTCACCCAACTCGCCCAGATACTGCACCAGGTTGTAGGTGAACGAGTCGTAATTGTCGATCATCAGGAGCATGTCAGGACCGCTTCACCCCCCGAAAGGGCTTTATTCAATGAACACAACAGCCGTGATTTTAGTGAAGGCGAGCGATTTTCCAAAACAGCGGCGGCCGGCGCCTGAAAACCTTGGAACCATCGCGATCAGTGTCAAAAGACAATCGCTACCGGACCGGCGTGTGATCGAATTCTTCGGAGCCCAAAATCATCTCTACTCCACCAAGCTGCTCTATCAACTCCGCCTGATCGGCAAAGGCAAGATCGTTCACCTCGGAAGGGTCCAGCAAGGCGCACATCTCGTCATGGCATTGCCGAAGGTCGGCTGCATACGCGCGATCCTGCGAGAGGTCACAAAGCTCATCGGGGTCGCTCACCAGATCAAATAATTCCGGCGGGTAACCCGGGTAACAGTTGTACTTCCACCGGCCTGTGCGCAGCATGAACATGCCCACCGGAGAGCCGCCATCGTGGTATTCAGACACAACGCCACGGTCAGCGCCGGCACCGTCAATCAGTGACTGCAGGGCGAGGCCTGGCCGATCAATCTCATCATCTTCAGCACCCACCGCCTGCAGCACCGTCGGATAGATATCCACCAGTGAGGCAAGGGTCTCAACCGTTTTGGCCTTTGGGATCTGTGGCCCGCTTAACAACATGGGTACTCGGGATGATTCATCATAAAGCGACATCTTGGTCCACATGCGCCGGTCGCCGTTGTGATCACCGTGATCGCTGGTATAGATCACCAGGGTGTTATCGGCCTGTTCCGAGTGCTCCAGCGCGTTCAGCACCTCGCCGATCTGCGCGTCCAGAAAACTGCAGAGACCATAGTAAGAGGCCCGGGCAATCTGGCGCGTCACCTCATCAAAGCAGTCATCGTAATTAAAGCGCCTGCGGATCGTCTGGGTTACCGGATGCTGCGGCAGCTTTTCCTCGGACATGAACCGGGCCTTATCCATCTCACAAAGTGGGTAGAGCTCGTAGAACGCCTCGGGACAGATCAGCGGGTAGTGCGGTCTTAACCACGATACAAAAAGCACCCAGGGTTTATTGTTCTCGGCATTGACGGCATCTTCAAGCCAGGTGCGGGCGCTGCGGGTAACCTCAAGATCATAGTCGGTGTAGCTATTCTTGCCGGGGCCGATCTCGCGGGTATAGCCTGAGACATCCATCACGGCTTCGTGGTCGCGCAGAAGGCCTTTGATCCAGCCGGTGCCGTCACGGATGTACATCGGCAGGATCTCGTTTTCAAAACCGTTGTCGTAGTCGCTGCCGCGATAGTGCAGCTTGCCGATCGAATCGACCCGGTGGCCCTGGCGCAGCAGCTGGTGGCCCCAGCTAAGAGGCGTGCCCTGGTAGGCCTGGGCATTGGACCAGCAGCGGTTCTTGTTTACGTACTGCCCGGTGGCGAGCGCCGCCCGCGCCGGAACACAGATCGGCGAAGGTGTGTAGGCCCTCGTAAAGCGGGTTCCCCGGGATGCCAGTTGATCGAGGTGAGGGGTTTTGACCAACGCATGCCCGGCACAGCCCATCGCGTCGTGGCGATGTTCATCGCTGAACAGGATAAGTACGTTGACCTTGTCTGGCACGGCGAGGACTTAAGGAGATGGCCGTTACGCCTCGCTTACCCGGAGCGGCCCCGCCAGACTCAGTCTTCCAGCGCGCCTGGATCGAGGCCGGCAACCGTCATTGCCACCGCGCGGAAGATGGCCCGACCCTTGTTCATGGTCTCCTGCCACTCCTGTGCGGGTACCGAGTCGGCCACGATCCCGGCACCGGCCTGGATGTGCAGCTCACCATCGGCGATGACCGCGGTACGGATCGCGATCGCGGTATCCATGTTGCCGTTCCATCCGATGTAGCCCACGGCACCGGAATAGATACCCCGGCGCACGGGCTCAAGTTCGCCGATGATCTCCATGGCCCGGACTTTGGGCGCGCCTGATACGGTGCCTGCCGGGAAGGTCGCGCGCAGCACGTCGATGGCGTCAAGGTCAGCCTGAAGTTCTCCCGTGACGTTGGAGACAATATGCATCACGTGCGAGTAGCGCTCGACCTGCATCCTCGAGGTCAGCTTCACGGTACCGGTAGCAGCGATCCGGCCCACATCATTGCGGCCGAGATCCACCAGCATCAGATGCTCTGCCAGTTCCTTGGGGTCCGAGATCAACTCTTCCTCGAGGCGCCGGTCCTCCTCCTCACTCAAGCCCCTGCGGCGGGTACCCGCAATCGGGCGCACCGTGACCTCGCCCTCTTCGAGGCGCGCCAGAATCTCCGGTGAGGAGCCGACAATCTGGAAATCATCAAGATCCAGGAAATACATGTAGGGTGAGGGATTCACCGTACGCAGCGCCCGGTACAGCGTGATGGGCTCCGCTTCAAAGGGGATCGAAAGACGCTGCGACAGCACCACCTGGAAGATATCGCCGCTCTGGATGTATTCCTTGCAGCGCTCGACCGCATCTTCGAAATCCTCGCGGACAAACGATGAACGGAAGTCGCTTTCGCGGACTACCTGTCCGGCTGGCGCCGAGTGCCCGATCGACAGGCTCGAAATCTGCTCCACCAGTTGATCGAGCCGCTCGCAGCCCGAAACATAGGCATCATCGGACTCAGGGTCCGTGTGCACCACGATATGCAGGCGACCGCTCAGGTTGTCAAAGACCAAAAGCTCATCGGAGACCATCAGCAGAATATCAGGCGCGCCGACGGGATCCGGCAGGTCGCCCCCTGCCAAATGCGGTTCAATAAAGCGCACCGTGTCGTAACTGAAGTAACCGACCAGCCCGCCGTTAAAACGCGGCAGGGTGTCGAACTGGGGCACATTAAACTGGCGGTGAATGCTCTGGATCGCCGCCAGGGGATCTTCGGTCTGCTGGCGATGAATCTCTTCACCTTCCTGCTCAATCAGCAGCAGATCACCGCTCACCCGGACCACGGTGGGGCACGGCAGGCCGATGATTGAATAGCGGCCCCACTTCTCGCCGCCCTGCACGGATTCGAGCAGATAACTGTATGGCCCCTGCGCCATCTTGAGGTAGGCGCTCACAGGCGTTTCCAGATCTGCCAGCACCTCGATCTGCAGGGGAATCCGGTTATAGCCCTCCCGGGCCAGACGGTCGTATTCGGTTCGGGAGATCATGTGACGAGGGAGCCGGGGCGGTAACCGTCCGCCGGGATCAGGTGGAATTTAACGGAAGCGGTCATGCTGAAAGGTCGTTGCGCCGGAACTTCGACGCTTTGGGTCTGCGCTTTGGGACAGCCTTTATCGTCGGCAACCGACAGGCCTTGCATTTTCCGAGGGGGCTTACGGCGATTCAACTATCTCCAGGACCTGCGCCAACGAGTCTATCACGGCGTCCGCACCGAGTTCGGAAAGGTCAAGGCCCTGACTGTAACCGTAACTCACCAGCACCACCGGCATACCGCAGGCCCGCGCCGCACGAAAATCGCTCACCGAATCGCCGACCAAAAGACACTCTTGAGGAGCAAACCCCCAGCGATCGGCAACATGCTGCAGCGGCAGCGGGTCCGGCTTTCTCTTCGGCAGGTCATCGCCGCCGATGATCGGGTCGAGATAACGGCTGACGCCCATCGCTTGCAGCAGCGGCCGGGTAAAGACGCCCGGCTTGTTGGTCACACAACCGACCTGCCTGCCGGATGCCTGACACTGCGCCAGGGTTTCATCGGCACCGGCATACGGCACACTATCGCGGTGGAGATTTTCTTGGTAACACTTTTCAAAGAGCGGATACGCGGTCTGCATCAGCTCCGCCGGCGCTTCGCCATCGAAATCGCCGGTCAGCGCCCGTTCCACAAGACGGCGTGCACCTTTGCCGATCCAGCCTCGCGCAACATCCAGAGCCACGGGTTCCCGCCCGAGCGCTTCCAGCATATTGTTGCAGGCGCCGATCAGATCCGGTGCCGAATCAACAAGGGTCCCGTCAAGGTCGAACAGAATCCCCCGCGCGGAGGTCTTGAAGGAAGGCGCGCGATCACCCGGATCAGGCTGCCTCATGATGGTGATTCAGCCAATGCTGCGCGCATTGCACTGATCACCGTATCGTAATGGTTCGGGTCGTCTTCACGGGCTGCACCGAATATGGCGGACCCGGCGACAAAGGTATCGGCGCCGGCAGCGCGAATCTCCCCGATGTTGTCGGCCTTTACGCCGCCGTCGATCTCAAGGCGGATGTCCCGCCCCGACTGGTCGATCAGCTTGCGTGCCTCGCGCAGTTTGTCGAGTGCCGAGGGCAGAAAGCTCTGGCCACTAAAACCGGGGTTGACCGACATCAACAGGATCATGTCGACCTTGTTCATGACATGCTGCAGGACACTGAGCGATGTCGCCGGGTTAAACACCAGGCCCGGCTTGCAGCCTTCACTGCGGATCAGCTGAAGGGTACGGTCAACGTGCTCACTCGCTTCGGGATGGAAAGTGATGTAGGAGGCGCCCGCCGCCGCGAAATCGGGAACGATACGGTCGACCGGCTTGATCATGAGGTGTACGTCGATAGGCGCAGTGACGCCGTGCTTGCGCAGTGCCTCACACACCAGCGGACCAATCGTGAGATTCGGGACGTAATGGTTATCCATCACGTCAAAGTGCACGATGTCGGCGCCCGATGCGAGCACGTTGTCGACCTCTTCACCCAGGCGGGCGAAATCAGCTGAGAGAATCGAGGGCGCAATGAGGTTTTCTTTCATAGTTGCAAAACTTCCCGACGCTAGCGGATCACGATAAAGAGGCCCGAATTGCCCCGCACCACGTTCAGCAGCAGCATGGCGTCTTCGTCATCGACGGCCCGCTCGACGTCCTTCAGACTGTAGATCGGCTGCTTGTTGACCGAGATGATGAGATCTCCTTCGCGCAGGCCCGCGCGCCAGGCAAGGCTGTTCTGCACGACTTCTACAGCACGCACACCGCGCTGACCCTGCGGGCCGTCCTGGTCATCGATATCGGCGAGACGGATACCCTCCAGGCGCTTGTTGATCTTGAGGCCCTGGCCTGCAAGCGGTTCGATCGCGCGGATCCGGATGCGCTTGCTCTGGCGTTGCCCGTCGCGCAGGAAACTGACCTCAATCTCATCGTCAGCGCGGAAAAGACCAATCGTGTTGCGAAGCGAACTGGCGTCCACGATCTCGCGGTCGTTGACCGCGACCACCACGTCGCCTTCCTGCATCCCGGCATCATCCGCCGCCGAATCCGGGATGACCTGGGAGATCACCGCGCCACGGGTGGTATCGATGTCGAGCGCTTCCGCGAGTTCGGGCGTCAGGTTCTGTGCAATGACGCCGAGGCGCCCGCGGCGCACCTCGCCGTATTCGATGATCTGCCGGGTGAGCAGTTGGACCATGTTGATCGGGATGGCAAATCCGATGCCGATGTTACCCCCGCCCGGCGCAAGAATCGCGGTGTTGATCCCGACCAGTTCACCGCGAAGATTAACGAGCGCGCCTCCTGAGTTGCCCTGGTTGATCGACGCATCGGTCTGGATGAAGTCCTCGTAATCCTCGATATTAAGACCGGTACGACCCAGCGCACTGATGATCCCCGAAGTGGCCGTCTGTCCAAGGCCGAAGGGATTACCGATCGCCACAACGAAATCACCGACCCGTAACGCGTCTGAATTCCCGATATCAATATGCTGGAGTTGCTCCGCCGGGATCCGGACTACCGCGATATCGGCGTCTTCGTCCACACCCACGATTTCGGCATCGAAGGCACGGCCGTCGTGCAGGCGCACGCTGATCTCATCGGCACCCGCGATAACGTGACTGTTGGTAATCACGTAGCCGTTCTCCGCGTCTGTGATAACGCCCGAACCCAGATTGCTGACCCGTCTTTCACGCTGCTGGAGGGGTGGCGTGCCGAAGAACTTCTCGAAGAAGGGGTCGGACCGAAAAGGGCTCTGTCGTTCGGTAATCCGGCTTTCGGTGTAGATGTCGACCACCGCCGGCAGCACCCGCTCGAGCATCGGTGCGAGACTCGGCAGCGGCTCACCTTCCACCGCCATCGGCAGGGCCGCACCGGCGGGCGAGGCCAAAGCCAGTGAGCCGGCAACACACCAGCCGAGAAGCCGCCATCGAATCCGTTTCATGGGTAATCCGGGAGAAAAACTATTGCACCCCTGCTGCCGCGGGGACCTGCGATTATAGCAATGCGGCCGGTAACTGAGTTTAGGCGGCGTCGTTGGTCACGCCGTGCGGCACATGGCCGGTCGCAACAAAGCGGCGGGCCGATTCGCAATGGCCGGTCTGATCGTCGAAGAAAATATCGGCACCAAAGGTCTGCAGAAACTCGCCCTTATCAAGACCGCCCAGGAACACGGCCTCGTCGATGCGGATATCCCATGCGCGCAAGGTGCGGATCACCCGTTCATGCGCGGGGGCACTGCGGGCAGTAAATAGCGCGGTTCGAATCGGCGCCTGGTTGCGCGGCCATTTCGACTGCAGATGGTGCAGTGACTGCAAAAACTTCCTGAACGGCCCGCCGGTCATGGGCGTTGAGGCCATCTTCTTCTCCGAGGCGGCAAATGCGGCAAGCCCCTCGCTCTGATAGACCCGCTCGGAATCGTCAGCAAAAAGGACCGCATCACCATCAAAGGCGATCCGCAGCTGGCTGTTTCTTTCCAGATGTGTGCGCGAGGGCAAAATGGTCGCAGCCGCAACATTGGCCTGCAGCGCCTGGTGCACATTCGCGGGGTCCGCCGACAGGTAGAGGTCCGCACTGAAGGGCGTGACATAGCGGAACGGGCTGTCACCGCCCGAAAACGCTGCTCGGGTGATATCGAGTTGGTAATGGGCGATGGAATTAAAGACCCGAAGTCCCGTGTCGGCGCTGTTGCGTGAAATCAGCACCACTTCAACGCGGCGCGTGTCTGTACCGGGTTCGTTCAGCGCCAGCAGTTTCTGCACCAGGGGAAAAGCCACACCGGGCTGGAGCCGTTCGTCCTCATGCTCGACCTGGTAGCGGCAGTAGGCCTCAACGCCTTCCTCAACGTAGATCTGGTGGCCGTTCTCAAGGTCAAAGAGTGCGCGCGACGAGATCGCAACGACCAATGGACTTTGCTCAAGGTCGGTCATCGCCACAGTCTATCACTGTGAAAGTGCGTCACGAGAAGCCTCGGCGCGCTGCCAGAATCCCACCGCGAGCAGCAGCACGCAAAAGCCCAGCACCGGGAGATTGCCGTAGCGCACAAATGGCGTTGTGCCCATCATCGGCTGAACGCTGCCCTGCACCACCGTTCGCACGAACTGCGGCGCAAGTTCAAGTACCTCACCTTTGGGATCGATCAGCGCTGAGAAGCCATTGTTACTGGAACGGATCATGGGACGGCCGGTTTCAAGTGCCCGCGCCCGCGCCATCTGCAGGCGCTGATGCGGTGCCAGGGAGTCACCGAACCAGGCGTCCTCGCTGATGTTGGCAAGTATCTGCGCCTGCGGCAAGGACGCATTAACAACGCCGGTAAAGGCATCCTCGTAACAGATACTGACGCTGATGCGCTGCCCCGCGAGCTGCATGGGCAGTTCCGGCAAAGGCCCAGGCGAAAAATCCGACATCGGGATACTGAGGTATTCCAGTATCCACGCAAGCAGCCAGGACATGGGTAAATATTCGCCAAAAGGTACCAACTGGTGCTTCTTATAGAGCGCCGCTTCAGCACCCACACCCAATGCGGCGTTGTAGTAGGCAGCCCCCGGCGCGGGAGAATCGCGCACTAGCAGCCCGAACAGAAAATCAGCTTCATGATCCTGAAGCCGCGCCACAAACCCTGAGTCGACCTCGTCCAGATAGACGGGCAACGCTGCCTCCGGCCAGACGATAAGGTCTACGTCCGATAAGGCTTCGCTGTCTGCAAGGTAATCTCTCGCGATTGCGTTGGCTTTGTGGCTTTGCCATTTATCACGCAACGAAACGTTATGCTGCACCAGGGCCACGTCGATGGGCTCACCTGAGGGCTGTACAAAGACCGGTATCCGTGCGAGCGCCGCGAAAACCGCCAGCCCGGCGAGCACAGTCACTGGAAGCATTCTGGACCGGCCGCGCAGGCGCACAAAAGCCACGAGGGTGCCGGTACCAAGCGCGACCCAGAGGCTGACGCCGAGGGTGCCTGCAATAGGCAGCAACGGGGCCAAGGGCGTATCGACCTGGCTATAACCGAGATACAGCCACGGAAAGCCGCTGAGGAGGTTACCCCGCAGCCACTCACCAAGCACCCACAGTGGCGGGATCACGATCATGCAACGAAGTGCTGGCCTCGCGGTCAGGAAACAGGCCTGAAGCCCGCCGACCAGCGCTGGATAGAGTGCCATGAGCGCGGCAAAGACCACCACGGCAGCAGCTGCCAAGGGCGCAGGCATGTTGCCGTACTGATTGAGGCTGACGTAGATCCAGGACACGCCAACAAGTGCCGTGGCCAAACCGAAGACAAAGCCCTGCAGCGCAGCCTGCTGGGCAGACGCTCGCCACCAGCTAGCGTAGAGCGCTGCCAGTGCGAGCGGCGCGAGCCAGAATAGATCAAATGGTGCGAAGGCGAGCGGATAGGCAAGGCCCGACACGGCAGCCGCGGTTATCCACCTCGCGCTGCCGGAAAAACGCATGCGTCTACTGTGCCGGGGTCTCGTCAGCCGACCCAAGCGTGATGCGCAGCAGGCGCGGTCGGCGGCTGTCGGCGCTCAGCACCTCCGCGGTAAACTGATCGAACGCAATGGTCTCACCGCGTCGGGGTACATGACCCAAAGCCCCGGTCACGAGCCCGCCCATGGTGTCGTATTCCAGCGGATCGAGATTCACGCCGTAGAGCTGGTTAAAACTTTCCACAGGGAGCATCGCCTTGATCACACAGAAATCCGAACCCCGGCGCAACACCATACCGGCGGCTCCGTCGATGTCGTGCTCGTCCTCGATGTTGCCGACAATCTGCTCAAGGACGTCCTCAATAGTGATCAGCCCCACGACACTGCCATATTCATTGACCACAATCGCCATATGGTTACGGCTGTCGCGAAACTCCTGGAGCAGCACATTGAGCCGTTTGCTTTCGGGGATAAACACCGCGGGGCGCAACAGCGTCGCCCACGGGAGTCCGTCACCTTCGCTCTGCTGCTGGCGATGCAGCAGATCCTTTGCCAGCAGAATTCCCACTACGCCGTCCTTGTCGCCGTCCGTCACCGGAAAGCGCGAGTGTGCCGACTCGGTTATCACCGGCAGCACCTCGTCGAGCGTCTGGTTAACATCGACCGTGACCATCTGACCACGCGAGACCATCACCTGCTCGACCTCAAGATCAGAAACCTCGATCACCCGGCGCATCATCTGCAGGGTGTCATCGTCAACCAGATCCGCGCGCCTCGCGAAAGCCAGGGTGGAAAAGAGGTGCTCGCGGGTCTGCGGAATACCGCGCAGCAGGTAGCGCAGATCCTGCCACCAGCCCGGGCGCAACAACGCGCTGCGTTTTTTTCCGTCCTGCACGGCGCTATCAGACCGACCGGTAGGGGTCTTTGATCCCGAGCGTGGCGAGCACCTGGGTCTCCAGTTTTTCCATCGCCTCAGCCTGCCGGTCGCTGTGGTGATCATGGCCGTGCAGATGCAGCACCCCGTGGACCAGCAGATGCGCAACGTGATGCTCTATTTTCTTTCCCTGGCTGAGCGCCTCGCGCGCAACCACCGGCGGGCAGACCACGATATCGCCCAGCGGATGCTTGTCCTGTGGCAGCCCCGGCAGCGCCTCAAAGGGAAAGGAGAGCACATTGGTCGGCCCCTGGCGGCCACGAAAACGCGCGTTGAGGTCTGTCATTTCAGTCTCGTTGACCATTCTTACCGTAAGACAGGCGCGATCGTCTTGAAGCGCAGCCAATGCCGCGCCCGCCCAGTTGCGGATCTGCTCGACGGTCGGTTCATCACGGTGGCCACTTGCCAGTTGTACTGCTATTCGGGGTTCCACTCAGGCTGACCGACCCTCGCTTTCATAAGCCTCGATCACGCGCTGCACCAGAGGGTGACGGACAACATCCCCCGGCGTAAAGCGGGTCACGCTGAGACCCTCAACTGACGACAGCAGTGCCACCGCGTGGACCAGGCCCGAGCGGGTCTGGCCCGGAAGGTCGACCTGTGAGGGATCACCGGTAATAACAGCCCGGGAACCAAAGCCCAGCCGGGTGAGAAACATCTTCATCTGTGCTTCGGTGGTATTTTGTGCCTCGTCGAGAATGACAAAGGCATGGCTCAACGTCCGGCCGCGCATGTAGGCCAGCGGCGCCAGTTCGATCACGTGGCGCTCCATCAGCCGGCCGACGCGGTCAAAGCCCAGCATCTCATAGAGTGCGTCATACAGCGGCCGAAGGTAGGGGTCGACTTTCTGCCCGATGTCCCCCGGCAGGAATCCCAGCCGTTCTCCCGCCTCAACCACCGGGCGTACCAGCACGATCCGGTCGACCGTCTCCTCGGCGAGCGCCTGTACCGCACAGGCGACCGCCAGGTAGGTCTTGCCCGTGCCGGCCGGTCCGATTCCGAAGTTGATATCGTGTCCCAGAATATTACTGAGGTAGCGTTTCTGGTTAACGCTTTTGCCGCGGATCATGGCCTTGCGCACCCGGATCACGATGTCATCCGGGGCCTCACGGCCCTTAAGGGTATCTCGGGGAACCTGACTGATCGCGACCTGGACCCGGTCAGGGCTCAGCGGTGTCTCCTGGCCACTGTCCTCATAGAGGGCACAGAGCACGTCCTGGGCATTGCGGACATCCTGATCCTGGCCGTCAACACAGAAAAGATGCCCGCGATGTGAGATGCGCACACCGAAGCCCTCCTCCACTTGCTTCAGATGAGCGTTGTACTCTCCACACAGGTCGGCCAGGCGCTGATTGTCCTCGGGGTCGAGAAGAAAGGTGACGGGTTGGGTGGGGTTGTTCAATCCAGTGCTGATGCTCCCAGCGAAGCAGTTGTCATCATAGCAGAAGTTAGCCGTGGCGCCCCAGCCACTTCGGCCCGTAACGAGTTGGGTAACGCTTCCGTAACACGTACCTCAACAAAATCGCCAATTGCGACCTGATCGCCTGCGAAATTGACCACTCTGTTGTTTTCGGTGCGCCCGCTCAGTTGCCCGGCATTCTTGCGCGAAACGCCGTCAACCAGGATACACTGATGCGTTCCGACCATTCCCGCGCTGATGGCGCCAGCCTGGCTGTCGATCAATGCCTGTAAACGCGACAGCCGCTCGCGTTTTTCTTCCATCGGGACATCGTCGGCGAGCGCTGCGGCTGGTGTGCCCGGGCGGGCGCTGTAAATAAAACTGAAGGAGTGATCAAAACCCACGCGTTCGATCAGCGCCATGGTCGCGTTGAAGTCATCAGCCGACTCCCCTGGAAATCCCACGATGAAGTCGGACGACAGGCTGAGGTCCGGCCGCGCTTCGCGCAAGTCCGCGATGATGGCTTCGTAGTCAGCGACCTGGTAGCGCCGCTTCATCGCCGACAGGATGCGATCCGAGCCGCTCTGCACCGGCAGGTGCAGTTGGCTGACGAGTTCCGGTACATGGCGATATGCATCGATCAGCGCATCGGTGAAATCCGCCGGGTGTGAGGTGGTATAACGAAGCCGGTCGATGCCCTCAACCGCGGCGGCATATGCCAGCAACTCGGCAAGATCGACGGTCCCGCCGCCGTGCCGACCACCGGCATAAGCATTCACATTCTGGCCCAGCAGGGTGACTTCGCGCACGCCCTGTTCTGCGAGTTCGACAATCTCGGTGATGACTTCGTCAAAAGGCCGGCTGAACTCCTCGCCGCGCGTATAGGGCACGACGCAGAAAGTGCAGTACTTGCTGCAGCCCTCCATAACCGAAACATAAGCCCGCGGACCCTCGCTGCGCGGCGGTGCAAGCGCGTCAAATTTTTCGATCTCCGGAAAGCTGATGTCGATACGCGGACGCCGCCCGTGTTGCAGCGCGTCGATCATGGCGGGAAGCCGGTGGTAGGTTTGTGGACCGAACACAAGATCGACATAGGGCGCACGGCGCAGAATCAGATCGCCCTCCTGGCTGGCGACACAACCACCCACCCCGATCACCAGATCAGGCCGCTGCTCCTTCCACTGGCGCCAGCGCCCCAGCTGGGAAAACACTTTCTCCTGGGCCTTCTCCCGGACCGAACAGGTGTTCAGCAGCAGCATGTCGGCCTGTTCGGCCTCATCTGTGAGGACCATGTCGTGCGAGGCTGCCATGAGGTCAGCAATACGACTCGAGTCGTATTCGTTCATCTGACAGCCGAAGGTTTTTATGTAGAGTTTGCGCGCCATAGCAGCCTTGCAGAAAGCCTTGGGTGCCCGCTTCTTACGGCTCCGGGTAATTTAACCACCGGCCGGCGGTCTTGTGGGAAGGAGCTGTGCCTCATCCACAAGGCGGGCCCGCCCCTTGGCAAGCGCCTCACTCTGGTTGCTAAAGTGGGCGCGTACCGCCTGCGGTATCGCTGCAGGCCTGCCGGTGGCACGGTCAATAAACACGTGGACAAAAAAACCGGTGGCGCTCGGCGCATCGTCATCGGCTACGAAGACGGCCGTTTCATAGCGCACGCTGCTGTTGCCAAGATGTGCAATCCGCACCCCGATGTCAACATGGCCGGACACCGCAACCGGCTTCAGAAAACAACAGCCATTCTCAGCGGCGAGCGGGATGACCGGATCATGCTGCCAGTCGAGCCCGGTCTCGCACAGCAAAGTCAGGATCGCGGTCTCAAAATAGCGGTAATACTCTACGTTGTTGACGTGTCCGAGCATGTCATAATCACTCCAGCGCGTGATGATGCGTACGTGCAGCGCATAGTTTTCACGCCTCGAGGGGCTGGGCGCCTGAGTCTGCTCCTTCGCGTCTTTCATCAGCAGGATGCTCTCCCATGCCAAGTCCGGTTGGACATGTCTTGTTGGCCTTCGCGATATCCGGAGTGCCGGGACCCCGCGAGGTCTTCACGCGCTGGTGGCCGGTGCTGGTGCTGTTCGCCGCCATCGCGCCCGACCTCGACTTTCTGCCCGGGATACTGATCGGCGACCCGAACCGCTTTCACCACGGGCCCAGCCACTCGATTGCGGCCGCCGTCGTTTTCACCATGGTGCTCGCGCTGATCTTCCGCAGTCTGTCGAAGGTCCGGGTCTTTGTCATCTTTGCGGTATACCTTGGCCACGTGCTGGTTGACACGCTGGCGGCAGACCCTGGCGCCCCGTATGGTGCCCCGCTGCTGTGGCCATTTGATGATCATTACACTATCGCTCCGGTAACGCTGTTCAGCAATTTCGGTCATGGCGCTCAAGGTGCGGGTCTCGGTAGCGTGATCCGGGATATTTTCTCGGTTCACAACCTGTGGGCCGTGGCGATCGAGGTCGCGATACTCGGCCCGCTGCTGTGGCTGACAGAACGCTACCGGCGACGGAGACGTTCTTCCTGATACACCCATCTGCCAGAGGGACGGCTCAGTCCCAACGGTCGTCCCGTACGCATACGAAACCGTCTTCGATGCGAACCGGGAATACATGCAGGCCTTCGTAGGCAGGCGGCGAAAGCACCTCACCGGTCCGCAGGCAAAAACGCGCGCCGTGCCGGGGGCACTCGATCGCGCCATCCGCGATGCAGCCTCCAGAGATCTCGCCGCCATCGTGCGTGCACAAATCTTCCAGAGCGACGATCTCGTCACCCAGCCGGACCAGCACAACCGTTTCGTCATCGAGATTGGCTGCCAGCGGAGTTTCGGCCTGCACTTCATCAGTACGCGCTACCCGAACCCACTCACTCATCAGAAAATCCCGAGTTCGAGCCGCGCGGCCTCACTCATGACTTCGGGACCCCAGGGCGGATCCCAGACCAGGTCGACGACGACACCGGAGACCCCATCGACACCGCGCGCCGCCATCTCCACCTCCCCTGGCAGTGATCCTGCCACAGGGCACATCGGTGAAGTCAGGGTCATATCGATAACGACCTGGCTTTCTTCGCTGATATCGATACGGTAGATCAGGCCGAGGTCGTATATGTTGAGCGGGATTTCAGGATCATACACTTCGCGCACACCGGCAATCACGCGATCCAGCAGCGTGTCATCCGGCGCAACGGAGGTGAGACTGACCGCGGGCGGGTTGTCCGTTCCTTCGGTTGCCTCTGCGTCGTCGGTCTGATCGACGACCTCCGTTGCGGCGGGGGTGGGTTCTTCTGTTTCTGTCGTGCTGTTCATTGTTGCTCGTGTCCGTTCGCGGTCCCTGATGGGCCGTCACGACCAGTCGTCATTCTGTAGTGACCTTTGTGCCACGGTTGTGCAGCGCCGAGTGCACTGCATGCCATGCGAGCGTTGCGCATTTGACCCGGGAGGGGTATTCCTGAACCCCGCTCAGGACCTCAAGCTTGGATAGTTCGAGCCCTGCGGTGGGCACCGCAGCACCCGTCGCCAGCGCGTGAAAAGCATCGAAATAGGCATCCGCCTCGGCGACCGAAACCCCCTTCAGCGTTTCCGTCATGAGTGATGCTGAAGCCGTCGATATGGCACAGCCTCGCCCCTCGAAACAGACGGTCTCGATCCTGTCGTCTTTGTCCAGCATCAGATACACCGTCAACTCGTCCCCGCAGAGCGGGTTAATCCCTTGAGCCTGGTGGGTCGGCTGCTCCAGCCGGCCGAAATTGCGGGGGTTGCGGTTGTGATCAAGGATCACTTCCTGATAAAGCTGCCGCAACTCGTTCATCGGGCAAACAGGGCCTGCGCCTTGTCGATGGCGACGAACAGCGCATCAATGTCATCGGTTGTGTTGTACAGGCCGAATGACGCCCGAGCCGTCGCCGGCACACCAAAAAACTGCATGACCGGCATGGCGCAATGATGGCCGGTACGAATCGTGACTCCGGCCGAATCAAGGATGGTTCCGACATCGTGCGGGTGGATACCCTCCAGCTCAAACGACACAATCGCAGCCTTGTCTGAGGCATTGCCGATGATCCGCATGCCCGCCTGGGACTTGGCCTTTTCGGTTGCGCAGCCAAGGAGCGCCTGTTCATGTGCCGCAATGGCATCGAAACCAATTCCGTTCAGATAATCAATGGCCGCGGACAAGCCTACTGCACCTGCGATATGCGGGGTGCCCGCTTCGAACTTGTGGGGCAGCGTGTTCCAGGTTGAGCCCTCGAAACTGACCGTGCGGATCATGTCCCCGCCGCCCTGCCACGGCGGCATATCCTCGAGCAGGGCCTCGCGGCCATAGAGCACGCCGATTCCGGTCGGTCCGTACAGCTTGTGCCCCGAGAAAGCAAAAAAATCGCATTCCAACTGCTGTACATCCACCGGTCCGTGGGCAACCGACTGGGCGCCATCCACCACCACCACCGCACCGGCAGCGTGCGCGAGACGGGCAAACGTGCGGACCGGATTGACCGTCCCGAGGGCGTTGGAGACGTGGGTCAGCGCAACGATACGGGTCTTTTCCGACAGCAGTTCCGTGAATGCATCGGTCAGCAACTCGCCCGAATCATTCATCGGGGCCACCCGAAGGGTGGCGCCGGTCTCCTCACACAGCAGTTGCCAGGGCACGATATTCGCATGGTGCTCCATCGCACTGACCAGAATCTCGTCAGTGCTTTTCACCGTCGAGCGCCCGTAGCTCTGGGCCACCAGATTAATCGCTTCGGTGGTACCGCGGGTGAAGATCACCTCTGCCGTGGACGCAGCATTGATCAGCGACCGGACCTGCTCGCGGGCGCTATCGAAACGGTCGCTGGCACGCTGGCTGAGGAGGTGTACGCCGCGGTGCACATTGGCGTTGTCGTGATGGTAGAACTCAGCCACCGCGTCGATCACGCTAGCCGGTTTCTGGGTGGTGGCGCCGTTATCGAGGTACACCAGCGGGTGACCGTTAATCTGCTGGTGCAATATCGGGAAATCCCGGCGCAGCGCTGCCGCATCCAGCGCCGCCACCGGCTCCAAGCCCGCCGCGGGATTCATCATGGCGCGCTCACCTGTGCAGCAGCTGAAGACAGCTGGCCCGACACCCGCGATGCAAGATACGTCTGTAACGCCGGGGGCTCAACCCCCTCGAGGACCTCGGCGGCGAATGCCTGGGTCAGCATACGCCGGGCTGTCTCCCGATCAACACCGCGCGAGACGAGGTAGAAAAGGGCCGCCTCATCCAGCTGGCCGACGGTCGCGCCATGAGCGCATTTCACATCGTCGGCGTAGATCTCGAGTTGCGGTTTGGTATCGATCTCGGCGTTGGCAGAGAGCAGCAGGTTCTGGTTGCTCTGCTCAGAGTCGGTTTGCTGCGCCCCCGGCTGCACCACGATCCGGCCATGAAACACTGCGTGGCCGCGGTCACCGAGCACACCCTTGTAACACTCGCGGCTGGTGCACTCGGGCGCGTTATGGGATATGTGGGTGTGGTTGTCGACATGACTGCGGCCGAAAGCAAGGTAGGCCCCGTCAAGGCTCACCAAGGCCCGCTCTGCATCGAGGTTGACCCGTGCATCATTGCGTACCCATGCCCTTCCCACGGTCACCGTCGTCGCTTTGAGTTTCGCGGATTGGGCCAGGCGGGCAAACAAGCCACCCACGTGGAAGGTGCGTTCAGCCTGATCCTGCACACAGCAGAAATCCAGCGCCGCGGCTTTTTCCAGAATGATCTCGGTGAGCGAATTACTGAGAGACCTCTCTTGACTGAACGAGAGATGACGCTCGATGACACTCGCCTGGCTGCCCTCGCCGAGTATCACCAGATTACGCGGCAGACTCAGGAAGCCCTCCCCGCTGCACCCCGAAACAAAGAGCAGTTCAATGGGCTTTTCCAGTTGCACCCCCGGTGCGATCTCCACCAAGGCGCCGTCACCGACAAATGCGGAGTTCATCGCCGCAAATCCATGCGGGATCTCCCCCATGGCGGATCCCAGCCGGTCGGCGATCGGTTGCGGATTCTGCGTCAGCGCATCAGCAAGACCCGCGACCCGTACGCCCTCCGGCAGGCCGTTGGTCTTCGATCGTGGCGGCAGATAAAAGCCATCTGCGAATACCAGCTGCCAGGCGTCAAGATTCTCGATCGCCGCTGCGGCGACAAAGTCTTCCGGACAGTCGGTCCCCGGTGCCGCCGGGCTGAACCGGGAACGGGTAATCGGCTTGATGGAGGTGTACTTCCAGTCCTCATCGCGCTGCGACGGCAGACCCCGCTCGCCAAGCGCCTCCAGTGCTTTTGCGCGACTGCGATCAAGCGCCGCGATGCCCGCCGCCGGCAGTTCGCCGGCCTGGCCCTGCTGCGCCTCGACATAGGGCGCGGCGTGACCTTCCATAGCGCTCATGCGGTTGCTGCGCCGGCGGAGCTATCGATCCAGCCGTAGCCGCGCTCTTCCAGATCGCGTGCCAGCTGCTTGTCTCCGGAGCGCACGATGCGGCCCCCCGCCAGTACATGCACCCTGTCCGGGACAATGTAGTCGAGCAGACGCTGGTAGTGCGTGACCAGAATAACAGAGCGCTCCTCTGATCGCAGCGCATTGACGCCGCCGGCAACGATCTTCAGCGCATCGATGTCCAGCCCGGAATCGGTTTCATCGAGGACCGCGAGGCGGGGCTCGAGCACCGCCATCTGGAAAATCTCGTTGCGCTTCTTTTCACCTCCGGAGAAGCCTTCGTTGACCGAGCGGTAGAGGAATTCCTCTTTCATCTCGACCAGCCTGAGTTTCTCGCGAACGAGTTTCAGAAAATCGAGCGCATCCAGTTCCGGCTCGCCGCGGTGCCGGCGGGCGGCATTCAATCCTTCCTTGAGCAGCGCAATGTTCGCAACGCCCGGAATCTCGACCGGATACTGGAAGGCGAGAAACACCCCTTCGCGCGCGCGATTCTCGGGCGCCATCGACAACAGGTCATTTCCCATGAACGCGACAGACCCGCTGGTGACCTCGTAGCCGTCACGCCCGGCGATGACGTTGGCCAAAGTGCTCTTGCCCGAGCCGTTCGGCCCCATGATGGCGTGAACTTCTCCCGGACCCACATCCAGATCCAGCCCGTTCAGAATGGCCTTTCCGTCAACCGTGACTTTAAGATCGCTTATCTTCAGCATGTTTTTATTGGTAACTCCGTATGTCAAAACAAATCAGGGCGGGCAAACGGGGCCGCCCCGCAAGGATCAACCGACCGCACCTTCCAGGCTGATACCCAGCAGTTTCTGTGCCTCGACGGCAAACTCCATCGGCAGTTCACGGAACACTTCTTTGCAGAATCCGTTGACAATCATCGATACCGCGTCTTCCTCGGAAAGCCCGCGCTGGCGACAGTAAAACAACTGGTCCTCACCGATCTTCGAGGTGGTCGCTTCGTGCTCAATGGTTGCCGTGGGATTTTTTACCTCGACATACGGAAAAGTATGTGCACCGCACCGGTCCCCCATTAACAAAGAATCGCACTGCGAGTAGTTACGCGCCTGCTTTGCCCCCTTTAAGACCTTGACCAGACCCCGGTAGGCGTTCTGGCCGCGACCGGCGGAAATGCCCTTGGAAATGATCGTGCTGGAGGTATGTTCCCCGATGTGCACCATCTTGGTTCCGGTATCAGCCTGCTGACAGTTATTGGTCAGCGCCACCGAATAGAATTCGCCCGTCGAATGGTTGCCCTCCAGCAGCACGCTTGGGTACTTCCAGGTAATGGCCGAACCCGTTTCGACCTGGGTCCATGAAATCTTGGCGTTGTCTCCCCGGCAGGCGCCGCGCTTGGTCACAAAATTGTAGATGCCGCCCCGACCCTCCTCGTCGCCCGGATACCAGTTCTGTACGGTAGAGTACTTGATCTTGGCATCCTTGAACGCCACGAGTTCCACCACCGCTGCGTGCAGCTGGTTTTCGTCGCGCATCGGCGCCGTGCAGCCCTCGAGGTAACTCACGTAGCTGCCTTCGTCGGCAATGATCAGGGTCCGCTCGAACTGGCCCGTGTTCAGGGCATTGATCCGGAAATAGGTGGAAAGCTCCATCGGGCAGCGCACACCCTTGGGCACGTAGACAAACGACCCTTCGGTAAACACCGCCGAATTCAGCGCCGCATAGAAGTTGTCACTTTGCGGCACCACCGAACCCAGGTACTCACGGACAAGTTCCGGATGATTTGCCATAGCCTCTGAAAGCGGGCAAAAGATCACGCCGGCCTCAGCCAGTTTGTCCTTGAAGGTGGTGGCGACAGAGACGCTGTCGAACACCGCATCCACCGCGACTCCGGCCAGGGCCTTTTGCTCTTCCAGCGGAATGCCCAGTTTGTTATAGGTTTCCAGCAGTTTCGGATCGACCTCATCCAGGCTCTTGGGCCGGTCTTCATCGCGCTTGGGCGCCGAGTAATAACTGATCGCCTGAAAATCGATAGGCGCGTGCTTAACGTGGGCCCAGTCGGGGGGCTCCATGGCCTGCCACCGGCGAAAGGCGTCAAGCCGCCACTGCAAGACAAAATCGGGCTCCGATTTTTTCCCTGACAGAAAACGGATCACGCTTTCGTCAAGGCCGGGCGGCAGCGTATCCGCTTCGATGTCGGTAACGAAACCTTCCTTGTACTCGCGTCCGACCAGTTCACCCAGTTCTTTGACTGCGGAATTCACTTGGTTGTCTCTTGCGTTTTAAAAAATCGGGAACCGATCATTTGAGGTTGCCGACAACCGTGTTGGCATCCACCACCACGGTCTTGAGACGGCCTGAGCGCAGGCCCTCGCGCACGGCCGCCTGGCGCTCGGCCACCACGATCACCGCGGGACGACGCACCAGTTCGCCCAGGCTGATATCGCTCAGGAACCCGAAAATCTTGTTGCTGAGTTCCATCCACAACTCGTGGGTAAGGCATTTCTCACCGTCAAGGCAATCCCCCCTGCCGCCGCAGCCGGTCATGTCAACATTCTCATCGACCGCAGAAATCACCTCCGCGATTGAGATCGCATCCATCTTTTTCGCAAGCCGGTAGCCCCCGCCGGGCCCCCGGGTGCCCCGAACCAGTCCGGACTTTCGCAACCTGGCGAACAATTGTTCCAGATAGGAGAGCGAAATCTCCTGATTCACAGCAATATCCTGTAACGTAACCGGCTTTTTGCCTTCCTGCAGGGCGAGATCGAGCATCGCGGTCACGGCGTAACGGCCCTTAGTTGTTAACCTCATTGATCTTGACTCCCTTATATTCCCGATAGTGAAGAAAGATTGGTGAACAAGCGGCCTTTCCTGGGGAGATATCCAGCTGTCGGAGCTTGCCACCAATTACCAAGTGCGATTATAAGGATTTTGCTGTGAAAACCAAGTAAAACAGTTGGATTTGAGCGCCGGCGGACAGCCACCAGCCATTTTGCCCGTCATTCGGCTGAACTGGTCAACGCGAGCCGTGCCGGCGCAGCAGCGACACCACCAGGACGATCCCGCCGCCGATGGTCAGCCCGGTGGCCACAAGATCTGTGATGACACCGAGATCCAAAGACCGGGAGACAAGCGATACGGCAATCGCCCCGAGCAACAGCGCAGCCCCCGCAGCGAGGCCATTACGCTGGTGGGCGCACGCTTTAAGCGCGTGCTCCAGGGACTTTCTTTCCTCGTCGTCGCCGGTGCGAATATAAAGTTCGCCGTCCCGCTGCCGGCGCAACAACTCGTGCATCAGTCCCGGCAACTCCGGCAGCAAGGGCAGGACTGCCGGTAGCTCGCGACGAAGCGTTTTCATAAACGCTCTTGGCCCGATCTGTTCGCGCATCCACCTTTCAAGGTACGGCTTGGCCGTCTCCCATAAATCCAACTGCGGGTATAACTGTCTGCCAAGACCCTCGATATTGAGGAGCGTTTTCTGCAGCAGCACCAGCTGGGGCTGAACCGGCATATCAAAGCGCCTCGCCACCTGAAACAGCCGAACCACCAGATGGCCGAAAGAAATCTCGCTGATGGGCCGGGCAAAAATCGGTTCGCAAACGGTGCGCACCGCCGCTTCGAATTCATCAACCCCGGTTGATGCAGGCACCCAACCGGCGCGCAGGTGCGCCATCGCCACCGCCCGGTAGTCGCGGTTGAAAAATGCCAGCAGGTTCTCGGCGAGATACTGTTTATCCGCCTCACCCAGGGTGCCCATGATCCCGAAGTCCACGGCCCGGTACTGCCCCTCTTGGCTGACGAAAATGTTCCCCGGATGCATATCGGCATGGAAAAATCCGTCACGAAAGGCCTGGGTAAAAAAGATCTCCACACCATTATGGGCAAGTTTGCGAAGATCGATGCCTGCCTTCTTGATGGCATCGACGTCTCGGATCGGGATGCCGTCGATACGCTCCATAACCAGCACTTCGCGTCGACTGTGCTCCCAGTAGACCCGGGGCACATAAATCATTTCCGAGTCTGGAAAATTGCTGCGCAACTGGCTGGCGTTAGCGCCTTCGCGCATCATGTCCAGTTCGTCATGGACCGTCTTGTCATAGTCGGACACAACCTCAAGCGGGCGCAACCGCTTGGCATCCGGCCAGTGCCGGTCTGCAAGACGCGCCAGTTGATAGAGCAGTGCCAGGTCCTGATCGATCACCTCCCCAATCCCGGGGCGAAGCACCTTGACGACCACCTCGGTGCCGTCTTTGAGGGTCGCGCCGTGAACCTGGGCCACTGAGGCTGACGCCAGCGGGTCGAGCTCGAAACTGGCAAAGTGTTCGCTAATGGGCGCGCCCAGCGATTGCTCAACCACGGCCTCGGCCGACGCTCCGGGAAAAGGAGGCACATCGTCCTGAAGGCGGGTTAACTGCGCGGCAATGTCCGCGGGAATCAGGTCGGGGCGGGTTGACAGGGCCTGGCCAAACTTGACGAAGACCGGACCGAGTTCTTCCAGTGCTTCGCGCAGCCGCTGGCCCCGCTCGGCGGAACGGTCACAGAACCAGAAGCCCGGCAGGAGCCAAAGCGCAAAGCGGTAGGGGCGAAGCAGGTGCAGGCGAAATACGAATTCATCCAGCCCGTGCCGGACCAGAACACGGACAATGCGCAGCACACGCCAGGAACTGCTCCGGCCCATTCTGGTTTATCCGGGTTTGGCAGCGGCCCGCAACCGCTCAATCCGCTGCTGCAGGCGCGCTGTACCATCGCGCAGTGTCTCGACGTCATCGACAAAACGCTCTGCACGGGGCCGGCTCGCCAGCAGGCGTGTCTCCTCGACCAGGGTTTCGGCAAGACCTGCTGCGCCGGAATCCGCTGCACCTTTTGCCCAGCGGTTCAGGGCCCGCGCTCCATTAGCGGCCTTGCGCGCCAAAGTGTCGCCCAGTATCTGGGCGAGCGCTTCCTCAGCATCCCAGTCCAGCGCCGAGAACAAGGCCTTTATATCGAGCATCGACTGGGCATCACCCTCGATGCGGACCGAACCGCCTCGAAAAAGCTCCGGATCAGCACCGCGACGGCAAAGTTGCATCAGGCCGTTCGCTGTGCCCGAGACGGTAATATCAGGCGCCTGGTCAGGCACGCCGATCACGCGGATAGCGCCGTTGCTCACAGCGGCGTAACCGGTCGCATCCAGACCCCGGATCGAGACCGCGACTACCCGACCCTCGAGATTGCGCAGATGCGCAGCGGCACCCGAATCCAGGATGACGCGGTTGACAATACCTTCGAGGCGAAGTGCGATGGGATTCACGGCGGCAGGTCTCAGTAACGAAAGCCGGTATGCACCGCCACGATGCCGCCATTGAGGTTGTGATAACCCACATCTTCAAGCCCGGCATCAGTCATCATCCGGCTCAAGGTGTCCTGGTCGGGATGGCGTCTGATGGATTCCACCAGGTAGCGGTAACTGGCTTCGTCGCCGGTGACCAGCCGGCCCAGCGGCGGAATGACGGAAAAGGAGAAAAGATCGTAGGCACGTGATATGAGGTCTGATACCGGATGCGAAAACTCGAGTATCAGAACGCGCCCCCCGGGCTTAAGCATGCTTGCCATCGACGCGAGGGCTTTGGCGATGCGGGTGACGTTGCGAAGACCAAACGCAATGCTCACGCAGTCAAACTGATGCGGCACGAACGGCAGCGTCTCAGCGTCGGCAAGCAGCATATCGATGTTGGGACCGATACCTTTATCCAGCAGCCGGGCCCGGCCGCACTCCAGCATGCTGCGATTGATATCGGTCATCACGACACGGCCCGACGGACCCACCTGGTCTGCAAAACGTGCGGTCATATCGCCGCTGCCCGCAGCAACATCGAGAACATGTTGTCCCGCGCGTACGCCGCTACGGGCAACAGCAAAATCTTTCCACAGCCGGTGGGCGCCGAAAGACATCAGATCGTTCATCAGATCGTAACGGTCCGCGACCGAAGTGAAGACCGCTCGGACTTTGCCCGCCTTTTGCACCGACGCTACCTCGCTGAAACCAAAGTGTGTTGGCCCCTCGCTCATCGAACCACTACGTCGCTCGCAGCGAAAATACTCATGACGCTGCCTGACGCCCGTAACCCGCCTCTTTAAGTTCCTCGAGATAGGCCTGCCAATAGGCTTCCTGCTGTGATCCCAGTTCATAGAGCGTTTCCCAGGAGTAAATACCCGAGTCGTGCCCGTCGTCAAAAATAAGCTTCACTGCGTAAGCCCCGACCGCCTCAACCGCTGAAATATTGACATTCTCTTTGCCGGTCTGCAGGACTTGCTGTCCCGGTCCGTGACCCCTGACCTCGGCAGAAGGGGAGAAGACTCTCAGGTATTCGCAGGAGAGGTTAAAGAGGCTGTCGTCATCGAAAGCAACTTCCAGCGTGCGCGACTGCTGGTGCAGCACGATTCGGGTGGGACGGGGCTTGGCTGTCATGATGAAAGGCTCGCGAGAATATTAATTGCCAGGCGAGAGAAAGATTCACGGACGAAAAACGCCCCGGGCAGTTAATGCTGGCGCAGCACCGTCGCGACTTCCTCGGCGAAGTAAGTCAGGATCGCATCGGCGCCGGCACGCTTGAACGCGAGCAGTGATTCCATCACCACGGCATCGCGGTCGAGCCAGTTGTTATTGGCAACGGCACAGAGCATCGCGTACTCACCGCTCACCTGATACACAAAGGTCGGTACACCGAACTCCTGCTTCACCCGAAGCACGATATCAAGGTATGGCATTCCCGGCTTGACCATCACCATATCCGCCCCCTCGGCAAGATCGAGTTCAATCTCCCGCAAAGCCTCATCGCTGTTCCCGGGATCCATCTGGTAGGTGTACTTGTTTCCCCCGCCGAGATTCCCGGCCGAGCCCACCGCGTCACGAAACGGCCCGTAAAAGGACGAGGCATATTTCGCCGAATAGGCAAGGATCCGGGTATTCACCAGACCTTCATCCTCGAGCGCCTGACGGATGGCGCCGATCCGCCCATCCATCATGTCCGACGGGGCGACCACCTGTGCACCGGCGCGGGCATGACACAGGGCCTGGCGGACCAGGGTTTCCACTGTGGCATCATTGGTCACGTAGCCCGAGTCATCGAGCAGGCCGTCCTGTCCGTGACTGGTGTAGGGGTCCAGTGCGACGTCGGTGATGATGCCCATATCAGGCACCTCCTCACGGAGCGCGCTGACCACTCCCGGAACGAGTCCATCGGGGTTAAACGCCTCCTTGGCATCGGCCGTCTTGCAACTGGCATCCACAACCGGAAACAGCGCAATGGCACGAATGCCCAGATCGTCAAGCCTTTTGGCCCGCTGCAGCAGAAGATCGAGGCTGACCCTTTCAACGCCGGGCATGGAAGGTACGGCCTCGCGCACTGCCGAGCCCTCGCAGACAAAGACCGGCTGAATGAGATCGTCAACACCCAGGCTGCTCTCCCGCACCAACGCGCGGCTGAAGGCATCTTTACGAAGACGCCGCATCCGTGAAAGAGGATAAAAACCCATCAAACCCTCTTGCCGTTATCGGCTACGGGCGCGCCGTTTCCTGGCCGTTTTCCTGGCGGGCGCTTTTTTGGTGGTTGATTTCCTGGCGACCTGCTTGGCCACTTTTTTCTTGGTCGGGACTTTCTTGGCGGCTTTCCTGGC
>CEQE01084310.1_pt1 | contig 56137 bp, 55 predicted proteins | sample 356201 | NCBI WGS metagenome assembly CEQE01 (sample SAMEA2619970, study PRJEB7988) | marine metagenome | biome: marine biome (ENVO:00000447); feature: mesopelagic zone (ENVO:00000213) & marine oxygen minimum zone (ENVO:01000065); material: "saline water (ENVO:00002010), including plankton...
GTACACCTTGGTTACAGTTTTAATGATCATTTAAAACTCTATTGCACTCTCAATAATATATTCGACAATAAGCACGTTGAAATAATTGGAGGTCCAGCCATCGGACGTCAGATAGTAGTTAGACTGCAGGCAAGTCTCTAACTATTTCATTATCACCACCTGCATTCGTCCACGTGATTTGCAGATAATATGAATTCTTATTTTTCATCAAAAAAAACGCTGTCTCTGGCAGCGTTTCTACTTATTGCTACATTTACGGGAGAATTTGTTGGTGGACTTTTATTTGGAAGTTTAAGTTTGCTATCGGACTCATTTCATGTACTGGGTGATTTGATGTCAATTGTAATTGCCCTGGGTTCGCTTATGATCGCCCAAAGGAAAACACCCACAAGGCAGATGGCATTTGGCTTTCATCGCCTTGAAGTAATGAGCGCTCTTTTTAACGGTTTGCTTTTGAGTGTGATTTCCGCTTTTATTTTTGTTGAAGCCTGGTATCGATTTACCCATCCTTCAGCCATCAACACAACAGGTGCGCTCATTATAGCTCTTATCGGACTGGTGGTTAATACAGTGGTTGTCACTCTTTTCCACAAAAGACATGCAGTAGATAAGAATGATGTAAATATAGAAAGCGCATATTTCCACATTATAGGTGATTTACTGGCATCATTTGCGGTAGTGAGCGGTATAGTCGCCATTAAAATATTTAACCTTCCCATTATTGATCCAATCATTGCAGGATTTGTATCGCTGCTGATTCTCTTTTCTGCAGGCAGAGTACTCTACAAGAGTTCTGCAATTCTACTGCATAAATCACCGCAGGATATTGAAAGGGTACGTAATCGTGTATTAAAAATAGATGGTGTTGAAAATCTTATGGATGTCCGGTTGTGGCAAGTTTGTTCCCATTTAACTGTAGGAACAGCGCATGTCATCGTCAATGTGAATAAAGTGGAAGAAACTGACACAATTAAACAGCAAATAAAATCCATCATGCGGGAAGAATTTGATATTCGTGATATAACTTTAGAGTGTGAAACTCACGACATGTCAAACAAGCACCAACATACCTTTCAACATGAACATTCTTTACCTGATTGAGAATTTAGTGAAGGGTATTGTAGTATATAAATCAGGCTTGATTCAACGCTGGTATTAATCTGACAATATTAATTTAAATAATCTTATTCAGTTTGGGAGAACATCCTTAGGAGGTTTAATCCCAAAATCTCCGAATCCCTCTTTTCCCTGTATTTTTATTTCACCATATTTTTTTTCATACCGGTTAACGTTATCATTGAGGGCATTCAAGAATGCTTTTGCATGAGGTGGCGCCATAATAATCCGTGAATTTATTTTAGCTTTTGGTACTCCCGGCATGATTCGTGTAAAATCCATCACAAATTCAGCGGGTGAATGTGTAATTACCACAAAATTTGAATATTCTCCACTTCCAACATCTCCATCAATCTGAATATTTATTTGTTTCTGTTTTTCCTGATCTTTCATTTTTTCTTTTTATCACTTTCATTTTCTCTTTTGTTAAACTCCTCCCAATCTTCTTCTAATCCTTCCCACTCATCTATTTCTTCCAAAGTGTCTTTTTTATCTACTATTTTTTCTACTTCATTTTCAAAAAGTGAGAACGTGTCTTTCTTCTTTTCATAATCCTGTGGATCAACTTCTTCCTGATCTGAGGGGTCTAGTCTCTCAATTTCATTTTTGTATAATTTTGTATCAAAGAAATCAATATCCACAACAATGCCGTTTGCTACAAGATACTCAATAAAATCGAGATATTTTGCCGTTTTTAAATCGGTCCTGCAACCGGGACATACCAATGATTCTGCAAGTTGTGTATCCAACAGCGGAAGAGTGCATTCTGGACAAACGATACCTTCAGGTTTCTTCTTTATGTCTTTTTCAATACTCATTTTGGAGCGTAAATATAATCGAGTGGGATTGGGTCGTCAATAACTATTTTAACCTAATTTCGAGGGATAATTTTATTACGAATCTGTACCATTAAAAATTGCTTGAAACAAATATTTTTCTTCGGGAGAAATAGACAGGTTCCTTCTTTCTTTTACAATTCTGGCAGTTTTCAGAAATTTTTTATAGTCATAATTACGTATTTTCCCATTCACAACCCATGAAAATGAAGGTACATTTTTGGGTGGAAATCCTGCGCCTACTACATTACAACCAACACCGATAGATGTCCCCGTATTAAACATGGTATTAATGCCGCTTTTGGAATGATCTCCCATAAATAGTCCCGCAAAGAGAGAACCGCTGTCAATCACATTGCCATTGACGTTAACAGTTACAGTGGTGTAATTATTTTTTAAATCACTGTTATTTGTTCCAGCGCCAAGATTCACCCACTCCCCCATATATGCGTGCCCAATAAAACCGTCATGCTGTTTATTACTCCTACCTTGAAAAATTGATTCTGTTACTTCTCCGCCGATTTTACAACCGGGACCAATTGATGTACCTCCATAAATTTTCGATCCTGCCTTAATTAAACAGTCATTATCGATGACAAGCGGGCCCTCCAGGTATGAACATGCCATAACCGTAGTGTTATCCTTAATGATAATAGGACCAGCGTTTGCATCAAGTACGACCCCGCTTTGGATAACTGTGTTGCTGCCAATATAAATATTTTCCTTACAATCCATATAAACTGCTTCACCTCTTTCGCTATGGACTTGTCCAAGACCAAACTGAGCACTATCCATTTTAATTATGTGTTCATTTTCATTGATGCAGTCCCACAAATAGGTCATGCTCTTTGCAGGAAGTTCAACTTGTTTAAGATTTTCATTCGTTAGAATTGAATCATCAAATCCGTCTTTAGCCCATTGGTTCGAATCTTCCTCAGAAATATTTGCGCCGATTATTTTTCCACCACATAAATAGAGTGACTGGTGTAAATCGACAATTTTTTCAATCATTGATTTTTCCCAGACAACAGAAGCAAGAAGCCAGATCCCCTTTGATAGCGGTTCTGTATTCACACCAAAATCATCGAACTTGCTGCGGGTTAATTCAGAAAGTTCGTTCCTGACAAATAGGTTAATTTCCGACTCAGGAAAAATATTCTGAATTCTTTCAAGATATGTAAACGCGCCGCATCTCAAGTTAAAAACAGGGCGGGTTAGAGAAATGGGTCCTAAATTGAGCGCTTCTTTATAATTCTCGAATACGTTAATGATCATATATTTAAAATCTCCTTAATCTTCATGATTGAATATTCAACGTCAGTTTCTGTTTTATTATCTAACACAACATTGTAAAAATGTTCCGCATATTGTGTTTGAAATCCGATACGGTAGGGCGCATTTGATTTATACACCAAATATGCAGATGGTAAATAAAATTTAGTGTTTAAATCCACTACTGCATGGTAAGATTTCATACAGACTCGATCTAATAATTTTTCATCAGGAAAATTAAAGTTGGTAAATTCATCTTCATCGTATAACAATAAATTATCTTTGAATTTCTCACTGTACTCTAAAATTCGTAATTTATTGATCAACAATTGAATAGATACACCTTGGTGGTCTGACATAGTAGTCCGTAATAAATCTATTAACCGTTGGTTATTTGTAAACTCAGGTAAAATAAATAAACATTTTTTGATTCCTGTTCCTGATTTACGAATGGTCAACTTGAATTGATGTCTGCCAATCTTTTTTGTTAATTTAAGCCACCATATGGTAAGTTTGATCATTATATGATTCATCGTTTGCAATATATAACTTCAAAAGAAAATATGAACAATTTATCTTTTAATCATGCTTAAAAGAATCCTAATTGCCAATCGTGGCGAAATTGCAGTTCGAGTTATCCGAACATGTAAAGAAATGGGGATTGAATCTGTAGCAGTGTTTTCTGACGCTGACCGTTTTTCCCCTCATGTTATTTTGGCTGATATGGCATTTCCAATCGGACTTCCTGTTTCATCTGAAAGTTATCTGAATATGGACAAAATTCTGGATGTTGCAATAAAATTAAAAGCTGACGGTATTCATCCCGGTTATGGATTTCTTTCTGAAAATACCGAATTTGCAGAAAAAATTTCTGGCAAAAAACTTCGCTGGATAGGACCTCCTCCAAAAGCGATGAAGATACTTGGAGATAAGGTATCAGCCAGAAACCTTGCCCGAAAACTTTCCATTCCCCTGGTACCCGGATCTAATGACCCCATATCAACTGTATCAGAAGCAGTGAAAGATTCAAAATCAATCGGCTATCCGGTACTGGTGAAAGCAGCCGGAGGTGGTGGTGGGAAAGGCATGAGAATCATCAATTCTTCAGATGAAATGAAGAATGCTTTTAAGCGCGCTGTGTCTGAATCAAAATCATCATTTCGGGACGGGACTGTTTTTATCGAAAAATATATTCCTGAAGCACGGCATATTGAAATTCAGGTCCTCGCTGACTCCTTTGGGAATGTCGTTGTTTTTACCGAAAGAGAATGCTCTATACAGCGGCGATACCAAAAAATTATTGAAGAATCTCCCTCGCCCTTAATCGATCGATCCTTGTGGGAAAAAATGGCGGATGATGCTTCTAAACTGATTCAGAAGGCAAGTTACACAGGAGCCGGTACCGTAGAATTTATTGTTGATGAGAACAAGCAATACTATTTTCTTGAAGTAAACACCCGGCTTCAAGTCGAGCATCCTGTGACAGAAATGCTGACAGGGATAGATTTTGTGAAAGAACAAATTAAAATTGCGTGTAACGAAAATATTTCCATCACTCAAAAAAAAATGACTCCCCGGGGGCATTCAATTGAATGCAGAATTTATGCCGAAGATGGATTCCTAAATTTTATTCCATCTACCGGCAAAATTCATGAACTTCATATCCCGGACGGATTAGGAATCAGGTTCGATGGCGGGGTGATAGTCGGACAACCCGTCACACCATACTATGACCCGCTGCTTGGTAAATTGATCACTTGGGGAAATAACAGGAATGAGGCACTCAACAGAATGAAACGAGCATTGACCGAATGTAGAATCGCCGGTGTTGATACAACAGTTCCTTTTTGTCTGTCTGTCTTAAATCATTCACAATTCGAAAAAGGGAATTATAACACTCACTTTATTCAAGAAAAAATGAAAACACTTTTAATAAATCCCGAACAATCTAATGATTGGGAGAAAAATATTGCGTCGGTGACAGCTGCGCTCCATAAAGACCGAGTTATGGAAGATCATTCTAAAAATCACAGAAAAAAGGTTAGACTTTCCTCCTGGAAACATACGGGCAGAGAAGAAGAATTAAGGTGAAATTTTCCACAGAAATTAATGGTGAAACACTTGTTTTTGAATTAAACGATTCAGAAGATGGGCTTATTTTCCTTAAGAACGGTAAAAAATCAAATATCGATTTTATCCAGTTATCTTCTCATTCGTATTCATTTTTGTCAGGCAATAAATCTCACCATGCAACCGTAATGAAAAATCAAGAAGAATATCAGATTACAATTGATCACAAACCTCATTTTGTTAAAATGAAAGATTCGAAACAAATCATCCTGGAAGCTATTGGATATTCTGAAAAGCATGAAGAGGAAACCGGGGAATGCAGAGCGCCAATACCGGGACTGGTTTCGGAACTTTTTGTTAATAAAGGACAAACAATATCAAAAGGAGATAAATTACTTATTTTGGAAGCTATGAAAATGGAAAATGAAATTACTGCTCACATTTCAGGTGTTATTCAGTCTGTGTATATTTCACCCGGACAGCCCGTAGAAAAAAATGCGTTATTAATAAAAATTGAATTGGATCAAAATGGGATTCGGTAGCCGTTTATTATGGGGTAGTGTGGGGTGGGTTCTGGGCGGACCCATTGGCGCAATCATCGGTTATTCCCTGGCTTCCATGTCAGAAACACGACAATCGGGTGGTGAATATTCATCTTACTATGGCATCGGCACAAGAGGTGCAGAATACCCAAAAACCAAATCCGGTGATTTTGCAGTCTCACTTCTGGTTCTTTTTGCCTACGTCATGAAAGCTGACAAAAAAATGCTGAAATCAGAGTTGAATTATGTTAAGCAATTTCTCACAACAAACTTTGGCAGTGAAAGCGCAAAAGACCTTATGGTCCTATTCAAGGATATACTCAACCAGGATTATTCATTACCATCAGTATGCCGGCAGATTAAAAGTCAAATGGATCATCCCAGCCGACTGGAACTTATCCATGTTTTGTTTGGGCTTTCGCAATCTGATAATGAAGTCCACCCACTGGAAGTTGATGCAATACGCAAAATTTCCAACTACATAGGAATTTCTCCTACTGACTTTGATTCAATCAAAGCCATGTTCATTGTAGATGCAAGCGGGGCATATCATATTCTTGAAATTGACAAGCAGGCAACAAATGATGAAATCAAGCGCGCCTACAGAAAAATGGCAAATAAATATCACCCGGATAAAGTTTCTCATTTGGGGGATGAATTTCAGAAATTAGCTGAAGAAAAATTCAAGGCAGTGAGTGAAGCATACAACAATATCAAAAAGGAGAGGAGCAATACCTGATTGAGTTCAGATAATCAATTTGAAAAACCGGGTGAATTCCCTTTTACCAGAGGCATCCACCCCGAGATGTATCGAAAACGGTTCTGGACAATGCGCCAATATTCCGGATTCACTTCTGCTGAGGAATCCAATAAAAGATACCAATATCTGCTAAGTCAGGGAGTTACCGGGCTTTCTGTAGCATTTGACCTGCCTACGCAGATGGGATACGATTCCGATCATTCTCTTGCTACCGGAGAGGTTGGTAAGGTTGGCGTTCCTATTTCAACTATTGATGATATGAAACTTCTCCTCAATGAAATTCCACTGGAATCCGTCTCGACCTCAATGACAATCAATGCAACTGCTGCAATTCTTCTGGCTTTTTATGCAGCTGTAGCTGAAGAGCGTGGAATTACCATTGCTAAACTTAGAGGTACAGTCCAAAACGATATTCTAAAGGAATACATTGCAAGAGGAACACATATTTTTCCTCCCCTGGAGAGTCTCAAAATTGTAACGGATATTATTGAATTTTGTAATAATCACATACCAAAATGGAATACCATTTCTGTCTCCGGCTATCACATTCGTGAAGCAGGTTCCACAGCAGTTCAGGAAATGGCATTTACCTTTTCCAACGGTATTGCATACATAAATGCAGCTTTAGACCGTGGTTTAAAAGTTGACGATTTTGCACCAAGAATTTCCTTCTTTTTTAATGCTCACCTCGATTTTTTTGAAGAGGTTGCAAAATTCAGGGCAGCACGAAGAATTTGGGCAAAAATAATGCAAAACAGGTTTGGAGCAAAAAATCCGAAATCGATGATGTGCCGGTTTCATGTTCAAACTGCCGGATCCTCTCTCACAGCACAGCAAATGGACAACAATATTGTGAGAACATCTGTTGAGGCGCTGGCAGCAGTTTTCGGTGGAACACAATCACTACACACAAATGCAAGAGATGAAGCGCTAGCACTGCCGACAGAGCAATCAGTAGAAATCGCATTGAGGACACAACAACTCATTGCCCACGAAATTAATGTAACAGATACGGTTGATCCTCTGGGTGGATCTTGGTATGTGGAAGAATTGACAGACAAAATTGAAAAAGAAACTTTTGAGCTCATTGAAAAGATTGACGAAATAGGGGGAGCCGTCTCTGCTATTGAATCTAATTTTATACAGGCTGAAATTGGAAAAAGCGCCTATGAATATCAAAAGAAAGTCGATGTTAAAGATCGTACAATAGTTGGTATGAATAAGTTCATGACGGAAGATTCCGTTGAGCCGGAAATTCTGAACATTGATTCTGATAAAGTTGAAAACCAGAAAAAGAGATTAAAACGATTTAAGGAGAATAGAAATAACCTTCAGGTTGAAAATGCCATAAATAAATTAAAAAAAGCAGTCGAAGAAAATGAAAACCTAATTCCATTTATTATATCAGCCGTAAAATCCAAAGTAACCTTGGGGGAAATTTCAGATACACTCAGAGAAATATATGGTGAATTTAATCTGATGTAAACATGATCTTTACCCAACTCATCAAGGCAAATTTGTCAACCAATTTTCTCGGGAGGGAAATTGAATATTATCAACGAATAGGATCTACAAACGAAGAAGCCTTTGAACTCATTGAAGAGGGATGTGATGAGGGGACTATAATCGTTACAGATCACCAAACCTCCGGCAAAGGAAGACAGGGTAAATCTTGGTTTTCAGCGCCGGGAAAAGGGTTGGCATTTTCCATTATCCTGACGCCGCAAACACCGCTTAGTCAATCCGGACTTCTCTCACTTGCAGCAGGGATTTCGGTAGCGCAAGCAATCGAACAATTTGGACTCGAACTGACACTGAAGTGGCCTAATGATATTTTATTGAATGGGAAAAAGTGCGGCGGTATTCTTGTAGAAAGTAAAGTTCAATCGGATGTGTTGGCGTATGCAGTTATCGGCATTGGGATCAATGGCAATGAATCTTCAAGTGACTTTGGTAATGAAATTCAAGAAATGACTACTTCTATCGCCATTGAAAAAGGGGATCCTGTGCAGAGGGAATTGGTACTGGCATGGACATTAAATTCTTTTGAAGGGTGGTATAAAAATCTGAAAAATGGCAACTTAAATAAGATCGTGGAGACGTGGTTAAATTACTGTGGGCACTTGGATAAACCTGTCACCATTCACCAGCACGGAGAAGAAAAAACTGGCAATTTTATCGGTGTAAATGAATCGGGAAATGGATTGATAGATTTTGCCGGACAAATTTTATCTATCTCAGCCGAAGAGATTCATCTTTCAAATTAATTAAATCGTTAGCGCATCCATAAAAGTTTTTGTACTGCCAACAGACTCACAGGAAAAAATCAGTTCTTTAATTTCTTTCTGTCTTTCACCTGAAAATAAACTGGCGGATAATGAATTAAATTTGTTTTCCAGATCTTCCATGGTCATGGGTTCCCTGGGGTCACCCTTCGGATATTCCAGATATTCTTCAAATTTCCTGCCATCATTGGTTGTGACCACAACTCTGGATGGCTGCTTTGCAGGGAACATCTTTTCAAATTCCTGGGAGGGTTCTCCCTTAATTTTATCAATGACTTCAAAAATACGCGGGTCATTCAGCTTTTCATCTGAGAAAGATTCGGTGGTAATTTTCTTATCCACCATTGCCGTTGCCATACAGTAGGGCAGGGAGTGATCCGCAGTTTCTCTTGATTCCGGGCGATATTTTGTAGGGTCAAAAAGAATGTCATATGCCTGAGCAAAACAGGTAACTTTTACTTCTTTAATATGGGAGTAATCCAAATCATTGTCAATCATGGCTTTGAGAGCACAGGAGATGTGAGTATGAGTTAGCGCTTCAGTGGGAAATGCTTTCATTCCGCATTCCATAATTTTATAGCTGTCACCTAATCCACCCACTAAAGCATCAATATTCCACGCCCATGAGGACACACCGTCTCTGCCTTCCATATCTGTAGGATTCATAGACTCATCTTTTGCATTCCAGCCAATGAAAGCATCCATAAAACCTTCTTTTCCTTCGAATACTTTTTCAGTTCCGGAAAATCCCTTCTGCGCCATGAGCGCTGCAAAAACACCGCTTTGCACTGCCATGGGGTCCACTGCATTTTTCATCATTGACAATTTTCCGGCAGTGGGACAGCCGATTGTATGATTGTGACTGCCGTTTATCCCGATTGCGTTTACCATTTGATCTACACTTAATCCCAGAAGTTTACCTGCTACAATAGGTGAAACAAATTGGGTGAGTGTGGCGTGGTGCCATTTCCTCTCACGGATGCCTGGTTTGGCAAAAAGACAGAGACGCTGCTCAAACTCGTAAGCCAGAACAATACCCACAATGACATCTTTCATATTTGCGTTAACCAGTTCACCTACTGCCCATGCGGCAGGAATAATATCCGAGGGATGAGACGGGTCTTCCTTCCAATAAATGTCATTAAAATCCAATGCACGTACCATGAGAGAATTAATAAGGGTAGCATTTGTGGTAGGAATTTTATCACCAAACCCTAAAACTGTTGCTTCGCCTTTTCCGCCTATTTCCATATAAATATCACGGATGATTTTTACATCGTTGGTATGGTACCCACCAAACGCGCAGCCAATGGAGTCATACAAATAGCGTTTTACCTCATGAATAACCTCATCAGGGAGGTCTTCGTATTTTAGTCCCACTGAAAATTCAGCTATTTGTCTAGAAATTGATTTTTCCATTATTCTCCTTTTGTAACCGCTAATTTCACCAATTACACTAATTATTTTTCGTGTAATTTGCGCAATTCGAGGTTTATTTTAATTTTGTAATAATGGCATCAACCATTTGGGTCGTAGAAGCAGCCCCATGTTTAATCACATTGGGACTTCCTGACATTTTTGCCATATCATAGGTTCTGACTTTACCTTCTGCAATTATTTCGGTAATCGCTATTCTGATTTTATTAGCTATAATCTGTTCATCAATAAAATCAAGCATCATGCATGCAGATTCAATCATGGCAATGGGGTTGACGATTGAAACAGGGTAATCTGCATATTTTGGTGCGCTGCCGTGAGTGGGCTCAAATACACCAATGCCGGTTTCAGGATTATACTGAGCACTACAGGCAAAACCAAGTCCGCCGATTAAACCAGCAAAACCATCAGAGACAATATCACCAAACATATTTCCGGCTACAATAACACCATAGTTCTCTGGATTTTTGGTGAGCCACATCATCTGGGCATCAATATTGGTATTCCACAGTTCAATTTCCGGGAAATCGGCTTTTTGTATCTCTTGCGCCATTTTGTACATCATTCCGGATGTTTCCCTAATTACATTGGGTTTTTCACAAACCGTAACTGATTTATAGCTATATTTTTTTGCATGATTGAAAGCGGCTCTTAAAATTCGTTCCGTACATCTTTTGGTAAATATTCGTGTAGATACAGATACTTCTTCAACGGGAGTATCACCAAAGTTTTGTTTAAATTTGGGATGGGTCATAAGCGCATCATACACCTGAGGTGGAGGATCGCTCCATTCAACGCCACCATATAACCCTTCCGTATTCTGCCGGAAAATAGCCACATCCACTTGTGGTTCATCAATGGTATCATTGCCACCTTTACGAATAAAGTTTAAAGGGTTGCCCTTATAAGTCCGACAGGGACGGAGGCAAATATCCAATCCGAAATGCTGACGAAGTCCCACAATGGGGCTGGCATAGGCCAAACCTTTTTCCTGCAGGACAGAATCCAACTCATTAAAAGCTTCATCTTTGGGTTTGGAGGTAATGGCTCCGAACAGACCAATCTTATGTTCAGCGATAAGATCAAGAGTACGCTGTGGCAGGGGATTACCTTCACTACACCAGAACTCCCAACCGATATCTCCTTCTACATAATCAGCATCAAATCCTGCTACATTCAGTACCCTGATAGCTTCATCTAAAACTACCTTGCCAATTCCATCACCGGGCATTGCTACTATAATTCTTTTACCCATTTATTCTCCTATTTTTTACAACGATATAGCTATACTATTTTATTCTCGTTAATTCGAATATTCTTTGTGAATCTTACTCTTAACCCAGTTTTCAAGTCCACCACACACAATTAATTCTTGAGCTGTTGTTCCCAACGGTGGAAAACCGTATTTCTTTTCCTCTGTTATTATTTTTGATAATTCAAAATCAACAGTTGCCTTTATTTCCGTTCGCAGAGACAAATTCCCTTCGCCGAATATATTTTTCAATTTTTTGGTTAGTTCAGGACATTTTAAAACAATAAATCCATTGTTGATGGCATTCCTGGCATATGTTTGACTGAATGAACCTGCGATGATAAGTTGAATTCCTTTGTATTTCAAAGCTGTTGCCGCCTGTTCTCTGGAGCTGCCAGTACCAAAATTGAACCCTCCAACTAGGAGGTCACCTTTCTGAGCAATTTCCCTGAACTTCGGATCATAATTTTCCATTACAACCTCTGCTTGTTGTTCAGGAGAAAAATTATCAATGTATGCATATTTACCGGGAAAGACCCCATCAGTATTCAAATTATCCTGATGGCAGAAAAGAAATTCTCCCTCCAATTTATTTGGAAATTTTTCAAGGAGTTTTACATCAGATTTCTCTTGCCCATTTGCAGGGATTTCATTCAAACTCCAGGTAATATTTATTGAATCATATTTGTGAGGTCCTGTAATCTTTCCTGCGACAGCTGATGCTGCAACAACGGCGGGTGAGGCAAGATAAGCTTTAGCATTTCGTGAGCCCATCCGTCCCTTAAAATTTCTGTTAGTGGCTGAAATTCCTATTTCTCCATCATTCAAAGTTCCCATTCCTAATCCTATACATGGACCACAACCCGGTGGAAGCGGCTTTGCTCCCGCATCTATCAGCGCATGCCAATCGCCTCTCTTTTCACTCTCTGCCTGAACTTCGCTCGATGCTGCTGCTATATAAAATTCCACATGATCTGCAATTTTTTTCCCTCGAGCAACTTCTGCTGCTTCGGCGATATCTTCCATGCGGCTGTTAACACAGGATACCAAATAAGCTTTGTTGATGCCAATATTTTCCTTTTCCATTTGATAAACACTTTTCATCACCTTTACGTGGTCAGGACCTGAAACATGAGGACGGACAGTGGATAAATCGAGCATCAATTCCTTGTTATATTTAGCATCCGAGTCGGGGTTTAAAATATTGGTTTCAAGTTCATCTATTTGATTATGATTAAGTCTCGGATGAACTCCTTTTCCATCTTTATCTGAGGGGACACCGGCAAATCCTCTATCAGCGATATAATCAGCACGGTCTCTTAACCACCGAATTGTAGTGGTATCACAGAGGAAAATTCCAACTAATGCACCCCATTCAGTTGTCATGTTTGCAATTGTTAATCTGTCATTCAATGACAAATTATTTACTCCCTCACCAACAAATTCAACAGCGTGATTCAACACTTCATCCTGATTAAAAAGTCCGCATAGAGTAACGATGACATCTTTGCCGGAAACACCTTTTTGAATTTTTCCCCTTAATTCAACTTTTGCAACCGGAGGAATCTGCCACCAAGTCTGGCCAGTTGCCCAGATGGAAGCAGCATCCGTTCTCACAACAGGTGTGCCCAAACATCCTAAACCGCCATACATGTTTGAATGACTATCAGATGCAACTACCATAGTCCCGGGCCAAGCATACCCTTCTTCACAAATGATTTGATGACCAATACCGCGTCCTGCAGGATAAAAATCCACACCCATTTTCCGTCCGAATTCTTCAATCCGTTTATACTTCCTAAGATTTTCATCACTCTTGTCCTGAATGTTGTGATCGAGTGTAAAAACCGGCTGCCTCAGATTCGCCATTTTTCCCGCACCGATGGCTTTGAATTTCATCATGACAGCGCCGGTATTGTCATGAGTCATAACATAAGCCGGCTGAATAAATACATAATCACCGCTTTGGACCAATTTACCTTCACCAAGGCCAATTGCATGTTTCTGTGCGATTTTCTCAATTAAGGTCTGATTCATATTAATAACTACAGATTACACAAATTAAATTGTAATTAAAGGACTTCTTCAAATTTCAATTATTTAAAACAACAATACCTTATTTAATAATTCGTGTAATTAGCGTCATGAGAGGTTAACTCTTAAACGGTTCAAAAGAGACAAAATCTGCATGATGAGCTATTATGGATTCCACTGTTCTTTTACCAAGGTCACCTTCCTTTGAATGAGTTGCAATGATATGCTGAATCTCCGGTGAAAGACCAAACCTGTCTGCCAGTGCAACACCACTAAAGGGATGCCTTACCACTTTACCAAATTCACTGGTAACCAGGGTCCCGTCAACGCGATCATATTCCAGAAGTTTTCCCACATCCATGAGAATACATCCTGCAATGAGTGTATCCATATCCATCTTGATTTCATCTCCAAAATTTTCTATCATAGTATTTGCAATCTGTTTTGCGAGTTGGACTGTGGTTCTTTTGTGGTTTAAAAAAGAAATCTTACAATCCTCAATCAAAAGAGAAAATGGCATTTTATCTAAATCGGCAATAGTTAGAGGGCTTCTTTCAACGACATAAGCCCAGCAATCGGTTACTTTTTCTTTCAGATTATCATCACTAATCCACTGAATTTCCGGCCATATTTCTAAAATTTTATCTTTCATATTTACCTTTCTAATACCACTAATTATCGGTTTACTTTAAATATTGAATCCAAAACTGTTCCATCCACCCACTTCACAATACCAATCACCTCATCCGATAATTCCGGTTTTTCAGGAGGACCACCGCACAGGTCATCTACTTCATTTTTTATCTCTTCAATCTTCCTGATTGGGAGTTCACTTCGTCTTGTGGCTTTGATTAAGTCTTCTCTCATTGGGTTAATTGCGATTCCTCTTTCGGTAACAATGACATCAATCAGTTCTCCGGGACCGCATAAAGTTGTTACTCTGTCAACAATAATAGGAATACGATTCCTGAATGATGGAATAGGTAGAATGGTGCATTTACTGAACAGGCAGTTCTGCCATCCGCCGATGCCATGCAGCATGTAGCCGTCTGAATGAGTCACCACATTGGCGTTGAAATTGATGTCCACTTCCGTGGCGCCGAGGACGACAGCATCCACCATGGAGGCAAAATTCCCCTTACCATGCCAATTGTACGAGGTGAAGGGAGAAGAGTCCACATGCCCGGAATTCTCCCGCATTGAACGGACACCTTCAAGATCAAACGTTTGTCCATCTAAAATATAATCAGTTAGTCCTTCCTCCAACATTTCAACTAAATATTTGGTGGAACCCCCGCGAATAAACCGCGCTTTAATACCCGCTTCAATCATCATTTCTTTCAGGTAAATAGCAAATGCCAAAGCAGTACCGCCAGCACCTGCCTGGAAACTGAATCCGTCTTTCATAATACCGGCTGTTTTTACAAATTTTACAGTGAGTTCTGCAATAAACAATCGGTCGGGAGATTTGGTAAGCTGAGTGGTACCGGAGACGATTTTTTCAGGATCACCTACCTTATCCATCACCACTACATAATCTACATTATTGCCGTGAATCTGCCATGGGATACACGGAAAATCCACGAGGTTGTCTGTAACAACAATAACTTTATCGGCATACAATGAATCAACAAGACAAAATCCCAAAAGTCCGCAGCCAGAAGTGCCTCTGTCGCCGGTGCAGTTGCCAAAGAGGTCAGCTGTGGGGGCTGCTATGATGGCCACATCAATATGGACTTCACCATCCTGAACGGCTTGCCATCTTCCCCCATGAGAACGGAGAACTGCCAATCCATTCATTTTTCCATCTGAAGCATATTTTCCCAAAGGACCGTTTAATGAACCTTCAATACGGCTGATGACGCCATTTTCCATGTGCTTGATCATGGGCTCATGGCAGGGGAATGAAGCCGATGGAAACCATCGTAAATTCTTTTTCCCCATTTTAGCCAAAATGTCAAAGACTTCATTCATTAACAGGTCACCATTGCGGAAATGATGATGGTTAGAGATGGTCATTCCATTCTTGATATTGCATTTTTCCAGCGCTACTTTCAGTGAACCAACAATCTTATTTCCGGATGCAGGGTAATCCTGACATGCTCGGATTGGGGAAGCGGATTTAACTCCGCTGGGTGAGTGTTTGCCTACACCTTTAAAAGGAATTGTTTTTTCTCCATTCACTTTTTCAGGGACTTTGCGGCCGGCTTTGTTTTTTATTAGTTTCAGTTTTTGTCTCATTGATTCCTAAACGCAGAACTCGCTAAGAATACGCAAAGTTCATAAAGGTATGTATAAATTTCTTTTTGGTCTTTGCGTCATCTTTGCGTCCTTTGCGGTTAAAGCTTTTTCTTCCAGTTTTTTGGGATTAGTTCGTTTGCTATTGCAAAATCAACAGTTTGTAATGCCCGCTTTACCACCGGTGGATCAATCATTTTACTTCCTAGAGAAACGACACCCAATCCTTTTTTCTGTGCTTCCTTAAAGGCAAGGACAATTATTTTTGCCTTATCAATTTCAGATTCTGAAGGTGCAAATTCTTCGTGTACCGGTTTGATCTGCCGGGGATGGATACATCCCTTTCCCTCGAAACCAAGCGCTTTAGCTTCTTTTACAGATGCTCGTAATCCTACTTCGTCACCCACATCACTAAATACTGTATCAATTGCCTGAATCCCGGCTGCCTTCGCAGAATTGACAACTTCACTTCTTGCGAATAAAGATTCTCTCCCCTCTTTTGTCCGCTCAGTACCTATATCTGCTGTATAGTCCTCAAGCCCGATGGCAAGAGCAACCGTATTAGAAGACGCTTCCGCAATCTCGAAAGATTTTGCTACTCCCCGCCCGCTTTCAATGATAGGCATGAGATAAACCGGTTCCTTTTTTCCACACGCTTTTTTGATCGTTTCAATTTTCTGATCTACAATTTTTATTTGATCTGCACTTTCCACCTTCGGTAACAAAATTACATGGACATTGTGGGGAACAATGTATTCCAGATCTTCAAGTCCCAATTCGCCCTGATTTATCCGCACCATCCGTTCTGCGCCGAAAAAGTCCACCGACCGTAAAGCATTTCTCACCACAAACCGTGTTGCAAATTTTTGATCCGGAGCTACTGAATCTTCCAAGTCGAGAATGATTCCATCGGGCTTGTGAATTCCGGCATTGAGCATGAGCTTTGGTTGATTCCCCGGAATGTAAAGTCGGCTTCGACGAAAACGGTCGCCCTTTGTTTTGTATGTGCAAAATGGTTTCATTTCAGGCAATGCTTCGGAGCAAATTTTTGGTAATGCCATCTTTATGGCCGCTTCTATCCGCGCGCTGATGACAAACGGAACTGCACCAAAATCATCAATCTCGAGGTGACCCGTTGAAACACCTAGCATTTGGCAAACCTTCACTGCCTGCTCCTGAATTGAGGCGCCGTAAAGCGCAGCCACATTACTTTTTATGTCAATAGTAAGTGTTTTTTTCGATGGAGCATAAGTGACCCGTAAATCAGACCGGAACTTATCTCCTGGAGGTTCTGCTGTAAATGATCGTACCATGAATTTTAATCGATTTATTAGATGAAATTTATTCTAACATATTGATGGATGAAAATGTTTATCTGAAAGTTTATGGCATTAGAGAAGTAACTTAGAGTTGACTTTTTCTTCAGCTATTTTAATCAGTTTTAACCGATTTACATCTCCCATCTCATTCATTTTTAATTCAGCAGGAATTTTTAAAATCCTAATTGGTAATTGATATCTAAGCAGTATTTTTTTGAGGTAGCTGAAAATCCGATTTTCAATCTTATCACCATCCATGTCAACAAACATAACAGGGCGTTGTCCATAAATGTTATCTGAAACTGGCACCACTCTTGCCAATTTTACTGTCTCCAATTCAAGAGCGGTGTTTTCCAATTCTTCTGGATTAATATTTTCTCCACCTGAAATAATCATTAAATCCTTTCGTCCGAAAACATAAAGATTTTCATCTTCAATTTTTCCAATATCACCCGTAGCGAAAAATCCTTCATAGTCTTTTGGATCAACAAGTCCCCCTTTTTCCAAATATCCCAAAAACGATGATTCCCCCTTCACCAAAATTTCTCCATCATCAGCAATTTTCACGTTGCAGTGAGAGAGGACTTTCCCTGCGACATTCGGTAAAATATGATCATGAGAAGATGCGGTGGTCGTAATTTGTGAGGCCATTTCAGTGTTCCCATAGGTTACTCTCAATGGTATTCCCCTTAACTGACAAGCTTCCCTCGTTTTCACTGAAACAGGGCCGCCGCCGGCAAGTACACATTTAAATTCCGTAAACTGACTTGCAGTTTTTTCGTCATCTAATAATTGTTTCAACTGTGTGTCAACTAATGAGACATGCGTTACCAGTTTATCCTCTATTAATGAAATTAAACTCTCTTTTCTTTCCTTAATTCTTACTCCGCCCCCGTAGGCAACAGCCCGAAATAAAATACTTAATCCACTCACATGATATAAGGGAAGTGAAAGACTCCACACATCATTGTGACCAAACGGAATTATACTATTTGAAGAATTTGCGCTGGCAAAATGATTCTTCAATGAATGAACTGCATATTTTGGATTTCCGGAAGATCCTGATGTCCGGATAATCGTTGCCGGTTTTTCAACATCAATCTGGTTTGATTCCGTTGTGCTAATATTCCTATTGTCAGAAATAGAAGGAATAGGATAGGTTGAAATATTTTCAGGAAAATTATTTTTTTCATTTTCATCAAATACCATTCCATCACATCCTGTTTCCTTCAATATTGAGTTCACTGAATTCTGTGGTTCTTTTGGATTCAAAAGTAATATTTCTTTTCCCATTTCAAATAGCGCAAATAAAGTAAAAATGACTTTTAAAGTAGGGTAGCATAAAATTGCAAATTTTGTTCCACCCCTGATTTCTGAATTTCTGAAATATTCCATCAAAAACTGGATATATTCAACCGATTCTGAAAAAGTCCATCCTTTCTCATTGGTAATAATGAATGGATATTCGCCATGTGACTTCATCAATTCACACAAACTGACAGGTTTATTCATACACCGTTGCCTACTTCAAGTTTTTGAACGAGTTCAACATTCTTATAATTAAGATCATATTTCCAGTTCATTATATCTACCTTTCCCTCCGATGAATCAAAAGTTGGGACTGTCGTGTGCCCGGCAAGTAACTTATCTGTACCAAAGCCCGCTACTGCATCGTCCCCACTTACGGGAGCCGCCAGTTGACTTAATGTGTACAACCCAACACACGAATCATAAGTAGAACTAATGACTGTTTGAATTCCGTAATTCCGGTATTCCTTAGCATGGGTCAACGTTTTCATTAAACCACCAAAGATTGATGGTTTAATGATGTGATATTTTATCCCTGGGACTTTCCAAAATTCCATGAACTCGTCACTTTCCATGGATTCATCCAGACCGATTGGCATCCTTGTCTTGTGAAAAAGTTTCTCATTTTCTTCGGGATTTTCCAGCGGTTCTTCAAAATATTCAATTCCGAGTCCTTCAATTTTTTTAATGAATTTTACTGCTTTCGCCAATCCAAATTTTCGGTTCCCGTCAAGATGAATTTTTTTATTCCTTCCAAATTCTCTCCTAAACAACTTTATTATTGTTATATCTTCATCAGTACTATTTTGACCCACCTTAATTTTAAGGGCAGGATACTTTTTAAATTTCTTTGATTCGATACATTCTTCAGCATCTTTCACCCTGCCGGAAAAGAGTCCATTTATACCAATCGATTGGCTAGGACTATTTGTTAATATCATGGCTGGTGGTTTCCCTATTTCCTTAGCAAGCAAATTGAGGCAACAGCTTTCAATTCCAAAACGAATACTTGGATGCAATTGATTCAACCAAGTTAATTCCACTTCAATTTCAGCTAATCCCTTCAATTCCAAATTGTTGAACTCCAGTCCCATCAATTGACCATACACATCCACCAACGATTCACTGTGTCTTCCTGGGAGTGGCGATATTTCTCCATACCCTACATGCCCATCTTCAGCATTTAATTCGAGAATCAGTCCCTCACGTTTGTTCAGTATATGTTCACCAACTTTGACTTGTTTGGTAAATGGGATGGTAAAGCGATATATTTTATTCTCATGAATAATCACAGTAAAACTCCAAGGGAGAAAGCAAATCCATAAAACAGCATTACTTTACCTGTAATTTCCAGCGCTTTGATTAATTCGGTAGAGTCTTCTTCACGGAATATTTTCATTATAGCGGGAAGAGTGAAAATGCAAACAAGTGATGCAAACCATGGCCTGCCCGAAGGTTGAATGAAAAACGGAATCCCGCCTGCTATCACAATAGAAATGAGATATTCAAATTTTGTGAATGTTTTTCCGAATTTCACTGCCAGTGTCTTTTTTCCTGCTTCAGCATCGGTATCAGCATCCCTCAAATTATTCACTGCCAAAAGTGCAACGGACAGAAATCCCGGAGCTAAACCGGAAAGCAAAACAACTGAATTAATTTCAAGAGTCTGAACGAAATATGTTCCACCTACTGCCACAGGACCAAAATATATCAGAACCAGAAAATCCCCCAGTCCCAGATAACCAAGCGGTTTGGGTCCGCCTGTGTAAAGATACCCTAAAATGATGGATGAGAGTCCGATGATTAGAATAGGAAACCCACCACGAAAAAGCAGATAAAATCCCGGAATAAGAGCCAGCGCAAATGTAATAAACATTACCTTTTTCATCGCTTCCGGGGAAATCGCGCCCGATTGGACCATCCTTATGGGGCCTAATCTTTCTTGTGTGTCAGCACCTTTCTGAAAGTCAAAATAATCGTTCGCAAAATTGGTTCCAATCTGAATAAGAAGAGCCGCAACCATTGCTGATCCTGCGGCGAGCCAATGAAAGAATCCATCAATACATGCAAGACTTGTCCCCATGAGAACGGGTGTAATTGATGCACTCAGCGTTTTGGGGCGAGCGGCCAAAAGCCAGAGTTTAATCCAGTGGATCACAAATTGAAATACCAGTTAGTTTTCAGGGACGCCAGGGATACTTGGAAAAATCGGGCTTTCTCTTTTCATTGTAAGCGTTTCGGCCTTCTTGTGCTTCTTCTGTCATATAGTACAGAAGTGTGGCATTTCCTCCTAATTCCTGCAAACCAGTCTGACCATCCACATCGGCATTAAAAGCGGACTTGAGAAGGCGAATCGCCAACGGGGAATGCTGCATAATTCTCTTTGCCCAATCCACGGTTATTTCTTCAAGTTTTTCCAGGGGGATAACGGTATTCACCAGTCCCATACTCAGCGCTTCTTGTGCGGAATACTGTTTGCAAAGGTACCAAATTTCTCTCGCCTTTTTTTGACCTACAATTCTGGCAAGATAGCTTGAACCAAAACCTGCGTCAAATGAACCTACCTTAGGACCAGTTTGCCCAAAAATGGCATTGTCAGCTGCTACGGTTAAATCGCACACCAGATGAAGGATGTGCCCGCCTCCAATGGCATAGCCGGCGACCATGGCAATGACAGGTTTGGGTAGTGTTCGAATCTGCCGCTGGAGGTCGAGAACGTTCAATCTGTCAACTCCTTTTTTATCGGTATAACCAGCATCACCTCTAATACTCTGATCACCACCGGAACAGAATGCTTTTTCGCCTTCACCGGTTAAAATAGCAACACCATTTTTTTTATCCTCTCTGACATCCTCAAACGCTTCCTGCATTTCGATGATGGTTTGGGGGCGGAAGGCATTCCTTTTTTCCGGACGGTTGATAGTTATTTTTGCAATTCCGTCCGCTTTTTCAAATTTGATATCGTCAAATGCACCGGCACTTTTCCATTGTATTGTTGACATGATTTCTCCTGATAGATATGAAATAAAAATTAAACTAATTCTGACAATGAATTTTCAATTGTCTTTCTTACTGTCGATTTGATTTTTTCGTGTAAAATAAAATTTTCCTCTTTTTCAGTTAGAACTTCTATTACTGTTAACTTTTTTGATTTAACGGCTGAACTGTAAACAGATTCAAAATCATCACAACTTTGGACACGTTTGCTTTCAATCCTGAATGATTTAACAATCTTAACAAAACTGAAATTATGAGGTGTATCAAAGAAAGGTGAAAATACATTTTCATGGTTCGAAATAGGCAGAAAGTGAAAAATCCCACCGCCGCCGTTATTAACGATGACAATCACCATCGGCAGATCAAGCTCTTTCAGCAGAAATAAACTGTTCAAATCGTGGATGAATGCAAGATCCCCCATCAATAGTGTTGTCTGCTTTCCCGATCCTTTGCAGAAACCGGCAGCGGAGGAAATGATGCCATCTATTCCGCTGGCACCGCGATTACCTGTTGTTACAATAGGTCCATCTCTTTTTACTGAAAACATATCCACGTCTCTCACCGGCATACTGTTAGAAACAAAAAGCGCATGATTGTCGGGAATTACTTTGGTTATGACTTGAGCAACAAGAGGCTCAGATAGATTATCATTTAAGTTAATTTCACTGCTAATAGTTTTTTCCGTGAGATTGTTTAATTCAATTAGCGAATCCAAATTCTCGTGCCTGTTCGCAGTAATGGTGGCAGACTTAAACTGTTCCACCCAATTTGCAGGTGACATATTTATCCGATGTGTGATTCTGTGGGATGGATCAAGGCGATCAAAATTATTATCTACGAGAAGATAGCTGTTTAGCTTACATTGATCAATAAATTGCAAAATCCTTTTGGAGGTGATTCTGCCACCGAATTGTAGTATTATATCTGGTGCCAAAAGTTCTCCGATTTCTGAATGAACTAACATATGGTCAAGACAGTGAAGATGGTTTTTCTCATAGAGCATACACAACCCAGAAATAACATCACAATATATTGGCCATTCTAACAATTGGGACAATTCAACAACCGCCTCTCTATCCTTACCTGACTTAAGTGAGCCAACGATAATTAATCCGTACTTAGCACTTTTTATCCATTTATCCAATTTTCCATTTACCCAATTTCTCCTAGAAACTGTATAATTTGTGAACGACACATTGGAATCTTCCCAATTATCCAATCCATTCAGGCAGCTTTTATCCCAGGGAATTTCCACCGGTTCAAGCGGTTTGCGATACATGCAGTTCACCTGAACAGGTCCGCCATCTTCAACTGCCTTTGCAAATGCCTGATCCATGGTTGTCAGAACCATTCTTGCCGGAATGGTATCATCCGGCACAGGAAAATCAAACTGCCACCGCAGATAATTACCAAATAGGTGAATCTGATCAATAGACTGATTGGCGCCGGTTGACCGCAGTTCTGGTGGCCGATCAGCTGATAAAATAATCATAGGAATATGATTTACTGAAGATTCCACAACAGCGGGTGTCAAATTGGCAACAGCAGTCCCGGAAGTCGTAATTACACAAGCCGGAGATTCGGACCCTTTTGCAATCCCTAGTGCATGAAATCCGGCTGATCTTTCATCATAACAAATGGTAACTTCCGCCTTAGGATTTTCAGCAGCAGCAATGACCAATGGAGTGGATCGTGAACCGGGAGATATAATAAAATGTTTTACGCCAAGACGAATTAATTCTTCAATAATTAAGTAGCCCCATAAGGCGCTGATGTTTCGCTGGTTCCTCATGAGGATAAATCCAGAATATTGGAAAAAGACTGCATTTTGAATTCAGTTTCTTGCCATTCAGCAAGTGGGTTTGAGCCGTTGACAATTCCCGAGCCAGCGTATAGCGTTAAGATTGAGCCGTTAACCAACGCTGAACGAAGGCCAACAGAAACTTCTGTTATATCTTTCCCAAAGCAACCGACAATTCCCGCATACAACCCACGGTCAAATTCTTCATATTGCCGAATTCTTTCGAGTGATTTGTCTGTGGGATACCCACAAACTGCAGGAGTGGGGTGGAGTGTTTTTAATATATCGCTGTCTGTAACCCCCGGAAACAATTCCCCTTTAATTCCGGTCTGCAAATGCTGGACTTTGCCAAGACGGCGGATGGATCGGTCTTTATCAAATTGAAGGTCTCTACATAATTTGGAAAGTTTTTCGGTAATTCTTTGAGTGACAATTTCCTGCTCAAAACATTCTTTCCCGCTTTTCAGTAATTCATCTGCAAAAGCATCATCTTCCTGCTTGGTTTTCCCCCGAGGGCATGTTCCTGCCAGCGCTTCACTTCTTACATGGCGGTGATTCCGGCGAAAAAGCTGTTCAGGTGAGGCACCGATAAAAGCGAGATGGTCATCAAGCTGAATACAGAAGTGATAAGTATGCGTATTGCTCTCATCAAGATTGATGGTTAAATCGACGGCATCCAATTTACAATCGGCACTTTTTGAAAGTGTACGGGCGAGAACAGCTTTTTCAAATTCATGATGGGAAATAAACTCAAGCAACTTTTCAACGGAAGATTGCCATTGTTCAAATGAGGGATTTAAGTTAGTTCCGTTGAAGGTAGGAAGTTGCACTGACAATTTTGCTACATCTGATTTGAGTCGGTCAATTTCAATTCTTGCTTTTTGAATCTTCTCATAATATTTCTCTCCCTGTCCAACAACATTACAGGCGAGAATTGTTTTCCCTTTCTCTTTTCTCAGCTCAAACAACGGAAGATAATAATTCCACCGCCCAAATGACTCCCAATTTTCAGATAATTCACTTTCAGAATTAAACCGTCCTGTCCCAATATAAAATAAATTTTTCGTGCTGTCTGTTGATTCCCCATTAAAATCAAAAGAATGAAAAGTGGAAGTCGGTTCTTCACATGTTTTACACTCGGCTAAACCAACACCTGCGAAAATCAATTCATTTCGCCTATCCCTCCAGTAGAACCGCTTTTTAAATTTTTGCGCCTTAAGCCAGTGAATAGGGGATATGTCATCAACCTCAACTTCAAACCGATGAACGTTTCCCCTTTTTAAAAAACCATTATCACCATAAAACTCAATCGATTCGTCAAGTCTTGTTTTAAGAGTCTCTATACCTTCCGAGAAAGTTAACGGTTCAGCATTTTCCCGAATTTCTGTGATAAAAATTTCTTGATTCATACCTTCATAATTCCATTTTTAATAAATCCCATTGTTGCTTCAATCCACTGTTTGAGATCCTCTTCTTTACCTTTGTGTAATCCAAGTCCCTGTGCCATATATTCGATGTAATACGCCCTTAACAACTGCTCGAACATGGCATTGAGTAAAAATGCAGTTCTGTTAACATCAAGTTCAGGATTGAGTTCTCCCTTTTGCAGAGACTCCTGCAAGAGTTCAGAAAGAAATTCTCTGCTCTCAGCATGTATCCTTTGAAGGCGTTTCCCTCTGAAGGGGGTATCTCCTGAATAAAGGAGATTAAAATAAATCCGTGTAAGCCGGGGATGTTTATCAATAAAACTGAAACCCGACCGAAGAAATGTCTCAAGGCGTTGAATGATATTTATTTCAGTTGTTTCGTCTCTCACTGGTCTTAAATAATCTTTAACCTTGTCCACTGCCAGAGATGCAAGTCCGTCAAAAAGAGAACTTTTAGTCTTAAAATAGGTGAATAAACTGCCTTTGCTGATGCCGGCGCTCTGAACAATGTTATTCACCGAAGCATTGCTGTAACCTTTCAGTGAAAACTCATCCACTGCAGCACAATAGACTTTTTCTTGCTTTTTTTCATCAAGTAGCGAAAACATGTTTGTTGCTGTACTGACTTGTTCCATAAATTTAGTATGATAAGGCTGACCAATCGGTCATTGACCATGTGGTCAATATAAGAGGAAATCAGTTTTCAAGCAAGTTGAGTGATTAAATATTTTGAATACAGCAATTCAGAAAAATGATAGGTCAGAGGACACCATGGTCTGCAAAAGAATAATACTCATCTCCCGCGATGATAATATGATCCTGAACCTTCACATCAATGGTGTTCATGGCTTCTTTCAGCTTTTTTGTAATGACCATATCATCTTTTGATGGTTGTGGATTCCCGGAAGGATGATTGTGAACAAACACAAGAGCGGCTGCTTTGTTCTTTAATGTTCGATCAACCACCTCCCGAGGATAGACTGCTGATGTGGTGAGCGTTCCTTCAAACAATTCCTCTGTACTCAAAATCTGATTCCTGCCGTTGAGGAAAAGTACCATAAAAACTTCCCTTTTTCTGTCCCGCAGATTAGTTTTGAGGTAATCGAGTACTTCATCAGAAGAAGTAAGAAATTCCATTGATTGAATTCGGTCTTTTAACAGCCGTACAGAAATTGCCTGAGCAATTTTTATTCCGAAAACATTATTATCTCCGATACCCTTTATTTCCTTAAGTGAAGCTTGGTCCGCTTCCAAGACTCCGCTTAATGTACCGAATTTTTTCATTGCTTCTTTTGCTGCACGTTTGCAATCTTTTCTGGGTGTACCTAATGTAAGCAGGAGTTCAATGATCTCATAATCGTGGAACCCATCCAGACCGCTTTTCAGAAATTTGTCGCGGAGTCGCTGCCTGTGTCCTTCTGACTGAAATTTATGCTGAGCCATTTTTTAGGTCAAGAAGTTTATGTTTGAATTCTCTCATTTCCCTCACATTACCCGTTTCAATTTCACCGGAATCCCATTTCAATCGGAAGTCTTCTTCACCATCTCCACCACCCTGTTTTTGATACAACGAAAATAATTCATTTTCTTCTCTCGGTTTATTTTTATGGAGAGTTGCTGTTATTTGATATGCCATATCCTCTAAAACATCTTCAATCACACGTTCCGGTAGCCGTTTTGTCAGCATACTTTGCTCAATCTGCGAAAATCTCATCCCTTTTACAGCATAATCCTGATATGCCTCCCATGCGAATGGTGCCACCTCCTGCACAAATTTTGCCATAGCATCAGCATAAACTCTGATTTCATATTGTGCATGATTTTCAGCCCGTAACCCTATAAAGTGGAGCAGATTGTGCAAATCATTTTTCCAGTACCATTCTGTGTACAGATTCACCGGCAGAATAGCGCGGGCAAGTTCCCTTGCAATCCCAGCTTCATTTAATTCTGAATACATTTCAAAAGAACGCTCAGAAATTTCACCAAAATATTTCTGAATCTTATCTTTCAGTTCTTTTGGAACCTCACCAGATCGGCCCTGTTTGTTTAGGGTGCTTTGAAACTGTATATGTTCAGGATCAGGGTAGTAGAATTCATCCCTTGCTTCAGAATAACGAAGAGAATATTCATTAATGTTTGCGGTACGGTGCCTGACCCACTGCCGAGCCACAAAGATGGGCATTTTGGCGTGAAACTTAAATTCCACCATTTCAAATGGAGTCGTGTGTCGGTGACGCATAAGGTATCGAATGAGACCTCTATCCTGAGAAACTTTACTTGTCCCTTTTCCATAGCTGACTCTTGCTGCCTGGACAATAGCATCATCTCCGCCCATACTGTCAACAAGCCTGACGAATCCTTTATCCAGACATGGGATAGCTCCTTCAGGATATTTGATATTATCACTCATTTCAAAGAATGGTTCGAAAAAATGTTTAAAACTTTGCCAACTGCATCAGGGTGCCCAGCAATAATTCCGGGTAAAATCAGCGTATCTTTTTTGTTATATTTTATAGTCTCGCCTTTAATGTTTAAAAGTACTCCTCCTGCACCTTCAATGATACAATGGCCTGCACAAATGTCCCACTCATTTTTGGGTCTAAGGGAAACAAATATATCTGCTTTCCCCGCTGAAATCAATCCCAGTTTGTAAGCAACACTTCCGATGGCTCGGAGTTCCTTAAACTTATCGCTGTAAGGAGACCACAATCCTTTTTTCGTTTCAGAACGACTGTTCAAAATGACCATACTTTTTGGACCGTCCAAGGAAGTGCACTCAATCGGTTCATCATTTAACCATGATCCCATCCTTCTGATTGATGAAAATAGTTCTTTGGTAACAGGATTGTAAAGAATTCCGATATGTGGCCTTTGATCAATTACCATTGCAATACTGACAACAAAATTTGGTACCCCCTCAATAAATTCTTTCGTTCCATCAAGTGGATCTACAATCCAAACCCGGTCTTTGTCGAGTCTTTCTGGTGAATCGACAGTTTCTTCTGAAAACCAGCCGTCATCGGGAAATTCACAGTTGATAATTTCTTTAAGATAATCGTTGGCTGCATTATCCGCGGTTGTCACAGGGTTGTGGCTGGTATAAAATTTTGTTTGACCTTTATCCCGAACCTCATAATCACTTTTGTAATATTTGAGTATTATTTCACCAGCTGCAACAGCGGCATTTTTCGCAATACTTAATTCGTGTTTCATCTGACTATTTTATAACAAATCAAATTATGTAAAGATCTGGAACTACATCCCAATAAAATTTTAATACACTTCTTTTCTCATTTCTCATGTGAGAACATCTGCATAATATACTTCCCATACCAGACAATAGACAAAAAAGAAATTCCTTGAGCAGGCCGTAAAAGGGGTGTACCTTTAATATTGGCTTTTTGGAATTAAGCGAGGATAAAATAGGATTAATTCTGTCAGTCGTAATCGAAATTTAAAGATTTTATCAATTTTTATAATCCCTCCTCAATTCCCGCCACTTACAGAGCAACATTGTTAAAGCAATATTTAAATAATGCTTTGCGTATGTTCGTGTTTTAAGATAAAAAAAGGATCAATTCCTGCAGTGAGGTACGCCTTTTGCAAGAACAGATAAAATGTTAAAGATTTAGCTATATTAGGTAAAAGGACTTTATTTCATGGAAAAAGAAATCTATATTAACGAATCAGTAAGCGAGAGACGGATTGCAATTGTTGAAGATGGTTCTCTGGTAGAATTCTATATAGAAAAACCTCATCATCAAAGCATGGTGGGAAATATCTACAAAGGGAAAGTTGAAAACGTAATACCCGGTATGCAGGCGGCTTTCGTTGATATAGGTTATGACTTAAATGCATTCCTTCCCTTTTCAGAAATTACCGATCCACAATATCTCATGGATACCTCCACATCAGACAACGGTGACGTTGAATTGTCTGAAAAATCTTCACAAATAAAATATCCCAAAGTAGATTTAAAAACCGGGCAGGATATTGTTGTTCAGGTTATAAAAGAACCTTTCTCCGGGAAAGGTCCAAGAGTTACAACCAATATTGCAATGCCCGGACATTTGGTGGTACTGGTGCCTAATTCTCATTTTATTGGAACATCAAAAAAAATATGGGACAAATATGAGAAAAGACGGCTTAGAAAAATATTCAAAGAATTCCTTCCAAAAGACTTGGGCATTATTGCAAGGACAGAAGCAGAAGGGAAAAGTACCAAACTCATAAAAAAAGATTTTAATTTCTTAAAGAAAAATTGGAAAGCTATTGAAAAGAAAATTAATACTCTTGATGGACCCGTACTAGTACATGAAGATTTAGAAGCTGTTTCTACGGTAATTAGAGATCTGATTACGGCGGACGTAAATAAAATGGTATTTGATTCGAAGAAGTTGTACAGAAGAATTCAAAGCTTTTTACAAAATTTCTCGCCCGATCTGGCTAAAAAGACAGAACTCTATAAAAATAGAATTCCCATGTATGTTAAAACTGGTATTGAAAATGAAATAGATAAATCGATGAGACGGAGAGTATGGCTAAAAATCGGTGGACACCTGATCATCGAACATACCGAAGCAATGGTTGTCGTGGATGTAAACAGTGGAAGATTTGTCGGTAAAGAGGACCATGAGTCAAATTCGTTGAAAATAAATTTGGAAGCAGCCAAAGAAATCGCCAGACAACTAAGGTTAAGAGATATTGGCGGACTTATCATCATCGATTTTATTGATATGCTACAGGAAGAAAATCGAAAAAAAGTATTCATTGAATTAAAGAAAGAGATGAGAAAGGATCGCGCTAAAATGGCAATATCTCCCATCAGCGATTTCGGTTTGCTTGAAATGACCAGAGAAAGAGTCAGAATATCACTTTTGTTTTCAATGAGCGAAGAGTGTCTCACCTGCAGTGGAAGTGGAAGAGTTGCATCAAAAGATTTTGTAATCACCAAAATTGATAACTGGCTGAAAAATTTCCGTCAGAATAACCGTGAATTGAGATTAAAACTTGAACTACACCCATCTATGTCTGAATATTTAATTGAAGAAAAAAAAGAGGTATTGAGAAAATTTATGTGGCATAACTTTATTCACATTGATGTTACTCCGAATGAGTCATTAATGCCTGATGAATTTAGGTTCATTTCCAAAAAACGGGGAAAAGAAATCACAAATGACGTATAACTTGACAAATATTAATAATTAAAGATAAATTACTGGGCTTTTATATTTAAATCGATGTATGCAATAGTTCAAATATCAGGAAACCAATACCGGGTAGAGCCGGGATTGGTATTAACCGTCCCGCGTCAACATGTTGATGAGGGGGGAAAAGTAACATACAGTGATATTTTACTTTTTGATGACGGTAAAAAGCTGAAAATAGGCACCCCCACGGTTCCCAACACAACTGTTGAAGCAACTATTATTGAGCACGGTAGAGGTCCAAAAGTAATCGTATTCAAGAAGAAAAGAAGAAAGGGATATAAGAAAAAGAATACACACCGTCAGGATTATACAAAAATTGAGGTTAAATCAATTAAGGCAAAAGCAACAACGAAAACTTCCGAATCCAAAAAAACTGAATCTGGTAAAACCAAATCTAAAGAAGCTTCAACTTCCAAAGAGGAATAAACTATGGCTCATAAAAAAGGAATGGGAAGCACCAAAAACGGACGTGACAGCAAGTCAAAGAGACTTGGAATTAAAGCAAGCGATGGTCAGTATGTTAGTGCTGGATCAGTAATAGTTCGGCAGAGGGGTACAAAAATTCACCCCGGGTTTAATGTCGGTATTGGAGGAGATGATACCTTATTTGCTAAAGCAGATGGAGTAATACAATTCAGTTCAAAAGGACCTAAAAGAAAAATCGTCAGTATACAGAGCGAGAATTCTTAGTACAATTATTTTCAATATATTCTGAAATCGAATTATCTAACGATTAAACTACCCCGATGAAAATTGGGGTTTTTAATTTTGATCCATATAACACTATAATCATGCCTATACACTTTTTTATATTTCACCAGTGTAATAACACTAATCTCAAAATTTTAGCTTATCATTAAAAGGAGAAAATTGTGAAACGAAGCAAAATTTCACTTATAGGTGGCGGGCAGATTGGCGGTATTCTGGCACTGATTGCCACACAAAAAGAACTGGGGGACATCCAAATAATTGACATTCCTGAAGCAGAAGGAATGATTAAAGGAAAAGCTCTGGATATTATGCAGGCACGGCCACACGATGGATATGACATAAATCTTGAAGGTTCCAGTGACTTTTCTAACATTAAAAACTCTGACGTTATCATTATTACGGCAGGTGTTCCAAGAAAACCCGGGATGACACGGGAAGATTTGCTTGAGATAAACTTAAAAATTATTTCAAATATTGCCAATGAAGTTAAAAAACACGCACCGGACGCTTTTGCAATTGTTGTCTCAAATCCATTAGACGCCATTGTTTACGCATTTCAACAGGTGAGCGGTTTTTCAAAAAACAGGGTGGTCGGAATGGCGGGTGCTCTAGACAATGCAAGATTTAGAACATTTATTGCTATGGAAACAGGTTATTCAGTACAGGATGTATCATGCATCGTCATGGGAGGGCATGGACCGACAATGATTCCCCTAACAAGATTAGCAACTGTCGGAGGTGTGCCGGTTACTGATATTCTGCCGGAAGAAATAATTAATTCTGTAGTAAAACGAGTAAAGGAAGCAGGGACAGAGTTGGTGAAATTGTATGGAAACGGAAGCGCTTTTTTCAGTCCAGCGGCAGCTATCATGGAAATGGCAGAAGCTTATCTGAAAGATAAAAAAAGGGTAATCCCCAGCGCAGCTTTGTGCGAAGGAGAATATGGAATCAACGGTTATTTTATTGGTGTGCCCTGTGTTATTGGAGGAGGCGGTGTGGAAAAAATACTTGAAATAACCCTAACCGATGATGAAAAGAAACTGCTTGAAAATACACTTAATAAAGTTAAAAGCACTGTGGCAGAGACCGGTTTAAATTAGTAGAAACAATTTGAAAATTGCAAAACAAACATCAGACAGTCTGTATCATCAAACTCAGAGATGGCAATACGCACTATTTCGGACTCTACAACAGTGACCGGAAAGACTTTTATCAAATGCGAAGAACAAGCGATGAAATTGTTTTTGTTCGGAACGACGGTAAGGAAAAAATTTCATTTTTCAAGACTAACATTGAATTTGTGAAAATTGAGGAGGGAACTTTTAATCCAAACGACCATACGTGGGAAAATCCTATTCTTTAAGATAAAAACAGGTTTGGAATCTTTATTAATTAGAAAATTCATCCCCGTATTTTTTCTTTTATCCTTCCCAATCGTCATCCTATCCAGTACTCAGTATCATCCATCAATCATTAAAAAATCCTACAACCAATTTTTAATAACAACATCCCATTCACCTAAAGAAATTACATCAGGATACCTTTTCATTGATGATTTGCGGGGCAATATAAAAATCATTAAAAGTACGTTAGACCAAATCAATGTTAATCAAACGATTACAATATTTGGTAAAACAGAACCTGAAATGATTAACCTTATCAAAAGGTCCAGTGTTACCATCACAGAAATTAATGACAACGGAAAATATCAGTTACATCTGACAGAAAGCAAATCTGTTGCATCGAATATTTCAACACAATATATAATTGAAATCCCCGATAATTTTTACATTTCAATCCAATCAGAGTTCGGATCAATAACTGTCACTGAATTAAGTGGTCAATTCAAATTGAATACAGAAAATGGAGATATTTTTCTAGAAAATATTTCAGGTGGAATTGATTTATCAACAAAGGTGGGAAATATTACTGTTAACAACTCATTTGGAAAAGTAACAAGCCACACTGATTTTGGAACAATCACACTTTCGAATATAGTTGGTTCTATTGACTCTCAGACCGAAAAAGGGAATATTATGTTAAACAGTGTCGCTGGTCATTCCATCTCTGCAGCATCAGACAGCGGGGATATTGAAATTGATTCTTTGAGGGGTGCCTTGTATGTTTCAACTGAATGGGGTGATATAAGAACATTAAACATTAAGGGAAGCATTGATCTTTTTACCTCAAACGGTGATATATTCATGAAAAACATTTCCGGGGATACAATTGCGTGGACGGACGCAGGCAATATTAACGGACTTAATTTGAATGGTGCCATAGAAAGCTGGACCTACGCCGGAGATATTGATTTAAGGAAAAACTGGGACAGAAAAAGAACTGACCATCATATTAAGCTTAACTCGGCAACAGGTGATATTCACCTTACCGTGCCGGAAAACTTCCCGGCGAACTTTGATATTTACACCTATACTCCTGAATTTCATCCAAGCCATGCGATTTTAAGTTATTTCCCTCTCTATATCACAGCAGATGAATCTTCTTCAACGGGAGTTGGATTTATCAATCATGAAGATAATAATGTGCTTATAGAAGCTAATTATGGCCATACAGCGCTGTTGATTAATAAACTATACTAATCAAATGAAAATGAAGAGAGATTTTTTATTATTAGTTTTTACTTTTTACACATTCGCATATTTGCAGGGAAATCCGCCAGATTCAGTCGCAATGGATTCTATCAATCCTGAGGATGCAAATTTTGAGGTAGAGACAGACCTAAAATTATTCGGAGACTATTATATTAAAGAAGGTGAAGTATCTCAGGAATACATACGAATCATTGGTGGTGATTTATACGTGGCCGGTACTGCTGAAAACAGGATTATTGTACTGGGGGGTGATGTGTTTGTGAAATCTTCGGCTGTTATTAATGGCGAGATTGTCGCTATCGGTGGTAGGGTTTTTACAGATAAAGGCGCTGTCATTAACGGTAAAATTGTGGAATCCAATATTAGAGAAGGTATTTTTTATTCTGAACAAAGTGGCGACGGAATGGGAGAAGACAGTATTGAAACAGAATGGGAAAAAGACTTTTACATTCATAGACCAGATTGGATACATCCCATAAAAGATGTCTTTGTCTACAACCGGAATGAGGGATTGGTTTTTACACCGATATTTGAAGAATGGGATCGCAGAGGCGAATCGAGTTTTAAACTGAGTTTTTCATTAGGTATTAGATTTGGTCAAATGGAAAAATCATTTTTTTCACCATCGAATTTTATTGGTCGAATGACACTGGAGAAGTCTTTTCTTACCAAACGTAATCTAATTCTATTCATCAGCGGTTTTAAAGAGAGTTTTTCTGATGACGTCTATAGATTGCCCCTCACAGAAAACACAATGGCAGGTATATTCGCAAGACAGGATTTTTATGACCGATGGGACGAAGAAGGATACGAAGGCGGTCTTGGAATACATTTCGGAAATATGCATATCCGCCTTGCATACCGTGATGTGGAAATTGATTTTATTTCAATCACTCAAAAGCAGGCAAGGTGGTTTCATTCTGATCGGGAATTTAGAGCAAATCCAGACTCGCCTGGATGGATGGGTAAAGTTTTATCTTATTCAGGGACATTGTCTGCTTTTACAAACGAATTCAGTGCAATGGAAAGTGGATTGGGTTTCATTCTCAGGGGAGAACAAATAATTGACTTTGAAAGCTTTAATCCATTTTCACGATATGCGGTAACCATCCATGCAAATTCTGATGTGACCGATGGTATCATTTTTCGGAGTAGATTCATGACAGGAATATCACCCGACTCACTTCCAAAATTTCGGCAGTTTGGCATTGGCGGACTCGGCTCCGTGAGCGCTTTTCCCTTTAAATATCAAATCGGAAATCAGATGATTCAACTGAATGTGGAACTCCTTCTGCTTCCTGAGTTTTTGGATAGGGGTTTCCTCATTGCGCTATTCACGGATATTGGAAACGCCTGGGATTCCAGTGAATATAGTTTCACAAATTTTGGTAAAATATCAGAAAATCAAATAGGCAGTATCGGAATTGGACTGGGGATTTCTGATGGAGACTGGCGGTTTAATTTTACCCGCCCGCTGGATGAAAGGGATACTTGGGAAACAACATTTCGACTTAACTTGAATTTTTAATTGTTAAGTTACTTTTAATTTCTATTCCAAACCTGATTTAATAATATGAAATGTGCTGATGACACCTTTGTAATCAGCAATCATCCATACAATTCCTAACAGAAAAACCAACGTGACAATCCTATAAAAAATATATTTTTTTGCAAGAGATTTAGTTCTACTTCCCGACTCAAGCGCTGCCATCATTTTATTCGAAACACCTCTTGATGCGTGGTACATTCCGATGGCAATCATAGAAATAGCAATCTTCCCGTGCATAAGTCCAACCTTCAACCAGAAAGTTTTTTCCATGAGCATTAGAACTCCAATTAATGGGAGAAAAGAAGAAGCAGGCATTTCTGTTTTGTTGCTGATTCGCTGAATTCCTTTCAGTAATTCCAATTTTGATTCTTTAGACAATTTTGGGAATTTAGCTAAAAACCAATAATCCAGAACTACCGCTGAAACCACCCACAATATCATCATGAAAAAATGTAAAATGAGATAAAATTTGTACATCAGGACTCCTTAATCCAGTTTACGATTTCCTGACAGTTCTCAAGTGTTTTAACAATCCATGTTGGATTCTCTGAAATAATCTTATCCAGCCAACGAGGTCTTCGGCAAACGATTAGGGAACGAACATTATTTTCATATGCAACTTTTGCATCATTGGGAGTGTCACCAACCAGTACGATTCTGTCATGTGTATATGCTTCACAAAATGCATCCCATGCCAGTTCAGGAGCCATCCACAACATATCACCCCGCTCGTAAGCTTCATCACCAAATATACCAAATGAAAATTCATTCCAGAGGTTAAATCTATTCAACTTTATTTTCGCACCTTCTCTCAGGTTTCCCGAAAAAAGTCCCACATGCCACCCCTGGTCTTTGCAGGCGTTGACCAAATTAACAGCATCTTCATAAAGCTTCGGTTTGCTATAATCGGGATACTGTTTTTTCAATTTTTTCAGGTAGGTAGCAAAAATGGTTTCCACATTTTTGTCCAGATTACCCGCCTTAAACTTGAGTTTCAATAGAGCATTTCGCACAATAGATGGATCCGTGAACCCCGCCACATCTTCCACCGAAAGACCCGGAGATTTTCCTGTAAGGTCTGTGATGGCTTCATCTATCAACTTTCGGGCAAGAGTGCCAGGATTGATTAGGGTACCATCAATATCAAAAAGAATGAGTTTTTTCAAAGCAATTTCTCCAAAACCTCTACCAAATAATCCGCATCATTCTGATTATTGTACATATGGAATGAAAACCGAATATAGGATTTATCCTTCCATTCAAACACAGGTATTTCAATATTGTATTCATTCAGAAGAGTGGTTTTCAACTCTTGTGAATCAGCAGAAACTTCAATACTTCCCATGAGTCCCAGCCAGTTTTCAGGATTGTTGCAAAGTGGAGTAGTTCCGGAAATTTTCTGAATCCGTTTCCATGTTTCTGTTGTTAATTGATACTTTTCTTCACGGATTGTATCCCATTTATTTTCAATCAAAAAATCAATGGCCATCGGCAAGGCAAGATAGGCGCTCATATCTCTGGTGCCCAACCACTGGTGATCCAAAATGAATTGTGATGTGCTAGGATCTTCACCGTCTTCTCCCCAGCTTACAATTTGCGGTTTGATCGATGATTGTAACTCCTTTTTCACATATAAAAATGACGATCCTTTCGGAGCGCACAACCATTTGTGGCAGGCACCCATATAGATATCAGGATTCAAATCTGAAATGTCAATTGGAATATGTCCCGGAACATGCGCGCCGTCAATGATGGTCAAAATTCCTGCCTCTCTCGCTCTTCTGCATATATCATCTACCGGGAAAATCAAAGCACTTGAACTGGTAATCTGGCTTATAAAAATGATTTTTGTTCTTTCATTAACACCCTCCCAGAAAAAATCAACGAATGATTCTTTTGAAGTGAGCGGAACGGGTATTTCACGTTGAATAAAAATAGATTCAGTTGAATCACAGTATTTTTCCCAAGCACGAATCAACACACCGTATTCATGATCAGTGGATAGAACTTCATCCCCCTTTTGAAGATTTAAACTGTTCATCACATCATTTACCGCCATGGTGGGATTGGATACAAAAACCAGATCATCACCCAAACACCCCACATATTCACCCAATGAATTGCGCGCAGCCTCAAGATGTGGAAACAGAATAACACACATAAATTGAACCGGCTGTTTTTCCAATTCCAACTGCCAGCGCTGGTATTCTTCAAATACAGGTTTGGGGCAAGCTCCGAAAGACCCATGGTTGAAAAAAGTTATGTTAGGAAAAAGTAAGAATTGGTTTTTCAATTCAGATTAGCTGTTTCAATAGATTTGATAATTACGGATGGAAGTAAAAATCCCTGCATTGAACTTCCACTAATAACCAGTTACCATTAACAAATCATTGTCAAGAAGCCAATGCCCCCATAGGATCCCATGGTGGTAACTTTACAGGATCTCTCCTGTAAATATCAAGTTCCTCTTCAGTTAAGTATTTTTTATGTACCACAATTTCATAGGTGTATTCGTCAAACCATTTATCCGTCATGATATCGTATCCCTTATCTCCCCGTTTCTTACCCCAGCTGTTTTCCACACGCCACTTCCGGGATTTGTTTTTTGAAGTCAGATCAACTCCTGTAAGCAACATAGCATGAGTCATTTGACTGTCGCCATATTCCAGGCGGTCTGCTTTTGTCATGGGAAACTCGGTACCGTAAAACAGCTCAAAATCGTAAATGTTCATATCCATCACAGCCAGATCATTATGAAAATGTTTTCCCACATCGCATCCGAACCAAACGGGTTCATCATCCTTGATGGATGCAATAGCAACTTCTTTCAATCTTTTAGATGAAAGATTGAGATATCGGATTATTTCTCCACCTAACACATTACCAAGATATTCAACCGTGTAAACCTCATTATATTTTTTATCCGACATTGGGCAATTTATTAGACATACATAATCGTCCAATTCCAAGTCCACATGTTCAGAAAAGAATCGCTTCGGTGTAACACCTTCAAACCGAAGAAACTTTTTGTCTTTATCACGGATTTGCCAATCGAATTTGTCGGGAGGTGTCCCGAGATGAATGGTTAACATTCGATAAACAGTAGCTATCATTTGTTCTTTCATTCCACGGAGTTTCTTTAGTGATGCCCCTTCCACATGGGCATTTCGAAGTGTCATGGCAAATTCACGCAATTTCCTCGTAATCATCCGATTCATTCGCATGGACTTGCTGCTCTGGTAACTCTCCGGCATTTCTGTCTGGGGTACTACACCATACTTTCTGATTAAATTAACAAACATGTGCCACTGTCCTCCATCCTGGATAGGATCTGCAACAAGGTGCATGACGAGCCGGCCGTCTCTTGGTTCATCTGCGGTTGAAATGATATTTTCCAGAAAATAATTGGCTTTCTCAAATTTATCCCAAAACATAAAGTGATTCTGACTAAACTCAAATTTTTTCAGATTATATTTTCTTCCAAGAAAAATTCTGAAGAGATTCAAACCGGCAAATCCCCAACATCTGCCGCTGGACTTTTGATTTGTCACTTCCATTTCACCGGTTACCATATCTGAAAAAATATGATCAATTTTTCTGAACGCCTCCCAGTCCATGGCTACATCTCTTATATCAGCACGCACACCGGCATTTCTTGCCAAGCGCAGTTTAGGATCATCTAATGCTTCTTTTTTAATTGATTTAATCTGGCTTAATGAAATTTTTCCGCTCATTTTTTTCTCTCCTTTTTTTAAAAATCGTTTTCTCCAAATAATCTGAATTTCATTTAGATATTAACTATTTCCCCGTTTGTTTCAGATGAAATTAATGAAACTATTGTTCTGGCAATTTCTTCCGCCTGCGTCCAGGTTGAAAAATCAGCATCCGGCATTGACTCTCTATTTGCAGGTGTATCAATGATTCCTGGAAGAATTACATTGGCAGTAATACCGTTCCCTTCATTCTCTTTTGCAACTGTTTTTGTAAGATTTATAACAGCTGCTTTCCCTACCGCATAGGGGCCTGCAGATGCCATTCCTACAATTCCAGCAGAGGAACCAAAATTGATAATGCGACCAAACTTTTGTTCTTTAAAGATTGGTAATATTCGACAGCAGCAATTGAGGGCAGATTTGAAATTTAAATCAAACATAAAATCCCAGGTTTTTTTTGGTAAGTCTTCAATGGTAGTCCCCATATCGAATCCGCCAACTACATTCACCCAAACATGAAATGTATTCAGATTCTTTATTATTTCTGACAAAGTATTGTCTAAACTGTGTTCATTCAGTACATCTACATCCGCCTCATATTTATTATTTTCAATATGCCTCCAATTCACACCACTTCCACGGACCAACCCTACTACTGCATAAGTTTGTTTTGCCAATTCATCAATAATTGCCGGGCCTGTCCCCCCGGAAGCACCGGTAACAACACAAACCATATCTTTTATATTCATATTACTTCGCCATCAACTCTCTGAATATTCCCTGAACACGATCTCTAAGTTCATCTATTGACATATTCTTAAAGGACTCATAAGGAATGATTTTACCAAACTCAACTTCCACCTTCCCGGGTTTAAGCCGCCAGTCAGTTTTTCGTTTGATCCTATAAGCTCCCTTAATGGCCATGGGCAATACATCTGCCTGAGCACCAAGAGCTAAATGAAAAGGTCCTTTCTTGAAATTCTGCAGTTCGCCGGAAATTGTCCTTGTCCCTTCAGGAGCAATTAAAACGGATACACCTTCTCGAAATTTCTGCTTAACTATTTCTATACTTTTGATTGCTTCCTTCAGGTCATGCCTCGGAATTGGCACCATTCCCCATCGTCTTAACAACCATCCCCAAAGAGGTAGTTTAAACTGGTAAGCCGCACCGACACCTGTGATATATCTGTACATCACAGCTGCCAGTATGAATGCATCAAATAAAGATTCATGATTGAACATTAAGAGAAACGGTTTTGGATATTTTGTATTCTCTTTTCCCTTTACTGTTAACCAGACACCCGACCCCAATAATATTGTTCTACCGCTAAACCTGACCATTGGAAGAATACGCTTTACAGGTATTAAGGCGAATAAAGGAATTAACATTGTAAAACAAATGGTGGTGGCAAAAAAAGCAGTCCCATAAAAGAAAACTGATAAAATGCCATCAAAAAATGTTCTGTCAGATACCGCGTCCCCTTTTCCCGAGTGTGTCTCAACTCCTGACAACAACCGGATTAACAAAATTGCCATCCCAATAAAAAAAACAATACTAGCTACAATCAAAACGGTACTCATTTGTTGTTTCCCTTTATATGATTTAGTTTTCCTTGAATTTTTTTAGTGAGATTTTGTAAATGAATCTGGTTTCATCAGTTTAAATAATTTATGACTCGCTTTAGGAAATGGATACTTTTCAATTTCAGAAAAGTATATCCATTTTCGTGGAATATCTTTTTGTAAACTCGATTTTCCAATTTCTAATCTACACAAATAACCATGCAATGATATTGAAAAATGGCTATATGCATGATCTACTTTACCAATTTCATCTATTTTGGTTAATTCGAGTCCGGTTTCCTCCCTGATTTCCCTTTTTAATGCATGGGAAAGTAATTCTCCATTATAAACCTTCCCTCCCGGTAGTTCCCAAAGTCCACCTAAATGCCCGCTACTGGGACGTTTTTGAATTAAAAACTTGTCCTCTTTTAAAATAACACCAACCACTACCGTATAATGAGGTCTCGGTTTCATTTCCTGTTTCACAGGAAATTTTTCCGTTATCCTTTTTTTGTAAGCTTCACAATAATCTGTCAGTGGACATTCAAAACAATGCGGCTGATTTTTCCTGCAGACTAAACTGCCTAACTCCATCATAGCCTGATTAAACTCACCTGGGCATTTTCCCCGTAGGGTACTGTGTACATCTATCCACTTTCCCAATTGTCCAATAAAAAGGGATTTCCCTTTCTTTACCGGTTTCTCATACGCCAAAAGGCGGGACATTACACGATTAATGTTTCCATCCAAAAGCGGATAGTTTTCCCCAAATGCAATGGAAAGAACAGCTGCTGCTGTGTAATCACCAACTCCCGGGAGACTCCGGAACTTTTCCAAGTCATTCGGTATCTTACCGCCAAATTGATCCACCACAATTTTACATGCTTTATGAAAATTCCTGCGACGTGAATAGTAGCCCAATCCCTCCCATGTTTTGAGAAGCAACTCTTCATCTGCTTCAGCAACATACTTGATATCCGGGTATTTCTTCAACCATTTCTCATAGTATGGCTTAACAGTTTCAACCTGTGTCTGCTGCAGCATCACCTCAGACAGCCAAATCTTGTATGGTTCTTTTTCTCCACGCCAAGGTAGTGTTCGGGCATTTACTTGATACCAAGCTAATAAATTTTTTGAGAATGATAAATCTGATTTATTGTTTGTATTGTGCAACAGTATTTTATCTAATTAATTCGCATCTGTTCTTTTGTAAGTATCCAATGCAATGTTTCAAGGGTTTCCTTTAATTGTCCTTTTTTATCTTCGTCAATTCCATCAAAAGCGCTCCTTGACAGTTTTACCAGTTTTTCCTCTGTCTCACTAACTTCTTTTTCACCTTCAGCGGTTAAGTAGACTTTTGTTACACGCCGATCATAATCATCGTTTCTTTTTTCGATGAATCCCTTTTTAAATAATGTCCCCACAAGCCGAGTCATGGTACTGTTGTCCAGTCCCATTTTTTGAGCCAAACTTGACATATCAATGCCATCATCAGGAATTGATGAAAGGAGAAAACATTGAGGAAGGGTCTGTCCATCGAGACATACTCGTTTCCGATGGAGGGCATTCAGGGTCAACGTAATTTCTTTAAATAGTTCTCCGAATTCCATAGTTGCAGTTTACAAATAAAACCCTATTCTTCCAACCCGTCAATTAACTTACGCAATGAATTTGTGTACTCAGGAGTTGAGCCGCAACAACTTCCTAAAATTGAAGCGCCTGCATTCATTACGTCCATCATCTTTTTTGTAAATTCTTCTATTTCAATAACATTTTCAATCTTTCCCTCAGGAGTTGGCATTGAAAGTCCTGTGTTTGGATAAATCCCCAACAGTAAATCAGTATTCTGTTTTAAATGGAGGAGTGCATTAATTGATAATTGGATATTAGAACAATTAATGAGTATTGCATCAACACCATACTTAATGCATTGATTGACATAATCATTTAAACTATCACCACCAAAAAGGTGCCTTCCATCCTTAATGTAAAAAACTGGCCCAAACAGGAATACCTAAATTGTAAACAGCTTTCAAAGCTGCAATTGTCTCATCCCCCCTGATCATGGTTTCCAGCAAAAGTAAATCTACACTATTCTCCAGAAGCCATACCCCCTTGTTCCTCAAATTCTTTTATCGCTGTAACCACACCAGGAAATAATTCTGGAGCATAGCAATCTTCAAGTGGGGCGATAGAACCTGCAACCATTACATTACCTGATGCTGCTTTCTTTGCTAACCGGACAGCTTCGTTCGTTGAGGTTTTTGCTCTTGCCCTTGCTTCATCTGGACTTGCTCCTATTTTCAGGAAAGTCCGTGTAGTCGTACGGAATGTGTTGGTGGTTATTATATCTGCACCTGCTTTCATATAATCTCTGTGAATCTGCTCTACAATCTCGGGGGCTTCTTCCACTGCGCTCGCTGACCATAAGGGAAGGGATACATTCACACCTCTGTGGAGAAGTTCTGTACCCATTGCACCATCCAACAATAGACAGTTTTTATTTAATTTTCTTCCAATCACTCCTCAACAATCCAAAACTATAATGATCTACTCTTTCTCCATGAATTTCCAGATAACCCCTTTTTATTCCTTCAAGGATAAAACCATTCTTTTCCAAAACTCTTTTTGACGCTGGATTATTTAATGAACATTCTGCTTCAATTCTTTCCGTATCCGATTCAGAAAAAATCTTTTTCACCAGTATTCGCACAGCCAGAGTACCGTATCCTTTCCCCCAAAAGTTTTTTTCAAATGGTGTATCCAATTCTTCCAATCTTATGCTCTATGTCTGTTTTATTGAAAGATACAACACCGACTTTGTGTCCTGATCTCTTTTCTGCAACCACCCATTTGTACATATGGTAGTTAGAATTAGCTAAATCCGGTTGACTATATTTTATTAATTGAAGCTGTAGTTCTTCGGTTGTTCGGGGTGTAAGAGGTTGGTGTTCTGTTGCCTCAGGTTCGTTTGTAATCTCATGCCAGAAATTAATGTGGGATTCATTTATGGGAATTAGTTCAACAGTAGGACTCACTTCAAATACCTATCAAACCAATCCACAATAAATTTCAAACGTGCTTCTCTTCTGTCAGGGCGACCATGGCGGGAGAGTCCGTGTGGCTCTTCTGGGAACCTCACATATTCCACCTCCCTTTTAAGATACTTCAACGCCATATACATCTGATCACCCTGCTCAATGTTGCAACGTAGGTCATTCTCACTGTGTATAATAAGAAGAGGCGTTTTGCACTTATCAATATAAGTGATTGGCGACCACTTCCTATAAAGATCGTGATCCTCCCAAGGCGTTGTTTTGAATTCCCACTCCATGTCAAAACCCACATCGGACGAACCAAACATACTTGCCAGATCTGAGACACACCGTTGAGTTACTGCTGCCTTGAAACGGTTGGTATGTGTTACGACCCAATTGGTCATGTAACCACCATAGCTTCCGCCTGTCACGCCTAATCTTTCATTATCCACATACCCGAGAGAGTTGGCGTAATCCACTGCTGCCATACAATCCTTGAACGCCGGGTCCCCCCATTTACCAGTGATTGCATCGGCAAATTTTTCACCATAACCTTGGCTGCCGCGGGGATTGGTATACATCACCACATACCCCGCAGATGACAATACTTGCATTTCATGGAAAAAGAGCCGTCCATATTGACAACGTGGACCTCCATGTATCTGCAAAATAAATGGATATTTCTTTTTTACAGAAAAACCCGGCGGTTTGAGAATCCATCCTTGGATTTTTGTTCTACCACTGGGGAACCACACTTCTTCCGGATTGTTGTAATTCCGGCTTATGAGATAGTACATGTTCAATTTGGTCACTTGCCGGAACTTCATTTTTTTAAGGTTTAAAGAATAAATCTCATCCAGCGATTCCAATTGTCCAACATGAATTACTGCCTTTTCTTTTATGCTGTCAAAACCAAATGAAACGACAACTTTGTCATCAACAACAGTCTCAATTTCGTTCGATTCAATATTTACCGAGTATAGGTTTTGCCCTCCTTCAGAAGCAGCTATAAAAAATATCACACCTCCAGTACTATTCCATATTGGGGAAATCAATAAAAAACTCGGAGTTACATCGCCCAGTGTTAAGGGATAAGCTGTACGATCCAGTTTATCAGAATGGCTTTGGTATTTTGATCCATCCAACCTCACTGTTCTCAGTGTATAGTTTACAACACCCCAGCCGTTATACGGTCTGTCATGACCAAAAAAAGCGAGTGTTTTCCCGTTGGGAGAAAACGATATCCCCTCCTTCGGTCCCTTTTTTGTACTGATTTTTTTAGGTAAGTCACCTTTAGAGGAGACAGTGTAAATTTCATCTTCTTCTAAATAGTACTCCCAGTCTTTGCGCCTATTTGAAATGAACGCCATTATCTTCCCATCTGGTGACCAATCAAAATAGGTATCATGGTAAAAACCTTTCACAACCTGGCGGGTTGATCCGGTTCGAGCATTTGCTGCCCACACATGTGTAAATTCACTGTCAAAAAATCCCTGACCATCTAAGCGGAACCACATATTTTTGATATGTCTGTATGGAGGAACTTCCGGTTTTCCGCTATTATCAAATGAAACTTCTTTACCTGCCGGATGAAATAGAAATCCTATTTCTTTGCCTGTGGGAGACCAATTTAAACTTGAGACAGTCCCCTTCTGCAAATTGGTCAACTCCCGTGCTTCACCACCTTCCATGGGCAAAAGCCAGATTTGGCCGGTTTCATTCCTTTTGGATATGAAGGCAATTGTCCTCCCGTCAGGTGACCATCGGGGACAGGTATCGTTTTTCTTCCCGTGTGTCAATTTTCTGGTTCTTCCCCCATTGGAAGATACAATCCATAGATTCGTGTAATATTTTTTATCTTTTTTGTTCATTGTTTCAACCACAAATACTACCTGCTCACCATCAGGTGATATTTGAGGATCATTTACTAGTTTAAATTTGTAAAAATCATCAATTTGAATTTTCTGTTTTTTCATCTTTCAACTCCCTTTAATTCATGGTCTTCTTACATTGGGATAATAATTGTCATCTGCCAATTCCCCTGTCTACCTGCCGGAACTATGCTGATTGTTTCACTATTTTCTTTTTGATATACTTTTCCGAATCCCCTCCCAATTACGGTCCCAAGTGTGGCGCCGGCGATGACATCCGTGAGCCAGTGCTTGTTATCATGAATGCGCTGCAGTCCTACTCCTGTAGCAATCAGATAAAGTGGTATCCCAATTTTTGACCCATATATTTCATTCATTACAGCTGCCACACAAAAGCTCCCGGAAGTATGTCCCGATGGAAAGGACCGTGTACCAATTTTATTAGGGCGTTTTCTCTTTGAAATATTCTTTAACAAGTCAGTTGTTCCTCCTGTTACAATGACGGCTGTTGCAAAATATTTCACATCTTGTATCAATTTGCCAGCACCACTATCCAAATAAGCAGAAAGTCCCACAACAGCAAACCCGGCAGGATATGCATATCTGTTGCCGTAAACATCAAATATTTTTGATAGACTTTCAGACATCAATCTATTTTCAAGGGAATACTTTTGAACATTGTCATCAAATTGGCGTGTTGCAAGAATTGAGATAGTTGCGCCTGCAAGAATCCACTGATTTGACCTGTTTGATACAGTTTCTCGAAATCCATCCCCCATGTAATTTATATAATTACTCAATCCTGATGATGCTTTTAAGGGGAAAATTGATAACATTCCTATATACATAACGTAACAAATAAAAATTCCCCTGTGTTCACTCTGCAATTTTTCTGTCAATATCATTAAATCACCAACTCCAGAATTTTTAAACTCACTTGTTTACTCCGTTCACCCACTTCTTGCACCAGCTCCAAGAGGTACAATAAAGAATGTTGGTTTTATTAACCTACCACCAACAATTCCTTTGGTGCTTTATTCAGCACTTCCCCACCATTTTTACCCACCACTACATCATCTTCTATTCGCACACCACCAAAATCCGGGATGTATATTCCCGGCTCAATTGTAACCACATAGTTTTCATAAACGGTATCTTCACTTAATTGAGACAATCTCGGCATTGTGTGGATTTCAAGTCCGAGCCCATGACCTGTGCTATGAATGTAATATTCCCCGTACCCTTTTTCAGAAATGTAATCTCTTGTAGCAGAATCTATTGTTTTACAACTCATCCCATCTTTTACAGCTTCAATTCCCTTTTCCTGTGCTTTCAAAACAATGTTATAAATTTCTTCATGTTTTTCAGATGCTTCACCCACTACAACAGTCCGGGTCATATCAGCGTGATAACCTTGGTATTTCGCACCAAAATCAAGGACAATAAAATCTCCTTTTTGAAATTCCCTGTCTCCCGGCACGGCGTGGGGTAAGGCAGAATTAGGTCCGCCAGCCACAATGGGGTCAAAGGCATCTCCATCGCCACCCAAAACTTTAATAGCATAAGAAATTTTCGCAGCAATTTCTTTCTCTTTTACACCTTCCTTAATCTGAGGTACAATCTGATCAAACACATCATCTGTAATTTCAACAGCTTTTCTGAAATTACGAATCTCACTTTGATCTTTTACACAGGCAATTTTCTCTACCAAATTGACAGTAGGGGTAAACTTGGATTCTGGGAATAGAGCACTCATTTTATCCATTTCTGACACTGGCAAATGGGCTGCTTCAAACCCCAAATTCAGTCCATTTTTAATCAGCTTTTTTTTGTGAATAATTCCCAGATGTGGATCTGCATCAATAATAATCTTCATCCCCTGCACCTGTTTTTGGGATTGGGTCAGGTATCGTCCATCGGAAAAAAAATAATTTTCATCTGGAAGAATCAAGCATGTCCCAGCCGAACCCGTAAAACCTGATAGATAGTGTACATTGGTCAGATTTATTACAATCATTCCATCCAAAGAATCCTGCGATAATTGCTCTGTCAATTTTGCTGTTCTGTTTTCAAATACACTCACTTACTTTCCTTAAATTTTAATAGTCCAAAAAGAATTTCCTTTTCCTTTAATATCCTTTTTTTATCCACACCCTTTTTCTCTTCCATCACAGTGATAACCTGCAGAGCCCGTTCGTACAATTTTTGTCCTTTCAAAACATCCACCAACGTAAAAGTAGCAACCTTTGAACTTATCCTCAGATCGCTAAATTCATTTAATTTCTCCTTTGGTTTTACAGGTTGTTTCTTTTTGGCTGGTTTTGATGTTGGCTTCTTCGGTGCATTCTTCGGCTTTATTGCCCTTGTTTTTGATGCCGCATGTTTGCTTTTTGATTTTGCCTTTTTTGCTTTTGAAATTTTTCTCTTGGGTTTCAGTTTACCTGATAACCACGCATTGGCGCGTTCATTGGTACTATCCATCTCCAGGATTTTTTTATACGTTTTTCTGATGGTTCTATCAGTTCGTTTAAGTTTGGTTTGAACCTCTCCCAGTTCAACCAGAGCATTGTAGAAACCATCATCGATGTTAAGAATTTTTTTCAACAACTTTTCTGCTTCAGAAAACTTTTTTTCAGCCATATAAGTACGGGCATCAATAAATAATCCTGCAGGCAGATTCGGATGATGAGAAAATCCAATTTCGCAAACCTTATGAGCCCTTTTAAATTCTTCTTGAAGAAGATAATATTCAGCAAGAACAGGGAACACAATGGTATCCATGTTTTCAGTAAAATATTCTTCCAATTCTGTAAGATTTTTCAGATCCATTTTATAAGGGGATGTTCCCATGTTTTTTCTTTGGATTTGAATCGACTTTCGTATCGAGTAGATCCAATGATTTTATTAAATGATATCGTGTTTTCCTGGGCTCAATTACGTTGTCAATGAATCCCCTTTCTGCTGCAACAAAAGGGTTAGCAAACTTTTCCCTGTATTCCTGAATCAGTTTTTCTTCCATTTTTTCAGAGTCTATAGCAGCAGCAATCTCCTTTCGAAAAATTATTTCAACGGCACCTTTAGACCCCATCACCGCAATTTCTGCTGTGGGCCATGCAAAATTCATATCTCCCCGAATATGCTTCGAGTTCATAACATCGTATGCACCACCGTATGCCTTTCGAGTAATTACGGTTATTTTTGGCACGGTGGCTTCGCAGAAAGCATACAAAAGTTTAGCGCCATGACGAATAATTCCTTCCCATTCCTGCTCCGTCCCAGGTAAAAATCCCGGTACATCTTCTAAGACGACCAACGGAATATTAAAGGCATCGCAGAACCTTACAAACCGGGCACCCTTTACCGAAGAATTAATATCCAAAACACCAGCGAGATGAGCGGGCTGATTCGCAACAATACCGACATTTCTGCCATTTAATCTCCCAAATCCTACAATGATATTCTGAGCAAATTGCTCATGCACAGCCAAAAAACTATCCGTATCAAACACCCTGGAAATCACATCGTGCATATCATAAGGTTTGTTGGGATTTTCAGGTACAATCGTATCCAGTTCCTCATTTTCCTTGTTCACAGGATCTCTCTCACCAACTTCCGGAGAATCATCTAAATTATTTTGAGGTAGAAAGGACAGCAATTTTTTTAAAGTTTCAAACGCATCCACCTCATTTTTACAGGCAAAATGTGCAACACCGCTTTTGGAAGCATGAGTAGTGGCACCTCCCAATTCCTCGTGTGATACATCTTCATGAGTAACTGTCTTTACCACATTAGGACCTGTTACATACATATAGCTTGTCCCTTTGACCATAATTATAAAATCTGTAATTGCAGGTGAATAAACAGCACCACCAGCGCAGGGACCTAAAACCAGGGAAATCTGGGGTACAACACCGGAAGCCAGTGTATTCCTTAGAAAAATGTCAGCATATCCACCTAAGGAAGCGACTCCTTCCTGAATTCTTGCCCCTCCAGAATCGTTTAATCCAATAATGGGGGCACCTACTTTTAAAGCAAGATCCATTAATTTGCAGATTTTTTGAGCATTGGTCTCCGAAAGAGATCCACCCATAACCGTAAAATCCTGAGCGAAAACAAAAACTTGCCTCCCGTGTATAATACCGTGCCCGGTTACCACACCGTCTCCCAAAAACTTCTTATTCTCCAATCCAAAATCAGATGAACGGTGTTTCACATATATACCGGTCTCCTGAAACGAACCTTCATCCAGCAAAAGTTCAAGACGGTCTCGGGCTGTTAATTTCCCTTTTTCTCGCTGTACTTTTAACCGTTCAGGGCCTCCTCCTTCAAGGGCTTTTTTCCTGTATTCATTTAAGGTGGCGAATCGTTTAGTCATTCTTCCACTTGTTTTCTTTTACCCAATTTTCGATAAAATCGATCGTCTCTTTTATTGGTGTACCCGGTCCAAAAAGTTTTCCAACACCCATTCCCTCCAGTTTTTCCATATCCTGTTTTGGAATAATTCCCCCTCCCACCAAAAGAACATCATCCATGCCTTTTGTTTTCATTAAATCCAATGTGTTGGAAAACATTGTCATGTGAGCTCCTGATAAAACAGACAATGCAATGACCTCGGAGTCTTCCTGAAGCGCTGCATTCACAATCATTTCCGGAGTCTGTCTTAGTCCCAGATAAATCACCTCCATACCGGCGTCTCTGTAGGCGCGGGCTAAAACTTTTATGCCCCGGTCATGCCCATCAAGGCCCGGCTTTGCCATTACAATTCTAATTTTCCTTTTCATAAACTTTTTTTTCAATTTATTCAAATTTAATAATCTTCCACGAGGTAGGCGGGGGCAATTTCGCACTTCTAAATTAAAAATAGAAGTGAAAATGAATTAAAATTGCAGTGTTGTATTTATACTAAAACCATATTACATTTGAATTAATGAGGGTGATAATAAAAATAATCATTTTTTCTTCCGTCCTATTTCCGGCATTTGAATTAACTACTTTTTCTCCACTCCAAATTGGTGCCGGATATTCCTACTTTATTTCTGAAAATTCACCTCTTGTAAATCTAATCCACCCCGGTGCATTGAATTCACACAATAAAATTAAATCCGGTTTTTATTTTTCCTCTCCATTCAATATTAAAGATTTCAGACAGTATGGGGGAATTATAAATATACCTTTTTATTCATATCATTTGACATCAGGATTTCATTCAATGGGAAATCAACTCTATAAGGAAACCACATTTTCAACCTCAACTTCGAGGAAAATAAAAAACGTTCTGACGGTTGGGTTGTTATTCAATGTTTATCAGTTAACCATAAAAAATTATGGGAATACCACTTCATTTGGAATATCCAGTTCATTAACCTACAATATTAATCCCGACATAAATTGGTCACTGCTGTACCACAATTTGAATACACCCCGGATTGGAATATCCAAAGAATATCTCCCACAGGTCATTGCCACAGGATTTACATATTCTCCCAGTGATCATTTATTATCAATGGTAGAAGTTGAAAAAGACCTTCAATTTGAACCCAGGTTCAAGTTTGGTGTTTTGTTTAAACCGCTGAAACAAGTTCAAGTAAGTACCGGATTTATAAACCACCCCACACAAATAACAGGCGCTTTTCTTATCACACTTTTTAATCAAGAAGTCAGCTATGCTTTCGCAACTCATCCACATCTATCACTCAGCCACACGATTGGTTTTCATTTCATTTTGCGTTAGCGGCTTGTTAGTCAGTCAAACGCTTCAGGATTTTCTCACGAATTTTGAAGTGAATGAAGATGAAGCAATGCTTACTGATGATGAAATCATGATACTTGAAAATTATACCCGCCAACCGATAAATCTGAACTCCGCATCAGAGAAAATGCTCGACAATGTGCCTCTTCTATCTCAAAGTGATATTTCTCTTATTCTGGCTGCACGGAAAGTAACCTCTATTTTCAATTCCATTGATGATGTCCTTCAAATCCCAGACATATCCAATTTGGGACGTCAATTAATACCACTTATATCAACAATAAAAATAATTGGTGAAAAGTCTGTCTGGTTTAGAAGCAGATGGGCAAACTCAGGTGAAGATGAAAGATTGTTGCTTCAATCTGAATTTACACTACGCTCAATAACAGCGGGCTTTATCATAGAACGGGATCCTCTTGAGCCCACACTTACTGATTACGTTAGCGGATACCTCTTGTTGAAAATAGGAAATAATGTAAAATTTTCGTTAGGAAATCATCAGGTTCATACCGGATACGGGCTTTTATTTGGACGTACAACAAAACAGGTTAAATTAATGGAAAATTTCAGCCAGCTTCAAAAAGTGGGCAAAGGCATCAAACCAAATCGTTCTACAACAGAGTATTGGTCTTTGAGGGGAGTTGGAGTAGATTATACAACTTCTGCGGGGCGTTTTTTCATTTCCATAACATCAAATCCAAGAGATGCCTCCATAGATGACGGAGTATTAAGGTCTATATCGAATACTGGTCTCCACCAAACAGAGACTGAATTAAACAGAAAACACAATATTTATGAAAATATTGCATTGGTCGGTTGGTATCATGAAAAAAGTGATTTTCTTTTTGGAACAATATATTCCTCTCAGACATGGCGGATGATCACCGAAACACCACTTGGATTAAACTCAAGTTCATATCTGTCTTGTTATGGAAAATGGAACAAAAATAATTTCAATCTCTTTGGTGAAGTGGCATCTTCAACTGGAAATAAATTGGCTTACATCAGTGGCTTTTCTGTGACAGGCGAATCCTTGAAGTGGTTAAGCAGTTTTAGATTTTATCCTGATGGATTTACAAGTCCCCGGACTCAGCCATTCAGAGAATGGGGAAGCAGTGAACTCAATGAAATGGGGATCTATCAGGTGATTATTATTAATGCAGGCAAGTATAAATTAATCACTTATGGTGATATGTACAGGCAGGTCTCCGGTGTTGAGTCATTTGCACCAGTGAATGGTTTTGAAACAGGAAATCAATTAACCGCCCGTTGGCGGAAAATAAACTTTTCCATAAGATGGAAGTTAGAAGAAAAATCTGTTGAAAGTTCAATTACATACAATGATCCTTTTGTATTTAACGGAATTTTCATTACATCAAAGGAGTCATGGAGACTATCATTAACCAGACAAGTATTGCCTATGATAAAAATTCAATCTCAGTTTGATTGGGTAAATGCGACAGATCAAAATAATTTCAGTATAGGGAAATCTCTTTCTTTGAAAGCACATCTCAAAAAGAAAAATGCCAAATTATCTCTCCACTGGATTGGTTATGATACTGAAGATTATACATCCCGGGTATATGTTTGGGATATGAATTTACCGGGGGAATTAAGAAGTAGAGCATTCTATTTACAGGGTCAATCTTTGGCAATGTTTTTAAGGTATAGTTTTCAGAGAAATAGTCATCTTTCATTTAGAATGAGGCAAAACTGGCAGTATGACGACGAAACTCATTCTTGGTCAATTCCAAAAAGTGACGGAGGATTTCAAATGGATATTGCCTTCTGAGTCAACATCTGAATAAATTCCAGCCTGAGAATGAAAACATTAATTTATATTATCATTTATTTTAATTTATTCCTGTCCCTCTCAATCTGTGGAGAAATTTCAGTTTATTTCCCAAATGACCCTGATAAACATTCGTCAATTCAATCACTACAATTCGGAAATACATTTTTCATCTCCACAAATGATTTAATTGCGGCTCTTTCTGCAAGAAGCTTCCAGAATATTGAACGTGGTAAAACTGTTTTTTATATCAATCATAATCGAGTTAAAATCTCTAGCAACAGCAGTTTTCTCAATGTTAACGATAAAGTTTTTCAGATGACACATTTTGCCCATTACGATGGAAATGATATCTATCTTCCCATCAAATCTTTTCTGTCAATTTTAAATCAAAATGTTTCAAAAGGAATAACCTACGAATCAGATCGTAATGTGATTGTAGTTGAACTTGAAATATTCAATATTGTTGGTATATCATTCAATGAAAAGGCAAATGGTACACTTATCAGTTTTAAAACAAATAAAATTTTTAATGAAAAAAAGATTACTGGGTGGGCATCTAAAAATGGGTGGTTTTATTTAACAATCAATGGGGGCAGAGTAGATTCCACGTTTCTTTCAAGAACAGTTCCAAGTGGAGTTATCCGGTCTTTTGATATTGACCAATCGGTAGAGTCTGTCCAATTTGCATTTCAACTCCGCTCATCCATAGAGGGAAATGAAATCTATGTAAATCAAGATCCGAAAGAAATCGTTTTATCCCTGAGAACACCATTGAGTTTCAGTTCTGAAAAAATAAAAATGATACGAGATCAATGGTATATTAATACAATCATCATTGATGCTGGACACGGCGGCAAGGATAGCGGGACAAACGGACATTACGGTCTATCAGAAAAATTTGTAACACTAGATATTGCAAGAAGAGTAGGAACACTGCTCGAAAAATACAGTAATGTAAAAGTTGTTTATACACGGGAAGAAGATGTTTTTATACCTCTGTGGAAAAGGACAACAATAGCAAACAATAATAATGGAAAACTTTTTATCAGTATTCATGCCAATGCAAACAAAAACAGAAGGGTGAAGGGATTTGAAACTTACATTTTAAGGCCCGGTAAAACTGAAGATGCAGCGAATGTTGCGGAAAGAGAAAACGCTGTTATCAAAATGGAGGAGGAAGTCTCCCGTTACGACAATCTTTTGAAGGACAATTTTATCGTTGCTTCACTCGTCCAAAACGCATCTATGAAAGAAAGTGAAGATTTAGCGTCTATGATTCAGACTGAGTTGAGAAAAAGCATACCATCACCTGACCGGGGAGTTAAGCAGGCAGGATTTTATGTTCTCGTTGGCGCATCAATGCCGAACATTTTGGTGGAAGTAGGATTTTTATCCAATCCACAGGAAGAAAAAAATTTAAGAAAACCCGGATATCGACAGAGTATTGCACAATCTATTTACAATGGCGTAAGACAATTTAAGGATAAATATGAAAAGATAGTGAAAGAGGAAGCAAAAGGATGAACAACAATTCCATTGGTGTATTTGACTCAGGATTAGGTGGTCTTACCGTTGTAAAAGCAATAAGAAAACTTCTTTCCAGCGAATCACTACTTTATTTCGGAGATACAGCACGACTTCCCTATGGAAGTAAAAGTCCGGAAACTGTCATATCCTCATCGAAACAAGTTGTCAATTTTCTAATCCAAAGGGATATTAAACTTATGGTGGTCGCCTGCAATTCAGCCACAGCAATGGCGCTTCCAGTCTTGCTGGAAATGACTTCAATCCCAATCATCGGTGTTATTGAGCCGGGCGCAAAAGCGGCTGTTGATATCTCAAAATCCAATCACATCGGTGTAATTGGTACACACGCTACCATACATTCAGGTGCATATAATTCTGCAATAAAGGAAATCAATCCAAACTGTATAGTCACTGAACAACCCTGCCCGCTGTTTGTCCCGCTGGTAGAAGAAGGTTGGGCAGATCATCCTATCGCTTCTGAAATCGCAAAAGAATATCTCCAAACTTTCAATGAGAGTTTTGTGGATGTCGTCATTCTCGGATGCACCCATTATCCTCTCATGAAAAAGATAATAAAAGAATCATTGAACAAAAACGTAAAACTTGTTGATTCTGCAACATCGGTGGCGAATGAAATAAAAAGGATTCTTGAAAAAAATAATTTATTAGCAGAAAATGCTGACCCCACCATCAAATATTTCGTTACGGATTTCCCTCAAAAATTCGAGGAATTGGGAAAAAGATTCATCGGCAAAGACCTTAAAGAAGTGTCTTTAGCCAATATAGATTAAATTTCTAAACAATCACTACAAATGACTTCCCTCGATAACGGAACATTAAATTATCTTTTTTCTTTAAGGAGACTCGGAATCAAAGTTGGGCTTCACAGAACCAAAGCCCTTTTATCAAAATGCGGTAATCCCCAGAACAATCTCCCTGTCATCCATGTGGCGGGGACAAACGGTAAAGGTTCAACATCCGCAATGATTGCTTCCATCCTGGGAAAATCTGGAAGAAAGGTGGGACTGTTTACTTCACCTCACCTGGTACACTATAACGAACGAATACGAATAAATAGCTGTTCGGTGAGCGACAATTATATTGTCGATTTTCTTAAGGAACAGCGACATAACATTCAAATGTTAAAAGCGACATTTTTCGAAACAACAAGTGCGTTGGCACTGTCATATTTTGCCCACAACAATGTTGATATTGCCGTTGTTGAAGTTGGAATGGGAGGGAGGCTTGACTCAACCAATACAGTCAAATCGGTACTTACCGTTTTCACTCCCATTGATTTTGACCACATGGAATTTCTAGGATACAATTTGGAATCGATCACCAGAGAAAAATGCGGTATTTTAAAAAAGGGTGTGTCAACAGTAACCAGCAAACAATCTGACAAAGTTATGAAAATTATTTTCGAAGAAGCTGAAAAATTGGATATAGGAATATATCAATCTTCAGAAATTTCCCCGGTAAAAAACATTCAATTAGATGTTAAAAACACTTCGTTTGAAATCAATGGTCAACAATTGACAGTCCCATTAGCGGGTCATCATCAAACAGAAAATGCACAAACTGCAATTACTGTATGTCAGGTGTTTGAAAGCGGATTAAAAAAAGAGATTGTTCAAAAGGGACTTTCAGAGGTAAAGTGGCCTGGTCGGCTCCAACTTTTATCAAATGATCCTCCGATATATTATGATACAGCACATAATCCCCATGGAATAATGGCAGTCACCAGTTCGTTAAAAGAACTATATCCTGACTCCACATTTGGGGGGTTGTGTGCATTTAAAAGCAAAAAACAAATAGAGGAAATTGGATCATATTTACAAGATTTTTTTCAAATGATTATTACAACAACCTCAGATCATGATACTTTTTACTCCTCTGAAGAGTTAAGTATCAAATTAACCGATAGTGGCGTAAATGCTATAAACGGCGGTTCAATTGACAATTCAATCAACCTGTTAAATGTCAAAAAGAATAAGGTTGATACTTGGTTAATTTTTGGTACTCATTACATATCAGAATCTGTTTTTAAGTATTTTGATTTTAGTGTCTTACCATAGACATGGTTTACAGTTTTGGGAGTTAAA
>CEQE01148920.1_pt1 | contig 56026 bp, 47 predicted proteins | sample 356201 | NCBI WGS metagenome assembly CEQE01 (sample SAMEA2619970, study PRJEB7988) | marine metagenome | biome: marine biome (ENVO:00000447); feature: mesopelagic zone (ENVO:00000213) & marine oxygen minimum zone (ENVO:01000065); material: "saline water (ENVO:00002010), including plankton...
ACCGCATGGTTTGACAGTCGATTTCAAATTGTTCCCAAAAATAAAGTGAAACATTTTTTTTAAAATAATAAATATGGATTTAACATCTGGTAATAAAGGGTTTAAGAGATATTGTATGCTGAAAATGCTGTATTATCGGGAGTTTTCAAGGTTGAATCAGTGCAAAGCCTTGGCGGAAGTGCATGGGAATCGAACCCACCCGGGACGGTTTTAACGCCCCACACCGGATTTGAAGTCCGGGAGCCCCACCAGTGAGCTGCGCACTTCCTTTTTTTGTAGATTTGACATATACTATCGCATCTTGTCAATTGTCAATGAGGACATCATCTTGGCCTTAAATTTTGCACGAAGCGTTATGTTTTAATACATTTTTTTTACAATCATAACCCTGAACATATTGTATGGCGAAAGGGACAAGGATAAAATGACTCGGGCTTATTTTGATTGTTTTTCTGGTATCAGCGGCGATATGACCCTTGGCGCCTTCATTGATCTTGGTGTTCCGCTATCTTGGGTGAAAAGCGCCCTATTCAAGCTACCCTTGACCGGCTTTGATTTGATTGCAACACCTGTTTTCCGTCATGGCATCAATGCAAAGCATTTCCACGTTCAGACTAAAGACAATTCTGAATCGAGGAATTACGAAGAGATAAAATCCCTCATTATCAATAGTGGACTGTCACAAAGTGTTAAAAAAAGAAGCATTGGTATATTTGAACGATTAGCAAATGCCGAAGCAGAAATTCACGATTGCCCACCGGAAAAGGTTCATTTCCATGAAGTTGGGGGAATTGACGCCATCGTTGATGTGGTGGGGACGGCCCTATGTGTAGAGTACTTAAATATTGAGAAAATTACCGCTTCAGAACTTCCACTCGGTAAAGGATTTGTTTCCTGCCGCCACGGAACACTCCCTGTTCCGACGCCGGCAACCCTTTTGATCCTCAAGGGTTTACCGGTTTGCGGCACTGAAATTCAGCATGAACTTGTGACGCCGACAGGTGCGGCTATCATCGCTGATCTCGCCGAAGTTTTTGAACCGATGCCAAAAATGATCGTCGAAAAAATTGGATACGGCGCCGGAAATCGAGATCTTCAATCAAGACCAAACCTCTTGAGAGTCATCACCTTTAAGGAAGAAATGCAGATCGATAAATTGCAAGATACGATCGGGGTAGTCGAAACCTGCATTGATGATATGAATCCCGAGATCTTCGGGTTCATCATGGAACGTCTTTATGCTAAGGGAGCGCTGGATGTCTATTTTATCCCTGTTTTTATGAAAAAGAATCGTCCCGGCACATGGATACAGGTTCTATGCCCGGAAAATCAGAAAGAAGCGGTGATAAAATCTATTTTAACTGAAACAACCTCATCGGGTGTCAGATACCATGACGTGAAAAGGGCAAAGATTGTCCGCGAACTCGTAACGGTCAAAACGCCGTTTGGCAAAATAGAAGCTAAGCGCCTTCAGGGCCTTTCCGGCAGGGTTCGAATTGTACCTGAATATGAAGTCTGCAGAAAAATAGCGCTTGAAAGAAACATTCCCATACAGGTTGTATATGAAACCGTTGCAAAAGAAGCTGTTTTGAGTTAGCTGATAAAAACTGAAATGATATCGTTTCTTGCATTGACATGCTGCATGGTAACTTGAACGCGGTCCTCCGGTCTTAGCGTTATACTCGATGGTGCAGGCAGCTGGCATTCGATCATATATTCGCCGAGAAGCGCCATATACCCATTTCTCCGTTTGTAAAGAACAATCGCCTCTTCTTTTTGTCCGATCCTTTTTTCCAGATACTTCAATAACCAATATCGGTTGCGGCGGTTTTGCATATGGGTAATATCGATCATCAATTGCCCGAGCATCTGGATGATATGTTCAATCTCTTCCTTTGAATAGGGTACCTCAAAACCGCAGATCGCCCGAAATTGACGTTGGGTGATCAGATCAAAATATTTCCGGATCGGCGAGGTTGCCGTGACATAAACATCTAGTCCAAGTCCGGAATGCGGGTTCGGTTCAGGGCTCAATACAAAACGGCTTAATGACTTTCGTTGCATCCAATTCTGAAACAGGGTTCCGCCATCTTTACTATAGAGCCGCTCCCTCGGTTCGGGTTGTCCTCGATAGATTGCCGGAACATTGTGTTTTGCCAAAAATTGAGCCATCAACCAATTCGCCATGATCATTAATTCGGAAACCAGCATTCTTCCGGGGCTCTCCCGGTCTGTTTTATTTAGAGAAGGTTCTCCCTCTTCGTTGATCCAAATATCGATTTCAGGTAACGTTATCTGAACTGCTCTCTGGGATAGCCGTTTTTTTCTAAATTTTTGGGCGATGTCGTGAAGGATAATTATTTCTCTGTTTTGATCGGCCATTAAATTGACTTCTTGGTAGGTGAGTTGGTTTTTTATACTGATCAGACTTAGGAAAAAATCAACATCGATAATTTCTGCCAATCCATTTATTTTTGCCATCATACTGATGGCCGGTCGAACCTTTCCAAGCTTGAGGCTGCAGAGATTATCGGCCAAGCTTAACGGGAGCATGGTAACTTTTTGATCCGGCATGTAAATTGAACTTCCGCGACGGTTCGCTTCCTGATCGACTATGTCTCCTTTTTTTATAAAATGGCCTACATCAGCGATATGAACACCCAAAATATAGTGTTTTCCTTCTTGTTCTATGCTTAATGCGTCATCAAAATCGAGCGTGGATTGTCCATCAATGGTTATCAAGGGGAGATTTGTCAAATCCTTCCTGTGGTTTTTTACAGAAGCCATCTGGTCCGGACGTATCCTTCTATTGGTCAGTTTTTTGGCTGCCTCGAGAACCTCCTTTGAGAAATCGGTGGGAATTTTTTTTCTCAGAAGATCGATGTTTTCATTCTTATTCCAGACACCCACTTTTATGAGGCATTGGAACACCGATTCCCCCTCGACAAGCCCGGCCTTGCGGATGATCGATTTGGCAAGGGCATAGGAGGGACTTTCCTTCTCGAAGAGATAAAAAGATTTAAGGATTTCGACAATCTCTGAATTATCCTCGACAGTGGCACCTGGTTCACAGCGCAAAGCCTTTTTCAGCCAACGGGCACCGGTATCAATGGTTCGGTTCCGTCTTTCAGCTTCTTTTGCCTGTTTTGCAATCAGTTTCACTTTTTCCTTTGAATTTGGGAACAAGCGGTCATGATTAAATTTAAAATAAAGCCTGTCTTGAAAAAACGCCCTTACAACTGCCGATTCGTTGTCACCAATCGGATTGCCCTGAAAACAAAATTCGGTCATGGTAGCAAGATCGATCCATTCCTTTTCCGCTCCCAAAATTTCCCACAACTCCTTAACGTTAATTTGGTCAACAAGGGCGTTGCGCCGACTGACAATCTCCTTCAGTGACCGGATCAGCTTATCCCGTCCCATGGAAAGATCTAGACAGAAATCACATTGATGCGACAACCGTTTAACTGACAGGCTGACCTCACGGTTTGCTTCAGTGATGACTCTTAATTTCTGTTTTGTAACTTCCAGAACGACAGCACACACAATTTTCTGCCGATCGATATATTCGACAACGCTTCCTGCTCTCATTGTGCAATAATAGCAATCGGGGGTCTGAAAGTCAACGGGCCAAAAAGGAAATGCCGAGCATCCGGGTTGTTTCAGCAGATCGATTCTGATATAAAAGATATCAAACGTTACTACTCTTTACCGTCGACAAGTGTTAGGGATTATAATAAATATTTTTTAATGAAATCCATCTATCTCATAAAACCTTATTTCCTCGAAAATCGCTTCCCGATCCTCTTCGGTCTTATCTGTTTGATTGCTGTTGATTTTTTGCAACTTTTTATCCCGCGTATTTTAAAATGGGTCGTTGACGACCTGACGTGGTTACGGATCAATGTTTACGGGTTATTGATTTACGCCTTCGAAATTGTCGGAATTGCATGTCTGATCGCCCTATTCCGGTACGGTTGGAGACGGTGTCTTATCGGTATGTCAAGACGGGTTGAAGAGGGCCTGCGAAACCTGCTCTTTGCCCACACTCAAAAACTTTCATCTTCATATTTTGATCGGATCAAAACAGGCGACCTCATGGCGCATGCGACCAACGACATCCAGAATGTGCGGATGGCAGTGGGAATGGGGGTAGTTGCCTTAACAGACGCCGTTGTTCTCGGCACCGCAGCCATCGGCTTTATGGCATTTATCAATGTGCGTCTCACCGTATTCGTCCTGATACCTATGCCCTTTATCGTATTGAGCACCCGATTCTTCAGTAAAAAAATGCATCACAGATATCAGAAAGTGCAAAGTTCATTTTCGGATTTGACAGAGACGGTAAGAGAACAATTAGCCGGAATTCGTGTCATTAAAGCGTATAATAAGGAGAAAGAAGAACTAAAAAGACTCGAAGTGATATCCAAGAAATATCTCCAATTCAATCTTAATCTCGCCAGAATCATCAGATCATTTTTTCCTTTAATGCTCTTTTTTTCAAATTTAAGCTTCGTTATTGTGATCTATTTGGGGGGCCGGCAAACCATTTTCTTTTCCATTTCACCAGGGGATTTTGTGGCATTTATCAGCTACCTTGGACTTCTTACCTGGCCAATGATGGCTCTGGGATGGGTCACAAACCTTATCCAGAGGGGCAAAGCATCCCTTGATAGGATCAACAAAATTCTTCGGACCGATTCCGAAATAAAGAATCTGCCGGGAGTAAAATCAATTCAGCATTTTAACGGCGATATTGTTTTTGACAATGTTTTCTTTTCTTACGGCGCCAACTCAATAGAATCAGGGAGTCCACCCGTTCTCAACGGAATTGACCTCCGCATAACGCAGGGAATGATTTTGGGTGTGGTCGGTCCTCCTGGAAGCGGAAAATCAACTCTTTTAAGTTTGATACCGCGGCTCTATGACGTATCCAGAGGAGCGATCAAGATCAATGGCACCAACATCCGTTCAATGGAAATCGGTGAACTCAGATCGCGAATTTCCTTTATGTCCCAGGAATCATTTCTGTTTGCCAAGACGATCCGGGAAAATATTATATTCGGAAAAGAACAAGGCATTGATGATATATTGATATATGCGGTTAAAAGCGCGTCCTTGCACAATACCATCAATACCTTTCCGGACCGTTTTGAAACCATCGTGGGAGAAAAGGGAATTGTTCTCTCTGGGGGTCAGAAGCAACGGGTCGCTCTTGCACGGGTTTTATTTAACGATTCATCTTTTTTAATTCTTGATGACCCCATCAGTCAGGTTGATCTTGAAACCGGAAATAAAATCATCCAGACCATAAAAAAAATGGCCGGGGAGCGAACGATTATTATTGTCTCACATCGACTCTCGGCCGTTTGTTTCGCCGATCAGATTATCGTGCTCGACGGCGGACAAATTGTCGAATCGGGCACCCACACTCATCTCATAAAAAATGACGGGTATTACGCGAAAATATTTCATCTGCAGAAAATCGAGGAGAAATTCCGTGAGGTCTGATTTCGGATACTTTGAAGAAGATAAACTTGGGAAGCACTATAACGTAAGAATGCTCAAACGGTTATATCCCTTTGCCAAGCCCTATAAGCTCTTTTTTTTAATCTCCATAGTTCTGGTTATTTTGATTACCCTGCTCGAGTTGTCGCTCCCATACGTGACGAAAATTGCGATAGACCGGTATATCGTTCCCAGCATGAAATCATACAAAAACGCACATTCCGGCGAAAAAGAAAAAAAAACCAGGCACTATAAAGTGAAGCTGTCTGATCCTGAAATCAGGGACATCATACATAAATACCGGAAGGAGTTTCGGATCGATGGAGAATCGGCACTAATTCCATTTGATGCATTATCACGATTGGAGAAAGACGAGTTGATCACCCTTCGAAAAAGTGATCTTATCGGAATGGGTCTCGCTGCGGGTGTTCTGCTTATCCTGGTGCTCGCTGTCTTCGGGCTCAATTTTTTTCAGATAATGATAATGGAATATTCAGGTCAGATGATCATGCACGACTTAAGATTAACCCTGTATGACCATATCCAGGGCCAGATCGTTGTTTTTTTTACACGCAATCCTGTGGGACGCCTTGTTACACGGATCACCAACGATGTTCAAAACATGAATGAACTGTTCACTTCCGTGGTTGTGGTGGTTTTTAAAGATTTTTTCCTTCTGGTCGGTATAGCGATTGTGCTTCTCAGCATCGACTGGAAGCTGGCTTTGTCAGCATTCTCGATCTTTCCCCTTGTCCTTTATACATCTTTTAGATTTTCGACTCTGGTACGTGAAGCATTTAGAACGTTGCGAACAAAGATTGCGGAGATAAACACCCGCTTTTCTGAAACCCTGGAGGGAATGAAAATCATCCAGCTATTCAGGCAGGAAAAAGAAAATTATACCAGTTTTAAAAAGATGAATCACGAACACTATCTGGCAGGCATGAAACAAATTCATTTTTTTGCCATCTTCATGCCGATAATTGAAGTTTTTGGCGCCATTGCGATTGGGATTGTTATTTTTTACGGCGGGAGGGGGGTCCTTTCAGATAGTATAAGTCTCGGTTCGCTTGTGGCCTTTGTGTCCTACATGAGAATGTTTTTCAGGCCCCTCCGAGATATTTCTGAAAAATACAACATCACGCAGAATGCGATGGCCTCGGCGGAAAGAATATTTTTGATTTTGGACAAAAAGGAAACGCTTTCCCAAGCAACAGTTCGAGTTGGATCCCGACCCCCGCTGCTGGAGAAAATTTCGCATATTGAATTCAGCAGCGTTTCATTCAGCTATGTACCGGATGAGATCGTCCTTGAAGGGGTTTCATTTCGTGTTCAACCGCAAGAAACCATTGCTATTGTGGGGCCGACCGGATCTGGAAAGACATCTCTGGTTAACCTGATTCCTCGATTTTATGATCCAACATCAGGGGTCATCCACATAAATGGAAACGATATCACGAAATTTCGTCCCTCGGTATTAAGATCAAAAATGGCCTTGGTGATGCAGGATCCGTTTCTTTTTTCTGGAACCATACGAGACAATATTGCCCAAGGAAACCGCAATATTTCAGAAAGTAAAATCGATTACATATTAAAAGCTTCCAACTGCAAATCGATGGTAGACAAACTCCAAAAGGGTTTGAACACACAGATTGCAGAAGGTGGAAAATCGATGTCAAGCGGTGAACGTCAGCTGATATCTATTGCTCGGGCTTTTGCCCTGAATCCAGATCTCATTATCCTTGATGAAGCAACTTCATATGTTGACTCACAGACTGAAATGTGGATTCAGGATGCCATGGCCAACCTGATGGAAAAACGGATGGCAATTATTGTCGCTCATCGTCTCTCAACAGCACGATATGTTGATAGAATTATCGTGTTGAACAGGGGAAAAATCATTGAAAATGGAACCCACCTAGAATTGCTGAAAAAAAAAGAATTCTATTTTAAATTGTGCCAATTGCAGAATTACACCTGAATCTTTTTCGACGATCTGTCCTCAATTTTATCATTTTATCGAACCAATTAAAACATCACATATTGCTTGTCAAATCAAAGGGAGCATGATATTGGCGACCCTTTGATTGCTTAAACGAATCCAATACCTTATCTGATGCATCTTTTTTTAACTTTAAACAGAGAATGTGAGAGGAGGGTTTAAAAAAAATGGCTTACAACGCAGTAAAAATGGCTGATTGGCAAATTTCAGAGGCAGCTGAAAAAAACATGCCGGCGCCAAATGAATGGCAAGAGAAACTCGGCCTAGAAAAAGATGAGATGCTTCCCATGGGAAGACTGGCAAAACTTGATTTTTTAAAAATCATAAACCGCCTGCGAGACAAACCCGATGGCAAATACATTGAGGTAACCGCTATTACACCCACACCGCTGGGTGAGGGAAAAAGCACCACCTCATGCGGCCTCATGGAAGGTTTGGGAAAACGCGGCGTTAATGTCGGAGGCGCCTTACGTCAGCCATCCGGCGGACCCACCATGAACGTGAAGGGGACAGCGGCCGGCGGCGGCAATTCTTTGCTGATCCCGATGACTGAATTCTCTTTGGGCCTGACCGGGGACATAAATGACATTATGAACTCCCACAACCTGGCGATGGTAGCATTGACCTCCCGCATGCAGCATGAGCGAAATTATAACGACGAACAACTAGCGAGACTTACCGGCATGCCGCGTCTCAATATCGATCCCACTCGGATCGAACTAGGATGGATCATGGATTTCTGCGCTCAAGCACTGCGAAATATCATAATCGGGATTGGTGGTCGATTTGACGGATTTACCATGCAGTCAAAATTCGGAATCGCCGTCGGTTCGGAATGTATGGCGATTTTGGCTGTCATCAAGGATTTGGCAGACTTAAAAAAACGTCTAAATGAAATCACAGTTGCCTTTGACAAAAGCGGTACCCCGGTGACTACAGGTGACCTTGAAGTCGGCAACGCCATGACCGCCTTCATGCGCAATACGATTAACCCCACGATGATGTGCACCGCGGAATACAATCCCTGCATGGTCCACGCCGGACCGTTTGCCAATATCGCCGTGGGGCAGTCATCCATTATTGCTGACCGCGTCGGTCTGAAACTGTTTGATTATCATGTCACCGAGAGCGGTTTTGCAGCAGATATCGGTTTTGAAAAATTTTGGAATGTCAAGTGCCGGTTCAGCGGGCTAAAACCCCATGTATCTGTTCTCACTTCCACCATCCGTGCGCTCAAGATGCACGGCGGCGGCCCCAAGGTCGTGGCTGGTATTGCTCTTCCCGCTACCTACACTAAGGAAGACCTGAGGCTGGTGGAAAAGGGCTGTGAAAACATGGTCCATCATATCAATACCATCCGTAAGGCCGGGATCAACCCGGTGGTCTGCATCAACCGGTTCTACACCGATACAGATGCCGAATGTGCTATTGTGAGAAAGGCTGCTGAAGCCGCCGGCGCCCGTTGTGCTGAATCAAAGCATTGGGAACTGGGCGGAAACGGGGCGTTAGAGTTCGCCGATGCTGTTATTGATGCCTGCAACGAAGAGAATGATTTTAAATTTCTCTATCCGATCGAAATGAAGCTGAGAGATCGTGTAACGAACATTGCAAGGGAAGTGTATGGTGCCGATGGGGTTTCATGGACGGCCGAAGCAGAAGCAAAGGCCAAGATGCTGGAAAATGATCCAAAATATGATGACTACGCCACCATGATGGTCAAAACCCATCTGAGTCTCACCCATGATCCGGTTTTAAAAGGCGTGCCAAAGGGTTGGATCCTGCCTATTCGTGACGTGCTGATATACTCCGGGGCGAAATTCCTCTGTCCCTGCGCTGGGACCATCAGCCTAATGCCAGGAACCGGCTCCAATCCGGCCTTCAGGCGAGTGGATGTGGATGTCGACAGCGGAAAAGTGAGTGGGTTATTTTAGTAAAACTGTAACAGCGAGGGGCCCGGGGTTATTTTTCGGGCCTTTGTCACACAAAGGTGAAAGAGCGATTCGGGACAGACTCTACAATGATACTTTTTCCTTTTGTTGCCAATACGGATGAATCGTGTCTTCAAAAATAGCGATTGCGGCTTCAGAGCCTTGCCCTGCCGCAGTGACGATCTGTTTGTAACCACCTTCAACATCTCCGGCCGAATATATCCCGGGAATATTGGTCCGGTGTTTTGAATCCTTTTTGATATAACCATCTGCTGTCAATTCCATTCCAATCTTTTTGGCCAGATCGACGGCAGGCAAATAACCTATAGCCAAAAAGACACCATCGATTTTAAGTGTAGACGACTTTTGGGTATCGTTATTAAACAGAAGGATTTCTTCGACTCTTTGATCACCCCGAATTTCTTTAATTTCGGTGTGCCATAAAACCGGTATTTTGCTTTCTTTCAGATTTTTTTTCAAAAAATCCTGGGCTCGAAGCGATCCTCCCCTGTGAATGAGAGTGACTGAAACCCCTATATGGTTTAGGTGAAGGGCTTCGGTGACAGCGCTGTTTCCGCCGCCAACCATAACGACCTTTTTTCCTTTAAACAACGGTCCGTCACAGGTACTGCAATAACTAACCCCCCTGCCGGCAAGCCTGGATTCTCCTGGAACGCCGAGGTGCTTATAAGTCGCCCCTGTGGTCAACAGGACCGATTTTGTCAGAAACCGTCTCCGGGTCGTCAAAACCTCGATCGGGTTTCCCGGCTGAATATCCACCACCTCTTCCCCTTGAAAAATCTGGATATATTGAAGTGCATGGCTGACCATTATATCGACCAGCGCTTTTCCACCGATTTGCGTAAACCCCGGATAGTTCTCAACAACCGGGGTGGTAGCAACTTGTCCGCCGAGCGCCTTGCGCTCTATTACGGCCGAGTTTAGACCGCTTCGAACAGCATAAATACCAGCGGTCAACCCTGCCGGTCCACCACCCACGATCAAAAGATCTGTCTCAACAAGTTCCGCATCGCTTTCAGGGATGAAAATTGTTTGAGCTTCTAGATTTTTCAAGGACGAAACAAAGACTTCCTCGGTTTGAGCCCCTTGCCCGATCAGCACGTCATCGGCAAATGTCATCGGAACACTGTGGGCTGAATATTGATCAGCCAGATCAGATCTGCATTGGATATCGACGATTTCAAGAGAGATCAGATCCGGAATTTCAACAGCAGCCTTTACCGCGTTAACCGCCTGCTGAGGACAATAGGGACAGGTCGCGCTGACAAACACTTTGATTTTTCTGGGTGTATTGATTTTTCTTATTACTTTGATTGACGGACTACTTAAATTGCTCTTTCCCAGGCCCACTAGAGTCAATGTTTCAAGGAAAGTCCGTCCCTCTTCACCCATGGGAGCCCCGATCCAACGTATGGAATAACACTCAGGGTTGATTAAGAGCGTCGGTGAGCTCTCAACGTTCCATTTTTGCGCAAGATCGTGATCCAAATAATATTCTCGAAAGGTAATTTTATCAGTCAACTGGCGGAATAAACGGACAATTTCTCTGTTAGTCTGACAGAAAATATTATCCTCACCTCTCTTTGTGAACTGATAAATAGGGATGTCATTGGGCAATCGTTCAAAAGTGGCTTTCAGCTGGTCCATGAAAACACCGCTTTCAGATCCAGTCAAATTGGTATCGATCTCCTTGGTATCTTCCATTCGATTCTCCCTTTGGTTAATTATTGATCCTTAACGGGCGATAACCCTCTATATGAAAATTAGAGGGTAATCCATATATATTTTAACGATCCGAAGTAACGGTGTCAACTTCGGTTCAATCAAAGTAAAAGCCGTGATTTCCCGCTTGGGGATCGTATCACCCAATCCGGGGCTCGATTCTTTTCAATGGCGGAAATATTCTGGGATTAGCATGGATTAGCGTCAGCGATTTTCCTTGCAAGATTCAAATCAGCCCGGGTGGTTATTTTAAAGTTGATCCTGCTTCCTTTTATAACCTTGATGGTTTCATTAAGACGTTCCACGAGGATCGCGTCATCTGTTCCTGAAAAACTTTCCTCCCTTGCCTGTTCGTGGGCATTTCGGATTAAAGCATATTGAAACGCCTGTGGTGTCTGCGCCAGCCATATCTTTTCTCTTTCAACAGTCTTTTTGATGTACCCGGATCGAGTGATATGCTTTAGCGTGTCATCTGCGGGCATGCCGAGGATGCATGCGCCACATTCTTTGGCGCCCCGGATAACCGCTTCGATCCGATCCTGCTCTATGAATGGGCGAACTCCGTCATGGATGACCACTATGCCTTCTTTATTATCAGCTGACAGTAGGCCGTTATACACGGACTCCTGCCGTGTTGCACCGCCCAAAATGACCTTGACCGTTTTTTGAAGTCCGAGTGGCTCTAGAATTCGGTTTTTACAAAAATCAGACTCCTTCCTCGAAACAACTAATAGGATCTGATCTATCTCGCCACAAGAGTCAAACGCTAACAAAGTCCGTGCAAGGATCGGTTGGGTTCCAATAAAAAGATACTGTTTGCTGACGTTGCCGTCGATCCGGATTCCTTTTCCGGCGGATGGGATGATGGCTGTGGTCATTTGAAGTGGGTTTTTTTGTTTTGTGGTCAATTATTTCAGGTACGCCAATTCGCTTGGAAGGGGTACTCCTTTTCCGATCGAGTCTTCACCATAATTGACACTGGCAAGAATTTCTATATCTTTTAACGCCCTAGCATCTCCTTTAAAGATCACTTCGGTGATATTTTCTTTTTGAATTTTTCCGCCTGCCCATTGTATATCCAGAACACTGCTCGCATCGAAGCGATCATCTACAACGCACAATTCTACTTGCCCACCAAAATGTTGAACAATTTTTGCAACCAAAAGGCTGGGCCTGGCATGGAAACCGAGACTGACGGGAACACCAACGGTGATTGATGAGTGTTCGATGTTTTCATTGAGTATCTCCTTTGCAAGTTCCTTACCCGAATTGAGGAAATGGAATGTATAAAAGAGGCAACAGTTGATGGTTCGATCCAATAGAATCTTCGGATCAACCAAAAAAACAAGCTTTTCCCGGACTTTTTTGTAAATATTTTTATATCCGGCATCATGGAGGTGACGTTCATAAAAATGCAAAAGCCTTCCGATCATTTGAAGAAGATGAAACACAAAGGAAAAATAACCCCGAAGTTGTTTGAGCTTGCGATTGCCAAACCGGTAACCGCCATGTATCACATAGGTATCAAAGGAAGATTGAAGGTTGTGAACAAGCATTTCAAATCGCCGAATTTCAACCTCATTGACCTTTTCAGGAACGATAGTTTGTATCCCCTTAATGTCATAGGGCTTATAAAATCCCAACTGATCAAAGTTTCGTGCAATACTTAAGAGTTCACTTGCAATTTTAACGATGTTTTCTTTTTCCAAATCCTTATCAACATCATCAATGTCATAGTCGAGCATCTCACTTGTTGCAACACCCGGGAATTCCGAAGGAGAATATCCTTTATCCGGGATCGGAATTTTTAGACGTTGGGCCTCGTCAAGAATGATCGGCGCCATTTTTATTATAGATTCTTTTATGAAACTCTGGGTAATTCGCAACTCTCTTTCAAAATCCTCGATTCCTGGAATGCCATAAAAGATAAGCCGATTCAATATATGTTGGCCCGAATATCCTCCACGACTCAAATGCCGAACCGCCGCTGAAAGCTCTCTGTAAAAATACCAGTTTTTGCTGTTTTTAGCGCCGTGGAAATCAAGAAAATCTTCCAAAAGTTGTGAGGTGGATATCAGCTTCGAATAGAGATATTTAGTAAAAACAGGCTGGGATGAATCTAGACCGGAGACGTAGATGGAGCATCTCAGGTAGTCATTTGAAAATAACCGAACCTTTTCATAAAATGAGGTATCACAAACAGATTGTAACGCTTCCATTTTATTATACTGTTGCTTTTTAATCGATCGTGGAATACAATTTTTATTCAATGAAAATCGGCCGAAGCAGCTCATAAGCCGAATTCTGTCCCTTATTTTGGTTGCCCAAAAAAAGGTAACGATCATTCATCTGAAGATGTCGGTTGCCCGGCACCTTTTGCGACCTACCCCGGAACTCGAACGGGCCATTCTCAAGCGTTCCTCTATGTGGTCTTGCACCAGGTGGGGTTTGCCAAGCTTCCCCGGTCACCCTGGGAACTGGTGTGCCCTTACCACACCATTTCACCCTTACCCGGCACCCAGCATCTAGAGTGTCGGGCGGTATACTTTCTGTTGCACTTTCCTTCACGTTGCCGCGACTCCACGTTATGGAGCACCCTGCCCTGAGGTGTTCGGACTTTCCTCTGGATCATATGGATAATCCAGCGATCGTTTGTTCTGCTCCGGCCGATACCTAGGAATTATCCCAGTAAATCATTCTTTGACAATTAGGACAAAATCTCAGGTCATCACCCTTCTGAAGTTCGTTGTACATTTGCGGTGGAATATTCAGATTGCACCCACGGCAGACAGCATCCTTCACAGGAGCGATGGCCATTATTTTCACGATGTCTTTTATCACCGTATATTTACTCAGCAACTTGGGATCAATGATTTTAGAAGCTCTATTTCGATCCATTTCGAGTTGCCCAAGCAATTTCATCTTTTCTGCTGCGTCATGTTCAATCGTTTGCTTTTCCTGGTTTGTGATCTCAATCAGATCTTTGTATTCTTTTCTTTTGGCTGCGATCGCATTCCCAAAATCATCCATACGGTCTAAACATTCTAACATCTCATCTTCAATTTGAGAAATCTTTGCCTTTAGATCATCAATTTCTTTTAGTATTGCCTGGTACTCTTTGTTTGTTTTAACCGATCTAAGATTTGTTTCACTTTTTTTTACCCGCGACAGGTACAGTTGAGCATCAGATTCCCACGAGCGGTACTTTATTTGCAAACCCTCTAATTCCAATTCATCACATTCAATCTCTTTCTGAAACATCCCGATTTTGACATCAAGGGTTTCGGTTCTTTTTGAAACATCGTTTAAAACTGATTTAATATTTTCAGTGTCCTTTTCGATCGTTTGAAGGTTTATCAGGCTATCGATTTGTTCTTTCATATATGCTTCCTTATTAGAGGATCATCTAAAATGATAATTTAACAATTTTTGAAAAAAAATAAAGTGTCACCCGCTAAAAAAACGAACGGATTTTTTTCAATCCCGCACCCTTCAACCTGGATATCCATTCTTGTTTCAAAGAGCGCCTTTTGAAGCCTTGCCGTCAGGTTGTCAACGATCAAATGCTCTGATGCAAGATGCCTGATATCAACTAGACCCTTATTTAGAGCCTCCACTGCCCTTGCGTCATGATACCGAAAGTCGCCACTAATATAAACCTCGGCATCAGGAGAGAGGAAATGTTTCATCAAATCGGAGCCGCTTCCGCTGCATATCGCAACTCTTTTTACAGGTAAATCGGCCTTCCCCGAAATTTTAGCCGTACCAATTCCAAGTTTTTTCTTTGCCGATAAAGCAGGGGTCTTCAGTTCCATCCTTTCTTCTAATTTCCCGATTCTGCCGATGCCTTCGTTGCTTTCGCAACAGAATATTTGTTTAACCTCTCCGAGAATTTTCCATTCTTTTAACCCAAAATCCTTTTGTAACTAAAAAGGCGTGATTTTTGAGTATAACCACGCCTTAATCGTTCAATATCCAGAAGGCAGAAAATATAGCCCATCTCCTGTTCCGCTATTTTAATCCTACACAGATTTTGTTTAAATCCTCAACTCCGTTGATGGGCCCACCTGGGTTCGAACCAGGGACCGACCGGTTATGAGCCGGTGGCTCTGCCAACTGAGCTATGGGCCCATATGTCTTCGTGGCGATTGTGTTACTAACTTTATAACACCTTTTTGTCAAGCTTTAGCCTTCAATAAAACCTTTCAATTTGCGACTTCGCGTCGGATGTCTCAACTTTCGTAATGCTTTTGCTTCGATCTGCCGAATCCGTTCACGGGTTACCGTAAAATCCTGCCCGACCTCCTCAAGCGTGTGATCGGCCTTCTCCCCGATTCCAAAGCGCATCCGTAACACTTTTTCCTCCCTCGGTGTCAGAGTCGCTAGAACTTTCCGAGTCCTTTCGGCCAGATTTAAGTTTACCGCAGCATCTGAAGGAAGAATAAATTTCTTGTCTTCGATGAAATCGCCAAGATGACTATCCTCTTCTTCACCGATAGGCGTTTCCAAAGAAATCGGCTCACGAGCAATTTTCAAAACTTTTCTGACTTTGTCTAAGTGGATCTCCATTTTTTCTGCTATTTCTTCAGGAGCCGGTTCCCGTCCGAGTTCCTGTACGAGACACCTGGATGTACGAATTAACTTATTAATGGTCTCAATCATGTGCACCGGAATCCGAATGGTTCTGGCTTGGTCGGCTATGGCACGGGTGATCGCCTGTCGGATCCACCAGGTGGCATAGGTGCTGAATTTATACCCCCGGCGATATTCGAACTTATCCACAGCCTTCATCAGACCGATATTCCCTTCCTGAATCAAATCGAGAAACTGTAAACCCCGGTTGGTATATTTTTTTGCAATGCTGACAACCAGGCGGAGATTTGCCTTCGTTAGCTCACTTTTTGCTTTTTTAACTTTTTGACGTCCTTTTTCGGTATGTGCAATTGTTTTTTGCAGTGAACGGCTGTCAGCAATGATCGCAATCTCTCTTTCGGCTATTCGTCTTGTTATTTTTTTCGCTTTCGCATACAAGGCTTTAATATCACCCTTTTTCAAATCGGAACTGGATTCCGCCCAGCTGAGGAACCTGCTTCTGTTTTCAATCTGGCTTCTGAGTTCGGCTATTGAAACATTGAGTTTATCAGCATATGATAAAAGCTCTTGATTCATGGCATCGAACCAACTAATCTGCTCTTGGATGATCAGATCAATATCATCAATAACCCTTCCCTCAAGTCGCCAATCATTAAGTGAATTTAAAATTTTTCTATTCCTGCGTAGGATACGCCTTCTGGTTCTGCGCTTTTCTCCTAGATTGGGCGAAGACGAATAAAGAGCTTTGCGAAATACCTTATTTTCTTCGTTTAGAATTTGAATAGAACGGATGGTGCTCAAAAATTCTTCAATTTTAAATGCTTCATCAACATATGTATCCCCTTCATCGATATCCCTCAGCACGTGCTTTGGGCGGAGAAAACCGTTTTCAATCTGGTCACCGATTTTTATAATGCAGTGCACACCTAATGAGGTTTCAAGCAGGGATTTTAATATTTCTTGTTCCCCGGCTTCAATCCTTTTTGCTATTTCAACCTCTCCTTCCCGGCTTAAAAGCGTGACCAGACCCATTTCACGCAGATACATTTTCACCGGATCCGTTACTTTGCCAAAATCCGGAACAGCAGCCTTGCTCTCTTTGGTTTTTTTCGGTTTAATTTTTTCAATACACTCCTTTATTCTTTTTTTCTCTTCATCAACTATTTCAATGCCTAAATCATTAAACATGATCAGTTTTTCATCAATTTGATCCGGTAGCAGTTCCTTCGGGAGAACCTCATTAATTTCATCATAGGTCAAATAGCCTATAGTTTGACCCTTTGCGATAAGCGCTTTGAGTTTTTTTTCATCTAACCTTTTGGTGCTTTTTTGTTTGGCCGGCGTCTTTTTGCCCAAAGTTTTTTTGTTGTCTTTTTTTGCCCTTTTCTGTTTTGAATCGGGTTGAGTTACCATAAATTTTGGTCTCCTGCAAATATTCAGGCTGTTTATCCACTTTTGCGGGCCTGGTTTTGTTTTTCCTTCAATAAGGCCAAAAGCTGTTCCGGGTCATCACGCATCTCAGCTGCCTTTATTTTTAGTAATAATGTATTTTCCCGGCGATGCTTGATTGACTCAAATTGATTCATCAGCCTGTGACAGCCTTCCTTTTCCCAAAGATCCTCACCAATCGCCAAAGAAATGATAATGCGTTTTTTCTCTTCATTATCAATTGATGTGATCATATCAGAAACAAATTGATTGAAAGGCCCACTGTAACCTACTATCATTTCTCCAATTGATTTGAGCGTTTCATCTTCGAAATGTTTCAGCAAATTCCGGCTCGTCACTTCGGGGATCGCATTCGGAAATTGAAGCATCATCTCAATAATTTTTCTTTCCAGTTTGCTTCCCATCTCCTTAGGCGCTTTTTTTTTGGCCCCTGTTTTGTCAAAATGATATATTTGATTTGAAATGGTCGTTTTTCGGGATGAGGTCTCCCTTACTTTTTCAAGAACAGCAGCTTCATCGACGCCGATTCGTTCCGAAACCTTTTGGATGTATAAGGACCGGGCGATCCTGTCATTTATCAGCGCCAGTGGCCCTTTCAGGTCTGAAATAATTCGGATCTTACCCTCTACTGAAAGTCCATGTTTTTTGACAGCAGATTCGATCAAAAACGTTATAATGCCGAGTGCCTTTGAAACAACATCCGTGAAGGCTTCAGATCCAGAATTAAAAAGGTATGAATCAGGATCATGTCCGGCCGGGAGCACGACAATTCTGGCATCGACCTCCTCTGTCCGAAAGATTTCAATAACCCGGTGGGCCGCCTTTATCCCGGAATCGTCCGAATCGTATACCAGATAAAACTTGGAGACAAATCCTTTCAGAAGCCGGATATGTTCCTTTGTAAGCCCTGTTCCAAGCGTGGCCACTGTATTTTCGATTCCATGCTGATGAAGCGCTAAAAGATCAAAGTATCCCTCCACAATAAAAACAGTGTCGCTTTCTCTGCACCTTTTTTTCGCCCGATTCAGACCGTAAAGGGAACGGCTCTTGTTGAAAACAGGTGTCTCCGGCGAGTTGAGATACTTCGGCAGGGCATCATCCAGGACCCGTCCCCCAAAACCAATGACCTGCTGGTTTAAATTAAAAATAGGGAAAACAATGCGGTTTCTAAACCGGTCATAATATCCGCCTCGACTCCTTTTGGAAATGATCAAACCTGTCTTTTCAACAAGGTTGGCCGGGATTTTCTTTTGGGAAAAGTGATTAACAAGACGCTCCCACCCTAAAGGTGCATATCCAATATGAAAATCGTCAATGGTCTTTTTGGTCAGCCGTCGTGACAGGAGATACGCCTTTGCACTTTTTCCTTCACTGCTTTTAAGAAGTGTCTGACGGAAAAAAGCCGATGCCGCTTTATTGACGCCGAGCAAGTTTTCTCGTTCGGTGTTCAATCTTTTCTGTTCTGATGACAGGTTAGTTATTGGGATCTCAATGCCATATTTTCTTGCCAGTGATCGCGCAGCGTCAGGAAAGGAGATGCCCTCCTGCTTCATCAGAAAACTGAAGACATTCCCACCCTCACTACACCCAAAACAGTGAAATATCTGTTTTTCAGGACTCACGGTAAAGGATGGCGTTTTTTCTGAGTGAAACGGGCACAAGCCCAGGTAATTTTTTCCGGTTTTTTTCAGCAGAACCACTTCAGAAACAATGTCCACAAGATCGGCATTGTTCTTAATCTCTGAAATTTTATCGTTGGGGATAAAACTTGTCAAAAAGAACACCCCCCATTGCTATCAATACAAGGAAGATAGAAAATATTGGAAGAGTCGTAAATGACCGAAAGAATTAATTTGGTTTAAATCGTTTTATAAAAAACCCTTGGTTGAGTGAGCACCTAATACCCTCTTATTAAATGAAACAGCACTGTTCAATGCTCTGCCGGTGGCCTTAAATATCGATTCTATAACATGGTGATCATTTTCACCATAAAATACATTGATATGCAGTGTTATACCACCGCTGGTTGCAAACGCCTTGAAAAACTCCTTGGCAAGTTGGATGTCAAAGTTCCCTTTTACCACAGGGGCGCATGGTGTATTATAGACCAGATGTGGCCGATTTGAAAGATCGAGAGTCACGGCGGTCAGGGCCTCATCCATCGGTGTCACCGCGTGACCGTACCGGTTGATACCTGTTCGATCTCCAAGCGCCTTATTCAATGCATCCCCGCATACAATACCAACGTCCTCCACCGTATGATGAAAGTCGACATCGGTATCCCCTTCGGCACTTATTGATAGCTTAAAGAACCCATGGGTCGACAGGAGAGAAAGCATGTGATCAAAAAACGGAATTCCCGTGGTAATCTGTCCTCCACCGCTACTGTCCAAGTTCAGTTTGACAGTAATTTTTGTCTCCTTTGTCGTTCGATCGACCTCAGCTTTGCGTGCCTTCATCATCACTTTGCGGAATTTGCCGGTTTATATCTTTTGTGAAAATATCCATTTTCTGTCAAAAATCAAGCCCATGTTGTTTGAATTTGGACAATTTCAAAGGGAAATAAGCCCAAAAGAATTGTTGAACCTTAGATCTGCGAACGTTCAGTATACCGCAGTCTTGCCTCCTGGCAGATGAAATCATCGATTCAATCAATTTTCTCTTGATTTTTGGGGTTGAAGTGGAGATGAGGGGATTTGAACCCCTGACCTCGGCGTTGCGAACGCCGCGCTCTCCCAACTGAGCTACATCCCCACAAAGGAGGTGCTTATCTATCAAATTCCACGATATGGGTCAATTGAAAAAACCATTGTTTTATAAATAACCCGACTTGATTTTCCTTTTTATCAACCAGGGTTAATCATTTCTTCGGCGAGTTCAACAAAGTCGGATGATCCATGACAGGCAGATCGGTAATAAATTACCGGTTTTCCGGCCGCCGTGCTTTCGGCAATGGTTGTATTTATCCTTATTGTCGTGTCCAAAAGCAAATTTTGGTATCTATCGTTTTTTCTGAGTTTTTCCATGACCTGATGACTGACCTTTGTCCGTTTATCAAAAAATGTCGGAACAATTCCGGTAATACTGAGCCCTGGATTAATTTCAGCCTTTATACCTTCGATCGTATCAAATAATTCATCAAGAGCATCAAATGAATATGGATGGGTTTGACACGGAATGAGTATCTCTTCTGCGCATGCGAGGACATTAACGGTTAGCAGCGAAAGACTCGGAGGGGTATCGATAAGAATAAAATCGTATCTGATGGTCACCCTCTCCAGGGCCTCTTTTAGCCGGTTTTCCCTTCCTTCGACGCCCACCAGTTCAACATCAGCGCCGACAAGGTCAACATGGGAAGGAATGAGGTGAAGCCCTTTCCAAGCTGTTTTCAAAATTGCATCATCCACAATATGAGTTTTTTCATCCATTATGATGTCATACACCGTTAACGCTCCTTCACCGATGTCGATGCCGAGACCGCGAGTCGCATTGAATTGAGGATCCATATCGATTATAAGAACGCTTTTCTCCTTCAAAGCGAGAGCGGCACCGAGATTTATCACCAATGCGGTTTTACCCACCCCGCCTTTTTCATTTGCCACAGCAATCGTCCGTGTCGGTCGAATATCCATTCTAAATTTCCTTTACATTTTAGATCCCGGAACAGGATTTTTCTTATGTCCAAACGATTTTTTTGTCAAATTTTTCCGTTGCGTCGGCTGGCTCATCTTATTTTGATGAAAATAATATAAGGTATTGTAAAATCTGAGGGTTTATGATATTAATTTTATCGCCTGGGGTCAGCCGGTTGACCATTTGGCAACAAATTGATGGAGAGGAAAAAATCTATGTCAGAAAAGCATCCTGAATGCCCACTTTATAATCCTTTAAATTGTAAAGAATATTACAATCCCAAGATCTGCGCTTTTGTGAAAAAAGATCGGATCTGTCTCAAGAAAAAAAAACCAGGGCCAACGGAAAAAAAACAGGGAAAAAAAATCTAGGCGTGGCCGGAAACATCTGAAAGCAGAACTGGATCAATACCCATCTTCTTCACTGCCTCTTTCCAGCGTCTTTCAATCGGAACATCAAAAATAATCTTTTCAACCATTGGGCTGGTCAGCCAAACATTTTCTTTGATCTCGTATTCTATCTGGCCGGGGCCCCATCCGGCGCACCCCAATGAAATAATAAACGCTTCCGGGCCCTTGCCGATTGCAATCGCTTCCAGGATATCCCTGGTATTACTCATTGCAAGAGACTGGGTTATCAACAAAGAACCTTCCCAGTTTAATGGCGGTCCATGAAGAACACATATATCGATCATGTTGACGGGGCCACCGAGGTGAATCGGCACAGAATCCACACTTGAAGTACACTTGATTTTTAGCTCATCAAAAATGTCCTTTCCAGATAAAACAGGATGAATGCGGTTGACAACGATTCCCACAGCCCCTGCTGAAGTATGCTCACAAATGCAGGCAACGGTACGGGAAAAATTAGGATCCATCAGGCCGGGCATGGCCATCAAAAGATGTTCCTTAAGAAAAGATTTGTTTTGATTTTTGATGTCTGGAGCCATTGTTTCAAATGTCAATCTCTTTTTGTATTTTATGTATAATTGAAATTTATTTTACACAAATTTACACCAATCGCAATACCGATCCAAAATATTTATTTTTGGTTGAGTAATTCTTCAATTACAGCATTTTTCATACAAACGCCTTCATGAAAGAAAGTCAAGAATAATGAAGATTAAAAGCGGATAAATTCATTTTACAGTTTTGTTAATATCCGGGGATGGGCTGAAGAATATGGTCTAAATTGGGCTTGGGATGAAAAAATTGTGTGGATAGAGCAGTCCAGACCCAAAGGGTCATTCTGGGCTCCGATAGGCGCGTTAAACAGCGTTCACTGGAAAGAGCGATTTGTTAAGTATTCTGTTTGAGATGGATGGAAAATCCGTTCGTTGTTTCTGTTCATGGAGGTCAGAAATCGAACTGACGCAGTAATTCAGGAGAAAAGAATCATGAATCCATCGGCAATATCATACCATAAAACTACTTGTTATGACCGAAATCGAATGAGAGGAGACCCATTGGATTGGCCAAACCAGCCTCGGGTTTTTAAGGCCTACGACAGCATCGAAGCCATTCCCTTACCGGAAGTCGACAAACTTCCAGAAATCGATCTCTGGCATCTTTATTTTTCAAAGACAACCAAACGCTTGGAAAGCGGACTTGATTTGAAGCGATTATCCCAAATCTTGTCTATCAGCTATGGTTTAACTTCCACACGCAGCTATTCAGAACAAACTGTTCTTTATCGAAGTGTTGCCTCTGCAGGGGCTCTTTACCCGGCTGAAATCTATTTTTTCGCCTTCAGCATTGATAATTTTCAACCCGGCCTTTATCATTATGGGATAAAGGATCGATCGTTAACCCCACTTCGAGGGGGGGATGACAGCGCCCTCATGTCGACAATGACCGACAGTTTCGAAACACAATCTCTATCCGCCGTATTTATTATTTCAGGAATTTTCTTTAGAAGTTCCTGGAAATATCGAGACCGTGCGTACCGATACATCCTTCTAGATGCCGGACACCTGATAGAGAATCTTGCGCTGGCACTGAAAGCAACCGGTCTACCCTATGCTATTGATTATGATTTTGATGATGGACATATCGGGCATTTGATCGGATTCGATGATCAAAAGGAAGTCAGTCTGGCATCTGTTCATGTAGGGGGTCGATCATCGATAACCCAAAAGGAGCTGACAAAATCGTCTTCTCTTTCACCTGCAATCATCGAGGCATCCTCGGTCTCACCGGTTGAGACGGTCTATGAAGATATCATTGATATCCATCGATCGGGTATAAATATAACTAAACAATCTGTGAAGGATCCTGATATTTCTTCTAAATTAGGTCTTAATCCTCTTGAGTGGATACCCATTTCTCAAAATAAGGTCCCGGACAAAAAACTGACCTATTCAGAGGCCGTACTTCGCCGCCGGTCAAGACGAAACTTCATAAACCAAAAGTTAAAAAAGACCACATTTATACAGCTAATCGATATCGTATTTGCCGCCAGGGCGGAGAATTTTTCGGTTGCGAAAGGATATGCCGGCGCTCTTTCGATCGGTTTTTTAGCTGGAAATATTGAAGAGTTGCCGCCTGGTTTTTACCTCGCAGATACGGTTAACAAAACGGCAGGTTATGTGGATTTTGAGCCGACTACCAACAAAATGGCAGCCATCTGCCTCAATCAACAATGGCTTTGTTCCGCTTCAGTCCATTTTCTATTTATGAGCAATCTCAATACGATCGATCGGTTTTGGGGACCGCGTGGATATCGATATGCAATGATGACAGCCGGCCGACTGGGTCATGCCCTCTATTTAGGGGCGACTGCTCTGGGGCTTGGATGCTGTGGAATCGGCGCCTTTTACGATGACGAAGGGAAAAACATTCTGGGTTTAAACCAGGAATCGTATCTTCTTTATCTGGTAGCAGTGGGTGAAGTGAAAGGCATGTAGAGTTATCTATTTTGCCCTAAAAGTTCGTAGACTTTTAATCCTTTGAGAATGCCTTTGCTATCTTTAATGCCGACTACTCGGGCTGCAAGGTGTGAGCGATCAGCTTTTGATGTGTTTTACTGATCAGAATATCGTTTGGAAAAGATCGGGTAAGCCCCTACCGTCCAAATAAAATGTTGACTGAATCACCGATAACAGTACAATTCATTTTCATATCAAATTCATATTTTTCGACAACCACCTCGCCGGTGTGGATACTGATATATATTCGTCATTTAGAATTTCGTATTTAACTCCGAAATACAATAAAAACCAAAACATGAAAGATGAAAAAAAGACCGGAGATTATTTTGAGCCTGTAGTGAAGATTCTGGTTTTTCATCGTTAGTCTACTCGGCATATTCTTAAAGTCCATTTTTTAGCCATCGCATTTTTACCAAAACGAGCACAAGCGGTGAAACGAGCGATTTCGAGTTCGAGTTTTTTATCAGGCTGCCGTTACACCACCATGCAGTACGTAATCAATACATCCCCCATGATCCGGACAGGTAGTAACGGTACAGAACAGCATTCAACTCCGTATTGGCTTCGACTTTCTCCATTGCCTCTTCATCGATGATTCCCTTCCCAAAATGAACCATTGATATCATGGCATCCTTATTTATATATCGGGTTTTGATCTCTGAAAAATCCTTTTTCATTATCACCGTTTTTATCTGTTTTTCTTTAATGTCGGTTTCTCTAATACCGATGACCCACCCCCATTCACCCATGGTCGGGATCTGATTGTGATAAGGCAGGACGGAATATCCTGCTTTTCTTATGGTTTTTATGATGCTTAAAAAAGCATTTTTTGAAAAATACGGGCTCGTTGCCTGGGTTACCATGACACCTCCCCGGATAAGATGATCTCGAAGGGTAGTATAGAACTTTTCCGAGTAGACATGCATGAGGTCAATGGTATCCGGATCGGGTAAATCAATAATAATCACACCATACAAAGATGCGTCTTCATCTATGAATTCAGCTGCATCTGCATTTATGATATTTACCTTCGGACTTTGCATTGAGCCGTCGTTTATCAGCAATAAAAGCGGATGTTCTTTCGCCAGGGTAGTCATCACCGGATCGATATCCACAACTGTAACCGATTCAACCTCATCATACTTTAGAACTTCGCGCAAAGCAAGTCCATCTCCACCGCCTAGAATCAGAACACGTGTGATATCCAGAGACAGCTGCATGGCAGGATGTACAAGAGGTTCATGATATTTTTCTTCGTCATACGTTGAAAACTGCTCCTGGCCATTGATATAGAGCCAGTAATAATCTTTCCATTGGGTCATGACAATTTTCTGGTAAATCGTCTGCTTTGAATAAATAATCTTATCCCGGTATTTTCGTTGTTCACCGTATCTTATAATCGGCTTTGCAAACACGCCGAGTAATACAAGGAAGATCAATACAAAAGAGTATAGGCCTGTGATAAATATTTTTCTTTCAATCAGATGAAAAAATTGCCACAGTAGGAGAGAAGCGACAATAAAATTTATTATTCCGAGCAATATTGGTGTATAGGTCAACCCCAGGTACGGAAGGGCAAAGAACGCAAATACTAGCCCCCCAAAAAGCGCACCAAAGTAATCTTTCTCCATGACTGTGGAGATATTGACTCTGAGTTCTTCGAATTTCTCGTTTATTCGAATAACGAGAGGAATTTCAAGGCCGATAAGACTTCCAATAAGAAAGGCCTGAACATATATCGCAAAATTCGTATAGTTCGTGTACGCCGCAAGGATATATGCCAATTGAGCGGATATCGCACAGAGTATGGAGAGCGCCAATTCGGTCAGGACAAAGATATCAAGGAGTCTGAAACGAAAGAATCTGCTGATCCGGCTGCCGACCCCCATTGCGAAAAGCATGAGAGACATCACAATGGTCCATTGAAATATGGCATTTCCGATCAGGTAGGTGGCTAGAGTGGAGAGGACGAATTCTGCAACAATACCGGCAAACCCCGTAACGAAAATGGATATTTTAAGAATAACGCCGAAATTGCGAAATCTATACACTCCAATAAATTATCATCGAAGCCGCAATATAGGAAAATGCTTCGATATAAGCCGCTCCAATATTTGGTTTTTTCTGACCGACGATCTCATCAGTGAGTTTCACCGTCGGCAAAAGAATTTTATCAGTAAGAATTCGGATAAATGGTAGAATAGCGAGTCCGATAAAAGAAGTAATGATGAAATCCAAAAAGTTTTCCGCCCAGGAATGAAACACTCCCTCTGCCGCGTGTCCCACAATAATTCCCATGGCGATAAGTACACCGGCAAAACTGATACCGGCGGCCACATTGTCTTTTTCAATCTCCGCATGGATATCATAGGGGGTAATCAGATTATACACCCATCCTGCAAGAAGCAACATGATCTGCCCCAGACCCCAAAAGGCGATGGCTGTCCAGATGTTCCCATTTTCTCCTGAGACCGCTCCATATATGATAAACCCTGAAGCGATGCTGATGGCACAGGAAACGATGCCGGTTCCTTGATTTTGATCTCGTATGAGTTCATCACTCATTTTGAATTTATGCAGAATGATTTTATCACAGAGAAACCAGGAGATATTTAAAAGAACGACACTCAATAGACCATAAAGTACAAGATCGATGATATCTTCCCAGATACCGCCGCTGGGACCGACAAGGGTCCCACCGATACTCAACACCAGACCAAAGTAATAGCCAATAATCGCAAGGGATAGGGCCGGATTATCTCGTTCGACCAATTCGGTGGTCAGATGGTATTCCCGGTGCAACAGATCATTGACGATTTTTCCAATAAAGAAAAGAAAATAAAATACTACTATCAAAATGATAGCACTGATGAGATTATCAATATTCATCGGCTATTTCCCCAAACCACCGGTTCGACTGCGAAAACTCGTTTTGCTTCTGCCGATCTTTCTTTTTACCCTGTCTGAAAATGAAGCTTTTCTCATCCGTTCTCTGTTCAAACGGCGGGAGTAAAAATTTGGCTTGTTCTGCCGTGCAATCGACCCGGATGTCCCGTACTCTTTGTTCCGGCCAAAGTAGGGGACATTTCGCGTCCTGTACCGTTGGTAACTTCGATAATCATCTCTGTATATCGGTCGATACCAGCCCCCGAGCAGACTCGAGAAAAGTGCATATTTTCCATAAAATTCCCAGAACGATCCACCACGGTTGTCCTCTCGCCATTTTCCATATCTCGAATCCCCGACAAACTGATACCCGGGGGGTGAAACAGATGAACCTTCCTTTCCGTCCTTTTTAGCCAGAAGGGTCATGCCCAAGAAAGTTTCATTTATTTTGTAGTAATCTTTTGGGACCTCCAACCAGTCGGTTGAACCGGTCTCTTCAGGCGTTACAACACGGTATTTATGAAAGTAATGCGGAAAAAAATTCCCCTCTCCTTTCATGTCTTCTAAAATAACTGAGTAGGTTGGGATTTTTTGAAGTGCTCTTTTGATTTTATTGATCGGCAGGTCCCGACTTTTCGGACCACAGCCTTGAACAAACAAGGTAGCGATGATTAGCACTGCAAGAAGCTTAGCCAATTTTTTAAAGAGAAAAAGACTTGCCATCCATTCAAAGCCCTTTCTGGATTTCAGATTTCAAAATGATCATGGTTATAATGTCATACATTTTGTGTGAAGACTAACAAACAAATTATAAACAGTCAACAAGTATTTTGTCTGCTGTTTACTCCATTTTTAAGCCTATGATTCATTATGTGCTTGAGGGCAAATCTTTTATTTGATATGAATAACAACATGCGGACGGTTATCCAAGGAGTCAAAGAGAGTTCAGCAAAATAATAAGGCCGGCGTTAAAACCTCAAGACCGATTCGGCCAAAAGCGAGGGAGATACAAAAACTGCGTTCAATATCAACTCATCTCATTTTGTTTAAAAAGCCTGCGCTGGTGTTGTTGATTTTTCTATGGATTTTTTATCTCTTTTATCCAAAAAGCCTCATCGCCGGCAATTTAAGCAGTCTGTCCCATCTTATCGGAAATCAAGACGCAATCCTTGTTGGAGATCCCGAGGGGAGGGTTATCTTTTCAAAAAATGTTCAAAAAAAACTGACCCCGGCTTCAATATTAAAGATATTTACCGCTCTTGTTGCTTTTCATTTTCTTGGTGAAGATCATCGATTCAATACCGATTTCTATTTGGACCGGGATTCAAATTTAAAAGTAAAAGGGTACGGTGATCCCCTCTTGCTTTCAGAGATCTTGGATGAAATCTCCGAAATTCTCATCACAAAATTTGTATCGATCCGCGATATTGTTTTGGATGATACCTATTTTCAACATCCAATCGTCATTCCCGGAATCACATCATCGTTTGAGCCATATGACGCGCCTAATGGCGCTTTGTGTGTAAATTTCAACACGGTTAATTTTAAACGAAAAAATAACAGCTATGTCAGTGCAGAACCTCAGACCCCGCTTTTGCCGTTTGTTTTACCCAGAATTCGTCAATCTGCCCTTGATAGAGGGCGGATAATTCTTTCCAATGAAAAAAAAGAAGTAACCCGTTACACGGGCCGGCTTCTTCAATATTTTCTTGAAAAAAAGAAGGTCAAAGCGAGGGGGAAGATAAAAATAGGAAGGGTACGAAAAGAAAAAGACACCCTCATTTTCAAATATGTTTCCAGATATACACTCAAGCATATCGTCGCTGAACTTATGGAGTATTCGAACAACTTTATCGCAAATCAAATCCTGATTGCATCGGGTGTAAAACTTGATCCACCCGGCGGAACCTTAAAAAAAGGGGTTCAAGCCGGATACTTTTTCGCAAAGAAAATATTAAAAATCGATGATTTTTCGTTTGTAGAAGGATCCGGAATTTCAAGAAAAAACAAAATTTCGGCAGATAGCATGTATAAGGTTCTCAAGAAATTCAAATCATATCACTATCTTATGCGGCATACCGACAGAGAATTTTACAAAACCGGATCTCTTAAGGGTATTCGTACCCGTGCAGGCTATATTCGAAGTCGTAAGGGAGGCTTGTACTCCTTTGTGGTGATGATCAATACGCCAGGTAAAACAACCAGCAGCATCATGGCCAGCCTCCTGGCCGCTTTAGGCTAGCTTCCTGGATCTGTGCCACTGGTTATGTAAGCATATGCACTGTGATTATGAATCGACTCAAAGCTTTCCGCACTCACCGAAAACCAAATGATGTTGTCGTCCGTTTTGAGCTTTTTCGCTATGTCTCTGACAATATCCTCAACAAACTTCGGGTTTGCAAACCCCTTTTCGGTCACACATTTTTCGTCAATCCGTTTGAGGACGGAATAAATATCGCACGAGGAAGCCCTTTCAACCAGCTCGATCATGTCCTCCAGCCATATAAACTTCTTAAAACGTGTCCTGAGTTCAACTTTACCGCGTTGATTATGGGCGCCCGCATCGCTGATTTCTTTTGAACACGGACAGACAGATGAAATGGGGACAATGACTTCTGAAACCAAATCAATTTTTCCGTTCGAATCGCTTGATCCGATGATACCGCATGTATAATCCATCAGACCGGAGGAGTTGCTGATCGGCGCATTTTTTTCAATAAAATATGGAAAAGTCATTTCAATGTGTGCAGAAGCCGCACTTAAATGCTTTTTCATCTTTTCAAGTGTCATTGAAAAGGTATCTAAAGAGACTTCCGGACGAAAGATATGGAGAATTTCAACAAACCGGCTCATATGGGTGCCCCTGTTTTTGTGGGGCAGATCGACATACATGTTTATGTGAGCGATGGTCGCCTGAAATCCGTCTTTGCGGTCCCGGACGGTGATCGGGTAGCGAAGATTTTTGATGCCAACTTTGTTAACCGGTATTTTCCGGTAATCCCGCTGGCTCTGTAAATCTTTCATGGATTCAATATACCGCCCGACTTCATCGGTATATCATTCTGGATCTGAAGTATCGTCATCCAGGTGCTTTGAATCGGTTTTGTTATCTTCCTGTTTGATAAAAACCTTACCTGCAGCAATTTCCCGAAGGGAAACAACAATATCCTCATTTTTTGAAGAACTTACCAGGTATTCTGAACCTTCCCGGATTTGTCGGACGCGTTTTGTGGCCATATGAACCAACAAAAAACGGTTTGGTACTCGTTTCAAACAGTCTTCTATGGTAATTCGTGCCAAAATAAAACCTCCCCTCTTTTTTTTGTCAGCAAAGAGCACAAAATTGAATTTTTTACGAATTCATCTTAACTGAACAAAACTATTTTATTTCAACCAGCTCGTAAATCCTTTTTCCGCCGGGTGTCTTCAGAACAATCTCATCCTCCGGTTTTTTTCCAATGATCGCCTTCCCAAGGGGTGAAACCACAGAGATACGCCCCTCCGTTATATTCGATTCATCCGGCCCCACGAGTTGATATTCAACATTTTCACCTGTCTGTATGTTTTTCAAAATAACCGTGCATCCAAATAACGCCCGATCTTTGGGGATCGATTCCGGGTCGATGATCTCTGCGTTGCACAGTTTGTATTCCAGTTCGCTGATCCGGCGACCAAGAAATCCTTGTCGATCTTTGGCAGCTTCATACTCGGCATTTTCCGAAAGGTCCCCATGGGCCCGGGCTTCTTCGATCGCTTTGATATTTTGGGGCCGTTCCACCGATTTCAAATACTTCAACTCTTTTTTAAGCGTTTGGTAGCCTCTACTTGTGATGGGAGTCGGATCCAAGAGTTTCTCCTAAAGATAGTCGCTTGCCAGAACTTCCGCAATTTGTACGGCGTTGGTCGCCGCGCCTTTTCTGATATTATCCGAAACCACCCACATGTTGATACCATTGGGTATCGATTCATCCTCACGAATTCTACCGACCAGCGTTACATCCCGGCCAGCAGCGTCGATGGCAAGGGGGTAGATATTTTTTTCCGGTTCATCGACCACTTTGATCCCTTTTGCGAGCCTGAGAAGAGATTTCACCTCATCAGCGGTAATGTGTTTTTCAGTTTCCACATTGATCGATTCAGAATGCGCATAAAAAACAGGTACGCGGACGGTTGTAGCTGTTACACCAATGCTATGATCTTCCAAAATTTTTCTGGTTTCGTTTACCATTTTCATTTCTTCTTTGGTATAACCATTTTCTAAAAACGCATCGATATGGGGTAGGCAGTTAAAGGCGATTCGATGGGGGTAGACATTTTTTTTGTAATCGAAAAAGTTGATTATGGCCCTTGTCTGATCGAAAAGCTCATCAACCGCTTTTTTCCCCGTTCCGGAGACCGCTTGATAAGTTGAAACCACAATTCGTTTTATTCCGCATTTTTTATATATCGGAGAAAGCGCAACCACCATCTGTATCGTCGAACAATTCGGATTTGCGATAATTCCTTTATTGGAATAGTCTGAGACCGCATGGAGATTCACTTCCGGAACAACCAGCGGCACCTCTGGATCCATTCGCCATGCACTCGAATTGTCAATTACCACACACCCTTTCTCTTTGGCAAAAGGTGCAAACCGTTTGCTGGTATTTCCACCTGCGGAAAAGAGGGCGATATCAACACTCCCCAATGACTGTTCAGTCAACTCTTCAACAGCGATATCATCGCCTCTAAAGCGAAGCTTTTTCCCTACAGAACGGTGGGAAGCAAGGAATCTAACCGACTTTATCGGAAAATTTCTCTCTTCCAGGCAGGCGATCATCTGGTTCCCAACGGCACCGGTTGCACCGGCAACAGCAACATTGAATTTCTTTTTTGCCATGATTTCTTTTTTTTTTATATTCCTCTCAACCCCGGTAGTGCAACAACTTCATTAGGCCTTGGAAAACTTCCGGTCTGCTGCAGGTCGGAATAACGATTCCTCGATACACCCGGCCACAAGATCCCCAACTTCTTCCGTACGATACCCCATCTTGCCTGACGCCGTACTCTTCAAGTGATTTTGCAATACCTTGATGACCCCATTTTCCACAAAGGACGCTGCGACCTTCTCTCCGAACGTTTCAAGCATCATCTGGACCGCTAAAATGGCGGCGATGGGGTTGATCATCTGTTTTCCCGAATATTTTGGTGCAGAACCCCCGATAGGTTCGTACATTGAGATACCATCGGGATTTATATTTGCACCGGCGGCTACCCCCATTCCACCCTGTATCATTGCAGCAAGATCGGTTATTATATCTCCAAACATGTTGTCTGTGACAATCACATCGAACCATTCGGGATTTTTCACCATCCACATGCAAACCGCGTCAACATGAGCATAATCTGTTTCAATATCTGGATATTCTTCTGCGATTTCATAAAACACACGCTCCCACAGATTAAAAGCATATGTTAATACGTTTGTCTTTCCACAAAGGGTCAGTTTTTTGGCCTTGTTTCGTTTTCGACAGTGATCAAAGGCAAATCGGATACATCTTTCCACCCCTTTGCGTGTGTGGATAGACTCCTGAAGGGCGACTTCATCCAAAGTGCCGTGCTTAAAAGAACCCCCGATCCCCGCATAAAGCCCCTCGGTGTTTTCCCGGACCACTACAAAGTCTATATCTTTCGGTCGCTTATCTTTTAAGGGGGTATCGACCCCTTCATACAGTTTCGCCGGTCTCAGGTTGACGTATTGATCAAAATGTCGCCTGAGTTTCAAAAGGATTCCTTTTTCAAGAATACCCGGCTTTACGTCCGGGTGACCGATGGCACCCAGAAATATTGCATCCATTTTACCAATCGATTCAAGAATGGTGTCAGGCAGAATCTCACCGGTGGTATTATAGTGTTCACCGCCCAGGTTGTATTTGGTAATCAAGAATTCGATTCCACACTTACCTGCAATTGTCTCAAGAATTTTAATCCCTTCAGCCGTAACTTCAGGCCCGATCCCATCACCCGGGATGACAGCCAATCGATATGTTTTTTTCATTTTTGCCCCGTTTCTAATTGAAAATGCGGACCCATTAGACCAATAATGGCTGGCCCTATAAAAAGAACATAATTTCCTTTTTTAAATTGAATTCGTCCCGTGTTCGTCACTTTTGTGGTTTTCTAATCTTTTATGTCTTAGCTTTGTGTGATACCAAACAGTGGAGGCAAGGCCTGAACATATATAGGCAACCCCAAAAAAAAACAGGGCAATGGATGGCTGTGCGGCGATAAAAATTAACAATAAAATAGTAGCGACCAGAACATTGAAATTCATTCTTTTAAAAAGCTCAGGTTTTTTGAAACTGTTGTATTTTATTGTACTTACCATTAAAAATGAAAGAAAATATAACATGACAAGAATAAGTACCGGATTTTCATGCCCGATTATGTTGAATCGGTGAAAAAACAGGATTGTCGTCGCGGTCATCCCGGCGCTTGCAGGTATCGGGAGGCCCGAAAAATAATCACTGCTTACCGAACCCACCTGGGTGTTAAAACGAGCCAAACGAAGCGTTCCACATGCCATGTAAAGAAAAGCGGCAAGCCATCCAAGTCTTCCCAGTGGCTTCAGGGCCCACAAGTACATCATTACCCCAGGGGCAAGGCCAAACGATATCAGGTCGGCAAGCGAATCGTATTCAATACCGAATTTGCTGGTCGTTTTGGTTGCCCTTGCGATTTTTCCGTCCAACATATCAAACATCACGCCGATGATAATCGCTATTGCGGCTGCAATAAAATTTTTTTCTATAGAAGCAATGATGGCATAAAAACCGCAAAACAGGTTCAGAGAAGTAAATATATTCGGTAAAATATAAACTCCTCTATGAATCTTTTCTTTTTCAAATTTTCTTTTTCTTTTCATCGCAAATATCCCAAAACCGAAGCACCGGCCTTCACCTTCGCCCCCGCGGCCACATGGAGTTTCGTTTCAATTGGCAGATAAACATCAAGCCGAGAACCAAAACGGATCATCCCAAAACGCTCTCCCCGAACCACATGATCGTTTTCCTGAATCCGACACACAATACGCCTTGCAATCAGTCCTGCAACCTGAACCACACATATTTTTTTTCCATCTGTGGTTTTCAGAAAAACAGCATTGTGTTCATTTTTTTTAGAGGCCTTGTCCGAATAAGCGGAGAAGAACTTTCCCGGAACATAGCAAATTTTATTGACTTTCCCCTCATGCGGAATACGATTGACATGAACATTAAACACCGACATAAAAATGCTGATTCTGTTGCATTCACCGTCAAAAAACCCGGTGTCATTCCAGCGGCCGGCTGAAATGACCTTGCCATCAGCTGGAGATACCACGGCTTGATGTCGATCCGCGATAACCCGCTCTGGATCTCGAAAAAAATAACAGATAAAAAGGGTCACAAACAGACCCAGTAGTGTCAGAGTACCCAGCCCAAAAAGGGCAAAGACAGCCGTTATAAAAACGGCTGCGGCAATAAAGGGATACCCGGGTCTTGCCACCGGAAGAATCGTTTTTTGTGGCGGGTTAGACCGAGAAACATCATTCATAAAAAAAATATCTTCAGTTAATCAAAGTATAAAAGAGAATTACCAAAACCAATTGCCATTGTCAACGAAGATGATTTTTCGATTTGAGATTTTTTTTCTCACCAGCAAGTTCCGCATCTGATTTTCGAATATAATGGGGTACAAACTCGCCGATATCATCCGCCATGTCATTTTTAAATCTATCCATACCGATAAGCGCAACTGTGGAAGCCCGAAGTATATTTTGCGATGGGGATAGGAAACAGGCGAGCTCACCTTTCTCCTCCTCAATAACCTTTTGGTAAGTCTTGGCGCCCTCGCCAAAAAATACACACGGCTCATTGATCTTGGATATCGCTTTTTGGGGTGTCAGCACCTGTTCTTCTGTCTCTTTTTTTAATCTGCCCTCGCAAGATCTGTAAAGTGCAAAATAGACCTCTCCTTTTCGGGCATCCAGGGTCGGGCAGATCAGAGAGGAGGTAAAGGAAAGTTGAAAAGCAAAGGCATCAAGGACAGATACCCCTACCATCGATTTTCCAGATGCCATCGCGAGACCTTTTATCGCACTTATTCCGATACGCAGGCCTGTAAAACTCCCGGGTCCCCTGGTCACTGCGAATCCATCGATATCGGATAAATGGCACCCGGACAGCTCGAAAACCTGTTTTACCATCCCCATCAGATGTTTTGAATGGGTCTTCACGCTAATCAAACTAATTTCAGCCAGTGAGGTTTCCCCATCCATTATCGCGACGCTGCAGCTTTTGGTCGCAGTGTCAATCGCAAGGATTTTCATTAATTTATCAAATAGTTAAAATTTAATTATTAATTTTTAACTTTAAAAACAATTGGAAGAATTTCTTCCATTTGTTTAACCGAAATAAATTTAATTTTTTGTTTGATGTTCACCGGGATTTCGGTCAAATCCTTCTTGTTCTTCGCAGGGATAACGATCGTGCGGATGCCTGCCCTTAAAGCGCCCAGCGTTTTTTCTTTTAGACCGCCGATCGGAAGGACCCTCCCCCTCAGTGTGATTTCTCCGGTCATGGCTACATCTTTGTTCACAGGTTCATTTTTTATAACCGAAATGATCGCAATAGCCATCGCTATTCCCGCCGACGGTCCGTCTTTTGGTATTGAACCCGCGGGAACATGAATATGCACATCGTAATTTTCAAAAAAGCTCTCTTCAACCCCAAAAGATTGAAGGTTGGCTCTGGTATAGCTCAAAGCAGCGCGGGCCGACTCCTGCATGACATCTCCCAGTTGTCCTGTAATAATCAAATCGCCTTTCCCATGAATAAATGTGGTCTCAACATACAAAACTTCGCCCCCAGCCTGTGTCCAAGCAAGACCGGTCGACAGACCAACCTGATCATCCGCCTGGTCCATTTCAGAAATATATTTGGAAACCCCTAGATATTTGTGCAGATTACTTTTCTTAATTTTAAACGGTCCGGTCTCTTCTCCTTCGGCAATTTTTCTTGCCACTTTTCGACAGATGGTTCCCAATTCTCTTTCCAGGTTCCTCAAACCTGCTTCAGATGTGTATTCTGTGATAACTTGAAGCAATGCCCCGTTGCTGATGGAAATCGATTTAGGGGTTAATCCAGTATCCTTAATTTGGTCCGGGAAAAGATGCTTTTTCGCAATAATCTTTTTCTCCTCCTCGGTATATCCTGAAAGATGGATCACCTCCATCCGGTCGAGAAGAGCTGATGGAATGCTATCGGTCAGGTTGGCGGTCAGAATAAACATAACCTTTGAAAGATCAAAAGACAGATTAAGATAATTGTCACTAAAGGCGAAGTTTTGTTCCGGGTCGAGGGCTTCTAAAAGGGCAGAAGAAGGATCGCCCCGAAAATCAGAGCCAAGTTTGTCAATCTCATCCATCATAAATACCGGATTGTTTGTGCCGCACTGTTTTAAGCCCTGTACGATACGTCCCGGCATCGCTCCGATATATGTTCGTCGATGCCCTCGGATCTCAGCTTCATCTCGAATACCGCCGAGGGAAATCCGAATGAATTTACGTTTAATCGCCCTGGCGATCGATTGCCCCAAAGAAGTCTTTCCAACGCCCGGAGGACCGACAAAACAGAGGATCGGTCCTTTCATTTTTGGATTGAGACGACGAACACTCAAATATTCCAAAATACGATCCTTAACCTTGTCAAGTCCATAGTGGTCTCTGTCCAGTATCCTTTTTGCGCTTTTGATATTGATGACATATTTTGTTGTCGAGTTCCAGGGTATTTCAACCAGCCAATCCAGATATGTCCGTACAACGGAAGCTTCCGCGGAATCAGGATGCATTTGCTCCATTCTCTTTAACTGTTTTTTTGCCTCCTTTTCGGCATTTTTAGGCATCCGGGCTTTTGTAATTTTCTTTTCATAGTCTGCCAATTCCTCCGTTTTCCCGTCGTATTCACCCAGCTCCTTATGAATCGCCCTCACCTGCTCTCTTAGAAAATAATCACGTTGGCTTCTTGAAATTTCATCTTTAACATCAGATTGGATCTTCGCTTGCATGACCGAAAGTTCAACCTCACGTGAAAGCAGATCATTAACCGTTCGAAGACGGTGAACAGGATCGACAATTTCTAATATGCGTTGGGACTCAGCCGTTTTTAATTTCAGATTCGAGGCCACAAGATCAGCAAGCTTTCCGGGATCATCGATGCCCGCAAGGATGGCTTTAACATCCTCTGAGAATTCACCAAGAAGCGCAAGGATTTTCTCGGATTGCTCCCGAACATTTCGCATCAGGGCTTCTATTTCAAGGTTGATTTTTGCTGTTGGTTTCTCTGAAATCGTTTCAATCTTCACAGTGAAAAACGGTTTTCCGCTGACGTGCCCGATAACTTTTGCTTTGACAATTCCTTGCACCAAAGCCTTGATCCGTCCATCCGGAAGCTTCAGCATGCGCAATATTCGACTCACCGTCCCAACGGGATAGATATCATCCGATTTCGGGTCCTCAACACCAAGATCTTTTTGGGTGGCTAAAAATATTAATCCGTCCTTTTGAACAGCCTCTTCGACTGCCTGAACAGACTTCTCACGTCCAACCAGAAGAGGAAGAACCATGCCGGTAAATATCACAACATCCCGAACCGGCATCAACGGAAGTTTGCCGGGAATTTCTGTGTTTTCCTCATCGTCTTCTAAGATCCGAATGAGATCATCTTTATCTGTTTCAGCCATATTTTACACTTGTTTAAACAGGAAAATAAATTTTTTCTAAACAATGCTTGAATATTTTTTTATGAAGTTGAACCGCCTATCAGAAAACAGCACCAACGGTCCCCCATTTTATTCCACCGCGTGATTGATGTCCCCTGTCCGAAAAATCTCTAAAACGAAGAGGCGTTATAATATAAGACTTTATTTTTCTTTGACAATATCTATCTTGATTTTTTTGAATGATACCACTACTCTTTTGAAAAACCCTGCAGTCCGCCTGGAGCGAACGAGAAATGCATTGGCTGATTCGGCACCAGCCCGCATAGGATATCGAACACACAAGGGTAAAGGGATAAAAGGTTGAATATACCTGAAACCGGTTTTGCGGGGATAATTGCATTTATTTTTGGGACATGCATCGGAAGCTTCGTGAATGTGTGCATCCATCGGATTCCCAACTTAACCTCAATCATTTACCCACCTTCCGCCTGTCCGCATTGCAATACCCAAATACGCTTTTACGACAACATTCCTTTGCTCAGTTATCTCTGGCTAAGGGGACGATGTCGGCACTGTAACGCATCCATTTCATTCCGATATTTTCTGGTGGAAATCATAGGGGGAGGATTTGCCCTGGCCACCCTCTTAAATTTTGGTTTTACATTCGAGGGACTGATCTATTATTGTTTTATCACGATTTTACTCATCATATCTTTCATTGATATTGACAGCAAAATGATCCCGGACATAATAACCATTCCCGGAATACCTGTTATTTTTTTCGCTTCTTTTGCACTGCCAAAAGTGACATACATCGACACTGCCCTTGGGATACTTGCCGGAGGCGGAAGTCTTTTCATCGTTGCGAAGACCTATTATCTATTAACCAAAAAAGAAGGGATGGGGGGCGGTGATATCAAGCTTTTAGCGATGATCGGCGCCATTATCGGTTGGAAAGGTGTTTTCTTTACTGTTTTTATTGCATCTTGGGTCGGCACGTTGACCGGATTGTTAATGATGTGCCGTACAAAAAGCAGCATGAAGATGGCGGTTCCGTTTGGTCCGTTTCTCTCAATCGGTGCTATCATTTATATTTTTTTTGAAGCCCCGATGACATTTTGGTATCTCTATATGTTCTAGCCGCCTTGTTTGAAGAACCAAAGGCAATTCTTCGTAAAATCTAAGGTGTGAAACTTGATCAATAACCGGTTTGCTGCCATCTTTATCAAAGATGGAGCGACCTTTTTTTCGCAGCAATAAAAAAGGAGCAAAAAACCGCTTTCCAATCATTTTAATCCGATGGAACAAATAAACGATCAGATAACGCTCCGGGTAAACGAAATATTTTACAGCATCCAAGGAGAATCTCTCTATGCCGGTTGTCCCTGCGTGTTTATAAGGCTTTCAGGCTGCAACCTCAGATGCTCTTATTGCGACACGCGCTATGCGTATCATCAGGGTGTGGAAATGGGCATTGTTGAAATCCTGAATCGGGTCGACCCGTACAAATCGAATCTGGTCGAAATCACCGGGGGTGAACCCCTGATTCAGAGCGGGACTCCACCATTGATAGAATACCTGCTTGTTGCGGGTTATAAGGTGATGATGGAGACCAACGGCACGCTGGATATCCGTCTGGCCGATGATCGTTGCATTAAAGTAATGGACATCAAATGCCCCTCCAGCGGCGAGGTTGAAAAAAACGATCTGAAAAACCTACAACGACTCAAGACGGAAGACCAGTTAAAGTTTGTGATTGGAGATCGAAACGATTACGAATTTGCAAAAGAGATAAAAGGTCTGTTAAATAATGAGTTTCCGGCTGACCACGTTCTCTTTTCCACCATATACGAAAAAATGGCCCCAACCCGACTTGCAAAATGGATCATTGAAGACCGTCTCCAGGTCCGGCTCCAGGTTCAACTCCATAAAATCCTATGGCCTGAAAGAGATAGGGGAGTCTAATCGGTATGCATCAAAGAAAAAAAGCGATCGTCCTTTCTAGCGGAGGGCTCGATTCCACCACCGCCATGGCCATTGCAAAAAACAAAAGATTTGAAGTCTACAGCTTAAGTTTTTTCTATGGCCAGCGCCATGCCGAAGAACTAGATGCGGCAAAAAGAGTCGCCGCTTTTATAGGCGCTGCCAAACATCTACTGCTCAACATCGATCTGACAATGATCGGCGGATCTGCCCTGACCGATCAGATAAGAGTTCCAAAAGATCGAAATAAACACAAAATGATCGAAGAGATCCCGGTTACCTATGTGCCGGCAAGAAATACGATCTTTCTTTCCTTTGCCCTGGCATGGGCCGAAGTCCTCCAATCATCCGATATATTTATCGGTGTCAACGCGGTTGACTACAGCGGATACCCTGATTGCAGGCCTGAATACATTGAAGCATTTGAACGGATGTCAAACCTTGCAACAAAGGCCGGACTGGAAGGCCGGATCAGCATAAAAATCAGGACGCCGCTCATGCATATGACCAAATCACAAATTATCAGAAAAGGGCTGGAACTGGGTGTCGACTATTCGATCACCCACAGTTGTTATGACCCCTTTCCAGGCGGATTGGCATGTGGTCGGTGCGATAGCTGTGTTTTAAGAAAAAAAGGTTTTGAAGAAGCGATGGCAAAAGACCCGCTGCCGTACAAGACCGAAGTAAAGTGAAAATCGCTTTTATACATTATCATCTTCAAACCGGTGGAGAATCAACGGTGTTGAGTCAGCAGGCGGAAGCCATCCGGGACGACTGCCTGATTTTAGTCTTGACAGTAGAAGCCCCTACATCACCCCTGCTCCTCCTCCACAGCCCCACACTGCGGACACTCCTTAGGGTGCCAATATTAGAGAATGAGGGTGGGATAAAATAGGGCATTTTTCTGATATTTAGGGTAAAAACTAATCCGGAAGAGCCAAATCGAAATCCAATGGCGAAAAATCCAGATTGGGATGGAAGCTAAAGCAGGGTACGTTCGCCCAAATTTCCATACCGATGATAATCATAGCAAACGCTCTGCTCATGAAGATACTGCAATAGCTCGATCCGCCCTTCCATCATCACCTTTCTGGACGAAATATAAAATCCTCCCTTTGCAGCTACCCGATGTACCTCCAAAGGCACCCTTTCCGGAGCAGCATAGCGGATACGCCGGGCATCATCTATTTTCAGGGCCACATCCCTGTCAGACTCAAAAGTCATCGGTGCATCTCCCACCATCTCTTCGCCATCCGTGCCCATGAGAAATACGGTGACCCTGTTCTCCAAACCGTTCGGGATACTTATCTCTATATTACATCTGGAAATCGTCGCCGCCGCAATACGCGCGAGTGTTTCAAAAAGGTTGTCATCGGCATGAAGCCGGATCAAAACAGTATCGACGGGCAGATATCGCACGATATTGTCCTGACCCCGCAGGTGAAAATAATCCTTTTCCTGAGAAAATTCCTGCTCGTATTGATAAAGATAGCTTCGGATGGCATGGACCGTCTTTTCCAGGTCGGTTTTAATTTTTGTCAAATCGCCGGCATCCAGTTTTCGCTGCCATTTTTGTGACAACCTCAGCAGGGGATGATCTTTCAAAATGGCGCTAACAAATGGAAAGCCGGTTTCCTTATGATCGACAAACTGACTCACATAATTTGGCCCCCCGGCCTTAATCCCCGCCCCGAGCGCTGACTTCCTCATTCCCCCGAACGGCTGACGCAAAACCATGGCCCCGGTTGTTCCCCGGTTGACATAGAGGTTTCCTGCCCGGGTTGAGGCTTTCCATTTTTCATGTTCCCGTTCATCCAAACTCTCGAGGCCCGAAGTAAGTCCATAGCCGGTTTGATTTACAAGGTCAATGGCATGGCTCAGATTCTCCGCACATATCACTCCCAAAAGAGGGCCGAAGAATTCAATCAAATGGGTGTCGCTCCCCGGCTTGACGTCCCATTTGACCCCCGGCGTCCAGAGCATTGGGTTGCCCTGGATGTTTTCGGGTTTCAACGCCCAGGTTTCACCGGGTGCCAATTTCGTCAACGCTTCTTTCAAAGCGCCCTCCGGCGCCTGAATCAAAGGACCCATTTTATTTTCAAAATCCCATGCCGAACCCACTCGATAGCTGCGGGCAGCATCTACCAGTTGTATTTTAAAAGTTTCATCTTGATAGACTTCTTTTTCCAGGATTAAAAGCGATGTGGCGGAACATTTCTGGCCTCCGTTTGAAAACGCGGAACCGATCACATGTTTAATCGCCTGATCCCTGTCAGACATGGCGGAAACAATGGTGGCATTTTTGCCGCCGGTCTCCGCAGTCAGATACATGTCCGGCCTTTCCCTGGAAATCATCATGCCGGTCTCTGTCCCCCCGGTTAAAATGATATAATTCACCGAAGGATGGGAGATAAGCTTCGGGCCGAGAGTTGAACCTTCGCAGGGCAAAAACTGCAACGTTTTCCTGGAAATCCCTGCCCGCCAAAAACACCGGCATAACTCCCACGCTACCAGGACTGCAGCGGATGCCGGCTTGAAAATCACCGTGTTGCCGGCTGCCAAAGAGGCGACAATGCCGCCACAGGGAATCGCAATGGGAAAATTCCATGGAGAAATGACCAGCCCCACACCTTTGCCCCGGCATTCAATATTTTTTAAATCCGAAAATATTTTCATCGAATAGGGATAAAATTCGGCAAAGTCTATGGCTTCGGACACCTCGGTATCCGCTTCAGTAAAAACTTTACCGGTATTGGCGGCCGCGGAGCCGATAAGATCCGCCCGGGCAAGACGAAGCTCCATTGCTACCCTTGAGAGGACCTCATGACGATCTTTGTGTGTGGTATCTCTCCATCCATCCGGGTCTGCCACTGCCGTCGACATGGCCTTTTTCACATCGTTTTCATTGGCCATGGCACAATCGGACACATAGACATTTTCGTCAATCAAAGACGGATCTTTGCAAGCCCGTTTTTCCCTGTTGTCATATATTCCATCCCCGGCAATCACCAGGGGTATTCCCACCGGCCTGTCATCGGGACCTTTTCGCCATTTTCTCCTGATTTCTTCAGCCCATCTCCGGTTGCCGGCCAGCGACCAATCGGTATCCGGTTCATTTTTAAATTCTTCATCATGAAAGGTCCCCATCTTTTCCGGGAAATGCTCTTTATTTCTGTTCTGGATCCGGTAAGGTGTTTTTCTCGCTTTGTTCCTGTGTTCGTAGGAGGAAATGAACTGTTTTTCCAAAAATGCCCAGCTGCTGGAATCTACCTCCAAGCTGAAAGAATGACGCAGGAAATTCCCTTCCGCCGTATTTTCATCCAGCCGGCGAATGAGATAGGCGATGGCACTGATAAACTGCTCTTTGGTGGCGACAGGAGCATAAAGGAGCACATCTTTGGGTGTTTCCTGTATGGCCCGCCGCACATGATCGGCCATGCCTTCCAGCATTTCAAAGGAAATAAACGGTTCGACCCTGTTTTTCTGTGCCACTTTTAAGGCATAGGCTAGATCGAACAGGTTATGGGAACCGATACCCAGATGAACCGCCTTGACATTTTCCGGCCGCATCCCAAAATCGGTCATGCGTTTAAAATTGGCATCCACATCCAACTTGTTATCATAGGGGGCGAGGGGCCAATTTTGGATGGCGGATTCTACCTGCTCCATCTCCATGTTGGCTCCCTTGACGATGCGTAGTTTGATCGGGCTACCGCCATTTGCTACCCTTTTCCGGGCCCACCCGGTGAGTTCTTTCTGGATACCGTATGCGTCCGGCAGATATGCTTGGAGCACAATCCCGGCAGAATAATCCAAGAAAACCTTCTGCTCCAATGTGATTTGAAATGCGGCCGTGGTGATCTCCAGGTCCCGGTATTCTTCCATGTCCAGGTTAACAATCTTGGAGACCCGGCCCCCGTCGTTTTGAGTATAAAAATGGCTTTTGGCGGTTTCGTAGAGCCGGGAGAGACGTTCCACGAAGATTTTAACATTATGATCAAAGGCGATCGACTGAATTTGAGAATAGACGGTGGAAATTTTTACAGATATGCACTCAATTTCAGGATCTTTCAAATCATTCAGATAGGTGTTTAGCCTTGCCAGGGCTTCATCTTCACCCAGAACAGCTTCGCCCAGGTGGTTGATGTTCATCCGGACCCCCGCTTTTTTTCTCTTTTTCAAATGGGAGTGAAATGCGCCTTCTTCTCCGGGAATGATGGCCCGGCTGCTCTCATCTCGCATTTTACTGATCACCCTGGGCACGGCAATACCGGGGAAATGTCTTCCCACTCCTAGAAACAGAAGTATCAGCATTTTTTCCAGCAGTGAAAAATCAGGCATACCATAATTTTTAAAAAGCACCTCGATCTGATCAGCGACCCGTTCGGGGTTTTGAGATCGAAAGCCCCGATCCATCAGTTTTGTAAGGATGATCTTGTTCTTGGGGTGTTTTACCAGACGTGTCATCTGTTCCTGAAAGGCCTTTTCCTCGGGCGTTAACAAATCGTTGGCCCGATTTTGCCACTCTTTAGCCTGGGAAATGGCCTCTTTTAGGATCAGAGGGAGCGGCGGAATGGTCATGAGGGGTTTTCTCCCATAAATGGCTTCCGTTTTGATGCGGGTTTTAAAGGTGTTCGGTATGTTTAAGGTCTTGTGCCGCTGTCAAAGCGATCACCATAATTTTTTTTAGAAAAATTTCTTTTTACTCTATGTCTGATGCAACTTCCCTCAAAATATAAGGCGCGAAACTTGACTTAAAAATATATAAAAGCGACACGGCCTGTCAACCGAAATTCAGTTCATGGCAAAATAGTAGTTTACTTTTGTTCTAAGGACGAATCAAGCGGAGAGTGTTGTTTTCGGTTGCCTTCACAACTATGTTTTGATACAGAAAAATTTCATGAATCAACCCCGCCAAATCAGAATTTTGACCGGTAAGGATGTTAAAACCGCTTTACCCATGCGCAAGGCAATCGATGTGATGAGACTGGCCTTTGGACAACTCTCCTCGGGCAACGTCACCATGCCCCTTCGGACTCGGGTTTCAGCTGAAAAAGGGGACGTACTCCTCATGTCCGCCTGGCTTCACCAGAGTCAGGATTTGGGTGTTAAAATTGTCTCAATTTTCAAAGACAATCCAAATGTGGGTTTACCTACGGTTACCGCTTCCGTTATTGCCCTTGACCCCCAGACCGGGATGCCGAAAGCGTTAATCGAAGGTGAAAGTCTGACTGCAATTCGCACAGGAGCCAGCGGCGGGCTTTCTGCTGAAATTCTGGCCCGCAGTGATGCAAAAACAGTCGCCCTTTTTGGGGCGGGCGTGCAAGCCCGTGCCCAGCTGGAGGGCTTGATGGCGGTCCGCGCCATCAAGCAGGTGAACCTTGTCGATCTTTCTCAATCTGGTGCCGAAAAGCTGGCGAGGGAGGTATCGACCTGGGTGGACGCACCGCGCGTCCAACACGATTTGAGCCCGGACCAGGCGGTGCGCGATGCAGATGTTGTTATCACTGCCACCACTTCTATGACTCCTGTCTTTAACGGAGAGGATCTCAAGCCGGGCACCCATATTATCGGCGTTGGATCGTTTACAGCCCAAATGCAGGAGGTGGATGAAACCACTGTTCGCCGGGCACGGATTGTGGTCGATTCTAAAGAGGCCTGTCTATCGGAAGCCGGAGACATCATCATTCCAAATGCGACCATTGACGCCGAGTTGGGTGAAATCATCAACGGAGAAAAGCCAGGCCGGCAATCAGATCATGAAATCACGTTCTTCAAAACGGTCGGGGTTGCGGCAGAAGATGCATCGGCCGCGTCCGCAATCCTAAGGGAAGCAGAGAAACTGGACTTGGGAACCGCTATCGCGGTCAATTGAGCCGACGATTTTTTTTAAATCCTTTATTCCCAATGTTTTTCCATCTTATCCAGCTCTTTGATGATTTCAGGGGGCAAAGGCACCGGTCTGTGATCCATAACCTTTAGTGTTTTTTTCCGGAGGCGTTCCTCAAATCTTTTCGCACCCTGTTTTTGCCAGTCGTCATAAATCGTGTGATCAAACAGGTCCGGATACCACACCTTGCGAAAATGCCTCATCGTATGATCTTCGTTCAAATAATGCCCCCCTGGCCCGATGCGGTCGATCAGGTCAATGGTGTTCTGCTGATCTCGGTGATGATCTATGCACCGAAGGGCCTGTCTTCGATTAAGAAATATATCTGGTAACAGATACTTTTCATTTTTCTGTTTTCTTCTCATTGATAAAAAACGTCAAAACGGTGCCACTGAAGGCAACAATACCGAAGGAAAAAAACACAGCTTCGTAAGTTTGAAACAGATCGGCAATTTTTCCGGACAACGGTGTTGCAATAATACCAGCCGTGCTCGTGAATGTTGTCAGAAATCCCATGGCTGTTCCTGACAGTTTCCTCGAAAGGAGGTCAGACGGATAGGCGGCTAAAAGGACGTCGGGCGCAATGATTGTCAACCCCACAACAGCTAGTAACAGCGTTACAATAACGATATCCATCCGGAAGGATAGAAGAAAGGTCGAACAGGAAAGGATGGCCATTCCCCATAGGATCAATGGTTTTCGTCTTCCTTGGAAAATATGATCCGACAAAAATCCGCTCAGCGGAGCGGCAACCAACCCCGGAAGCAGGATGAGAGAAGAAACGGTGCTGGCCCGGTCAACCGACATCGCATACGACTCCTTGAGGAAAGTGGGGATCCATACAAAGCATCCGAACTGGACGTAGACAAAGAAGAAATAAACAAGTGCCACCACCCACATCGTACGATTGGACAAAACCACAGCAAGTCGTGATCTTGTGTCATTTTTAAATTGTTGTTCAAGACCGACTTCATCTTCAAAATCTGAAAGTCCCTTCTCGCTTGGATTATCTCTAACTAAAATCCAGAAGGTAAATGCAACCCCGGCCATCATCAGGGGAGGAATGATAAATGAACTGCGCCACCCCAGATGATCGCCCAGAAATCCGGAAAGCCTGATACCCAAGCTACTGCCGGCCGTGACACAGGTTGCAAACAGACCGATGGCCGTTCCTCGTCTTGATTTGGGAAACCAGCTCACAACCAGTTTTACCGCTGAAGTCCACCCTGCGGCCTGCCCCATACCGTTTATCAGTTGAGCAATGGATAAAGTTGTATAGCTCGATCCCTGGCTGAAAATAAGATTTCCGAATATGGAAACCAGCGCCCCAACCGAAAGTACTTTGCGGGGTCCAAAACGATCACCCAGATAACCTGCCGGCAGTTGAAAAATAGTGTAGGCTAGAAAAAAAAACGCCATCAGTCCGCCGGCCTGGGCATTTGAAATCTCAAGTTCGGCCCGTAAAAGGGGGATCACAGGAGAAAAATTAAATCGGCCTATATAATACGTTCCATAGAAAAGCCACGTCATAAACAGAATCTGGTTGGCGGATGATCCGACGGTACGATGTCTCAAAAGGTTCCCCTTTTTTGGGTGGTTTTGATCCAAAACCTAACAAATTGAGAGGAAATGCGTCAATTATAAATTAAAGCTCCCTTTCCCCTTCATGCGGACTAACGGGTTCTTCAAAAATGGCTTTCTTTCTTATCGACAAAATTTGACAAACATATTACATATATGCTTCTCAAGTTTCGCACCTGATATTTTAAGGAAAGTCGCATCAAGCATGGGGCAAAAAGAAATTTATCCGGAATAAATTTATGATGAGCGCTTTGACAACGGCACAAGATTTTTTACGAGTTAGCATTCCAGAAGCAACTGATGTTACAAAAGCAACCAGACCATCGAGTGCCTGTGCACGGAGATTGCCTTGTGGATTCCGGTTCACCACGGTTGCCTTACTGTTTTTCCAAAAATTTTTAATTTACCCCACGCCAGATGATGCACCGTACTCCGTTGGGGGTACAAAACTTGAGCATACATGTTTAATTTGAAAAAACACTTTTCCTGACATCTTGTCTGCAAAATGGCTAAACACAGGGGGGACCATGGAAAGAATGGAAATACTCTATCTTAGTCAAAAAGAGGTGGCCTCGTTTGGAATCCCCATGGCGGAAATCGTTATTGCCGTGGAAAAAAGATTCATTGAAATGGGAAACGGACGCGTAGAAATGCCGCCCAAACCCGGGATACACCCTGGCGCAGATGAAAACAATTTTATCCACGCTATGCCGGCTTATATCCCCTCACTAGCCTCGGCCGGTGTTAAATGGGTCAGCGGATATCCACCCAACCAGGCCAAAGGGCTCCCTTACATCACCGGGCTTTTAATTCTCAACGATCCTGAAACCGGAATACCAAAGGCGGTAATGGACTGTACCTGGATTACAGCCATGCGAACAGGCACTGCTTCTGCTGTTTCCGCCAAATATCTAGCAAGACCGGAATCTTCCAAAATCGGTATTTTGGCCTGCGGTATGCAGGGACATACAAATCTCGAAGCAATGAATGCAGTCTTTCCGTTGAAAAAAGTGATCGCCTACGATGTCAGCACCCGCCAAGCGAAACATCTGGCAGATTTTGCCGATAAGACCTTGGGACTTGAAGTGGAAATTGTTCATGACCCCCGTCTTGCTGTCAGCGGCTGTGACATTATTGTGACCTCCGGCCCGATTCTTAAAACACCCCATGAAACCATCCGCGCGGGTTGGGTGGACGAAGGCACTTTTGCTTCCCTGGTTGATTTTGATTCTTACTGGTCGCAAAATGCTTTGAACCAAGCAGACAAGTGGACCACGGACCATCTTGAGCAATATGAGCATTTTAAAACAAAGGGGGGCTATTTCCAAAACTGTCCGGAGGTCTGTGCTGAGTTGGGCGAATTTGTAACCGGAAAAAAGCCCGCCAGAGAAAAACAGGAAGAAAAAACATTTGCCGTCAATTTGGGCCTTGCCATGGAAGATATGGCTGTCGTGCCGTTGGTTTTTCAACGTGCAATTGAGATGAACATCGGAACACGGCTGCCGCTTTGAACCAACTTACAAACTATTGAGGTGTTTCGCCATGAGAATTGGTCGAATCTTTTCAGCCATCGACACACACACAGGGGGTGAGCCGACCCGCACAATAATCGGCGGGATCCCACACATCCCCGGCAAAACCATTGTGGATAAAATGACCCATTTGAAGGAAGAGATGGACTGGGTGAGGACCGCCCTGATGTTTGAGCCCCGGGGCCACAGTGTCATGTCGGGTGTCATCCTGACCGAACCTACCCGTCCGGAGGCTGACATCGGCGTCATTTTTATTGAAACCGGCGGTTATTTACCGATGTGCGGACACGACACCATCGGTGTCAGCACCGTTCTTGTGGAAACCGGCATGGTAAAAGTGGAGGAGCCGGTGACCCGTATCACACTAGATACCCCGGCTGGATTGACTCGCGTGAAGGTCGATGTGGAAAACGGGGTCGCTAAAAACGTCACATTCAGAAACATCCCTTCCTTTGTGTTTGCAGCGGATGTGATTGTTGATATCCCGAAATTCGGACAGACAAAAATGGATGTATCATATGGCGGAAATGTCTACGCCATCCTCCCCGCTGATTCTTTAGACATGGAAATCCACCCTGAAAACGCAAGCGATATTATTTCAAAGGGAAAACTGGTAAGGGATGCTGTAAACGCACAGGTGAAGATCCGGCATCCTGAAAAGGATTTTATTGACAGCTGCACCCATGTGGAATTTTACGGCCGTCCGACCACCGCGGGCGCACATGTCAAAAATGCCGTTTTCTTTGCCGACTGCGGTATTGATCGATCTCCCTGCGGTACAGGAACGTCTGCCAAAGTTGCAACATTATATGCGAAAGGCGAACTGCAGCTGAATGAGGATTTCGTCCACGAAAGCATTATCGGAAGTATTTTCAGGGCGAAAGCGGTTGAGGAGACCAAAGTGGGTCAATATGATGCCATTGTTCCGGAAGTTAGCGGAAAGGCCCACATAACCGGGATCAATCAACTGCTCATCGATCCGGATGACCCCCTTCGGAACGGATTTTTGTTGAGTTAACGAAAGGAGAAAATTTTAATGGCACAATTGACAGTCTCGCAAAAAGTCATTTGCGAAAGATGCTAAAAAAAGCAGAGTCAATTTAAATCAAATGAGTACACGTACAAGTGCAGATGTGGTTGTCATCGGCGGCGGTGTAGTCGGGACGGCCGTTACCTACTTTCTAGCCTGCAATCATGTGGACGTTCTTCTGGTAGATAAGGGAGCGATTGCCGGCGGCGCTTCAGGTCGGTGTGAGGGGAATGTTCTGTTAATCGATAAGATGCCTGGGTTTGACTGTCATTTGACCAAGCTCAGTCAAAACCTTTTCCCGGAAATTTCGGAAGAACTCGACTACCCGATCGAATGGACCCAAAAGGGAAGCCTGCTGGTCATAGAGAATGAAGCTGAAATGGAAGTCGCCATCGATTTCTGTCAGAAACTGGCCGGTGAAGGGTTGCCGGTCAGAATTTTAAACAGACATGAGGTGCATGATGACGCACCCTTGCTGGCTGATGACGTGATCGGCGGTATGGAATGTGCAAGCGACGGTCTATTAAACCCCATGGCGTTGGCCCAGGGGCTCACTCACGGGGCGAAAAAGGCCGGGGCAAGGATTCAAAGCTTTTCCCCTGTGGTTGATATCGGTTTGGATCCCAATGGCCGCATCGGAAAGGTTGTCACGGAAACAGGTGTGATCCTGACCCGGCAGGTGGTGAATGCAGCAGGTATCTGGGCTCCTGAAATCGGAAAACAAGTCGGTTTGGAAATTCCAATCACACCCCGGCAGGGGCAGCTCCTCGTGGCCGAGCGTACGTTCCCGGTTGCCGGAAGAAAAGTGATGGAATTCGGCTACATGATGGCAAAGTTTGAAAGCAGCAGTTACAAACGGGATGTGACGCCGGAGATGGAAGCATACGGCGTTGCGTTGGTATTTGAACCGACCCAGACCGGAAACTTTCTCATCGGCAGCAGCCGGCGTTTTGTCGGCATGGACACCGCCTGTCACATCGATGTTCTCCGCGCAATAGCCAAAAGAGCGATTCGATTTTTCCCGGTAATCAAACAAATTAAATTTATTAGAAGTTATGCAGGGCTACGACCGTATACACCGGATCATTTCCCGATCATTTCCGACACCGATATCCCCGGATTTTATGTGGCTGCGGGTCATGAAGGTGATGGTATCGGCCTATCTTTGATCACCGGAAAACTGATCGCCCAGATGATCTGCAGAGAACCGTTGGCTATCTCAGTCGATCCCTTAAAACTGAGCCGATTTAAGGACAAACAAAAGGATATAGATGGATTCGGGCGAAAAATTCGAAATTAAAATTGATGGCATCCGAATCGCAGCCCGAAAAGGCCAGACAATTGCCGAATCACTCCTCGCGAGCGGACTGAGAGTTTTTCGAAGGACAAAACAGAATGCCCCACGGGGGGTCTACTGCGGAATCGGAATCTGCTTTGAGTGCCGGATGATCGTAAACGGCATCCCCAACGTCCGCACCTGTATGACCCCGGCCGAACCCGGATGCGAAATCAGCACCCAATATGATACGGCTATGGATTGTACAAATGAATGAATTTGATTTGATCATCATCGGTGGGGGGCCGTCGGGAATCACAGCCGCAACAGAGGCGGTCCGTCTCGGCGCTTCAGTCGCCCTCGTTGACGAAAACAGACATGTCGCTGGAAATGTATTTCATCATAGGAGCCGGGGACCGATAACCGGTCCGTCAGATAAAATTGAAACCCGGATCGGCGCTCAAATCCTAAAAGACTTTGATCAGGTTAAAGATAGAATATCCGTATACCTCAACACGGAAGTATGGAATTTTATCGATAAAAAGACCGTCTCGCTTTACGCCAAAAAAAACCACGGGATTGAAGAAAAACAGATTACCGGGAAAAAACTGATTATCGCGGAGGGCGCCTTTGAACGGGTGGTTCCCTTTCCCGGGTGGACCCTCCCCGGAGTTTTTTCGATCGGGGGGTTGAATGCGGTGGTCAAGGGAGGCGTTGTACCCGGAAAGCGGTTTTTAGTTGCCGGAAGCGGGCCTTTACAATTCGTAGTGGCCCACCACCTGATCAACGCCGGAGCGGAGATCGAAGCAATCGCTGATGCAACTTCATTGACCGAAACAGTCGCAACCGCTTTCAGGTCTCTCACGAGCATCGGCGCCCAAAGGTTGCGATGGAGATTCGATTATATACAAAATATTCGAAAACAAAAAATACCGATCTATCGGGCCCGTGTAATCACAAAGGCATCCGGCATAAACGAAGTTGAAAAAGCGACTATCGTCCGTGTTGATCGATCCTGGCGCCCGATAAAAGGGACCGAAAAAGTCCTGCCGGTGGATGCAATCGCATATGGTTTTGGCCTGATTCCATCTACCACACTGACCCGGCTGTGTGGATGCCGGCATACATATGACGCACATCTCGGCTATTGGAGAGTCGAACACAACGACCAAATGGAAACCTCGATTGCCGGTGTTTTTGTCGCCGGTGACGGTCGGACGATCAAGGGATATGCTGCAGCCATCGAGGAGGGGAGAGTCGCGGCAACTGAAGCCGCGGTTCAGCTCGGGTATATCAGCCGAAATGAGGTCGAACATTCACTCGAACCCGCCCGAAAAAAGCTAAAACGATTCCGACGGTTTGGTCGAATCATCGATGCGCTTTCTGCAACAAGGCCGGGCGTTTTGGAGATTCTTTCAGATGATACGATCGTTTGCCGCTGCGAGGAGGTGACCCTCGGGAAGATTGCCTCGGCGGTGGCTGACGGCGCCATTGATGTAAACGACGTTAAAAGAAGGACTCGTCTGGGGATGGGTCACTGTCAGGGGCGCATCTGCGGCCAGCTCATAAATGAACTGATATGGAAATTTACAGGCGACAATAGGGCACGTGCATTATTTACCCCCCGTATTCCGGCCAAACCGGTTCCGTTTGAGGCCCTGACCGGCTGATCGATACCTTTCCGACCGAGCAACTCTCTGCAGCAAAACTCAAGGGCAAAAAAGAGAAAGTGATGATTTACAAACTTTTGAATCAAGCCCGAACAGGCAATTTCTAATCCAGCTGACAAAATCACAGAAGCGTTCTTAGATGAAGTTCCGCGCAGGATGGACGTGTTTGACATTGACACCAAACGAGCTTATCTGCTATCCTCTACGATCGAATACGGGGTTTCGTTTCCACAGTCCGGCACAATTCACTTTCAAACAAGGAGAAACAGACATGGGTGATAAAGGAAAAAGAGACAAAGGCAAAAAGGAACAACAGAAAAAAGCCCAGCTTAGTCCAAAGGAAAAACGAAAATTGAAAAAAGAAAAGAAGCAATAAATGCCTAGCGTTCAACGGCATAAAACCACATGACGAAGGATTTTCTCACCGTCGAAAATAAAATCGCTGGTCAACGTTTCCCAGGTTGTCGCCCTGAACAGGTCATTCCTGACGGAGCGGATCAGCACAATTTCTGCGGACAAAACAGCTGACATGGACTACGGTCTCCGTCTCGTGCTCAATTTGTAGGAAATGCCGTAAAAGCATCATGCGCATTCGCTGCTAAGGCTTTGAAAGCAGATGTAGTATACCCTGCTGAAGAGACAACAGCATGAATTTTGTTGCGGATGAAAGTGTTGATAGACAAATTGCTGTACGATTGCGTGATGACGGTCTTGTTATATGATATGTAGCAAAAATGGCGGCTGATAGGGAAAGGGGCGTCCATCGCTGAGCGCCCTCGTAAAACACTGGTTCCTTAAAATAGTGACTTTACCCTGCCCTACCCCAATGCACTTTGGATCAAACCTGGGTAGACAGTTTCAAAACGCCCTCGGAAGAGCAACTTTTCTCACCAAAATATTTTTCTTTGTCTTTTTTGATAGTTATGATCAGAGTGCTTATCAATCCCAATAAAAAACACCACTGGTGATTTTCAGGGCTCTTTCTGTTCCCAGTCTGTTTACCGAAAAGTGCCTTCTTGACAATACGACCAGCATCCGGTATATATTGGGATGTATTCGGTTACCGAACACAACTCTAAGTTTTCACCTGCTTCGACCCAAAAAAGGGAACTCTTATCAATCCCGGCCGCGACGGTAAAAGGCGTTGTCTTTCGCCATCTATACTTCGCGCGGTTACTGGTTTCGCCTTCTGCTGCAGCCGGGCCGAGACGCGTAACTCAATCCACTCGGGGAAGGCGCCCCCCCGACCCGGTGCATATGAGCACTGTCCAGTGAGCGAGTCACCACTGATTCCCAAGGAAAAAACTGGAGACCACCATGAACATCGGCTTGCTGCTACCGCGTCACGCGCGCTACCGGGGAGACCACACCGCCCTGATAGTGGGTAGCCAACGGTTGACCTACCAGCAGCTAAACGCCGTGGTCAATCGACTGGCTCACGCACTCCTGGATGCCGGTCTCAAGAAGGGCGACAAGTTCGCAACGGTTCTACCCAACTGCTTGGAGTCGATGACTGCCTACTGGGCGGCAGCCAAGACCGGCCTCGTGATTGTGCCGTTGAGCCCCCTGCTCCAAGATACAGGTCTCACCACCCTGCTCAGAGATTCCGACACCGAGCTGGTCTTCGGGGACACGGCCTTTGTCGACACCTTCGACTGTATCCGCGGTGACCTGGGTGCGATTCCCGATGACGGCTACATCCTGGTCGGAGACCCAAGCAGCCGACCGGGATATCGAACTTACGCTTCGTTCGTAGCCGGCGCGTCCGCAGATGACCCCGCCGACCCTGGGCTCGGCGATGAAGATACGTACAACATCATGTACTCGAGCGGCACCACGGGCCTGCCGAAAGGGATTGTCCACACCCACTACATTCGGGCCATGTACTGCATGCTGTTCGCCCAGGCGTGGCGAATGACCCCGGAGAGCGTCGTGCTCCACGCGGGCTCCATCGTGTTCAACGGCGCAATGATTGACCTCATGTCGTGGATGTTCGTTGGCGGCACCTATATCTTGCATGAGACCTTCCATGCCGAACGCGTAATCGAGGACATCGAAAAGGAAAAAGTCACGCACTGCATCATGGTGCCGACCCAGATAATCGCCGTGCTTAACAGCCCGGCCTTTGATCCCAAGAAGTTCGAATCCCTGGAGATGTTGCAGAACCTAGGCGCACCGCTACTTTTGGAACACAAGCACAAGCTGAACGAAGTGCTACCCGGCCGGTTCTATGAGCTCTACGGACTGACCGAGGGGTTCTTCACGATCCTTGACAAACGCGATGCCAAACGCAAGGAGGGTTCGGTGGGGGGGTGCTCGCCTTTTTTCGAGATCAGAATCTTGCAGGAAAATGGTGAGGAGTGTGCGCCGGGTGAGATCGGCGAGATCGTCGGCAAGGGTCCTATGCTGATGCCTGGCTACTACAAACGGCCGGATCTGACCCGGGACACTATCATCGGTGGCTGGCTGCACACGGGCGATGCCGGCTATCTGGACGGTGATGGGTATCTGTTCCTCGTCGACCGAATCAAGGACATGATCATATCCGGCGGCGTGAACGTCTATCCAAAGGATATCGAGGAGGTGATAAGCCGGCACCCGGCGGTGCGGGAGGTGGCCGTCTTCGGAGCCGCGGACGAGAAGTGGGGCGAGGTGCCGATCGCAGCGGTCACCCTGAAAGAAGGTCAGTCCGTCTCTAGGGACACCCTGGTCGGTTGGACCAACGACCGGGTCGGCGCCAAGTTTCAGCGGATACAGGGCGTCGCATTCTATGACGAGTTCCCGCGCAACGTCGCTGGCAAGACCCTGAAGAGAGAGATGAGGGAAGCTTACGAAAAACAGTGACAGACAACTATGGAACTTACCGGAGACCCGCACGAGCGTCCCTGACGGCGCCAACCCCGCCCGCCCTGGACTAATGGGGAATGCTCTTAACTCACGACACGTAGCGTTTAACAATGAAAAAAAGAAGCATACCTGGGAAATCTGATTTAGAAGCAATCAGAAATCAAATACTGGATTTTGCATGTGTGGCACATGATTTTCGAGCTGCAACAGATGAATTTCTCCACAATGGTGACTGGATTGGGGTATTTGTTGTGGAGTTCAGGGATCATCCGAAGGAAGAACGGTTACACTGTGAGGCACCATCGGGTGAGCATTTCGTCAGATTTTGGCTGGATATAGAGATTGACACAGAGATTTGGGAAAAGAAACACGAAAACATCCTTCGAGTGGCATCACGTTACGATGTGGCTGTCGATCCCGCCCCTGCAGAGGGAGAAGGAGACAAACGCCTTTGTCGTCTGTATTCAAGGGCATGGATACCTAGTTTCAGCCAGCGCATCTTTGGTCTGACCTTATCCAATCTCATGGAATGCAAAGGCGCTGTGTTGTCAATGTTTTCAGACCAGCCAAGGGGGCATGCCTGTTCTTAACCGAAGGCATAACCCATGAAGGACAAGAAGATCTGTTGGGCAGGATCACAGGGCGAACACGATGATCCTGTTATCCTGTCTCGGTTTCTGATTCTGGTTGTTTTCCGCTTCTCCGTCTGTCGACAACAAAGCCCTGGGGCAAATATTCCCCGCCAAGGCATGGGATCTTCGACCGGTACTGTCAAGTTTTTTGTGTAAAATTTTTATCAGCCAATTTTT
>CEQE01085102.1_pt1 | contig 54673 bp, 44 predicted proteins | sample 356201 | NCBI WGS metagenome assembly CEQE01 (sample SAMEA2619970, study PRJEB7988) | marine metagenome | biome: marine biome (ENVO:00000447); feature: mesopelagic zone (ENVO:00000213) & marine oxygen minimum zone (ENVO:01000065); material: "saline water (ENVO:00002010), including plankton...
GCTGCTTCCCGGAGATCGGGACTCTGCTTGAGGGCTTCTTCCAAAGTAATATTGAGTGTTGTGGGGATCATCTTCGCCAAGCGGTCAATCTCACCAAAGGAATAACCTAGGACGCGGCCCACATCTCGAATGACTTGCCGGGCTTTCATTTTTCCAAAGGTAATGATCTGGGTGACAGAATTTTCGCCATACTGATCTTTTATATAATTAATAACCTCTCCCCGCCGTTCAATACAGAAATCGATATCAATATCCGGCAAACTGATGCGATCAGGATTCAGAAAGCGTTCAAACAAAAGCTGATGGCGCATTGGATCAATAGTTGTAATTCCCAATGAATAGGAGACTAGGCTACCGGCAGCAGAACCGCGGCCCGGTCCAACGGGGATATTATTGTCTTTTGCATACTTTACAAAATCAGCGGTAATGAGAAAATAGCCGGCGAAACCCATTTTTTGAATAATGCTTAACTCATGATCAAGCCTTGATCGTAATTCAGGATTGAAATCACCATATCGCTTTTCAATACCTTTTTCGCACAGGGTTTGTAGATACGTGTCCGGGTTTAAACTTGATGCATTTTCCGGAATAGGAAAATTAGGTAGATGATAATCTCCCATGGGCAATTCAATTTCAATGCTGTCAGCGATCTTACGTGTATTTTCAATCGCCTGCGGAACATCTTTGAACATTCCAAACATCTGGTCTTGGGTTTTGAAATAAAACTCAGGGGTGGCATAGCGCAAGCGGTTGGGATCATCACGATCTTTTCCGGTTCCCAAACAGATATGCACATCGTGGGCTTCCCAATGTTCGTGTTTGGCATAGTGGGCATCATTGGTGCACACCAGAGGCAGGTCTAATTCAACAGCAAGTTTTTTCAAATTCTGTATATTTTGAATCTCATCTGGAATTCCGTGATTTTGAACTTCCAAGTAAAAACGATCATTAAATATTTCTGCAAATCGGAGTGCCGCCTCCTTGGCGCCGTCCCAATCACCTTTCAGCATTTTTTCTGGAATCTCACCCTTCAAACAACCTGAAAGGCAAATAATCCCTTCGCTATGTTCTCTCAGGAGATCAATATCAATCCGAGGACGGTAATAAAATCCATCTAGATATCCACAGGTTACCAGCTTCATCAAATTTTGATAGCCTGTATAATTTTGTGCAAGGAGGACGAGGTGATTGTTTCCCCAACCCCCATCAGAGCGGGGTTTTTTATCAAATCGACTACCAACGGCCACATAAGTTTCACAGCCTATTATAGGTTTTACACCGGCCTTTTTGGCCGATTTATAATAGGGAATGACACTAAACATATTGCCATGTTCAGTGAGAGCCACCGAATCCATTCCAAGATCATCGATGGTATTGACTAAAGTTTGAACAGTTTGAGCCCCGTCCAAAAGGCTGTAGTCGGAATGATTATGTAAGTGTACGAATTCTGAAGTCATTTAAAGTGAAATTGGTTACTCTGTTTTAGCGGTTAAAAATACAGTGTGTCTTGTATAGACGCAATTAATTGCGTCTATACAACCAGTTAAATCTGAACTTTTAATACTCGGTCGTCGCTGTTAAAGTCCGGGATCAATTCCAACTGTTTAAATCCACCTGATTTAAAAATATCCACCGCCTTGCCAGGATGATCTCCCAGACCCACTTCCATCACTATGGAGCCTCCCAGGTTCAATAATGTTTTTCCCACTTCAGCAAATCGTCGGTAAAAACTCAGACCATCGTTGTTATCCGTCAAGGCCAGCCGGGGTTCATGCTGACTCACTTCCGGCATGGTTTCACCCAATTCATTTTGAGGAATATAAGGCGGATTGGAGACCACTAAGTCAAACGGGCCTGCAGGCATATCAATCAAAAAATCCATAACTTGAAAATCTACATTGTTGATCTTATTCAATTCTGCATTATTACGCGCTTGTTTAACTGCATCTCTTGAAACATCTACGGACAGGATATCGGCGTCTTCTTTTTCCGCCCCTATGGAAACAGCAATACATCCTGATCCTGATCCGACTTCAAGCACTTTTGGATTGGCCATATTCCCAATGGTATGCAGTGCTACATCAACTACCCGTTCTGTTTCCGGACGGGGAATCAGGACAAGGGGTGAAACATTAAATTGATGTCCGTAAAATTCGGTTTTGCCGGTGATGTATTGGAGCGGTTCCCGGGATAAACGGCGCTTGATCCATACCTTTAGTTGATCTAACTGTTTGCGCAGAATGGGTTCTTCAAATTGAAGATAGAGGTCAATTCTTTTATAATCCAATAGATCGCATAGGAGCCATTCGATCTCCCTTTTGGGGTTTTCAAACCCTTTAGAATTAAAATAGCCCTCCCCCCATTTGAGAACATCAATCACCCGCCAATTCTGTTTCTGTTTTAAAGCGGGTTGAGACAAATTATTCTCTAACGGTTGCCAATTGCGCCTGTTGATCTGCCAATTTTAAATTTTCAATAATGTCGTTGATATCTCCATCCATGACACCTTCCAGATTGTAAGCTGTAAAACTGATACGATGGTCGGTAATGCGTCCCTGGGGAAAATTGTAAGTGCGGATCTTAGCGGAACGATCCCCAGTGGAAACCATGTCTTTTCGGGCAGCCGCTCGTTTCTCAGCCAACTTTTCCTGTTCGGTAGCCAATAATCTTGATCGCAACACTTTCAGCGCCGCCACTTTATTTTTATGCTGGGATGTTTCATCCTGGCAAGTAACCACCAGTCCTGTGGGAATATGGGTAATGCGAATTGCAGATTCTGTTTTATTCACATGCTGACCCCCTGCACCGCTGGCGCGGTAAGTATCAATTTTCAAGTCTGCATCCACCACTTCTATGTCTGCTTCTTCCGCTTCCGGCAGAACAGCTACGGTGGCTGCGGAAGTATGAACCCTTCCACTAGTTTCAGTCTTGGGCACACGCTGAACACGATGGACGCCGCTCTCAAATTTCATCATGCCGTAAACCCCCTCACCGGTTACTGAAAAAATAATCTCTTTAAACCCCCCGATCCCGATGGCATTGGATTCCATAACTTCATATTTCCAACTGTTCCGCTCAGCGAACCGGGAATACATGCGGTAAAGATCAGCCGCAAAAAGAGCTGCTTCATCGCCGCCGGTTCCGGCACGAATTTCAATGATGGTGTTTTTATCATCGGTAGGATCATGAGGCAGAAGCAATACTTTTAATTCTTCTTCTAATTCGGTCAAGGTTTCCTGCAATTGTTCAATTTCTGCCTGAGCAATATCTTTCAATTCATCGTCATCTCCATTAAGAATTTCCAAATCATCATCCATTTGTTTCTGTGTGAATACAAATTCGCGCGCTTTTTCAACAATGGGGTTCAGCCGGCGGTGTTCTTTGGCAACTTCTGTATAGCGGTTTTGATCATTAATAAGTTCCGGATTAGCCATCCGTGCTTCCAGGGATTCAAAATGATCTATGATTTCTTTGAGTTTATTAATCATCCAATTGCTTCCGCTACATATTCCTTGCCAACCATAAATTCATACTGATCCCCAAAGGCTTTTTTCAGTGCGGTAATGGCCACCTCCACCATATCATCCTCCGGTATCCGTGTGGTGATATTCTGCAGCCAAAGGCCGGGGGCACGCAACATTCTGAAAAAGAGACTGTTTTCATTCCGAGCTGTTATTTTGATAATTTCATAGGAAACACCGGCTACCAGGGGAATCATAGGCAGATGAACCAACAACCGGATGGGCAAACTGATAAATCCTGTGACCGCCATGACAATAGCATCAATAAGCGAAAAAACAATAATGGCCGATAAAAGAACGATGAACATAAAGCTGGTGCCGCAACGAGGATGCTGGGTCGGAAAAGACTGGGCATTAGGAATATCCACATTTTTGCCCGACTCAAAATTATACACCACACGGTGCTCAGCCCCGTGGTATTGAAATAGGCGCCCCACATCTTTCATGAGGGAGATCAAAAGCAGATAAATCACAAAAAAGGTGATGCGAAAGATGCCTGAAATCATATTGAAGGCCATTGCTTCCCGTTCCACATCCAACAGTTTCGTGGTGATCCACATGGGGGCAATCATGAACAAGGTAACGGCCAGTGCAATCGCAAACAGGGATGACAGGGAATCCATCAACTTGCTTGGTTTTTTCTCCTTTTCATCTGGTATGGCGATATCGGCGGACCATTGTAAGGTAGCCATACCCATTTTCATCGCTTCAAATAAACCGGCCATGCCGCGGAAAATCGGTTTTTTCCAAAAGGATGATCGTTCTGTAACTGATTTAAAATCATGCCGATCTACATGGACTTTCCCTTCAGGGTCTCGCACCGCTGTTGCATAAAATCCCGGTACGCGCATCATAACACCTTCGATGACAGCTTGGCCACCAACAAGAATGGTCGGTTTCATAATTGATATTAGAATGGTTTTAATCATAAAAAAATGGCTCCAGGGTGTACGTACCTATCCCGAAGCCATTCTTATTTTTTATCGCGTTACTGGTTGGCTTTTTTATATTTCTTTTTGAACTGTTCGATTCGTCCCGCTGTGTCTACCAACTTTTGTTTTCCTGTATAAAAAGGATGACATTCAGAACAGATTTCAATATGCTGATCACCCATGGTACTATACACTTGAAATGTATGGCCACAGGAACAAACAACATTACCTAATTTATATTCGGGATGTGTATTTACTTTCATTTGTAACTCCATATACTAATCAATTTAATTGTTTTAAAACTTTTTGAACGCGATTAATTCCCTCCCGTATCACTTCTTTTCCCAAGGGATAAGAAAAGCGAATATGACCCGGGGCACCAAATCCATCGCCGGGGACGGTAACTACTCTTGCTTCATTCAAGATCACATCACATAAATCAAATGAATCTTTTATTTTCTCTCCCCGAAATGATGTACCAATATAATTTGAAAAATCCGGGAAGGCATAAAAAGCACCACCGGGGATATCACAACTTACACCGGGAATATCATTGAGAAGCAACACCATCAGATCACGCCGTTCCTTAAATTTCTTTTGCATCATTTCAACAGCAGACTGGTCTCCAACCAATGCCTCCACGGAGGCCGCTTGACCTATTGAATTAGCGCAGGATGTAGCTTGCCCCTGTATTTTGCTCATAGCTTTAATGATAGATTCTCCCCCGAAGGCATACCCGATTCGCCACCCTGTCATGGCATACGTTTTGGATAAACTCATGCAGGTTAAAATTTTTGCGCCTATATGATGGTCATCGTTCAATTTTTTTGAACTAGTAAATTTGCCCTCAAAGACAAGCCTTTCATAGCACTCATCTGAAATAACAGTCCAATCATGTTCTTTAGCGATTCCCAGTATATTGATAATCGCTTCATCGGACCAAACACTGCCAGTGGGATTAGATGGAGAATTGAGAATAATTCCTTTTACATTATCGGTGATTTTGGACTCAAGATCGTCCATATCAGGCTCAAAATTTTGTTTTGAATCTGTATTCACCAACACCGGTTTTGCGTCAGAAAGTATTACAAATTCCGGAAAGGATACCCAATAGGGTTTAAAAATAAGGACTTCGTCCCCCTCTTGAAAAAGCACTTGACAAGCCAGGTAAAGGCTTTGTTTTTCCCCATTGGAGATAAGCACTTGATTCGGGGATACAACTAATTGATTCTCCCGTTTCAGCTTCGTACATACCGCTTCTCTCAATTCAAGTGTTCCAGAACCGGCAGTATACTTTGTTTGGCCCTCATCCAATGCTGTTTTTGCTGCATTGCGGATATTTTCCGGTGTATTGAAGTCCGGCTGACCGGCACTAAAGTTGATTACATCCACACCCTGCGCGCGTAATTCAGCCGCCCTGGAAGTCATTTCGAGCGTAAAGGATGGTTTAACGCGATGGACGCGATCGGCTAAAATAGTCATGAATATTCCTTAGTTAAACGCTATGCTGTTTTTTGTGGTATTCTTCCGAATTATAGTTTACATCAGAAGTATCTTTCTTTGGTTTTCTACCACGTTTTTTCTTCGGCTTAGAAGGTATAGGTTTATCCTTCGGTTCTGAATCTGGTTTAGTTACATGTGTTTCATAAACCATTTCATCCTCTTCAATTTCGAATTCTTCGGACAAAACTTTTTTACTTCTTTTTGACGGCATTAAATCTTTACCGGGGACTTTTTTAGATCGCGGTACCTTATCAACGTCAATTTCCTGTAAATCGGATTCTGCAATTGCTGATTCACCATCAAAATCGTCTTTGACTGCCTGATCCTCCAATTTCTGTAAATCTCCTTCATTAAAAGCGAACATTTCGGGATTAAATAAGCCAAACAAGGTACCATAGCCGCGTGTGATTCCATTTCCAATTCCCAAATAATTCGGTAATATAAAATTGGCGCGAAATTCACCATCAAATGCACCCCAGTTATTTTCATCCACCGGGCGGGGAAAAAGCGATGACAGTGTTACTTTGGTGAAAATATTTTCTTCCAGTTCCATTCCCATTTCACGCGCCATAAAAACGATATTCTGGCCCAGGAGACGGTTCAAAAAATTTACACGGTCAACATTATTCAAGAAACGATAACGGTATCCGGTAGTTTGATTTAATGCCACCCATGGCGTCACAAACCGGTAACGTATCAATTTTGAAACCGGCTGAAACCTATCTCCGTGTTCTTCTAATTCATTATCAAGAACTTGGAAAGTAATATTCCCAAAATCCATAAAATCCATCTTTTGGGCAATTGATTTAATTGGTTCAACACCTTCACCGATACCAATAATGTAGATTTGTTCATTCAAAATCTTGACCTGTACACGGGGATAGAGAAATTGCTGGCGATAAGACCCATCAAGCATGGGTACAATTTCTTCGTCAGGGAATTGATTCATCAAGACGCCTTTCACCTGATAAGGCGTTTTACGGACAGGCTTATCCGTGAAGATACGAACAGTAATAGTCCTTACTTCTGGGTATTTAGAACTCATTTATATCCTCCATAGTTGCTACACCTAGAGTGATTAAGATACAGTAATTTAACCTTATTGGCTCATTGTTTCCATAAATTCTTCATTGGTCTTTGTCCGGCGCATTCTATCCTGAATGAACTCCATGGCTTCTATTACATTCATATCATTCAGCAGTTTTCTCAAGATCCACATACGTGCTAGTACCTTCTTCTCCAGCAACAATTCTTCCTTACGGGTGCCTGAACGGACCAAATCGAAAGAAGGATAAATACGGCGGTCGCTGAGACGACGGTCCAGGACCAGTTCCATATTGCCTGTACCTTTAAATTCCTCAAAGATCACTTCATCCATACGGCTCCCGGTGTCAATCAGGGCCGTGGCAATAATAGTGAGGCTGCCGCTTTCTTCTGTATTCCGTGCAGCACCGAAAAATTGTTTCGGTTTTTTCAGCGCATTTGAATCCACACCGCCTGAAAGAATTTTACCACTGTGTGGGATAACCGCATTATGGGCCCGTCCCAAGCGTGTGATACTGTCCAACAGAATGACCACATCATCGCCGAATTCAACCATTCGCCGCGCTTTATGAATCACCATCTCGGCCACGGCAACGTGACGCTCCGGCGGTTCATCAAAAGTAGAGCTGATCACCTCCGCTTCTACATTGCGTTTCATATCAGTCACTTCTTCCGGACGCTCATCAATAAGTAGAATAATTAATTTTACTTTTGGGTGGTTTTTGGAAATTGCATTGGCCACTTTTTGCAGCAACACCGTTTTCCCCGTTTTTGGCTGGGCCACGATGAGGCCCCGCTGGCCTTTCCCTACAGGAGAAATCATATCCATAACACGGGTGGAGAGATCTTTTGGATTTACCTCTAAATTAAATTTTTCTTCCGGATAAAGGGGCGTCAGATTATCAAATAGGATTGCCCGTTTCAATTCACTAGGATCTTGGCTGTTCACTTTATCCACTTTTAGCAGGGCATAAAAACGTTCCTTGGACTTTGGCTGACGAATCTGGCCAAAAACCGCATGGCCTGTCCGTAATCCAAACCGCTTGATTTGTGAAGGGCTTACATAAATATCATCGGGACCGGGAAGATAATTGAAATCCGGACTGCGTAAAAACCCATATCCTTCCTTGAGGACTTCCAAGATTCCCTCAGCAGTAACACCGCCTTCTTTCTCATTCTGGGCTTCAAGAATTTTGACGATAAGCTCCTGCTTATTCATTCCTGAATAACTCTCGATATCCAGGTTCGCAGCGAGATCCGCCAACTCCTTGATTTTTAGTTTTTGTAACTCGTTAACATTCATATAGACATAACCTTAATTAAATTCTTTAAAAAATCTTTGTAATTGAAAATTTTGGGGAATTGCCTTGTGGGGCTATAAAAAAGCACAAAGCGCAAAGCAACTGACGGGATATTACACTACTTTAAAATAAAAAACCAAATTTATCGAAAACTTCCTTAGCGATGTAATGACTGCCAAAAATCAGTGTCGGCCGACCTGTTTTTTTGGCTAATCCAGAAATTTGATCCAGGGCTTCCCGCAACGAATCAATGACGATAAAATGCTTTAATCCGTGGTTCGATAACTGCTGCGCAAGATCGGCCCCTGATAATAGACCCAATTCTTTTGAGCCAGTTAAAATTAATTTGTGGAATTGGTTTTCCAAAGTTTGAACCACTAAATCTATTTCCTTATCCCCTTTCATAACAAATAAACCAACAGGTTTTTGATGAAACACGTTGTCAATTGTTTCCAAGATTGATTTCAATCCATGGGCATTGTGGGCAACATCATAATAGAGGGGATACTCCTGACTCATTCGTTGAAGCCGGCCGGGCCATTTAACTTTCTGCAAACCAGAATTAATCACAGACTTTTTTAAGCCGGGGGCGAAAGATTTAGCCACTTCAATTCCCACCACTGTGTTGAGCGCCTGGTGTTCTCCAAGCAAGGGTGTTTTATAGGATTTGTTTTTATAATCAAATTCAGTCCCGTGTTCTAACAATCGAATATTCTGCGGTGAATTCACACTATGCACAGGTACACTGTTTTCCCCGGTAATTTGCAAGATGTATTCTCTCACTACAGTTTCTTGAGGTGCTAAAATCAGAGGTATATTTTCTTTCAGAATTCCGCCTTTTTCACCTGCAATAGTTAAAATATCCTGCCCTAAAATTTCACGATGATCCAGCGCAATTGGTGTAATTACCGTAATATCCGGCTTTAAAACATTGGTAGAGTCCAGACGACCGCCCAAGCCGGTTTCAATAACCGCCACATCTACGTTTTGACTCGCAAAATGATGAAAAGCCATAACGGTTGTTGTTTCGAAAAATGTAGATTCAATTCTATCAATATCATTTTTATGTTTTTTAACAAACTGAACAATCTCATCATCAGATATATGTTGATCATTCACGCGGATGCGCTCATTAAAATGAATCAAATGGGGCGATGTATAAAGGCCAACCTTTAATCCTGATTCCCAAAGAATGGAAGCAATAAGTGCACATGTTGATCCCTTCCCATTCGTACCGGCAATATGAATGGATTGAAATCTTTTCTGGGGATTATCGCACCGATCTAATAATGCATGGGTGTGCTGCAATCCAACTTTGATGCCCAGGCGCTGAAGGTTGTATAAATAATTTAAAAGTGATTTAAAATCAGCTGAGGTGGACAGTGGAGACATGATCAATTTCCCTCCCCAAAAAGCGACGGGCTACGCGCCTAAAGCGTACCGGCAGATCGGTCACATAATTTTCCAGCGATCCATGGGATGAATCTTTGGTCAGAAGGTCCAATTCCTGGAGCCATTTAGCTGCATATTTTGCTGTGGTTTCCGCCGAATCCACAATCCGGATTTTTTCACCTACAACTTTTTCCAAAACAGGGATCAACAATGGATAATGAGTACATCCTAAAATGAGTGTATCAATGTTGTCGGAAATCATTTCAGCCAAGTATGTTTCAGCGATTTGAATGGTCACTTCGCCTTCCAGCCAGCCTTCCTCTACCAACGGTACGAACAAAGGGCATGCTCTTACCGTTGTTAAAATAGTATTATCTAAATTTAGCAGCGCTCTTTCATATGCTTCAGAACGGATCGTGGCCAGAGTTCCAATAATGCCTATATGCTTTGACTGGGTAACAGATCGGGCGGCTTCAGCCCCAGGTTCAATCACTCCAATCAAGGGAATTTCAAACCTTTGTTTCAGATGATTTAAGGCCAATGCAGATGCCGTATTACAGGCAACAATGACCATTTTGGCTTGCTTATCAATCAGGAATTCAGTGATTTCTTCACTGTATTCCTGGATGAGGGCCTGACTTTTATTCCCGTAGGGCACCCGGGCAGTATCCCCAAAATAAATGATGGATTCGTTAGAAAGATTTTTTTGCAACGCTTTCACTACCGTAAGGCCGCCTAAACCGGAGTCAAAGACGGCAATAGGCCGACGGGACATTATTTAGCTCTCTGAAAGGTATTGTTCGCGGGAGTAGCGGAATTTCACAATTGCCTTATAAATGGAGTTGGCAATATTCTGGCGATATTTGGCATTGCGCAAATTCTTTTCTTCATTGGCATTGGTTAAAAAACCGGCCTCAATCAATACATTGGGCATACTAGCCCCAATTAATACATGAAAACCAGCCTGTTTCACACCACGGTTTTTGGACTTGATCTTTTTTCCAATTTCCTCCTGGATCATGGCTGCCAATTCTTCACTTTCTTTCATATACACACTCTGGGCCATGGTGGCTATAATTAAACTTTCGCCGGAAATATCCTGATATTTACCTTTGGAACGATCTTCCAATTTAATGGCCTCATTCTCCCGGGAGGCTACTTCAATGGCATCCTCAGTCTTTCCCGGCCGTAGTAAATAAGTTTCAAAGCCATAAGCTGTCTTATTAGGATTCGAATTCAAATGGACGCTGACAAATACCTTACCATTAGATTCGTTGGCCACTTTAGTGCGCTTCCAAAGCGGTATAAAGACATCTTCTTCACGGGTATAAATCACTTTCAATTTGGTATTCTTTTCAAGCAACAGACCTACACGTTTGACAATATCCAACGCGATATCTTTTTCTTTTGTTCCCTTTCTACCCATGGTTCCCGGATCTTTTCCACCGTGGCCTGCATCTAGAACAACAGTATCCAGTTTCCAGCGGTCCTTTACTTCTTTAATACGCGCCAAACTGTTATCCATAGCTGTACGCAAGCTGACCACTATTTCGCTGGGATCGCTGCTCTGATAAATTTCATAGTTCTCTACCTTTGTACGCATCTGAAATGCCAATTGGGCAGTCTGGCCTAATTGATCGGCGGCCACACTGCGGACAACGCCCCGGGTATCGCTACGGCGGATTTCGGTGGTATCAGCCAAGCCGCCTGCAATAGTTAAATAAAACCAACCATTTTCATGAAAAAATGAACTTATATTGCCCTCCGGGAATGAATTGCGTGTGAGAATACGCAATATTGTTCCATTGGCTTTTTGAGTAATGTCTACCCTGGTGATCGTGAATTCCTTCATATCAATATCCAAAACCATCCGCCGCGGGTCATAATTAATGCCAGGAAGGATAGTCCGTTTTACAATATCAAAAAAGGATTCGGCGGGCAGGAAAATATCGTTTTTTGTCCAGATGGCGTACATGGGCATTTGATATACCTGTTCATCCACCAAGACATAACTGCTGTTTCCCGATATCTTGATACGATGATCGCCAAGGTATAGAACCATTTTCCCCCTTGCTTCATTCACAAAAGGATCCCGTTTTGCAAGAATACGAGACACATCCTTGGTAGAAACATATGTTCCCCTTAGACGATCGAGGGTAGCAATATCGTCCATAGAATTATCGGTACGGTTCACTACGCGGACTGACCCTGAATAGCCAAATGTTATAAGGGCACTAATGGTGAACAGAATGTAAAATGTGCGGCGAAACATAGTTGGGAAATTATCCTAGCTTTGGTCCAGAATCAATAACCGGTCAGAGTGCCGTTTGAATAAAAATTCCACCCGAAATTTCAAAGTCCGTTCGAAATGATAGAGCGGTATGGTTCAACCGCAATTTGACCCCCAACCGGGACCTGTTTTTTAAGTTGAACAGTACTTTTATGCCCTGGCTGTGACTCGATTTAAATATCATACGGGTCATCATTTCACCGGGGAGGTTCACATCCCAGAAATATATCCTTGAATCAAATGAACCAACTTGGGCTGCCATCCAGTCTAACTCGATTCTATAATTATTCCTAAGGAAATGAAATCGCAGATCCAATCCATGACTGTCATTTGTTACTAAATCTCCGGCACGGATAAATTGATATTTCACATCCGTCCGCCAACGATCTGCGCCATAGCGATATTCCAATTTTACACCGTCCTTCTGCATAACAGAAGGAAAAATCAGGGGTGGATAAATGACATCCTTAAATTTGTCCTTTTTCTCCGTTTTAATCTGAAATACGACGCGGTGACGATTCAATTTTGTTTCACTTCGAATTCCAAACTCATAACCGTTTACCCGCCGGATATGATGATGAAATACATCCGCATAAATCATCAGTCTTATATTCTCCAATCGAATAAAAGCCCCTTGAAACAATCCCCTTTCGGATATTTCCGATCCTTTCCATTCTACCATTGGATTTCCCATTTTTGCCAAGGAATTAGGATAAATATCTCTGTATTGAACTAAATATTTAAATGCGGGAATCCCATAATGAAATCCCACTATCAATGATGGTGACCCAGTGCCAAAAGATATTTCTCCCCCCGTACGGATTTGTTCCCGATTATAGGATGCAAAGACAGATTGAATATCAGAAGTTAGAACAGTTCCCACCGACATTAATTTATTTCCATACTGCCATGCTCCCTTTGTGGTACCCTTATTCTGGGCAACATCCAGATTTGTTTGGCCATAAGATAATGAAATTGTACCTAGGGCAGTATTTTGCTCAATAGCAATTCCCCGTATCCGTTTTATTCCAGTTGAAGATTTATATCCACCTAATCCTGTGTATATAGAAGTACCGGTATTGACAGTATTCCATCCCTTTCTGCTGGGAAATGGCTTCCCTGAAACTAAACCAAACCCAAATGCCATCTGATGATCTCCGGCAATCCAGCGGCCCTTTTTTGAATGATGTACAATATAAATACTATTTTGACCCAATATATCCACTACACCCCTATTGCGCACTGATATTGCACTGATTTCCTGAATAGGCGTATTTATTTTTCCCCTCCAGCGATAGCGGTTGCCACCTGTAATTGAAGTATGCTGCTGGATGAAAACTTTTTGGAGCGAACTTTTATTGTTTTGCACTACCTCAATAATTGTTTTCAAAATGGGGGAAATTTTATTTGATTTGGTCAACGACTTCATATCATTTTGATCCAAAGCTGTTTGAATGAGTATATAATCTTCATCTGCTAAAAAGGAAAGGCTTCTTATTTCAAGTAATATATTTAATGATAATCCTGAAGAACGTAATAGTATGTCATCCAGGAGAATTATCTCATCTTCATGGATAGCATCATCCTCGTCCTGTTGAATTAACCCCAGGATATCTTCCGTCGTTTGGGCCGTTATAAATGTATTACTTACCCAGAGGAATATTAAACCCCATCCAATGGGACGGCCCAAGGTGTGGATGGTTCGCCATAGCATAATTCAATTTGAACTGATACAAATTGAGACCAATTGCACCCGTCGCCTGACCAGTGCCTGAAACAAATCCGGTATGGATTGTTACCCATTTTCCCGGTGTAAAACTGAAGCCCGCTTTTAATTGGCCTTTATAAATTGTATCTTGTTCCCACTCAAGTTGAGCAGATATGTTTTTGGTTGGATTAAATGACAGTGCAGTGACAATAAGTTGCGGTAAAGCATCCTTTGCAGCACCGACTGTCGGTTTATTAATATTGTGTAAAATTGTTCCCCATTGAATACGGTCATTTAAATCCACATGCCACGCCAATGAAATCCCAACAGAGGCCGCCGATCCATAATCAGATACCGAAAGAGAATATATATTAACTGCCAGACCGCCGCTTAAATACTGTTTTAGCTGTTTACCTAACATAATTGATATAGTGGATTCAGCATATTGTTTCATCCCAAAGGATTGGATTCCCATTCCTAAATGCCCCCAGCGGGTAGCCAGACCGCCTGCAAAACTGTGATGGGAAAGGGGTTTTAAGTTAAACTTCCGGCCGATTTGCCCGGCGAATTTTAATTTATTCCCCCGCGGCAGAGACGCCGGATCCATGATCATTCCTAAAATACTTCGATTGAAATTAACATAACTCAAGCCCAAGCCAGCATTCATGGGAGAAAAAAGGGTATGTTCAAATGCGGCCGGCAGAACACCTGTCGCACATAAAAAGAATGCTAAATATTTTTTTCTATACATCAAAACACGCTAAAACAAAAGCGTCCCGCAATTTGCGGGACGCTTTTTCACTTACTTTTTGGCGCTTACTTCTTGTACCAAAATACGATGAGCATCAAAGCAAGCAGACCTGCAAATCCGGCATCGCCGAATTTGCTCATTAAATCGCCTATACCTGCAATGACGCCAAAGTAGTCGTCAAAGAGAATGCCGACCACGATACCGAGGACCACCAATCCTTTTAACAGGCTGGTGACATCGCCAATAAACGAGGTTACGGCTTCAAAGGCCTTATTCATTTGTTATCTCCTAGGATTATTATAGCAGATCGGGGTCCAAAAAGACCCCGATATTCTACTGGTTAACCTGCGAAAGAAACAAAGATTAACAAGGCCAACAGACCAGCAAATCCTCCGTCTAGGAATGATTCGACTAAGTCTACAATGCCTCCGATGGGATCAAACCCTGTTGAGTATAGGATGTTTACAAATACAAACATCACGATGAGAGCTTTGATCAAGCCAACTACGGAATTGGCAATACCTTGTACGGTTGAAGTGAAATCAGCCATTAGGTTCCTCCTTGGTTAGGATTAATTGAACAAAAAAGGGGGCAGGTATCCCCTGTCCCCTATTTGATCAATTCTTTCGCGTTTTAAGTATGTGGTTTTGTGTTCCACAGTCATTTCTATCGGCGGGAATTTAAAAACAAATTAGAACATTTCAACATTTTTTGAATAAAACATTATAATTAAACCTTTTCTCTTCGTGAATCCACCTAAAAGTGACTAAAATCCAACTTTACATTCTTAATTAAAATGTTGGAGAATTCATGCCAGACTTAAAAATCTCGCATATTTTGGGGCGCCAAGTCCTCGATTCAAGGGGAAATCCAACCGTTGAGGTTGATGTTAAATTACAGTGTGGAATCCAAGGAAAAGCCATTGTTCCTTCCGGTGCTTCTACCGGGGAACACGAGGCCGTAGAACTTCGTGACGGGAATCCAAACCAATATATGGGTAAGGGTGTTCAAAATGCTGTTGCCAATGTAAACACAGTTATCGCCGAAAAACTTTGGGGAATGGATGCTCAAAACCAAGCGGACATAGACCACGCCATGATTAAACTGGATGGAACGCCCAACAAAGGCCGTTTGGGCGCCAATGCCATTTTAGGCGTTTCAATAGCGGTAGCCAAGGCCACAGCCCAAGCGCAAGACACTTCATTCTACACTTATCTCGGTGGGAAGAATGCAGTGACACTGCCTATTCCCATGATGAATATTTTAAACGGCGGCAGCCACGCTGACAATAATGTGGATATCCAGGAATTCATGGTTTTTCCTATTGGGGCTGAATCTTTTTCATCTGCACTCCAAATGGGAACGGAAACATTTCATCACCTTAAATCCGTGCTAAAGAAAAAGGGACTTAATACGGCTGTAGGTGATGAAGGGGGATTTGCTCCTAATCTGCGCTCTAATGCTGAAGCGGTAGAGGTTATTATGGAAGCAATTGAAAAAACGCCCTATACACTGGGAAAAGAAGTATTTTTGGCTCTGGATGTGGCCGCCAGTGAAATATACCAAGATGGATTGTATCATCTTGCCTCGGAGAATAAACAATATTCTTCTGAAGAAATGGTGGTCTATCTCAAGTCACTGGCAGACCAATATCCTATTGTTTCCATTGAAGATGGCTTGGACGAAAATGATTGGGATGGCTGGCAGTTATTGACAAAAGAATTGGGCGCCCGAGTACAAATCGTCGGGGATGATCTCACCGTCACAAATATCACCCGCCTTCAGCATGCCATTGATGAAAGCGCTATGAATGCAATACTCATCAAACTCAACCAAATTGGAACGGTTACCGAAACCATTCAAGCAATTGAATTGGCGAAAGCTAACAATTACGGCGCCATCATTTCTCATCGTTCCGGCGAAACGGAAGACGTTACCATTGCGGATTTTTCCGTAGCAATGGGTATGGGTCAAATCAAAACAGGTTCCGCTTCCCGTACCGACCGAATTGCCAAATACAACCAACTGCTTCGTATTGAGGAGGCCCTTGGTTCCCAGGCTAAATATCCCGGTATGGAGGTTCTCGGTCATTTGTGAGTCGAAAAGGAAAATCCAAGCGCATCAAGCGAAAACAATCATCTGGATCATCGAGTGTTGATGTTCAAAAACGGGTTATTCGTGCTATTTTAGTAATGGGGGCACTGGCCCTGCTTATCATTTTTTTCTTTGGGGATCACGGCCTCTACCAACTATACAGCCTGAAAAAAGAACGCACTGAAATTCAGGAAAAGATTAATTCCTTAAGAGAAGAAAAAGTTGCCTTAGAAGGCAAAAAAACAAAATTACAAACCGATTATAAATACATTGAGGAGTTAGCCCGGGAGAAATACCGCATGGCGAAAAAGGGTGAAAAAGTTTTTAAGGTGATCGAAAAGAAAAAGGAAGATTAATCTTTTTCCTTATCCTTTCCTAAATGGCGGCTGTGGATATATAATTTATCTTTTTCATCTTCAGTCAGACCATCATATCCCACCTTATTGATTTTATCCAACAGGTGGTCAACTGTTTTCTGCATATTCATTTTACGCGTCTCTTTCCGTTCCACCTTTTTATGTCTCATTTCCACAAATTTTGAATTGATCAGCAATTGTAGTTTAGGCCAGTTGCTGGGCAACTTTAGATATATATAACCGATTATCATCCCTGATAAATGGGTTAAATGACTAATGTTTGATCCTGATGCTCCCATGGATGACATAAACGCAATGGCACCCAAAAATATCACGAAATATTTTACTTTTACAGGGAACAAAAAATAGATCAGAATCTTTCGGTTGGGAAACATCAGGCCATACGCCAGCAATATTCCGTAAATGGCCCCACTGGCACCGATTAACACCGTATATGGATTTCCTATATTAAACATGAGCCAAACCAATCCCGATCCTACACCGGTGACAAAATAAAATTTTAAAAATCCTTGGCGGCCCCAGATAGATTCCAGTTCAGATCCAAACATCCACAAGACAAACATATTCATGAAAACATGAAAGAAATCTCCGTGGATAAACATGTATGTAACGGGCTGCCAAATCATTGGCCATACTGATCCGGAAGAAAGGCCGAATACCTGGGCCAAGTCCAATTGGTTTTGAGCAATATAACGGAAAAAGAATACAACAATGTTCACGGCAATCAATACTTTGATTACTTCCGTAAAATACTGGGGGCGAAAGGCTATACTCCCTGATTCAGACTGAATCTGATATTTCATGATGAAGGCATTATTTGCTGCAATTTATACATTTCCCAGGATAATTCCGTTCCCAAATTTATTGACTCAATATCTCCGCTGCACGGAATAAACCATCAGCAGCCTGAAGTGTTTTCAGTCTCAGTCTGGGTGAATAACTTGGATGATCCTCTAAAAATTGGTTAACGATATCTGCTGCCAATACCGATTGGTGCTCAGATAGGGTTACGCTGACCCAGCGCACAGGGAAGAAAATGACAATTATACCAGTTCGCTTCATTATTTAATTCATCTTTGGCAGGTTCTTCAAACGAATCCAATTCATTGGATTCAAAGGAATTGTTGTTTGGCTGTAAGGCGCTTCCGGTACTTTTAGCTGGGGACGTTCGTAAAGTTGAGTAATTAATTCGTTAGCCTGATTCAATACAGTTGCCGCACTAATAAAAAAATCCCGCGGCAAAACACCCCTGATTCTTTTATGTCCATATTTTCTAAGACCATCTCTTATTAGGGTGGTACAACTACGGTTAAAAAAATTAAAATCTTGGTATTTCTCCGGATTTTTTGGATGAGGCGGCGTTGCATGAATCATTTTTAATATATCATGATATATATTTGATAAATGATCTGTATCAATTCCCACAACACGTAAAACATGAATTGAACGCATAAAATTCCGTCCGAATTTGTCATAATATGCAGTACCGTCTTCCAATACCTCAAATTTCCCGTTGTGGGGAGAAGGGGCAAATTCCCCTAGGGCAGGACGGTACATATATTCCGCCTCATCCATGGCTTCGTTCTCATTAATAAGATGGGAAAAATTAAAAAATTCCCCATTTACATTTATGGCATTATGTCCAAAAGTGGAAGCTGGATATTTCACCAACCGTTCATTATAATAAATTTCCACAAATGGTTTTTCAGGCAGCGGTTGATCCGGCCACATGATAATAATAGGTTCATTGTATTCATAATCCTTTTGGGATAACTCCCGGGCACAAACGGGTTTATTTTGCCAATGGTGGATATATCCATCCCAGATTTGCTTACCTTCAAAGAATCGTTTACCATCTTCATTTTCTATAAATGATTTTCCCCCTTCCCACCTCAATGTACCTCGAAAAACCATCAAGTAACTATCTCTCGTAAAACCTGGAAAGATTTCAAATTTTGAACGTCCTCAAAATGAGTCCCCATACAGGTATTCAAATAACTACTGATAACTTTTCGATCCTTTGCGGTGATGTTAAGTCCCCTATGTATTCCGGATTGGCCATTTTGAAAAAATTCAAAAACAGCTTTTGAATTTGGCCCTGCAAACGGATTGGGAAGGGGAACATAATCTACTTCCCCTTGCGTAAAGTCAGGTTTAAATCCCAGTAATTTTAAAAGCTGATATTGGTAAAACCAATAGGCCAGGTTAAGTTGATTCTTCTCATTTTCAACTGTCTTCAGGGCATTTACCAATTCGTCAAATAAATCTGGATGAGGATCCCGTTCCTTTAAACATTTATCTGTGAGTTCGATCATGGCCATAGCATATGAAAGTTTCTTAAGGTCGGCTGGGATAGCATGCCAAGAGTGAAAAAAAGAAACCTTTGACACAGTTTGGAGATCCCGGGTTTCCTTAAAATAATAAATTAGGTCCAAACAATTGATAGGCTGAAAATAGGCACTTTTGGGTGATTTCTTTCGGTGGGCACCATGGATAATAAAACTGACCTTACCCCTGTCCCGTAAGAGGCAACGGGCAATAATACTGGTTTCGCTATAAGGAAACCGCTTGAGGACAATTGCGGTTGAATTGGTGATCATTCGATATAAGTTTACTAATCCTTGCAAGGATTAGTAAACTTTAATTACACCTAATAAGCCTTAGCGAAAATAACTTCGTGTTTGGCAGGTTTCCCGGAGTAGATACAGGATAAATCTTTTGGATTTTCATCAAAAGGGATCACTCGAACGGTTGCTTTGGTTTCTTCCTTGATCGCCATTTCTGTTTCCCCGGTTCCATCCCAACCGCAACGAATGAAGCCGCCCTGATTGGCAATTACTTTTTTGAATTCATCATAGGATGAAACTGTATGTGTATTCTTTTCACGGAAAGTCCTGGCCTGTTCAAAAAGGCTTTTTTGAATTTCGTCTAACAGTCCAGGAACACACTTTGAAATCTCACCTTTTTCAACAAATTGTTTTTCACCATTATCACGACGAACCAATACAGCTTTTCCTTTTTCAACATCTTTTGGCCCTACTTCAAGCCGCAGGGGGACACCTTTCATTTCCCATTCATTGAATTTGAATCCAGGGGTTTCTTTCCGCCAATCCTCATGGATTCGAATTCCGGCATTTCGAAGATCAGCCAAAATAGGATCAAGGTAATTTTTGACTGCTTGTTGACTTTCTTCATCCCTGAAAATAGGAACAATTACAATTTGGTACGGGGCGATCTTCGGCGGGAGACGGAGGCCTTTATCATCTCCATGGGTCATAATAACACCCCCAACCAAACGCGTGCTGACACCCCAGCTGGTGGCATAGACCAATTTTTCTTTATTATCACGGGTTTGAAAAGTGACATCAAATACTTTGGCAAAATTTTGCCCGAGATTATGGGATGTGCCGGCTTGAAGGGCCCGTTTATCTCCCATCAATGATTCAATGCAATATGTACATTCGGCTCCAGCAAATTTCTCTGATTCCGATTTCATCCCCGTATGAACAGGCATGGCCAAGTAATCCTCAGCCAATTGGCGGTATAATTCCAGGATAAGACGTGCTTCTTCTTCCGCCTCTTTTGCCGTGGCATGGGCAGTGTGGCCTTCCTGCCACAGGAATTCTGTAGTTCGCAGAAAAAGTCGCGTCCGCATTTCCCAGCGGACTACATTCGCCCATTGGTTTATAAGTAAAGGCAAATCCCGGTAGGACTGAATCCATTTTTTATACATGGCCCAAATCACCGTCTCAGAAGTAGGGCGGACAATTACTTCTTCTTCCAACTTGGATTCAGGGTCTACTACAATTCCATGTTCATCATCGGCCTTAAGGCGGGTGTGGGTGACAACCGCACATTCCTTGGCAAATCCTTCTACATGTTCCGCTTCTTTAGCTAAAAATGACTTAGGGATGAATAGAGGGAAATAAGCATTCACATGGCCCGTATCCTTGATCATTTTATCGAAGATTTCTTTAATATTGTCCCACAGGGAAAACCCGTAGGGCCGCACAACCATGGTCCCCTTCACAGGACCGTAATCGGCCAAACTGGCCTTGGTGACTACTTCTGTGTACCAGGCTGAATAGTCTTTACTTTGGGGGGTTATACCTTTTGACATTTTTCTCACGCAGAAATTTAAACGGGAAATTACCCGGTTCAGGATGCGCTTCCAATGGAATTTGTTATATGTATTCATTGAGAAAGACAGTCTCTGGGCGTTATTTTCATCTTCACAATTTCATTGAAGGAGGTACATTTGAATCCGAGATTAATTTCCACATTTTCACTTATTTTTCTAATCTTCACTGCCTGTGAAAACAAAAAGGCTGATTTTGTTATCCAAAATGGCATCATTTACACCGTGAATGAATTCAACCCGACTGCTGAAGCCGTAGCCGTAAAAAATGGAAAAATTATCGCCGTCGGAAATCAAAACGATGTTGGTTCATTAATTAATGCGAACACAAAGATACTTGATTTAAAGGGCACAACCATGGTTCCCGGATTTATTGAAGGTCATGGTCATTTCATGGGATTGGGTTATTCAAAAATGAGGTTAGACCTTAACAATGTGGCCAATTATGATGAATTGGTAGATATGGTTGCCGATGCCGTTGAAAAAACTGAGCCGGGAGAATGGATTCTAGGGCGAGGGTGGCATCAAAGCAAGTGGGAGCCCAATCCGGAAACAATAGTAAAGGGATTTCAAACCCATAATAAACTTAGTGCTGTTTCACCTGAGAATCCGGTGTGGCTTACCCACGCCAGCGGTCACGCCGGATTTGGGAATGCCAAAGCAATGGAAATTGCCGGTGTTACAGCAGAGACTGAATTTGGCTTTGGCGGCGAAATCATTAAGGATCTCCGGGGAAACCCTACCGGCATTTTCAATGAACGGGCTCAGGGGCTTATCAGTCGCCATGTGCAAACTGCAAAAGACGATGCCGATCCCAACACTGTCACAGAAGCTCAACGGGGTAAAAGCCAAATGGCATTAGAGTTGGCAATAAAAGAATGTTTAAAGAATGGCATTACCTCTTTTCAGGATGCCGGCTCAGGGCATCAATCCATTGAAGCATTCCGAAAAGCAATGTATGAAGGAGCATTAAAAGTTCGGTTATACGTGATGCTTACCAGCAGAGACCCTGACCTGCTAAAAGAATGGTATAAAAAAGGGCCTGAGGTCGGAACAGGGGATGATTATCTTACTATTCGATCCATTAAACTGAACGCAGACGGAGCATTGGGTTCCCGGGGCGCCTGGCTTTTGGATGAATATAGTGACCGCCCAGGACATTTCGGAATGGCTACCCAATCCATGGAATATGTGTACAAGGTAGCAACGGATGGCTTGGCAAATGGGTTTCAGGTCAATGCCCACGCTATTGGAGACCGAGCCAACCGGGAGGTGCTGGATCAATTTGAAAAAGCATTAAAGGAAAATCCAAAAAAGGCCAGAGATCACCGCTGGCGCATCGAACATGCCCAGCATATTGATCCTGAGGATATCCCTCGATTCGGGAATATGGGTGTAATTGCCTCCATGCAGGGGATTCACCTCTCATCGGACCGCCCCTGGGCCATTGACCGTCTCGGTAAAAAACGCATTGTTGAAGGGGCTTATGTCTGGCGGGAGCTTATGGATAGGGGAGCAATAATTGTGAATGGTACCGATGTTCCTGTAGAGCCGATTGACCCTATTGCGTCATTTTATGCCAGCGTATCCCGTCAAACACTAAAAGGAAAACCGAAGGGCGGTTTTGAGCCCCAACAAAAAATGACACGGCTTGAGACCTTAAAATCATATACAATCAATGCTGCTTACGGCGCTTTTGAAGAAAATATCAAGGGATCCATCGAAGTAGGAAAATATGCTGATTTTACCATCCTTTCTCAGAATATTATCACTATTCCAGAAGATAAGATACTGAATACAAAAATACTCTATACAATTATAAATGGTAAAATAGAATACCAGGCTAATTGACGAGCCAAAGAAAAAATAAACGAATTCGTTCACTGCATCAGAAAAAGTTCAGGGATAACCATGGGCTTTTTATTATTGAAGGTCTCCGCACCGTTAAGGAAGCATTATCAGCAAAGGCACTCATAGACTTTGTCTTAACAACGGAATCCTTTGCAATTAAAAATTCGGGTCTCTTTAATTCCATTAAAATTGAAACTGTTTCAGAATTAGAAATGAGACAGCTATCCCCCTCCGCAACACCTCCGGGAATCCTGGCTATTTGTAAAATTCCGGTATTTAATTCACCCAATATGAACAAAAACTTCATTTACCTAGATGGTATATCAGATCCCGGAAATATGGGGACTATCCTTCGCACAGCGGTATGGTTTGGCGTTTATCAAGTAGCGCTTTCTAAGGGATGTATTGATCCATATAATCCGAAAGTAGTACGCAGTGCAATGGGCGCCCATTTTTATTTATCGTGGCTGGACCAAATAGAATTGAAAGAATTAAATGACCATTTTTTCTTTGGTGCAGATCAAAGAGGACAAACAATCAAAGAAATGAACAAAAAACCGGGGAAATGGGCCTTGGCCATGGGTAGCGAAGGACATGGGTTAAGTGACATCGTCAAATCACAGTTAGATCAAACCATTGCAATTCCAAAGGTGGGTAAGGGAGAATCCCTTAATGTCGGCATTGCCATGGGCATTTTACTCCAAGAATTAACCCGGTAAAGGGGTGTTTTCCCATGTACCAAGAAAGCCGTAACTTCTTGGATTGTGAATAGAATGGATTCAGACCCCCATGAACCGGACCCTCTCAGTACGGTTCGCATTCGGGATCGTATTATTATCGGTCCTTTCAGCGCTGATTATCGGCTCAATATTCAGCGCCTTGGATTCGTCTATCCTACCCGGCACTAAGCCGGGTCTACCTACCTACTTTGCCATGTTTATCGGCCAAGCATTTCTGGTTGTTCCGGTAATTATCTTTTTATTATGGAGAAATTTTTCCCTCTCAGAAGCGCTCAGGATCAACCCAGTCTCAAGAAGTACTGTGTTGGCAACTGTTTTGTTATCCTTGGGGGCCATGATTCTTTCTGACGAAATTAACCTTTTGGTGAATATGGTCATACCTATGCCCGACTCCTTTTTGCAAGTTGAAGCAATGTTGACGCCGGATAATTCATTATCTATGGTTCTGCTCATTTTCACTGTAGTTATCATTGCTCCTGTTGGAGAAGAAATTCTCTTTCGCGGTTTCCTTCAAAAATACCTGGAAAACGCCTGGGGAGATATAACGCGGGCAATTCTTCTCTCGAGCCTGTTTTTTGCGGCGATTCATTTTAACCCCTACTGGATGATTCAAATTTATTTTCTCGGCATCCTTCTGGGATTCTTGGCTTGGAGAACCAGTTCAATCGTTCCTTCCATTATTTTTCACATCATTATTAATGCCACATCCCTACTTTTTTCTTCTATGGGGGAGGCCTTAGAAGCACTCATACTTTGGCATGGACATATCAACCCGATATGGCTGATCATTGGTGCGGGCTTTTTCGGGTTTGGGTTTAGACAACTGCAAACAGATCAGGGGAAGTAAAATGAAAAAAGAAATGTTTGGTACTGAAATCACTGTTTTACGGGACACTTTTAGACGTCTCCTCCGCCGCCACGCAAAAACCAATATTGTTAAACTGATCAATAAAACGCACCCGGCAGATATGGCCCTGATCTTTCGTTATTTTAACGATAATGAGCAGGATACCATTTTCACATTAATGAATCCCGCAGAGGAAACAGTCGAATTTTTAAGTGAACTTGATGAATCAATCACTATTCGTTTATTAGAGCAGGAAGCGCCTGAGCGTATGGCATTCATCCTGGAAGAAGCCAGCTCGAACGAACAGGCTTATCTCATGGGCTTGGTAGATGAAGAATATGCCGCTTCTGTAATTAATCTGCTCCAAGCCGAAGAGAAGGAAGAACTGGAAGAAATGATGGCCTACCCGGAAGACAGTGCCGGGATCCTCATGTATACCGATGTTTTTACGCTCCATGAAGAAACGGTTGCGCGGGAAGCAATCACAGCCTTGCAGGACCAGGAAGAAGCGGAAATGGTATTTTATCTCTATACTGTGGATGACGATAGACGTTTGACCGGGGTAATTTCCCTACGGGATTTAGTGACAACTTCCGGGGCGACAATGCTGAAAGATATCATGTCCCGAAAAGTGCACGCTGTACGACCCGAAACAGATCAGGAAGAAGTTGCTCGGATTGTATCTCAATATAATTTTCTCGCTGTTCCGGTGGTGGATTCAGATGAACAATTATTAGGAATCGTTACTGTCGATGACGTAGTTGACGTAATCCGTGAAGAAGCTACAGAAGATTTTTTAAAAATGGTGGGTGCCGGTGAGGACCGGGAGATCCTGTTAAAATCCTCATGGGAAAATGCCCGTATGCGGCTGCCCTGGCTCTTTGCCAGCTGGATTGGCGGTATTTTAGCCGCATTCATAATCGGTATTTTTAATAACTTGCTTGAAAGTACGATTGCCCTGGCCGCGTTTATTCCTGTCATAATGGGAATGGGGGGCAATATTGGCACCCAGTCATCTACAATTATTGTCCGCGGATTGGCCACGGGCCGCGTAGGATTCGAAAATTCCGCGAAAGTTTTATTTAAGGAAATCCGTGTGGGGCTGATTTTGGGTATTTTATACGGTGTCCTTCTAGGCTTATTTGCCATTCTACAATTTATAGATGTATCACCCATGCTTGGTATCGTGGTTGGATTAAGTATTTGTTTATCCATGATTATGGCCGCTACGATCGGATCTATGGTTCCCTTGGTCCTGAATCGGTTCGATATTGATCCGGCAGTTGCCACGGGTCCTTTTGTGACCACGGCCATTGATATTCTTGGTGTTGCTTTCTATTTTTTGATTGCCGGGTCTTTTCTCGTTATTGCCTAAGCATTACCTGTCATGGACAGGATCTTTTTATCCCTAATCTTTATATCGGCCTTATATGGTCAAAATTACTCGGCTAATATATATGGATTCCCGGTAGCCAAGGCCAAATTTGAATTACGGGCTGATTCCGTTAAATTGAAATACGAGACAGTTGGTATCATTGATATGATCTGGCCGGCAGTAAATACTTATTCCACTCATTTTGATCCTGTGCACTTCGGCTTAAAATTCTTCAGGAAGAAAATTAAACAGGAGGATTTCAAGCAAAAGGTGTTAATTGAACTAAAAAACGGTATTCTCAAATGGGAAGATGAAACCAGGGATTTACCCGATTCCACCCAAACCATGTTTACCCTGTTTGCCCGCTTGACCCGCCAGCCTTACGAAATACTTGATACCCGGTGGTTTGATGTGGATCATGAAGGCCGGTCCATGCGGGGTCGTTTTTTGTGGGCAGGAACTAAAACAATAAAAGTCGGCAATACAAACATATTATGCGATTATTTCCGCATGGATATGGAATATGTCAATGCTTCTGCTGGTTTTCTGGAAAAAACAGATCGCTTAATGCAGTATGCCTCCAATCCCAATGCCACTCGTCAAATCTGGGTGGAACGAAATGGAAATCGTCGTATAATCCAAGTTAAGATAACAGCATACGGTTTCCCTTACGATATTCTAATAAATAATGAGTGAACAGTCCTTTTTCAAAACCTACGGCAGGCAAATCCTAATATGGACGGGGATAGTTCTAGGTATTTCAATTGCCTTAAAGTTTGGTATCGATAAAAAAGTCGTTGTTTTCGGAACGGTAATTATCGGTGTATTCACCCAGGCTTTCGCCGGCCTGGCGGCTTTAATCGCCATGGTTCCCCTGATCGGCCCCTTCATCATTAAAATATTCGCCATCCCATTTTTTTGGATAGTAAACGCCCTAGGCTATTTTGTCGGTGCTGTGGCCATTAAAAAAGGGTATCGAAGTGAATTCACCAAATCCCGCGTACTTACCCTGGCATTATTGATCGGGATTATTATCGGCTATATTATCGGGCATTTGGTGCCGATGCGCTAAATTCTTATCTAAAGAATCATGAATATACTTGTTTTACACGGACCAAATCTTAATCTGCTGGGATCAATTTCAGCACAATTGGGGAAGCGCATCACATTGGATAAAATTAATACGGGTTTACGGCGTCACGTTAGAAATTCGGATGTTACTATTAAAATTACCCAAACCCATAAAGTGTTTCAAGCCCTGAATTTTATCCAGCGAAACCGCAACTGGGCCCAGGGAATACTGTTTGCTCCTATGGCGTGGGCCAACTATGAATACTCAATCCGCGATGCCTTAAAAATAGCCGCTATTCCGACTGTTCAACTGCTGTTCTCCGGCGGATTCCATGGTGCCAAAAAGGACAATTCAATATTTTCAGACGTATGTACATCCACAATTATTGGCACGCCAGAACAGATTTATATTGATGGGATTAACGCTCTCCGGGAAAATATCTGATTCCTTGAAACACTTTTCATTTTTACTATTAGCCGTGCTCACTGCTTGTACGGTTCCCAAATTTGATATTCCAGGTCCCGAAAAAGAATTACCTGTAATCATCCCTGAGGTACACTTTTCAAACGACAGCCTTACTGCCATTATCATTACGGACCATGTTGCAATGGCGGATCCTGCATTAACCGACCTGGATTCTTTAACCATTTTAGCCAACCAGCCCGTATCATTGGGACCGTTAATTGATTTGGCCCGGCCGGAATTGCACGATTCTACCAAGAGTATGTTTGCAGAGGTGATTTCAGGCAAAATTTCTTATCATGGATTAATACGCGTATTAAGAAACCTGGATATAAACGGTAATCAAATCACCCTTACTTATGCCGTAGATACAAGCTATATAATGCCCCTAATTCGCCATATTTTAACGCAATCGGACCCGACCACTCCCATTGAACCTTTATTCGACAGAGAGGGCTTAATTCCCGATTTTTCAAGCATTTTACCGACAAGGGCATTAATTCTGCCCTCCCAAGGCCTGAATATCCCTAAAAAAGCCTCCAGGCTTCCCAATGCTCCCAGGACATACAGGTCCGGAATTCACCGGGGGATTGATTTTTTTTCAGACTGGGGCACATCCATCCAAGCGGTAGCGGAGGGAATCATTATACGATCAGATTTACACTTTAAGGAAGTCCCTGCTGATTTCAGGGTTAATATGCTAAACCGTGCCGCAAAACTTGATCGAACACCTTCAGATATATTTAACAGTATATTACTTGGGAAGGCTGTTTTCATTGATCACGGTTTTGGGCTTTTCCCCGGCTACCGCACCATCACCATATACGCCCACCTTTCCCATATTAATCCAAATGTTAAACCGGGTTACCAGATAGAAGCCGGGGAAGTGTTTGCCCGGTCAGGCAATACAGGAACACGTCCCAGCACCTTAGGAACACGTGCTGAATCTCATCTTCATTGGGAACTCATCCTGCAGGATAAAAAGGGCGAATATTATTTTGGCCAGAATCTGCCCTATGAAAAACTTTATCCTGCCCTGAATTCCCTTTTCAAAAACTAAGTTTTCGCCCGGGATAAATTTTCCCGGATATTTTTATCATCCGGCAAAACCTGTTTCGCCAGTTCATAACATTCAATCGCCCGCGGCCGGTCACCAATTAAATAAAACACAGTGCCAAAATAATCTAAAATCATCCCCCATCGAAGACGGACAGATTCTTCCATATCTCCCATAGTCTTCAATTGTTCGGCGATAAATAGTTGAACCCTTGGATTTTTATACTGACTGTAATGCAACCCCGCAAGGGTCAGGGCTTTTATATCAATATCATCTTGTTGAGCATAGACCATTAATTTGTTTATTATATTTTGATTCAATGCGTCCATCCCCGGGGATAGATAGCGCTTAATAAAATAACTCACATTGGAAAACTGCCCTATGCTATGATTCCAGTCGGGGCGCAGTAATAATTCAGTTGCTTCAGCCAAACTGGTTTTTTCGGTCACTCTCAAACGGTTGGCAATCACAGGGTTAAGGGGTTTTACAGAACTCCACCATTCATTTATATATGTCTGTAATGCCGCTTCAGGTTTATTGGTATGACATTGAATGCATGCAGATTCAAACCCCTGGGACTGATCGTAAACCGGGCGTGGAATTGAAACAGTATGATCGGATCGGGTGAACCTGATTTCATTCCCAATCCCCACGTGCTGGCGAAAAGGCATGTGGCAAGCAATACACTTGCTCCCCTCTGAGCCTGAAAGATGAAAAGTGTGGCTGGGAATATCTTCTGCTTTTGCCGCATGGCAGGCTGTACATTGCCGGTCATCAAACCGACTGGCTAATGTATTGCGGTTAATATCCTGGTAGTCCTGGCTGTGGGGATTATGGCAGCTTGTGCAGGTCATTGTACCATTGATGAAACAATCACTGAACAGGTGATTCTGCTGATATCCAAATGATTTGATCCGGCCGTCGATTGAATAGGGATTTTCATTCCCCAGTAAGGCCATCCGAAAGGAATAAAATTCTTCCATATTCTTTCCCGGGAGGAAACCGTTTTTTAGCGGTGTTTTAACTGCGTGGCATTGCAAACAGACATCTAAACTCTCCTTTGGAGAAATACCCGCCAGTGTTTTTATTCCGATATCTGAAGTATTTGAAGTTATACTGCGCACAATATCAGATATGGATGATACATGTGTTTTTGCGGGACCATGGCAGGACTCGCAGTTAATTCCTAAAGAGGTGAATTGGGTTTTATACCTGTTACCTACCCTTTGGCCGATAACCTGGCTGCCGTGGCAATTCTGGCAGTTAGAAATATCCTCTATTTCTCCCAATACACGGTGAGGAGGCCAATTGACCAATTGATCCAATCCTATATTTTTATCGGCCTTTTTCCACTCTCCTGACCCTTTAACCTGCACAAACCAGATATTCTCGTCCTTGCTGAAATCAAATGGAAAGAACCTGTATGAACCATCTTCATATTTCCCGAAAAATGTCTGGGTTCCCCCACCAATCATAAATCCGCCGCCAACCACTGCTTCAACAATTAATATTTGTTCATCCTGGGTTGCATTGTTAACAATCCTGAATTGATATTCCTGATTCTCATGTTCAGGATAAACTGTAACATCGGCCAAGCGGATCGGACTGCCGTTAAAGGGAGCAATTATATTGATTTCATCTGGATTTCCACCTGCCTTTGCATGGGTCGAATTTTTCCATTGGGCATAAATATCCCCGTGGCAGGGCTGACATTGTTTAGCACCGATAAAATCTGAAAATGATACTTGGGGATTTTTATCCCTATATGCAGGTTTAGGTACCTGAAATGTTTGGCTGGCTTGTTTATCCTTTGCGCATCCGATGATAATAACAAGCAGAAACAGGAACCAGTTTGGAATCAGCCGATAATTCATACGGGCAAATATATTACAAATAGATAAAAAAAAGCCCTGTCAAAATTGACAGGGCTTTTTCTTCATTTTATTTAAACGTTTTCTTAAAAACCTACGTTTAAGGTAAGAACTGTATTCTGTTCAAAGTACTGCACAGGAATAACAGCAAGATCAATTGATGCATTAATTCCCAGAACTTTCTGAAGATATACAGAGCCGCCGAATGAAACGCCAGCAAAGATGTCTTCAATTTCTCTTTTACTTTCGTCAACAGTCGTGGTCAATAAATCATCGTTGATCTCAACAGATTCCATATCACTTAATAGACCCACTCTTGCAGTGGCCAGGCCAGGTACGGTGAATGAACCCATAACTTTGATTTTATCCTGATCAAAGTTGTTGCTTTCATAGGTAGCGCTTACGCCTAAATTGCTTCCAATTCTATAAGATGCACCCAGCTCCATAAGCATGGGAACATCAAATTTAGCAGGTTCAACTTTATAAGTACCCACCTGTCTGTCGCTTCCTATGGCAATCGCATCAACCAATAGACCAGAACCGGTGTAACGCATAGGGCGGCCGAAGTTTCTTACGGCAACACCAATATCCAGTCCGGAAACATCTAGGAAGTCCGAGTACTGAACACCGGCATCAATGGTAACGGCCGTACCGGTAACCCTTTTGAAGCCTTCACTGGTCACATTAAGTGAAAGTCCCATTGATGTCTTGGTAGACATCATCCGAGAGTAGGTCAACCCAGCTGTAAAATTAGTCGGTTTGAACTTTTCACCTGTGCCGTCCGGTGAAAATACTGTAGTAACAGGTATTTCACCTACATCAACCGAGCGGACATTAATACCAAAAGCATTACTGCCGGATTTCATGACTGCTCCAAAGAAGAAGACAGACATATCAGCGATGTATGTTCTATTGGAAAAAGAGGTTTCCAAGTTACCTTTAACACGTGCAACACCGGCCGGATTCCAATAGGTTGCACCCACACCGGTGGCATTGGCAACAGCGCCGCCACCGGTTAAATATTGTGCACCTTGGGGAATCAACAACTGGCTTGCACCGGCAGTACCATTACGCATACCGCCTGCATTTGCACCGCCATATTGGTTTGAACCTTGCGCCATTAAGGTGCCCGCAAAGAGAGCCAATACAGATGTGATTGTTATTATTCTTTTGCTAATCATTTTATTAATTCTCCTTTTGACCTTAATAGCGTTTAGCCCATTCTTCTTCAGTGACAATCGCCAGTTTCAGCACTTTCGATTTACCAATATCAGGCATATCAATATGAACGATATAAACACCGCTGGCAATTGGATACTTATTGGCGTTTCTCATATCCCAAGTCTGGTACTGTGTCGATGTGCTTTTCTCAAAATTCGTTACCATTACACCGGCCAGGTTGAAAATACGGAAATAAACCTTACCTGTTGTTGGCAGGTGGTTGAAAGTCACATATTTTGGTTGCGGTAAAAATGCACTGGAAATTTCAAGATCATGATATCCTAAGTAAGGATTCGGGAAAACACTGATATTTTCCACATCATCAGCAACATTTGTAGACGCAACTTCCGGTGCCGTTGCAGTGAATTCATCAGCAACCTGGTTGGTTTTATTGGTAGTAATTTTAACTACAGATCCTTTTTCAAGACCTGCGTTATTGTTTCCTGCAACAGCATCAATTGTGCCGTCGGAAACATCATCTAAGTTCCAAACAAACCAAACATTACGACCCATCAGTTCCGCGCCATAATTAGTGCCATAGTAATCGCGAGTAAATTCTTCATGGAGATAATCTCCGTCTGCTGTGGGCGTTCCACCACCAGCAGCAATAGAAGCCGCTAGCCAAGCCTGGTATCCAGCTTCACCGGGAGACGTATCTACCGGGAGCCGTGGATAAGTCCAATCTGTATATGGATCATTTGATCCACCAGATCCTGGATGGTCAGTAGCATGTAATCCCCATTTTTCGTTTCCATCATAGTCATAGAACCATGGGCAGAGTCGATAGTCTTGTGTTACGTTCCACAATTCAAACCCAACTCTTATTAAAGAACCGGTTGTATAGGCCGCATAAGCATAGTTATCATCTTCATAAGTCCAACGATATTCAAAATCATCTGGAATGAGGTATTTCCAACCGCTGCCGCGAATGATTCGTGCAATCATGGCATCATAGGAGTTTCCAGCAGCACCACCACCATGGAAGAACCAGCCAGAACCGTCAGATTGGTTGACACGACCGGTATAAGTAACTGGGAAACCGCCCCAGTCCTGTGCACCTTGCAATGGCGGATCCTGTACGCCGCCACCATGAGCTGTTACTAAAAAGCCATTAAAGTTGTTTGGAGGCCCGGTTACTTTGAAAGTCAATCCATCAACTGCGGGGTAGCCAGGGTCACTGAATGTAGCACCCTGTTCATACCCGGTAAGAACTTGGGAACCTGAGGTTACGTCTGTAACGTTCCACAGGATGCTTCCCTTTGTTGGAGAACCAGTTACAGTATCTGTTTCAAAAGTGACTTTGTAATCATGACCGGTCACTACACCGGGATCAATGACTTCAAAACGGGCTTGACCGTCGCTTACACCGGCACTGTGAACCATGTCAAAGTAATCGCCGGAATCAACGGTATAAGCACTACCCGGATCGGGCAGTTTTGGTATCACCGAAACACGGGTCATGGCTGACTCCAATGATTTAAACGGTGAAAACTCATGATCGGGGAGATAAGAATAGGCGCTTATACCATAATGATATGGCCTATCATTTGAAATCGGCCGGTTTCTTATAGCATCGTTCTTAATTACAATCACACGGCTGATGCCATTATCCGAACCCACATGAGCCGGTTTTTCAAGGACCAGACCGGTAGCAGGATCAACCGCTTTTTCTGTAATAACCATTACCCCGTTGGCCACATCATATTGGGCAATCAGTTCACCCTCTTCACCAGAGGCAAGCGGATTCGGTAACTGGTAAACTTTATAACCTTCAAAAGCAAAGCCTTTATTGACCACAGACTCTGTTTTATGATAAGCAGCTGTTTCTGCCCAGTTAAGGGTAATATAACCATCACCTTCAAAAGCAGATACAACTGGCGGTGTCGGAGGAGAAGGCAATGCAAAATTGTTATCGTAGGCAAATTGTGCATAAATATCATTGTATTTAAGCACCGTTACGGATGACAGGTTATCCCCGCCAAGGCCGCCAATGAGACCTACAACAACATCCTGGGTATCATTGATAACCATTTCAAATGGCCCTGTGTTCATTACCAGGCGCCGGTCACCAGGAGGCAGAATAATACCGTCAATCCAGCCAGTACCCGTTACGGGGTCACCCGCCAGGACGAAGGTCTCTGCCAAGCCTGTTATAGGATCAACAAAAGGTAATTGTGTAGGATACTCAGGTCTGGGTAAGAAACCTTCCATTAGGTTAAACCACTGGAGCGATCCTACGTATACTTTTGTACTTGGGTCACTTACAGATGAACCAGCAGCAAAGTATACATAACTGGTCATCCCAAGTGTATCTAGAACTCCATCACCATCTGCATCAACTTTAGGCCCTTCCAGGAAGTCGTAACCGCCGGCAGGCACAGCCATACCGTAGTTATCAAAGAAGGTTTCATCAAATGTATTACCGTTATACACGTAGCCCAGACTTAAGGTAGTATCACAACCAACGTAGTCGTCTGTGTAGGTACCCAAGTCAGGATCGGACCACTGTGTAAAATAAACTGTATCAAGTTTGGCGTCCGCCGGGCCGCCAGGCAGACCAACATAGATCATACGGGCCCGTTTGAAGAACATACTTGAAAGAGGGTTTGAAAAGGGATAATTATAGCCCCACATGGTCATCTGCATTTCAAAACCGACCGGAGGTGACCCCCAACCGCCTTCTGAAACACTGACGGCCTGACCCGGGTAATTCGGATCATTTTCATCAGGAAGGTCATTGGCGACCAGCCAAATGGTTTGATCAGCGCCGGGGATTCCCGGTAAATCACCGCTCCATTCCTTAGTTTCTTCGGACCAGGTTGCCGCTGTATAGGTGCCATCTCCATTGACGTCATCAAAAGGCGCACCTTTATCAACCGGCCAGTGTTCCCAGTCATGTTGGTATTGCGTTTTTGTGGCTTCAATCTGGGCGTCTGTTACCGTGGTAGCCGAGATATTCTTAACAATAGCGACATCTGAGCGCAAGTGTTCACCGGTTCCGGTTGCCCAGTCTTTTCTCACGCGCCAGATTTGCTGGCCGCGCCAGTCTTCTGAGTATCCTGTGGTATTAACCCGCCCGCTGGCATCGAGGAGTACTTTACCGGATTTAAGACCGGTATTGTACATGGATCCATTTACACGAACCCTGGGAGTTCCGCCCCCTGAGCCATCGGTCAAAAGCTGTCCATCGGCATCTAAGCCATATTTATCAGTGACTTTTACACCCCAGAGGATACCTTCAGCAAAAATCACATTTGCAGTACCTTTGGGATAGTCACCGGCTGAACCATGAGAGGTTCCTTCCCATTGGAAAAACCCCTGGTGTTCAATCTGGATTGACCAGCTGTTAATGTTAAAAAACGTACTTTTTGGGCCAGCATCATGTTTTAACAGACGGCTGGGACCTGTTTTACCGGCCTGGCGATCCCCCTTTATTTCTTCAGCTGTTAGGGCTGAAGTCAAAAGAAATACACCGGTAAATACCCAAGTGATTGATTTTTTGAGATTCATAAAATTCTCCACTGTTTTATCTGGCATAATCAGCCTCCTTAGAAGGAGACCTGAATACCGGTTTTAATTTCTCTCGGAACCCCGAATAAATCAAACCCATGGTCATACAACCAGTGGTTGCGGTTGGCCAAGTTGATCTTCCGGTACATCTCTACATATTCCGGTCCACGTCCTTCAATGATGAGTGAGCTCAAAGCCGGATCATCTAGGAAACCATCATCATATGCATCACCGGTACGGTTATACACATTAACAATATGCTTTGTATTCAGCAGGTTGGTAATGGTCGCATAGACCTTTACGTTTGTATTGGCAACGCTGAACACTTTATCAATTCCAAGATTCAAATTGAATATCGAAGGTGTCCTGGAGGAATTAATTGCTTCCTGAGGTGCCCGGTTTCGAGGATCGTTATCAGAAAGGAGTGCCCCTTCACCGGCATCACGCTGCCCCATGGAACCGTCTGAGAATGTATAGGGGTGTCCACTGTTAAAAGAAGCAATCAGGTTTGCACCAAAATTGCTGGTAAGGACGCTACCGGTTCTACCGGTTCTAAAGTCCAAAACAGCGCTTGCCTGGTGGCGTTGATCATAACGTGTTGCGGAAATCATTGTGGCTTTACCCCACCCAATCGTTCCGAGTGTCGGGTAGGAGTTCGTACCGCGTGTATCCTGGAACACATAGTTGGCAAACAATTGGAAATTGTTCACACGATTGGTCTTGAAATCAATTTCAACACCATTAATCTGCGAAAAGTCGCTGTTTACATAATTGGTATGGTTCCGCAGCCCATAAATGTTTTGGGTTGCATCTGGTACATAAACGTCGCGACTGATCTGATCTTTCGGGTTCCGTGCAAATACGGTAACATCAAGAGAAGCCACATTTCCAAGAAGGGTTCCATAACCCATTTCAAACTTTGTTTCCCTAACAGGCAACAGGCCCCAGGAAGAATATCCTGAACCGCGGCTGCGGTACAGGCGATACATGGGTGCCATCTGCACATAACGGCCATAGTTCAAGTGGAAAGTTGATTGGTCCGTAATTGGGAAACCAAGGCCGACTCTCGGGAGCAGGTAGCTCTGGGTTGGCATTTCCGTGAATCCATAGGTAGGATCATCGGCTGCTACAATCGTATAGTTACGATCCAGGGGTGGATTATCGTAATCCTTTAAATCCACATTGGCCTGGTTAATGGCTTCATAGCGCAGGCCGGCATTTACAACCAAATCACCGGCTTCGAATTTGTCATTGATATAAAATGACATATTCCAAGGCTCGCGGGGTTGGTCATAATCCTGACAATTTCCGCTGTCGCAATCTCTTCCCAGGGGATCATAACCTATCCAGGAAGAAAGGCGCGCGGTTACAACTTCCTGCTCTGCCCTTTCATTTAGTGCTATAATGGCATCCATCAAAGTTGAATCCTGCCCTACTTTGGAGTTCAGGGAGTTGATACCGCTATAACCATAACGTCTGTAAACCCACTTGGTATAGTCAGTACCCACTTTTAATTCATGTTCACCCATCTGGGTTACAAATTCTGCATCAAAGCCGATATAGCTGTCAACACCCTTACTGTAACCACCTCGGCGGGCGCCATCACGGGCGAACCTGAATCCGTTAATGTTATACAGCTTGGGTTCAACATAGCGGTAAATGTCTAAATTGGAGTCTTGACCGGGGGTACCAAAGTGGTTGGACCATCCAGAATCAATTTTTGCTACTTCATTACGATCGCCCCACTTTAGCCAATCTACCAGATTACTTTCATGGCCGGTCTTAAACGTGCCGGCATCCTTAAACGCTTTATCATAAGATTCATACTTGCGACCTAACGTGCGCACGTTGGTACGAATGTAAGTATTGTTACTTAAGAAGTAGGTTGCTTTTAAGTTAAGCAAATAGTTGTTTGATGTATTTTCGTGTCGGCGGGTATTAAACATATTTTGAATGGGGAGCCCCGCACTTGAATAGGTACTAGAATTAACGGAAGTCGATAAACGCAAAAGCAGGGGGTTAAAGTCAAAGGTTACAGTCCCATTGAATCTCATATCACTGTCGACATTATCAAAAGCACCACTTTCGCTATTCTGACCAACAATTTTATCTCCTTCTGCCGTATAAACACCATCATGGTCGTCATCACTAAAGACATATGAGTTACCTTCTTGGAGAACCATGTAATCTCCGGAAGCGGTCAAACCACCAACTTTATCTGCAATTGGATTGCCGCCTGCAATTGTGAACGGTGTAAACCATCTGCTGGTACTGCTGTAATTGTCAGTAGAAGTCTTGCTAAAGGCGCCAAAGAAGCGGATTTTATCGCCAATGGGGCCTTGAAAGGTTGCTGTCAAGTCTTGATCACCGACAGCGTATTCACCGCCATCTCTTTCAATCAAGACAGAAGCAGAAAACCGGTTCCCACCTGTTTTCAGTGACTGCTGTATCATACCTGCGTTTGCTTTACCAATACTGGCATCAAAACCGCCTACCTGAACAGCAATCGCTTCTAGGGCTTCGGGAATCGCATTTGAAACAACTTTACCGCCGGCACCGGTCATGGATGCACCTTCCAGGGTATACCCAATCTCTTCGCCACGACTACCGCGAATATGTAGACCATCATGCATACTAATTACACCAGCCTGGCTGGCCACCATCGATGTCACACTGCGCACGGCGTAATTATCAATAGCTTCTGAGTCAATGGTACGAGCAACGTTTGTCTGAGTGACCTCAATCAAAGGTTTCTCAGCAGTTACTTCTACCACTTCCCCTTCTACAGCGGCAACTTCCAGTTCAAAGTCTTGAATGGTTGTTAAACCGATAGTTACCCGTACATTGGAAACCACCTGGGATTTATAACCGATATAGTTTACCCTCATGGTATAAATACCCGGTTGTACGTCAAAGATATAGAATGTTCCATTTTCATCCGTTGCTGCACCACTTGATGTTCCCTCAAGGATAACGTTTGCGCCAACCATGGGTTGACCATCGGATGAAACAGTTCCACTAATTTTACCTGTCAGGCTCTGTGCATACAGACCGACAGAAAAAATAGCAATTAAGAACAAAATTGTGAGTTTTCTCATATTATTCTCCACGTTGCTGTTCTGATTTAGTATTAAAATCTTTAAAATTAAAGGGATCAGTATGACAAAACGCACTGATCCCCTTTTACCTCTGCGGCGAAAATAATAGTATTTTTCAGGGCTATGCAAACTTTATTTCCAAAAAAATTGAGTTGTTTTTTAATGGAGTTTATACAGTATTTCTCGACGGATACGGTTGAAATTTTCTACCACATTTATGGATAAAGCCATGGTAAACTCCGCCAAAACCGGGTGTAAAATGCCAAAAATGGCTAATGGAAAATTATCACATTGTAGATGTTGACCCAAAAAAGGATTCATACTTTTGATCCCTTTCATGAGTGAATTTGCCTTTAATTACCCTTCCCAGCCCAAATTATCCATGCTTGGATAATGTTCCTGGTTTAACTTTGCTGTCTTCTAAAGCTATTATTCAAATAAGAAATCACTTGAGGAGGGGTTTCATGAAACGGTTCATACTTATCTCATTATTATCATTTCTGTTCGCGGAACAAAATATCCAATTGCCCATGAAAATCAAGGGTGTCCGCTACAATACGGCCATCCCCAAACCGGAAGCGGTTATCGGGCACCAGATTGGTACCAGCCATACTCGAACAGACCAGGTCGTTGATTATTTTGAAGCGCTGGCGACCAAAAGCAACCGTATTATTCTCGCTGACCATGCCCGCACCCACGAAGGGCGTAGACTGATACATGCAATTGTAACCCATCCTGACAATCATCAGGATTTGGAGGCGATCCGGCAGGCAAACCTAAAATTATCGGAGGACCCCCATAATGTAAGTGATAAAGATATAAATAAAATGCCCATGGTGGCTTACCTAGGGTTTTCCATCCACGGGGATGAAGCCAGCGGTACAGAAGCATCCCTTCTATTACTGTACCACTTAGCGGCGGGACATGGCAAACAAATCGATGATATCCTGAAAAATACGGTACTAATCATTGATCCCATGTTCAATCCAGACGGCAGGGACCGCTTTGTGAACTGGGCGAATGGCAACCGCGGGGCCGTGCCTACTGCCGATAACCAGGACCGGGAACATAATCAGCCTTGGCCCAGGGGCAGGACAAACCATTATTTATTCGACCTGAACCGCGATTGGCTACCCGTGACCCAACCGGAATCCAACGGGCGGATTAAACTTTTTCACCACTGGCGCCCCCAATTTTTACTGGATGCCCATGAAATGGGTGCCAATTCCACTTTCTTTTTCCAACCGGGGATTCCCAGCCGCAATAACCCCAACACCCCCAAACGAACGGTTGAACTGGCTGAAAAAATGGCCACCTTCTTCGCTAAAAGATTAGATAGTATTCAGTCCATGTATTACTCCCAGCAATCCTTTGATGACTTTTACTATGGAAAGGGATCAACCTTTGGGGATATTCACGGATCGGTGGGTATTTTATTTGAACAGGCTTCTTCCCGCGCCCTGGAAACAGAAACCGACCAGGGACGCTTAACCTATGCCTTTACGGTGAGAAACCATTTTATGGCTACTATCGGGGCCTTGGACGGATTGACTGCACTCCGGGGAGATTTTCTTTCCTACCAACGAGATTTTTATGCCACTGCAACAGTGGCAGCTAAAAAGAATCCGGCCAGAGGATATTTAATCAGTTTAAAGAAAAACCGTACGCGGGCACAAATGCTGATCCAGAACCTCCAAAAACATCGTATTGTAGCCCATGAACTGAAAAAAGTTATGACGGTAAAACAATCAAAATTCAAACCCAGCGAAGCAGTGATTGTCCCAACCAATCAGCCCCAAACCCGCTTTTTGAAAGGCATTATGGAACGGGTACTTACATTCCAGGACTCACTCTTTTATGATGTCTCGGCTTGGGCACTGCCCCTGACATACGGGGTAGAGTACATTGAATTAAAACAAAACCCCACTGCTTATCTTGGGCCCCAGTTGAGTCCAGTAATACTGGATGGGGGTTCTGCGACCGGCGGGAAGGCAACTTCGGCTTACCTGATGGAATGGAACCGTTATTATGCGCCCCGGAGTTTATACAGTATAATGGAATCGGGGATCCGCCCCCGTTTAACCAAACAGCCCTTTTCTGCCGTGGTGAATGGAAAAACAAGACAGTTTGATCGGGGCACTATTGTGATCCCCGTAAACCAGCGGGATGCGGATGGGGATATCTCCGCGGATGAAATCCATAAAATGGTACAATACTTGGCAGAAACTGACCATGTTAACATTTTTGCCGTAAACAGTGCCTCGACGCCCAGCGGACCGGATTTGGGCGGCTCCGGCCAGAGTGTCCTGCAAAAACCAAAAGTGGCTATCCTGTCTGGAGAAGGGACTTCATCTTACGGGGTTGGAGAAGCCTGGCACCTGTTGAATTTCCGCATGAGAATTCCCATTTCATTGCTGAATGCGAAAAAATTGAATGCACAGAAATTAGCTAAATACAACACCATCGTTGTCGCAGACGGATATTATTCCAATTTGGATTCCATCGATATTAAAGCGCTAAAGTCATGGATAAGCCAAGGCGGTACATTGATCGCCACCCAATCGGGGGCAAAATGGATGGTAAATAAAAAAATTCTCGATGAAAAGCTCAAAAAAAGCAAACAGGATACTCTGGATATACCCTACGACCAAGTTCCCATGGTTACCGGGGCCCAACGCATCGGCGGCGCTATTTTTGAAATTGTCTTAGATAATACCCATCCTATTGCTTATGGATATGGAAAAACAGCCCCTGTTTTCAGGCGGGGCGATGCCTTTTATGAATTATCTAAAAAAACAGCTGCCAACGTTGGGCGCTATACTGAAGCGCCACTATTGAGCGGGTACATTTCAGAAGAAAAATTAATTCAGATGAAAGGAACCGCATCCATCATCGCCCGGAGACAGGGGCGCGGGCATGTTGTGCTCTTTGCGGATAATCCAAACTTCCGGGCATTTTGGTATGGCACCCATGGATTATTCCTGAATGCTGTTTTCTTCGGGCAGGCATTTTAATTATTAATCGTCCCATCTTGGGAGAAAACTTCCTTTAATTCGCTGTTTTGAGGTTCATTAAATTTGTTTTCTTCTTTTTAAAATGATAAACAAAACAAAACCTATTCTGATAATAACCTTTTTGTTCTACTGTTGGGGGTGCGAATCAACTGAAATAAAAAGCCACAATGAAATGATTCGAATCTTATCCGAAAAATCAGAAATGGTTAATCCTGAAATAAATTTGTATGCCAACAAAAAACGACTAGCCTGGCTACAAACCCAATCCTTTGATGCGCACATTTCTGCTACCCTCCAGCATCAGGCGGTGATTGCCAATGAAATGCTGAATGCGGGATATACCCAACAGGCGATTGATCAATATAATGATATACTGCATACAATTGATTCGCTTAATATGAAGCCGCCAGAAACATTTATGACTGCTATTTATGATTTATTGGCTATTACCCATTTCCGCCATGGAGAAGAAACAAACTGCCTGGATGGCCATAATCCAGAATCTTGTATCATGCCTATTCGCGGAGCAGGGATACACCGTAAAAAAGCAAGTGCAGAAAAAGCAATTAATATTTATAAATCGCTCTTAGAAGACAAATCGGGTGACTATGTTTACCGATGGTTATTAAACCTCGCATATATGGTAAAAGGAGACTATCCAGAACAGGTGCCTAAACGTTGGTTCATTCCACAGTTAACACCTTCTGATTCAATCACATTCCCTGAGTTTAATGAAATCGCTGAATTTGTCGGGTTGGATCATATTAGCCTGGCGGGCGGTTCTATTGCAGATGATTTTGATGGAGATGGTTTAATTGATATTATGGTATCCTCCTGGGGTGTAGATGATCAGATCCATTATTTCAAAAATATGGGGGGCGGTGGATTTGAAGATTTGACTCTATCTGCCAATCTTAATGGAATTACAGGTGGACTCAACATGGTCCATGGAGATTATAACAATGATGGGTGGGCTGACGTGTTAGTTTTACGGGGTGGATGGTTTGAAGAAGATGGACTTCATCCAAATTCGCTATTAAAGAATAATGGTAATGGTACATTTACTGATGTAACCATTTCAGCCAGTATTTATTCTGAGCATCCGACACAAACTGCATCCTGGGGAGATTTTAATAATGATGGATGGCTAGATCTCTTTATCGGCAATGAGAGTACCAAGGATACCAGACATATTTCCGAACTTTATCAAAACAATGGTGACGGTACTTTTTCTGAAGTTGCCCGGACTCATGGTGTCGATGTAATCGGATTTGTGAAAGCTGTTGTTTGGGGAGATATGAATAATGATGGGTTTTTGGATTTATATATCTCCCGGTTGGGAGAAACCAATTTGCTATTCCAAAATAGCGGTTCGGAAAATAATTATCATTTTAATGAAGTATCAAAAAAAGCCGGTGTCACAGAACCCATCAATAGTTTTCCTGCCTGGTTTTGGGATTTCAACAATGACGGATGGGAAGATATATGGGTATCCGGCTATGACAACTCTTCCGGGCACGTGGCCATGGATTATCTTGGACTAAAACATCAGGGTGAATCCCCACGGCTTTATCAAAATAATAAGGATGGCACATTTTTTGATGTAACAAAAACAGCCAATTTGGATCATCCTCTACTCACCATGGGGAGTAATTTTGGTGATCTTAACAATGATGGATTCCTGGATTTTTACGCAGGAACCGGCGATCCAGACTATCGATCTATTCAGCCCAACCGTATGTTTTTAAACAATGCGGGAAAATCGTTCGAAGATATAACTTTTCATGGACGATTTGGGCATTTACAAAAAGGGCATGGTGTTTCTTTTGCTGATTTTGATCAGGATGGGGATCAGGATGTTCATGCTGTTATGGGAGGGGCATTTGAAGGTAGTGTATATCAAAATGTTCTATTTCAAAACCCTGGAGGATGGAAAAACCATTGGGTTGGGTTATCTCTAAGAGGAAAGAAAACAAATCAATTAGCTTTAGGAGCACGAATTGAAATTGTGTTAGAGAATGGATCTTCCATTTTTCGCACTGTGTCTAGTGGTGGAAGTTTTGGGGGGAACCCCCTTGATCAAATGATTGGTCTCGGGAAAGATGGTGAAATTAAAACGATCAATATTTTTTGGCCCGGATCTCAAACAACACAAACATTTTCAGGGATTGATTCTGATGGTTGGTACCGAGTAATTGAAAATGAATCTATATTGATCAAAAAATAAATTAAATCACAATACGACGGATCCGTCATCAAGATCCACAAGGGAAAGAGAAATGATGGAAATTAAAATGCGCGAATTTTACTTTCAAATTCAGTTTTTAATTCATTGGCAAGCAATTTGATTCGGCGTTTGGTATTCTCATTGGCTGGAATATCCACCCACTCTTCGCTACCGCCGAAACGGCCGTAAGAGCGCACAGTTCCCCGAACGGAATACATTCTGACGCCGGTGCCTCCTTTAGCCCTGGCTTCCAGAATTAATTGGTATTTGATTTCCTTAATGTCCTGAAGGGCCTCCTCGTTCGACAATTCAGGATATTCATATTTACACTCTATTACAGCGCTCATACCACGATCTTCAGTCCGATCTATAACAATGCGCTGACGATTTAATATTTTGTTTGAAATGACTAAGAAATCATCGAGCGTAGCTGTGCCGATCGTGATGCGGTATTCCGTCATTGTCATTGACGGCGCACCGCTGCAGCCGATCCATACCAAACTGGAAATACAAAAGAATAGGTTCAATTTTTTCAGCATTATCATAAAGTGAAGAAAAAAAGCCCCGCCCCGAAACCGGGACAGGGCTTTTAAACCAATTTAGAATAAGGATTTAATGTAAATCCGCTTTATTCAGCGGGGTTACTTTTTCCCATTCAATATTAAATCCGCGACTTCTATATCCATTCTCACGGATTTTACCAGCTGTCCCCGGTGTCCCAATATTATCCACACCACCAAAGGTATAGTTTTCCATCAGTAAGATTTCGAGTTCTTTACCAGGTATTGCCAGCATTGTGGGTGTACCACGAACCAGGTCACCCCAACCGCGACGATCTGTATAACCAGTATAAGGATGCTGGAGACATCCTTCTATGATCTTTTCATATTTATACTTAGCCCATAAGGAACCGCCATCCAGCGCACTAGGAGCATCAGCATCAGAACCGAGTCCATCAGCAACGGCAGCGGCTGTTAAAGCGCCATTACCAACACGCGTGTTGTTGATCAATGTTGCTGCAGTTGCTCCGTCACTTGCCCGAAGAGCAGCTTCCGCCTGCAGAAGGTCCAGCTCAGACTGGTTAATATCCTTCATAGGGCCCACAAGTCCTTGGTCAACAGCATAATCGCGTGTTCTATTGAACAGATAATAAGTCTGATGATAGGTTCCGCGAGAGGCAATTAAACGAGTACGATACTCATTTTTAGCATATAGTCCCTGGGTTTGGAGTCCATCGGCATCCAGTGGGCCTGTAATGCGGGCATCGTCTGTTTCCATTGAAAAGGCTTTACGCCCAGCTATGGTTGCATCAGAACCATCTCCCAGCCAGCTCGCATAACCAGTGGTTTTATCAGCGGGACCAAGCATTTTATAATCGGCACGTCCCCAACTTGCAGAAACTCCTGTATAATACTGTGTACGGGTCCACCAGTAATCACCATCGCCCATGGGAGCAAAAGGCATCCCTTGGGAAGCGTGGCTTTTCACGCCGGCCCAGTCAGCAGTGCCACGTTCCTGGCTCGTTCGTGCAACGCCGGCTTTAAAACGGGCAACAAAACTATGGGCTATTTTACCAAGATCACCCAGCGTGAGATTGGCGATTTGCAGCCACCCTTCAGGCACAGAAATAGTAGCATTGGAATTACAATCACTGATGACCTGGTCTAAAATGGCAATGGCGCCCGCCATAAGTTCATCATAGGGTACAGTACTAATTTCTTGGCTGAAATCAGTATCTTCTGTTACCAGGAACCCTTTGTCATAGTAAATGGCAACCATTCCATTGGATATACCTATAATGAAATTGGCGAATATTTTCGCTCTTTTATCTGCATTCGCATCGGCTAAGAAAGTTTTTCCACCTTCTTGACCTGCCGCTATTGAAGATAAACCATCTTTCGCAGCAGAAATAGCGCCGTACCAGCTGTACCAGGGTTGTTCCAAAGCATAGGCATAGTTCCATGCGGGGCTGTTATTTGCGGCTGCACGGGGTTCAGAAGAAAGTTCCCGCATGCCGTAATTTCCCCAGGAGGAAGTATTGGCATCTGCCATGACACCGGGGTTAAAAGAACCACCCGTTGTATGTGTTCCCTGCCACCAGGTTAAAAATGTACTCTTAATCAAAGATTCAACATCTTCGGGTTTTGCAAGAGCACGGGCTTGGTCAGGCGCATTGGTATTGCTGACATCCAGATCGGCACAGCCGGACATGGCTAGTACAGCAACCAAGGCGAGACTTGTTGTTTTCTTTATGATATTCATATGTATGCTCTCCTTTCCTTAAAAATCTATATCCATTGTGAATGAAAATGTCCGGTAGTTCGGATATGTGTATGAATCCACACGTGCATTCACCGCAGAACCGAGTTGACCTCCAGTACGACCCACCTCTGGATCATAGCCTTTATAATCTGTCCATGTAATCAGATTGCGACCTACAATTCCCACGTTTAATCCGTTGATACCAAACCCGCGCAGATCAAGCATGCTGGCTACATTGAATTTGACAGCTAATTCGCGCAATTTAAGGTAAGAACCGTCTTCAATATAGAAGTCGTTTGGTGCGTTCACATGATAAAGGTCCCGATAGTAGATTGTGGGTTTTTTCAACGCGTCTTCTTTACCATGTTGATCTACATCACCGGTGGCTGCTTCACGGGCACCCCATTGGCGGGTGCGGTTATAGATGTTGCCGCCGCTTTGACCGTCAAACATGGTATAAACCGTTAGACCCTGAAAGCGGAAATTGGCATTGAATGCGTAATTATAATCCGGTACAGAAGTACCAATTTGATGAAGCTTGTTGCCTGTCTCATCCACATACTGAATGGGGCGGCCCCAACTGTAGGTTTGGCTCATACCTGAGCTTGCTTTTCCCCACAATGTTTTGGCAATCCCATCTTTATAGGTATTGCCTTCGCCTACCCAAACCAGAAATCCCTCATCATTGACTTGGAACTGGCTTACATATTGCTGGTCGTCTGCAGGAAGCTCAGTAGTTTCTCTAGTCCATTTTGTTCCCCAGAAGGAAGCATATTGGGTTTCATTTTTCATGTAAAAGACTAACGGACCGCCAGCACTATACAAGTATGCCGGCATATTGAATTCCGTAATTTGCTGATCATATGTATCCCAGTTAAGACCCAAGGTTAATGACATATCCTTGGTATTAATCACCGATGCATTTATAGATAGTTCTGTCGCGTCCCCTAAGAGTGTACCTGCATTCTGCCACTGAGAACTATAGCCATAAAAACCGGCTAGAGGTACAGGAAGAAGCTGATCTTCATTCGTGGAGCTGGCTTGGGTGAATTCAACGGAAACGATACCCATAATGCTGAAGTCAACACCAAATTCTGTTTCAGTAGTTGTCTGCGGTTTCAAGTCATTATTCCCAAGTACTGACTTAGAAATATTACCGGCAGCCACTGACCAGGTTTCATACTGCTGGCTAAAAGCAGGGCGAACACCAGCAGTTCCTTGACTGAAACGAACTTTAAATTCCGGGAAGATTCCACGAAGGCCGCCCCAAAACCCTTCTTCACTCATGCGGTAAGCACCACTAAACTTATAGTAGTTGTTCACGCGGTTGCTGGGACCAAACAGAGAACTGCGATCCTGACGAAGGGAAACATCCACAATATAGCGGTCCTTAAAATCAATCTGGGCTCCCACATTGGCCCCATCTGAATTGACAAGTTCATTCGAAGAGTTCACTGACATCTCTTCACCGGTCTCCAATTGGGGGACATCACCTACAGCTAATTTCCAGGCAGAGCCACTTCTGTAGTTGTAATTATATGATTCATAGTGATAACGACCGCGGACACCCAAATCCAAATCGCCCATTTGGGTAGCGTAGGTTAGACCCGCAGCGCTGTTAATGATTTGTTCACTAGTATTTGATTTACCCAGATTCCCATCATTCATATTGGGACTCGGTACTACGGTTAGCCATCCTTTGGGATAATAATTTTTCCACAAACGGGAAGAGCGGTCATAACTCACAGAGCCCACAGCTCTTAATTGCGGTGTAATGGACCAACTGAAATTGGATCCTAACATAGAGCGGTCCCTTGTGCTGAGTCGTTCATTATTCGCAATTTGATACACGGGGTTCGCTTCTTCTTGGTTCCGGGGATCGGGCTGAATATAAAATTCGCCAGCAGGATCTTTCTTTAAAATATCCACATCCCAGGGGAAAAAGGTCAAATCAAAAAAGGAGCCGGTATTGGCTACTTCTTTAAGGGATCTTGAGAGTAAGGAACTAAATCCCAATTTAATGCCAAAAGGTAGCTTCACATCAGTGTTCAAACGAAAAGTGTTTCGGTTAAACCCATCGATGTAATCACCGAATACACCATCTTCTGAGTGGTTTGAAAAACTGGTAAAAACATTCCAGTTTTCCGCATTCCGACTCATGGAGAAGTTATGCTTGGTGAAATTACCGTCTGAAAAGAAACGATCTACGTGATTATAACCAGGACGCCCACCATTATCTGGCAGCAAGGTTGGGGAACCGTCGCCTGCTTCTCCAGTCACTACATATTTATATGGCTGGTCAGCAAAATGGTAACCCTGGGCCCAAGTACTATCAGAATAATTCAGAGGTTCCGGATTTTTGGTATCGTCGCGCGGATCGTATGGTTCGCCCGAATCGGAATCAATGAAGTATCCACTTGCTGGGTCTGTTTTGTAAAAATGTGATCCGTTGGTTTCAATGGAACCATTCAACTGGTTATAGCCCTGTTCCATCTTGTAGTTGAACCGAGTTTGGCCCAATCCAATTTCCGAACCACGTTTGGTGGTGATAGCAATCACCCCGTTGGCTCCGCTGGCCCCATATTCCGAAGCGCCAGCAGCGCCTTTAATAATTTCGATGCTTTGGACATCATCCGGGCTTATATCTCCCATGGGGCTACCGGCAATTCCTGGATTAATAATAATACCGTCTATAATATATAACGGTGCTTGTGAGCGACCGCTGGCATTGATGCTGGTCGCACTGCGTAACTGTACAGAAGCACCATAACCCGGTTCTCCCGTTGCCTTCACCACTTTTACACCGGCAGACTTACCGCGAATCAAAGATTCAACAGTAGTTGCGGGTGCAAGTTCTAGTACGTCAGAGTCAATTTGGTCAATAGCAAACGGTGTTTTTGTTTTGGTCAAGGCACCTGCCACACCCGTTACCATAACGGCATCCATTTTCAAAACATCTTCCTGTAAGGAAAAGTCTTGAGTACCGGAGGCTGTTACTGTTACAGTGGCTTGTTTATAGCCAATATAACGTGCGGTAACCTTAGCAGAGCTTAAACCCGCAGGGATAGTCAGGGAATAATTCCCATCCATATCAGTTGAAGTTCCAGTTTCGGTCCCCTCAACAACCACGTTCGCTCCAACCAGCTTATCGCCGGTGTTTGCGTCTGTTATAGTTCCCGAAACCTTGAACTGCGCTAAGAGCAATCCAGGTAAAAGGAATGTAACAATGCTAAATGCAAGTGATTTACGCATATAAATGCCCTCCAAGATGATTATTAGTTACTAGAAAGGGTCTTTCTTATGAGAAGCCCTATCTAAATCTCTAGGCAATTTTACCCCCTGTATTTATAGATAAACAACATCTTTTTCTATTTTTATTTCTCCCGTTTTTTAGCTTTTAGCCCCTTGAAAATGGGTGTATTTGGGAATAAAATCCTTAACCATATTCGGCGATTGGCGATACGAATCATATTATTTTGACTGACTCCCGATTGCGGTTAGGCACTTATGAGAAAAGCATTTGTAACAGGCGGGGCCGGTCATGTCGGGGGAAATCTTGTCCGACAATTACTGGAAAACAGATGGCAGGTCTGCTGTCTCATTCATAATGATACCCGTGCAATTGAGGGCCTGAATATCGAGCGCGTCCACGGGGATTTGACTGACGCCGCTGCCTTGACGCAACAAATGTCCGGTTGTGACGCTGTATTTCATTCGGCCGCCTACATAGCGATAGAAAATATTAATATCCCTTTAATGGATAAAATTAATGTGGGCGGAACAAAAGCTGTGTGTGATGCTGCCCTTTTAGCCCGTGTCCCGAAATTGATTCATTTTTCCAGTATTCATGCTTTTCAACAAAAACCCACCTCTCAGGCTCTAACGGAAGAACGTCCTCTCGCAGCAGACTCCAAAGCAGTGCCTTATGACCGTACCAAAGCAGCGGCACAGCGCGTTGTTTATGAGGCTTGTGAAAAAGGACTGAATGCCAGCATCCTCCATCCCACCGGGATTTTGGGGCCATTTGATTTTAAACCCAGCCGCATGGGACAGGTAATTTGGAATATTCTCCACCGTAAAATGCTTCTTACGATAAACACCGGGTTTAACTGGGTAGATGTCCGGGATGTGTGCCGCACAGCAATCAATTGTGTTGATCGCGGGAAACCTGGCCAGCATTATATTCTGCCCGGTGAATGGGCCACCTTTAGGCAGATTTCGAATATCATTTCGGATCATACTGACAGCCGAACTGCCTATGCAGCGCTTCCATTCTGGACCGCATATACAGCCCTCCCCTTCGCTTTTATCCTTTCAAAGATGACCGGGAGCCGTCCATCTTTCAGCCGTGGAAGCCTTCATGCCCTAGCCGTACAATGCAAAGATATTCCGGGGACTCTGGCGCGGGATAGGATCGGCCATTCACCGAGGCCCTTGCGTGAAACGATTCAAGAAACAGTGGATTGGATGATAGATAATGCTGATTGACCAGTGGCAATATGAACTGACCATTTGGATATGGTTAGGCATCGCTGCCGGTACCTTTATCCTGCTTCTATTTGTGCGCGCCCCCTATGGCCGCCATGAACGCCCCGGCTGGGGGCCCAGAGTTCCGGCTCGTTTAGGCTGGATCCTCATGGAATCGCCCTGTATCATCGTGATGACAGTCTTTTTCGGAATTGGCGCCTCAGGCTGGAACCTGGCTGATCCGGTGGGGATCATATTCTACATACTTTGGATCAGCCACTATGTACACCGCAGCTGGATCTGGCCGGCCCGGGCTCATATAACAGGGAAGAAAATGCCTGTAAGCATTATCCTTTTTGCCATAGGATTCAACGGCGTTAATTCCTGGATCAACGCTGAGTGGCTGTTCAGCCTTCATCATCCCTATCCTTTAGCCTGGCTTTACAGCCCCCAATTCATAATCGGTGTAATTCTATTTATTGCTGGGATGGGCATTAATATTAAATCAGATGATATGCTGTTTAACCTACGTGTAAATGGAACAACAGATTATAAAATTCCCCGGGGCGGATTGTTTAAGTGGGTGTCCTGCCCAAACTATTTGGGTGAACTTTTAGAATGGTGGGGATGGGCCCTTGCAACTTGGTCCCTAGCGGGTGTATCATTTGCTGTTTGGGGTGTGGCCAATCTCGTCCCCCGGGCAAGGGCAAACCACATTTGGTATAGAGAAAATTTTGAGGAATATCCCCAAAACAGAAAAGCACTTATTCCTAAGATATGGTAATAGAATAAATCCATTGATTTAATCAAAAAATATTAGCAGTTTTGACTAGGCTTTAAGCCAATATTACCACAACCATTGGTACCAGCATAGCACTGTACATATTTGTTATGATTGGTCTACACTCTAGATGTTTTCCCCTCTCTTTTTTCGCACCCCTCGAGATGCTTCTGACACAGTCCATTGTCATTAATGAAATCCACTACAACCCATCCAGTAGCCAGGGAAGTGATACAGAATACGAATTCATTGAATTGTATAACGCAGGTGGCTCATCAGTTGATGTAGCAGACTATTATTTTTCAGGCATTACTTACACGTTTCCTTCAGGTACATCTATTGCTTCTGGCGCTTTTACAGTTATAGCCCGCAACAGTGATAATTATTCAGGCAGTGTTGAATGGACCAGCGGCGTTTTAACAAATTCCGGCGAAACGGTTACCTTGTATGATGGCTCAGGAAATACCATTGACCAAATAGCTTTTGATAAAGTCTCCCCTTGGCCCACCCCGCCTGACGGGGATGGCCCATCCTTGGAATTAAAGGATGCTTCCAGCGACAACAGTGTCGGAGCCAACTGGACCTACAGTTACCATTCGGACGGTACGCCAGGTTATGCTAACCAGTCATTTCGATTAACCGGGTCAGCCGGGTGGCGAACGCTTACACTTCCATTAAAAAGCAAGACTTATGATGATTTATTAAGCAGCCTTTGGACCCAAGGATTTACGGGAGCCGATGTAACCGGGAGCACATCCAATGTTTACACTTATGATGGCAGTTCATGGTCATCAATCAGCAACCAATCCGGTACGCCTGCTGCCGGGGAGGGTTTTCTCATTTATGTATTCTCTGATGATAACAATGACGGGACTGATGAAGGCTTCCCGAAAACGATAACCTTGAGCGGCAGCGAACATGATGCAACTGTAAGTGTTACAACAGCTGAGAGCAGCTGGAATTTTCTGGGTAATCCATTCACCCATACAATCGATGCTGATAAACTCAGCCTGGGGGGCAGTGGAAACGGAACCAATGATAACTATGAGACTGTAGTATATGTTTGGGATAATGCCAGCGGTGCGTTTAAATCCTACGATGCTTCTATAGATTCAGGGACACTCACTGGTGGGCTTATCGAACCATTCCAGGGGTTTTTTATTCAGTCAAAATCCGGAGGCACTCAATTTGATTTTAAGTCGTCAGCAAAAGCTGCCAGCTCCGGAACCTTTTACAAAACACCGTCTTATCCTAATATTACTTTTGAAACCGTTTCCAGGGGTAAAAAAGACCGGGCTTTCCTTAACATCGGTCAGACAGGTGAATTCTATTCCAATGGTGCTGTTAAGCTGAAACCAATCGACCACCGCCAGCGATTGTTATCTTTCTTTTACAATGCTTCTCTGCCAATGGAAATCCTTAACGCAACCATATCTGATACGGTAGTCTCAATCCCATTTGATGTTTATATGGTTGATGATTCCTGGGCTTTAAAACCCGGCCGGATTGAACTGGGTTGGGAGTTAAACCATATTCCTGACCGCTTATCCATTAAGCTGGTTGATATGGAGACAGGTATTATTTCCGATCTAAAGAAAACCAATTCAATATCCGTCAACGATAATGTGCCTTATCACTCCGAACTTAATGAACGTGATATGGGGCCAATACCTATATTTCGCTCGCCGCGATTTGAACTAAAAATAATTCCAAATATTCTTCTGTCAGCCAATACCTCTCCCTCCCGGTTTAAATTATATCCCGCTTATCCAAACCCATTCAACACATCCACCACCATTGAATTTGACCTGCTTATTCAGAGCACCGTTAGTTTGACACTATATGACATGATGGGGCGTCAGGTTGCAACTCTTCTGGATAAATTCTCATCTGCGGGGAATCGATCCGTTTTGTGGCCGGCAGATCAGGCTACGTCAGGAATTTATTTTTGCCAGATTAAAGCAGGCCCAGACATTCAAACCATTAAACTTGTATTAATAAGATAAAGGAGAAAAACCATGAGATACGGCAAATGTATAATGATAATCCTCAACTTAACAATTCTAATTGCACAACCTACTTTCCCAAGTACACCAAACCAAGCACCGATTGGTGGATTGGGTCTTTTGGCCGCTGCGGGAGGTGCCATTGCATTGAAAAAATTATGGGATAAAAGAAAGAACAATTAAATAGATTTTCCATCGGGGAAAATTAAAATTTCAAAAAAATAATTGACTTAAATCAATTTTGAGGTGTAGTATAAAACACACGCGTAAGTAACACGAAAAACAAGTTAGGAGTACGTTATGCAAAAAGGTAGTGTAAATAAAGTGGTGTTGGTTGGACACCTGGGTGGCGACCCGGAAACACGGTATACGCCGTCCGGTGCTGCCGTGGCCAACTTCAATCTGGCAACAAATGAAACCTGGCGTGATGCCAACGGTGAAATTCAGGATAAAACTGAATGGCACCGTTGTGTTATGTTCGGGAAATCTGCGGAAATGTCCGGTGAACTCTTGAAAAAGGGTCAGCTGGTCTATTTGGAGGGTAAACTCCAAACCCGTAACTGGGAAGACAAGGACGGTATTAAACGCTATACCACAGAAGTGGTTGGCGATATATTTACCATGCTTGGCCGCAAGATGGATAACAGCAAACAGGCAGTGCCTGCTACAGCCGGTGACGATGAGGACGATCTTCCGTTCTAATCAATCCTGAATGTCAGATTAATGGAAAAGGCTTCTTGTTTGCGAGAGGCCTTTTTCATATCATATGGATTATTGATCAAAATAATTTAAATCCGCTCTTCTGCGAAGGCCTACCTCTTGGCAAGGGGATGTGTTTTCACTAACAATAAATTCTCAATCCAATATTGTTGTATTTTCCTGTAGGTTAAATCACAAATTTGGAGGTTCGTGTGAAACCATTTCCCGTCCTTATTTTAAGTATATTCATCCAGGCCCAGCCTGCTGACCTGGTCATTAAAAATGCCCGAATCTGGACCGTGGATAAGCATAATCCCACCGCCCAAGCCGTGGCTGTTGACCACAATAAAATTATCTACGTGGGTACCGAAGAAGGGGTTAATTCTTTTATTTCAGCCGATACTGAAATCATTGATGCAAACGGAAAACTGGTCCTCCCCGGATTCAACGATAACCATGTCCATTTTGAATCCACCTGCCGCATCATTACAGGTTTGAACCTAATGGATGTCCATACAGAAAAACCATTCGTCAGCCGTTTGCGTGATGTGCACGAACGGTTTGCACCGGGGGTCTGGATCACGGGCGGCCTCTGGTCTGCTTATGAAGCCTGGGGGTCCGGCTCTATCGGCGAAGAAGGACGTCGGGCCAAAAAGGATTTCTTCAAACCCCACCGAAAAATGGTGGATAGTTTCACTAGGGACCGGCCGATCTTTATCCAGCGCTTTGACCGCAAAGTGTTTTTCGCCAATGGTAAAGCTTTAGAAATTGCAGGTATCACGAAAGATTTCCCTGATCCACCCGGTGTGCAGGTGGAAAGGGACCGCCGTGGAAACCCCTCCGGAATTTTATCCGGAAGCGAGGTACAAAAATACTTTAGTAACATAATACCGCCGCGATCGTGGAAACAGCGTGTATGGGAATCGGAAGCGGTGCTAAAACGCTGTACCAGCGTTGGTGTTACCAGTCTATCTGACATGTCCGACACCCGCCAGCGGGAAATTTTTTATCACTTAAGAAATGAAGGAAAACTCACCGCCCGGATTCATTCCCGTGGCTACC
>CEQE01018001.1_pt1 | contig 54581 bp, 51 predicted proteins | sample 356201 | NCBI WGS metagenome assembly CEQE01 (sample SAMEA2619970, study PRJEB7988) | marine metagenome | biome: marine biome (ENVO:00000447); feature: mesopelagic zone (ENVO:00000213) & marine oxygen minimum zone (ENVO:01000065); material: "saline water (ENVO:00002010), including plankton...
GTTCCTTTGAGAGTTTTTCGTCAAGGATAGGCAAATATATTTCATTTTCCTTCTGGAAATGTGGGTCGATAATGCCCTGAAGTTTGCTTGCGGTCGTTTGGATCATTTTTAGGGTCACATCATCGGCCGATTCCTTATGGACGTTCTTCATCGTTGTTTCCAGCTCGGTTATATACTGCTTTATGAACTGATGGTCCATCTCCATGGTCTTTGTGAACAGGGGGTTTTTCATCAATTCAGCAACCTTTCCGTACAGATGTTTTTCTTCGCCTTCGGCATGAGGAAGGAGTTTTTCTTTGAGGAAGGTCATCAAAGCATCGAGCAGCCTCCTTTCCTGCTCCCTGAATTTTTGCAGACTCTCTATATTACGCCAGAAGCCGTGAAGCCTTTCCTCCAACATCTTGTGATGCTCTCTTATATCTTCTGTAGGTCTTGCCATCCGTTAAATATCTCCGATATTTTAGTTATCAAACAGTTAATCTTGTTTTGGTTCTCGGCGGCCTCTGCCAGAATAAATAGAGGTACAAAAATCTCTAGGCTTAAATCCACTCTTCCTGCAAAATTTCTCCCTGAACGCCGACAACGACACTTTTAGTGGGGACTTTTCTCTCAGCTGATTGGGCCGCCTGCTGAGCTAAACTCAGCAATCCCATGCAGCAGGGCACCTGCATGATCAGCACCGTTAGGGTGTTAATCTTGGCATCATCAAACCAGGCTTTTATTTTCTCCTGATAGATATCCTGACCTTCATCCAACTTTGGACAGGCAATTGCGATGGATTTATCTTTCAAATACTCATGGTGAAAATCACCCAGTGCATAGGCCACACAATCTGCGGTGAGAAGCACATCCGCTCCTTGATAATAGGGAGCAGTCGGTGAAATGAGATGCATTTGGATCGGCCATTGCCTCAGTTGGGATTCTATTTTTCCTGCCGCTTCCCCAACATCCTTTTTATCTTTATCCTTAAAGTCTAACACTTGAGAACCAGGGCATCCTTCCATTGGATTCATTTTCCTATCTCCTTTTTTTCCTTCCGACTCTTTAATAAACTCTTCCTTTATTTAACCTTTTTTATATACAATTTGTAACAGTCCTCGTCCTCTTCCATGCCAATAAATTCCTGGCCGCATTTTGTACACCATTCCGGTATATCCTCCAACGCTCCGTCGTAGTCCGTCAAAACTTGTAAAACCTGCCCCTTTTTCAGACAGTTAAGCCTGTCACCAGGCTCTAATAGATGCAATGGACAAGAACGGCATACCAGGTCTAACGTGTCATCTGAAGGCTGGTTTTCAATAAATTTCATCTCATCCCCCTTTCACCGTTTCAGCTCCTCAGGATTGCTCGGTATATTATCAATAATTACAGTATGATATAAAATAAAAACTCTTCGATCCCTTAAATGTATATTCTCATTATTATTAAAATATTCTTACCATTTATTACACGTAGATTTATGCTTTTCATTGACTTAGATCAAAATAAATGCATATTTTTTATTTGTCCGACCCCTTTTTTGTTCATTAAAGATCATATACATGGAGAGCATGCAGATATTTGTATTTCACAAAACATTTGGTTTAAATAACCGGCAAAAATTTGGAACCAATCTCAATCTTTTTCAAATCATCTATTTCTAAAGATGGTTTTTCAATTTAAGCCGTTACGGTTTTTAAATAGCTCTTTACATATCTCAAACAATAAAAATTCTCTTGCTTCTTTGCTGATTTTCAAATCTTGGCATCACAGCCCTTCCAATATTTCTCCCGGATCTCACGTTTGAGTATTTTACCCTCAGGGCCGGTATTCATAAAATCAAGGGTGCGAAACCCGAGTAAATTATTCAAAGACATAGACTCAGGTTCTGGATGTTCGTTCTATGGCAAGAAGGGCAGCACCCAAGGCGCCGATATACTGAGGTTCTTCCGAAATATAGGCATGCATGTCAACCTTGGCCTCCACGCGTTTTACCACTCCGATGTTTTTTGCGATCCCGCCGGAAATGACAAAATCGGCATCGATTCCGATTCTTTTTAACAGACCGTAAACTCGGTCGGCTGTTGCAGCGTGGAGCCCGCCGAAAATATTCGCCTTGGAAACTCCCCGCCGAAGGTAACGAGAAACTTCTGATTTTGCGAACACCGTGCAAATATTGCTGATCTTGGTCTCCTCTGTTGCCTGCAGAGAGAGCGGACCGATTTCATCGATCGGCACTTTTAAAAGCCCGGCCATGATTTCAAGGAAGCGCCCGGTCCCCGCCGCACACTTGTCGTTCATTGAAAAAGCAACATGGTTACCCCCATCGTCAATGCGAATGGCTTTACAATCCTGGCCACCCATGTCTAAAATGGTGCGCGCCCTTGGGAAAAGAAAGTGAACGCCTTTGGCGTGGCAGGCTATCTCGGTGATCACCTCTGCCGCAAAAGGGACGTTGATTCGCCCGTAACCTGTAGCGATGATATATTTCATATCCTCTAAACGAAGATCGCTTTTCCTCAGGGTTTCATCCATTACGGACTCTGCGGACCCCTGGCTCTCCGGGCCGGTCTCAATGATGGTAGTGGACATCACTTTGTGGTTGTTGAGTATGACGGCCTTCGATGTGGCCGATCCAATGTCTATGCCGGCAACGTGCATGGTATCTTTCATTCAGCGGTTGAAGGGTTTGCGGTTTCGCCCGCCGTCTCTTTTCAAAAAGGCCTGGATAGCCGCACCCAGTGCAATCGCAGTTCGGGGATTTTCTGGTACTCGAAAAGAGACTCCGGTCATTTCTTCGAGGGCTTTAACCAATCCCGAATTCATAGCAGCTCCACCGACAATCACCGCATCTCCAACAAGCCCGACGCGACCGATGAGCTCGATGACCCGGGTAGCCACCGCCCGGTGGATCCCTGCAGCGATTCGTTCCCTGGATTCCCCGTTATGGATGTGTGAGATAATCACCGATTCGGCGAAAACAGCGCATGTGCTACTGATCTCTGCCACACCGTCTGCAGTTATTGAAAGTGGTCCCATCTGATCGACGGGAACTTTGAGATACACGGCACCCAGTTCGATGGACGAACCGGTACCCGAAGCGCACTTCACATTATTGGCAAAGTCCTCCATAGTTCCTTTGGGGCCCAGTTTCATCACCCGACATCCCTCTGCACCAAGATCGACCACAGTGCGGGCCGTGGGAACCAGCCACCGAGCCCCTCGAGCTGCGCAGATCTGCTCCGAGCTTTTTCTGACCGCAAAGGAGACCTCACCCGCCCCACATCCCGTAGCAAACACTTTGCCCACATCCTGGGCCTGGTACTGCAAATCTGTTAGAAGATCTTCAAACACCTCCTTGGCTGCTGCATCCGCTTCTTTTTCGGTCACAGCCGATTTGTTACCGATGATCTTCTCGCCGTCGAAAACCACCGCCTTAACGCTCTGGGCCCCTATATCGATTCCTCCGTAAAGCATCCGAAGCTATCCCTCGATCATCTCTATGAAGGCCTCAACTCTCCCGCGCATCTGTTCCAATCCTTCTACGGTATAGTCCCCTTCCAGAAAGAGTACAGGGATGCCGAGCTCTTCTCTGAACTTGTTACGCAGATGAGGAAACTCTGCGAGTCGTGCGTCGCAACACTTGAGAACGTAAAAAATGGCAGCATCTATGTTGAAGTTCTGAGTGGTATTAACGATGTGGGTCCACCTATTCTCCGGAATGGCGGTAGTGACCGTGGATCGCGGGCACGCTGTTCCAAGAGAACGACGGGCGATCGCCTCCAGAGGGGGTACCACCTGCTTGAGATTGTACCAGAAGGCCCGGGTACCTACGCACAGGTCGTCGGAGACCACCTGTCCCCCGGAGTCTTCAATGATTTGGTAGATCCCCGCGTTGACCAAATCCATGGCGGACCCTGAAAGATAGATCCGAACCCCCTCAGGGGCAGTCTGCCCGTCGGATTGGAGATCATCCAGATAGTTTTTTAGCAGGGCCGCGTGTTCGTCCTTGGGCATAAGTAACCCTGCGTATACGATTTGCCAGGCATCGTGCCCGGACAGAGCAGGTGGATCGGACCTGCGCATTTCGTACATGCGCCTTATTTGAGCCTTGTCTTCGTTGTAAACCGAGATGGCCCGCTCGATGTCAGCATCAGGAATGGAACGATTCAAAGACCTTTCCAATTCCTGCTTGAAACCCTTTAGAATTTCCAAATAATAAGGGAGGACCTCTCGACCGATTATTTTTTCCGGATAGTTGATGTAGTGGACATATGGTTTGATATCCACCCCTGCAATCAAGGCAGGTTTGGTGGGACGGGGAACCAGGGCTCGCCAAAAGTACTCCATGGAGAAGATAATATCACAGCTGTTCGGAACAACGACACCGTCTAGGTAGTCGTAAAGTCCTCTTAAACCTGCGTCCAGACAACTCCTGGCAAATGCACAGGCGTTGGATTGTATGTAAGCGTCAGCATGTTCCAGGGGCTCTCCAGTACCGGTAATACGAACCGGTAAAATATCTGCGGCATATAAGATCTCCTCAGGTGTCATGCAGCAGAAGTATCCATAGACCCTCTTCCCTGTTTTCTGTTTCCATTTTCGCACCGCATCGTGGCGGTCTGCAGCATATTTTGCAAAAATCTTGTCCATATCATGCTCCTGTTTAGCCGGTCTGACAGGCCGCTTCGGTCTCCATTTTTTTGAGGATCATTTCCGAAAATGCGTCCATTCGCGTCCTGACCTGCGCCTCGGAATAGCTCCGTTCGTCCACCAGATCGCTCTCAATAAAAACAGACGGGACGCCAAGTTCTTTCTTGAGAACACGTGCCAACTCTAGAACCGGTAGATAATAGGGCCGGCAGGTGATCAGGTAGGCCAAAACCCCCCCCACGATATTGTACTCTGTACACTGTTCCAAGACCGCCCTGATCCGGGACCCCATCGACGTTCCAATGGACAGGGTGCGAATAGCCATCTCCGTAAGCGGATCCGCAGTGTTCCGAGGGGGCGAGGGCACAGGATTGTAGTTGGGCTCGTACGCAAACACCCCCCCAACCGGCTCAAAATAGTTGAAGATGCTCATATTGAACCAGATGGGGATACCGAACCACAGGAGACGGAATCGTTCGTTAGGGATCTGCCCCTTCCCTGCTTTGACTTTGGCTCTCACCTCGTCGCGTAATGCCTTGTAAAATTCGTAAGCCCTCTCCGTGCCCGAACAATACATGCCCGGGTACATTGTCGCAAATGAATCAGCGCTGCCCATGGGTGAAGGCACATTTTTACGAAGCTCCAGTATCTCCAACCGTAGTTCATTGGTTTTGTATGCCCAGTCCATGCACTCGTTGAGTCGGTCCTGGTCAAATTTGTTGCCGGTCACCTCTGTCGTAAAGGATAGAAAATCCTCTAACTGGGAACGGTAATACAGGATCTCATGGGGTTTCGGATGCCCCATGATGTCCTCAAAAACCTGCTCCGGCCTGTCGAGGGTAAACAGTGGCACCTGAAGCCGTTGTGCCATGTCCTCAAACCATTTGAGCCGGACATCACAAACGCTGGAGGTGGTCACGAGCATGTCGGGTGGCGCCATGCCTCCCAAAGGGGCGTCGGACAGATCACCGTTGACCACATAACCGGTGCAGACCCTTTCATAGCCGCACAGATCGGTGGAATAACCCGCCTGTTCAGCATAGCGAGCAAATCGGACCGCCTCCTTCTCCGAGTCCTTTGTTTTCCGGCGGACTGCACACAGGGATGCAAACTGTTCTGGATAATACGGAAAAAGCCCCATCGAATAGTAAAGTTCCTTTTCCACCAGGGCGCAGGACCAGACCACCGGTTTTCCGGCATTTTTGTGCTCGTGGCCTTCGCCATAGTCCTGCCTGATGAACTTCCAGGTATTTCTCGCCATTTCCAAGGTCTTACGAGAACCCTTGGTGGCTGCTTTTTGCTGCTCACCCATTGCATTCTCCCTTCCCCACCGGTTAACGAGGCAGTTCCTTGTAACCCGTTTGAGGGTCCTTTTTCGTATGGTCCTCCCCCTTTTTTGTTTGATCGGCATTGAGTTGATCGATCGGACGACAATGATGCTTGAAATGTTTAATGCAAGGGGTGACCTGTAGTCAAATGAATTCTTATCCCGCGGGCTCCCTTAGATATCATAATTTTGTGATTTTAGAGTTGACAAAAAAATTTAAAAAAATAATATTCTCCCTCGCTGCAAACTTTCCTGATGTAAAGGGTTATGTGTTCGGAGGTAGGGGCGAAGTTATCTATTTAGCCATCCCTTTGCGGATGCTGCCGGATGCCACTTCGATTTATTCGTACCCTTATTATAGTGCATCCGACGTTTTGGATGAGACAAATTGGTTAGATCTTCACGCCAGTTCAATTTTCAACGGAAAATCCAGACCGGTTCAAGCAACCAAATTTTTTAGAAAATGGGGAGTTAAAAAATGAAAACGGAAAACAAGAAAATCAAAAAAAAGTCGGGAAAGACCCTTCAAACCGCTCGAGAGGCGAGTTATTTTGCAAAAAAGATGTTAAAAAATGCCTTGCAAGCCCAGGAGGAAGGCCGTCCAATCGGTTGGTCAATGGTCACCTGGTGGCAAGGCGAATTGATTGCCAGAGCAATTGGGGCGGAGCTGGTCTTTCCGGAAAACTATGGTGCCTTTTGCGCGGCCACTGGCGGGGCGGAAAAACATCTGGAAATCTCCGACAGCGAGGGATACCCTGCCACCCTTTGTGGATATGCCAGAAATAGCATCGGTTATGCCAAGCTGCTTTCCGATAATAATTTTGTCCCATACGAAGGCGCCCCGGGTGGCGGATTGGCTAAACCGAAATTTTTTCTGGCGTCCGGCACCGCCTGTGATGCACGGTACAAATGGTTCCAGGCGCTGAAACGGTATTTCACTGAAGCACCGGTTTGGACGGTTGATCTGCCGATGCCCGGAACCAAAGAATTCTTCTATAAAGGAAATAAAGAACTCGGCCTCAAATATATTGTCGACCATCTAAAAGATTATGTAGCTTTTCTGGAAAATTTACTTGGCACAAAGTTAGATTACGACCGTTTAAATGAAATTGTGGATCAGACATTTAAAACCCTTGCGCTGGCGCACGAAGTCGACATTTTGCGTCGGGCTGTACCGTCCCCAATGGTTGGTTCGGATTTTTGGTCGATCATGATTCCTCATCTTTATCTCCCGGAGGATCCGGAAGCCTATGAATTTTACAAAAAAGTGTATGCCGAGGTCAAACAGAGGGTCGATAACAAAATCGGAGCAATTCCCAACGAGAAATACCGCTTGATGTTTGCGGAGCTTCCACCCTGGCACTCCCTTGGCTTCTTTGGCGAATTGGCTGAAAAATTTGGCATGGCCATTGTCATTGAAAGTTGGAATTATCATGCGATTCTCCCCATTCCAGAGGAAGAGTTTGAAGGCGTAACCGACCCCTTGGAAAAAGTGGCTATGTTAACATATTACAAATGGACGGAGTACAACAAGGTGGCCTTGGAATATAATGTTGATCCAGGCTTTTTTATGGCCGCCTATTTTCAATTTGCCAAGGACTATAAAACCGATGGCCTCCTGGCCCATCCCCTGATGTCCTGCCGTCCGGCAACGTATACGCTTTTGCATACTAAAAATACACTGGAAAACAAACTCAAGATTCCCGGAGTGGTTATCGATGGTGATATCATTGATCTGCGAGTGTTTAATGAAAAAGAGGCATTTTCCAAAATGGAGGCCTTTGTTGAAACCATGGACCACTATCGGGAAGAAAGAAAAAAAGCAGGAATAGCTTGGTAACTTGGAAAGGAAATTTCAATTATGAAAGATATAAACAAGAAGACAGGATTAGCCAGAGCAAAGGACATATATAATCATCGGAGCAAACGGGCGCGTGAATTAAAGGCGGAAGGGAAAAAGGTCATAGGTTATTTTTGTTGTTTTCCACCGGTGGAGATAATGACCGCCCTCGATTTTTTACCCCTTCGGCTCTTGGGAGACATGGATGAACCGATAACGGTGGCCGATGGCTATTTACCAACCGTTATGTGTATTTTTTATCGCAGCACTTTTGATCTAGGCATGAAAGGCCGGTTTGACTTTATAGATGGTTTTATAGGGGCCCACGCCTGTGACGGCGCTGAAAGAACCTCTTACATCTGGAGCAATTATATTAAAACGCCGTGTAATTTCTTTCTGGATTTACCCCATGTCGACAAGGGGGAAGCGGTCAGTTATTTTAAAGGACAGCTGAATTATTTAAAGGAGACCATAGAAGGGCTTGCAGGCAAAAAATTAGACATCGAATCCCTTAAAGAAGCAATCTCTCTTCATAACAAACAGCGGCAATTGGTGCGGGAATTGTACTATTTGCGGAAACCCGATCCACCGTTGATCAACGGTTCTGAGGTTTTACAGGTCATGATTTCCATAATGATGATACCGGCGGAGGAAGGCAATGCATTGATTCAGGAAGTCATCGATGAAGTCAAAACACGGCAGGATATTCCAGATAAAAAAAATGGCCGCCTCCTTGTTTGGGGATCGTTGATCGACAACATTAAATTTACGGACCTCATCGAAAGTTCGGGGCTGAACATTATCATTGAAGATACAGCTACCGGTACACGTCCCTTCTGGCATGATATCGAGGAAACTGAAGATCCTTTAGATGGCGTGGCCCGACATTATCTACAGGAAGTCAAGTGTCCCCGAACCTTTGCAGAAACAGACACCTCTTATAAAGAAGATCTGGAAAACAGATATAGCTACCTCAAAGATTTTGCAAAATACTGGAAGGTTAACGGGGTATTTGGGAATATAATTCGAAACTGCGATATCCACGGTTATGAAATTCCAGCGGTCAAGGATTACCTGGAGAGTTTGGGGTTGCCGGTGTTGATTATTGAACAAGATTATTCGACTGCTTCTCTTGAGCCTTTACGAACCCGATTTCAAGCCTTTGCGGAGACAATTGGTTAGCCAAATTCGGATTTTTTATTATTCACCTTCCCCCCTTCTGGACCTTTAGGATGTATGTAAGGTAAATTTTAAAAAGGAAAGTTCTATGTTTTATGCCGGTCTGGACATCGGTTCCACTATTACCAAAGTTCTCATAAAAAATGAACGGAAGGTCTGTACGACGGTCATTAAACCGACCGGGGCGGAACATCGCCGACTGGCGAACGAAATCATGGATGAAGCGCTCCGCAAACTAAACTTAACCACTGCAAATATTTCTTATATCGTTGCCACCGGCTATGGCAGAATTAACGTTCCTTTCGCAGACAAACAAGTAACGGAAATCACCTGCCACATGCGCGGTATAAACTGGCTCTTTCCGAGTGTTAAAACCATTATCGATATTGGTGGACAGGATTCTAAAGGCATTAAGGTCGATAATGGCAAACTGGTCAATTTTGTCATGAATGACAAATGCGCTGCGGGAACCGGCAGGTTTCTGGAAGTCATATCGGATTTGCTGGGTGTAAAACTAGATGATATTGGTGAAATCTCCTTACAATCCACCCGACCGACGAATATTAGCAGTATATGTACGGTTTTTGCAGAGCAGGAAACGCTTTTACAGTTATCGAAAGGGACATCGATTGAAGATATCCTAGCCGGCATTCACAGGGCGAGTGCCAGCCGAATTCATTCCATGGTAAAAAAAATTAAAATAGAAAAGGACGTGGCGATTACCGGTGGAGGAGCCAAAAATATCGGCCTTTGCAAGGCGTTGGAGGAAAGGGTCGGCTTTCCGGTAATTGTTCCGCCTGAGCCTCTGATTACCGGCGCCCTGGGGGCGGCTCTGATCGCCAGTGAAGAAACCAAAAAAATCAGTAAAGAGGAATTGATCGAGAAACAGCTAAAGCGTCGCTGGGAAGCGGTCACGTTTTTTGATGAAAAGCCGACCAAAGGATAAAACAGGTGGGATTACGGATGATTGAAAAATGTCTTTTATAATCGGGTTGGATATCGGATCCGCACTGTCTAAAGCGGTAATCATGCAGGACAAAACTTTGTTGTCATCCGGTATCAGCCCTTCCGAAGGTAATTTTTTATCCGCCATAAACAGTGTGCTACAGAAAGCGCTTGGAAAAGCAAAACTCGCTATTTCTGATATTGATTTAATCGGCGCTTGTGGGCTGGGAGCCTCGTTTATACCCCATTCGTTTCATAAAATTTCAGATATCTCTTGCCAAAGCAGGGGAACGAGCTATCTCCTGCCGACTATACGGACATTGATCGAAATCGGGAATCAGTCCAGCCGAATTATTCAAGTTACCGAGCAAGGCAAAGTAGCGGACAGTCTTGTCAGCGATAAGTGTGCGGCTGGAAGTGGGCGTATTTTACAGATCGTTGCCAAGGTATTAAAGGTCGATCTAAAAGACATGGGGCAATTGTCTCTGAAATCCACCCAGCCTGTAAAATTCACCACCGGATGTGCTGTTTTTTTAGAAACAGAAGCGATTTCCCGGGTAGCCGAAGGTGCGTCCAGGGAAAATATAATTGCCGGGCTGCATCAAGCGTTGACCGCAAGAATCGCTGCCATGGCACACCGAATGGGTCTCAAAGAAGATTGTGTAATCACTGGCGGAGGCGCAAAAGACCGTGGATTGGTCAAAATTATGGGGGAAAAAATGGGAAAAACTCTTTTGGTCCCCGACAATCCGCTGATCACCGGTGCCATCGGAGCCGCCCTTATCGTCACTGAAAAAAAGGGTTAATTTGAAAAGGAGGAGAATCATGCCGTTGAAACAAGTTGCCATTATTGATGGGTTTAGAACCCCTTTTGCGAGGATGTTTTCCGATTTTAAAGAAATGACGGCAATCGATTTGGCCAAGGTCTGCTTAACCGAGCTGGTCAACAGAACTGAAATTGACCCAGTGGAGATAGATGAAATCGCCATGGGCGTCAGCATACCCAAACCCACAACCACCAATATCGCCCGTATCGCCGCCTTGGGAATCGGCCTACCGAAAACCATCAATGCTTATCACATGCAGCTGGCCTGTGCAACGAGCCTATTGACCACCGCCCATGTCGCCATGAGTATTGCAACCGGAAATGCCGATGTCGGTATCGCCGGTGGTGCCGAATCCATGTCTGACGTTCCGGTCAGTACCACAGAGCCTTTTCGTCGCATAATTTTAGAGGCACAGACCAAAAGAACACCCGAAGAACAGATGCTGACTTTAGGCCAGGTCAAATTGGCGGATATGATTCCACCGCCCATGCCCCTGGCCGAGGCCTATACCGGCCTGACCATGGGAGAGCATACGGAATTGATGGTAAAGGAATGGGGCATTACGAGGGAGGAACAGGATGATTATGCTGCACGGACCCACGAACTAGCCGGCAAAGCGATTGCTGACGGCCGGATACCGGCAGAAGTTTCCCCTGTAACTCCACCGCCTGACTACCATGTAGCGGAAACCGACAATCTAGTTCGCCCGAAACCGAATCGAGAAAAAATCGGTTCGCTTTCACCTGTGTTCGACAAAGAATTCGGCTCCATTACGGCTGCCAATTCCAGTCCGCTCACTGATGGGGCAGCTGCCGTTTTGCTGATGGCTGAGGATAAAGCCAAGGCGCTGGGATATCAACCCAAGGCGTTTATCAAGTCTTTCGGGTTTTCAGGCCTCGATCTGGATATCGGCATGCTGTTCGGACCTGCTTTTTCTACACCCAAGGCTTTGAAGATGGCAGGGTTAAAACTGTCCGACATCGACCTGGTTGAAATGCATGAAGCCTTTGCCGGCCAGGTTCTGTGTAATCTTAAGGCATTCAATAGTAAATCATGGTTAGCTGAAAATGTGGGCCTAAAAGAACCGATCGGGGAGGTCAATATGGACCGGTTCAACATGATGGGTGGTTCGGTCTCCATTGGACACCCCTTTGGGGCCACCGGTGCCCGTCTGGTTACAACTTGCGCGAACCAATTACCCAGGGTGGACGGAACATTGGGGTTGATAACAGCCTGCGCTGCCAACGGGACCGGTGGAGCGATCGTTCTTGAACGAGCGAATTAAAGCAAACCGAGGAGGTTTTCAGGAAATGGGTAACAAAAAAAAGATGCTAACCTTGAAAAAAGACGAGCATGGAGTGGCCATTTTGACCTATAATTTGCCCGGGCGGCCGATGAACGTGATCACTGAAAAGACCGATCAGGAATTAGTCCAGATGGTGGATGTCATCGCTAAAGATGGTGGGATTAAATCGGTTGTTTTGATGGGAAAACCGGCCAATTTTTTGGCAGGTGCAGATATCAGCATGCTTCAAAATATGAAAACAGAAAAAGACGCTTACAAGGGGTCCCGGTCACTGCAGGCCACCTTGAATAAACTGGAAGCACTCCCCAAACCAGTGATTGCAGCCATAAACGGGCCCTGCCTTGGAGGTGGCTTAGAAGTCGCTTTGGCATGTCATTACCGCATAGCGACCCTGTCTCCTAAAACCGTTTTGGGACTGCCGGAAGTAAAGCTGGGACTGGTGCCGGGAGCAGGCGGCACACAGCGTCTCCCCAGATTGATCCCACTGGATAAAGCCATGGATGGCATTTTGACCGGCAAACATTTCCGATCTGAACAGGCCAAGGCACTGGGGTTAATCGATGAGGCGGTTCCCATGGAAAAATTACAAGAGGTCGCCTACCAAAAGGCCTTTGCCATGGCCCAGGGCAAAATAAAAATCAAAAGAAAACTACCACCTCTGCCGCCGCCTAAAATGCTTGCGGGCTTTTATGAACAGACAAAAAACATGATCTTCAAAAAGACCAAAGGTGTCTTTCCGGCACCGATGGAAATATTCGAAAGTGTTTACAAAGGATTGTCAGAAGGGATAGAGGCCGGCTCGGAAGAAGAATCCAGGCGTCATGCGAAAACAGTTTTTTCAAAAGAAGCAGCATCTTTGATGCATATCTTCTTTATGGATACGGCTGCCAAAGCGGACCGCGGTGTGGACAAAGCTGTTAAACACTGTCCGGTTAAAAAGATAGGTGTTTTGGGGGCAGGTATTATGGGCGCCGGCATTGCAGCGATTAAAGCTGACAAAGGGTATATGGTCCGCCTGAAAGATGCCAGTATGGAAGCCGCGGGCAGGGGACTGAAAGCCGCCGGTGAGGTCTTAAACGGCAATTGGATGAAGCGACCGCGTGGCGAATATGAATACCGAAGGCGTTACGACCTGATCAGCGTGACCGATACCTATAGCGGGTTCAAACATATCGACATGGTCATCGAAGCAGTGTTTGAGGATATAGAGCTAAAACACAGGATCATTAAAGAGGTAGAATCGGTCATGCCGGAACACGCCATCTTTGCCTCCAATACCTCAGCCATACCGATTACACGCCTGGCTAAAGCGTCAAAAAATCCCAACCAGTTCATCGGTATGCACTATTTCTCCCCAGTACATCGGATGCCGCTCATTGAAATTATTGCCACCAAAGATACTTCGCCCGAAACAATCGCGACCGCCTGGGCGCTTTGCAAAAAATGTGGCAAAACCTCAATTATCGTTAATGACGGCGTGGGTTTTTATACGAGTCGAGTGATTTCACGCTATATGCAGGAGAGTATGTTGATGTTGGATGAAGGCGCCAGGGTAGAGGATATAGACCAGGCGGCCGTGTCCACGGGTTTCCCGGTTGGACCGGTTACGGTCAGTGACGAGATCGGTCTGGATACCGCCCACAAAGTTGGGAAGATTCTTTCCGAAGTTTTTGAGGGTCGTGTTGCATCGACAGATATTGTAGGAAAAATGGTGGGGGACGGTGATCGCTTCGGCCGGAAAAATGAAAGCGGATTTTATGCATACCGCGGTGGTAAAAAACTTGGACCGGACGAGAGTGTCTATGATTTTACCCTCCAGGGTCGAGAACGCATAGACATGACTGCACAGAATATCGTGGAACGATTGATTTTGGCGTTTTGCAATGAGGCCGCCCTATGCCTCGAGGAAAACATCCTAAGAAACCCGCGTGATGGCGATGTGGGCGGGGTATTTGGTATCGGTTTTCCATCCAACCTCGGCGGACCCTTCTTCTATATGGATGCCAGAGGAATAGAAGATGTTGTCAGTGCGCTGAACAGACTTGAAGACCAATTTGGCTCTCGTTTTACCCCACCCCAACTGCTCAAGGACATGGCCAAACAGAATAAAACGTTTTTCTAAAAAGGAGGCCGGATGGAATATAACACAGTACGATTTGAAAAGTCTGAGCATGTAGCCACAATTACTTTAAATCGACCGGATAATATGAATACTTACAACCCCGCCATGCTAAATGAACTGGTATCGATCCTGCAGGAGACAGCTACAGACGATGGGGTCCGCGCAGTGATCTTAACCGGCGCTGGACGCGCGTTTTCCGCCGGTGCGGATGTTAAGGGTTTCGAAGGATTAATCGGGCTTCAGAAAGAACGGGCAGAAAATCAAGACGCCTTAAAACTACTAAATCATGTAGTGCTAGCAATTAGACAAATACCCAAACCAGTGGTGGCTGCGGTAAACGGAGTCGCTGCAGGCGGCGGTGCCAATCTGGTGCTGGCCTGCGATATGATCGTAGCCTCCGAAAAAGCCAAACTAGCTGAAAATTTTATTAACATTGGACTCGTTCCGGACGGGGGAGGCACCTATTTTCTTCAAGAACGTATCGGGTATCACCGGGCAGCAGAAATCTTTTTTACCGGCAAAATATTAACCGCCCCGGAAGCATTGAACCTGGGTCTATACAATCGTGTGGTGCCGGTCGATGAGGTCTTAAACACGGCCCGGGACATGGCCAGGGAACTTGCCCAAAAGCCACCACTGGCCATTGCCGCAGGTAAGGCCATCCTCAATCGCGAAGCCGTGCCCCGCCTGAAAGCGTTTCTCGAGGATGAAGCCCGCAACCAACGAATCATGGTGGGTACTCAGGATGCCAGGGAAGGCATGACGGCATTTCTTGAAAAGAGGAGGCCGAATTTCATCGGAAAATAGCAGAGGCATAATCGCAGTAACCAGGTATTATGGACACAGGAAAAATGGACATTGAGAAAGAATTCTTCATTCTCGACAGCGATGGACTCAAACTTCAGGCATTTATCGCTATTCCAAAACCTGCGCCAAGGCCGATGCCCTCCGTACAGATTCATCATGCGGGCGGTGGCCATGAACCGATTTATGAGCAGATGGCCTCGGAACTGGCTTCAAGGGGTATCGTCGGCATCACGATGATCCACCGCGGCTATCCCGGTTCAGAAGGCAAAATGGAATACGGCAAAGGAGAGATTACCGATATAGGGAATCTCATTAAGGAAATGAAGGCCCGGCCCTATATCGACCCTAAACGAATGGGTATTATGGGATATTCCCGGGGAGCCCATAATGCCATTCTATCCATAGAACGCTACGATGATTTTATCGCCGGCGCCTTATGGAGCACACCAACGGATATGATTGATCATGTGGAAGTAAATCCATGGATTGCTTACATGTTCGGTGGGGCTCCGGATCAGGTCCCGATAGAATACCGTATCCGGTCATCTATCCTGTCTGTAGACCGGGTGAATTGTCCCCTTCTGTTAATCCACGGTGAAATAGATGACGTCGTACCGGTACGGCATACGTTGCGCCTATCCGAAGCGTTGGAAAAACTGAACAAACCTTATGAGTTAAAAGTATTCCCTTCCGAAGGCCACATTTGGTCTATGTCCGGATTTACCAATAACTGGCGGCTCACCATCGAGTGGTTTGAGCGCCATTTTGAGCAACGTTGCGACTAAATTTTTGGAGAGTTAAATACTTTTGAAATTTCTTCATCACCCACGTCGAAAGTGCCTTTGTGGGGCGACAACGCTTCATCTTTAAAAAAATCCGGCAGTCTATCGGTAGCCGGTCCCAACCCGGCATTCCGATTAAAGGCCAATTCTTCCTCGAGCACCGATTGTCCAAGAGCGGCAACATCTTCAACACTCCAATTCCAGCCATAAAAACTGTTTGCCAGTTTGGCCATAACCTCCGGTGTCGGCTCAGCCATTTGGCACAGACCCATGGAGTCATAGGCACAGGTGTTAATTTGCTTTTGCCGTGATGTCTCCACCATTTCGGCTATGTTTTCCACATGGAAGATAATCACCCCGGTGTGATCGGCTCCCTGGGGGTTAGTTGCGTATCCGATGCCTGTGCCGATTTCCTTTCGGGGATCGTGGGCAGGTATTGCCTGCCCTTTGACAACCGGAACCCGGTTGAGGCCAAAAACACGGGCTGTAATAGCCGCACCCTGACCAAGGACTCTACCCAGGACAGTCCCCCGGCTGACCTCCTGGAGCAGTTTCAGGGCGCCGGGGCCATCGCCAAAAGTTAAAACGCCGGCATCACCGGCCACTCCCAGGGCAGCGCCCATTTCCATTGTATCCAGCCCCAGATTGTCACACATCTTTTCAAGATGCATGACCGTATCCAAATCATCAATACCCAAATTGGCCCCCAGCATGGCTGAGGATTCGTATTCGAAACCGGCGGTCAGGAACTTTTTATCTTTATCATGCATCACGTTTGAACAGCGTACAACGCATCCGGGCATACAAATATGTCCAAAACTACCCCCACGGGTATCATTGAGCTCGGCAACGCCTTTGCCGCCGATTCGAGCGTTTCCTTCAAAAGAGCCGGCAGAAAAATTTCGTGTGGGAAGCGCCCCGATTTTGCTCAGATAGGAAAGTCCGCCAACGGTTCCATACTTTGAAAAAAGACCGGTGGCCTTATGTTCCAAAATATCTTTGGTAAATGCCCGGCAGACTTCTTGAAAACTGGTCTTTTCTTTGGCCTGACGAACCTGGGTCGCACCATCGTCTATGACAAGGGCTTTGATTTTTTTGGCCCCCATAACTGCTCCCAGTCCGCCCCGGGCAGCATGCCGTGAAGGTCGGCCATCTGGGTCGGTCATGGCCACACTGGCAGCAGCCAGCCTCATCTCCCCGGCCGGCCCGATGCAGATAATGCCGGCCTTTTTGCCATGGGCTTGGAGAAGCTTTACTGTCGTTTCATAGTTACCTAAACCGGCAAGCTCGGGACAAGGAATGATGACAATGCCATCTTTATCCAATTTGATGATATACAGACGGTCTTCGACCGGCTCGCCCTCAACAATTAGGGCTTTGATACCCAATCGACCCAGCTTATGGCCGACAGTGCCGCCGACGTTGGCTTCTTTGATGCCCTCGGTAAGCGGGCTTTTGGCCCCAACGGAAAGACGTCCCGAATTGGGGGCAATGCTGCCGGCCAGCAACCCAGGGGCAAATATTAATTTGTTGGCTTTGCTTAAGGGATGGCAGGTGGGAGGTACTTCTGTTTGGATGATGTGGGAACTTAAGCCCCGCCCGCCCAACCGGGCGAACTCGATCGGCGTATCTTCCATTTTGGCTTGCAAATTATCCATATTGATTCGTATCACTCTTTCCATGTTTGACTCCTTATCCATTAAACAATTTCAACATAAATCCCAACCGGTAAAAAACAGTTCTAAAAAAAATTAACAAAAACCGTGTCGGGTGTCAACTGCCATTAAAAGCAAAAAAATGCGTTTCCATATTCAACGTGTGACGAAGAAATTTTTTCATATATTTTTTATAATTATAGGGATTACTTCCTTGACATGAAACATCCATTGATATAGGAGAAAGCCTATCATTTGTGGATCTTGAAAATCATCCCAATCTCTATCGTTTGCAAATAAAGGAGGTACGAGTATGGAAATCAATGGATGCACCGCTATTGTTTCCGGAGGCGCATCGGGTCTAGGTGAGGCCACAGTTCGTCGCCTGGTCAATGATGGGGCTAACGCGGCAATTCTGGATGTACAAGAAGACAGGGGCGAAAAGATTGCCGCTGAACTTGGCGATGCAGTTATTTTTTACAAAACAGATATTACCGACGAAAAAAACACACAGGCAGCCGTAAACAAGACTATCGATATTTTTGGCAACATCCACTTCGCTATCAATTGTGCCGGGGTAGGCATCCCGGCCAAAGTTCTATCGAAACGAGGTCCCATTTCAATTGAACAATTCAATCAGGTGATTCAGATTAATCTCGTTGGAACGATGATCGTGATCAAACTTGCGGCCGAAAAAATAATGAACAATACACCCAACGCGGATGGTGAAAAAGGTGTTGTTATCAATACCGCGTCTGCCGCGGCATTCGATGGTCAGATCGGTCAGACAGCCTACAGTTCTTCTAAAGCTGGAATTGTGGGGATGACGTTGCCGCTCGCGCGCGAGTTTTCGGACTACGGGATCAGAGTGGTTACAATTGCACCGGGTCTGTTTGATACCCCCATGCTTGCCGGGCTTCCTGAGAAAGCAAAAATATCGTTAATCGAGCAGGTCCCATTCCCAAAACGCCTCGGCAAGCCTTCGGAGTATGCCCAGTTGGCTAAGCATATCATTGAAAATCCGCTGCTGCACGGTGAAACCATAAGGCTTGATCAGTCGATCAGAATGGGTGCGAGATAATCAGCCTAAGCGCATTCCTCGGCGATCAGCAGCCTGTTGCAACCGGATCAATCGGACTAGGGATCATTTGCAGTTCAAGGAGGTAAAAATGAGTGTGGCATTGATGAAATGGACAGGATCCGATACGGTTTCCAAAGCCCTGGAAGCCATAAACGCATGGGAAGCGTTTGAACCTGGGACGAATGTTCTGATCAAACCGAATTTAGTTATGGGCGGTTCTCCTAAAATTTCATGTTCAGGCATCACCGCATCGCCTGAAGTTGTGGGCGAGGTCGTTCGATTGGTCAGGAAAATGGGGGCCGGAAGTGTGGTCATTGCCGAGGGGTCTGTGGAACTACCGACCCTGAAGTTAGACACCGCCGCCGCTTTTAAATGGAGCGGCATTCAGGCCTTGGCTGAAAAAGAGGATATCCCCTTGACCGACCTGAACAAGGGGCCCTTCCGCACATTCGAGTTAAGTGACCATACAGAGATAGAAATCGCAAAAGCGGTGTTGGAAGCAGATTTTGTAATCAATATTCCTGTCTTGAAAACCCACAACCAAACCGTTACGACGGTCTGTCTTAAAAACCTCAAAGGCTGCCTTTCTACGGAATCCAAAAAAAAATGCCACATGGAAACAGACCTGAACCGGGCGATCGCGGAATACAATCAATTTATTCCCTGCCATCTAAATGTGGTCGATGCGCTGACCGCAACCGAGATAGGCCCAACTCCAACCGGCAAGAAAGACCAGGTTAGGGAGATGGGGCTTATTCTTGCGGGCAAGGAGCGGTTGGAATGCGATGTCGTGGGAAGCTTCCTGCTGGGATGTCCAGCTGAAGAGGTGCCCCATATTGTGCACTATGCAGAATTAATCGAAGGAAGCCTGAACCTGGAAGAGATTACGGTTATTGGAGAAGATCCCCGCCAGTACAGTGTGACCCTTGAATATTTAAGTAGCTGGCTCGAAGACATGATGGAAAAGTACGCCGTTGTCGGTATGCGGATGCCGCCTTACGGCAATCGGCTTTGCTCGGCGTGCGGCTTCAATCTCTGGGCCGGTTTGTTTGCCTTTTGTCGAGCGCACCAGGGCACGGATATTCAAGGAGCGGAATTGTGTGCCGGCCTGGATGTTACACCCAGCAATGACACACCCACGCCTGTACTTCTCGGAAAATGCGCCATACAGGAAAACAAGGGGGTTGAAGGCGCGGTCAAAGTCCCCGGGTGCCCGCCGGATCCGGCCAAAGTCACTGAAATCTTGACCAAAGCCCTAATTGAAGGTGAGATGCCGCAACAATAATGAATAGCTTTAATTTTAATTTTTTTTACCTTTTGAAAAGAACAACCTTATGGACAAAAGCAACCAGAACGAAGAACGAAGATTATATAACCGCAAAAAAAATATCGATGTTTATCTCCTGCCCTCCGGAAGACAATTTCGTGCAGTGGTGGAAATGCAGGATGGTTTCCACCACATGCGTTTGGATATGATCGTAAATCAGCCTTCCCTCAAAATCAAGGAAATCAACTGTGAGATGCCGGGTGTTCCGGATGCCATATGTCGTAAGGCCCAGGGTTGTCTTGCACCGCTGATCGGCAAGCGAGTGGCCCCAGGAATCATGCATGGCATGGACCAAGTAACCCGCCAGGGGTGTACCCATCTCATCAACCTGTTTCACGAAGCATGCTATAACCTGACCCAAGCGCAAAGCGTTACTGGAAGAGAAGAGCTGCAGGCTGTTTTTCCGGGAATTGTGGAAGAGCAACTGTATAAAATCTTTTTTTGGTTTCGGCCCGATATGAAAGACAGCTGCATTAGATACAACGAAGATTCGCCTTTTCTGCAAAGGGTCCAACAGATTCAGATGCCCGAAGGGGCGGAAAAATTTCGCGCGATAGCCAAAGCAAAATAATCACTCAAGTTTTGCCCCCCCAATCGACTGGAAGGTCACCTTCGGCGTGTGGCAAAGGCGAGTCCCCATGAATTATTTAAACCCAGACCTCTTTTAGTAATTTCAGATGGGGGACGTCACCCTCGAGTGATCCTAGGGCACCATCACCGTCACTGCAGTTACCGCCATCATAATATGATCACGGGTGCCATCCTTCAAAAGACCGCCCTCTTCAAGAAGCCCCCCCTCAATCACCTCAATCTCTTTTTTACCAAAGGGTATCACATTCAAGACTTCTTCCTGAATCACCTTTTCGGGAAAAGGGACTCCTATCTTAATCTTTACCGCCATCTCTTTTCTGCTCGAAATTAACTGACACTCATGCAGTCCTATCAGGGTACAACGACGAATGGCGTCAGTGACTGCACGGACAGCGCATTTGGTTGGGTCGGCATCGTGGAAGTCTGTTCCAGTACCAGTTTCGATCAGGTATTTACGCATAAATCCTCCATAAAAAATTGTACATAAAATATTTAAACATTTCACATAATGGACAAGGCCGTCTATCAAGTCAAGAATAAAGTCCTTCCCATCTCCATAGGATGCAGACGCTATTTCGATAATTAGAAACTGATAATAATGGATTAACTGACATTTTATACTCTTTGATATTTTTTACTTGACACCGAATTGAAAATACCCTAATAAAATTTCAATATCACTCATTATCACTCATTTATTGTTATTGAGGGGTGGCTTTAGCAGCCTGAGATTATACCCTTCGAACCTGACCTGGGTAATGCCAGCGTAGGGAAACGATAGAATTATCCATCTTTTTGTTAAACGCAAAACCGTTTCCTGCTGGAAACGGTTTTTTATTTGTCAACCAATAGAAAGAAGAATAGGAGATTGAAAAATGAAACGTATTTTTCTGACATTTTTATGTTTAACGATGGTTGCCGTTCTTGGGAACACTCCTGTAGCTTTTGCGAAAGACACCATGACGGTTATGCTCGATTGGTTTATTAATCCAGATCATGGCCCGCTCTATGTTGCCTTGGAAAAAGGATTTTTCAACCAGCGCGGCTTGGATGTCAAATTCGTGGTGCCATCCAATCCGAATGATCCACCGAAACTGGTAGCTGCCAAAAAAGCCGACATCGCAGTTTCCTATCAGCCCCAGCACCAGCTGCATGTTTCCCAGGGGCTGCCGCTTGTCCGTTTCGCAACCCTGGTCGCCACACCCCTAAATGCGCTGGTTGTTCTGGCAGATAGCAAAATTCAAGATATTGCCGACCTGAAGGGCAAAACAGTCGGGTATTCCATCGGTGGATTTGAGACCGTCCTTCTTAACGTCATGTTGGGACGCAGGGGGTTGTCTCTGGATGATATCAAACTGGTAAATGTCAACTTTTCATTATCTCCATCCCTGTTTACCGGTACAACAGATGCGGTAATCGGCGCCTACCGCAACTTCGAACTGAACCAAATGGATATCGAAAAAAGACCGGGGCGGGCCTTTTTTGTTGAGGAACATGGCGTTCCGTTTTATGATGAATTGATACTGGTGGCCCATCGAGATGTCGCTTCCGAGCCAAAGTTCAGAAAGTTCGTAGATGCGCTGGAACAAGGTGTGCAGTTTTTAGTCAATCACCCGAAACAAAGTTGGGATTTATTTATTCGTGGCCGCGGTGACCTGGTCAATGAGATCAACCGCCGGGCCTGGCGGGATACGCTTCCCCGCTTCGCGCTGCGGCCCGGCGCACTTGATCGCGCACGTTATCAGCGCTTCGCCATGTTTATAAAAGAACAGGGGTTGATTAAAAACATCCCGCCCCTTGAAACTTACGCCATTGAACTGCCCTAGCAGCGATTTGAGGGAAGTAGTTTTTTAACATCGGTTTTACTGAAACAGCGGAAGATCGCGAAGCTGTGACGACATCGAGTATTCTACAGTATCATAATCCGTGATGACATTTAAGACAGCCGGCTTTTGAGCATTAAAAGCCCGCTCAAGGGCGGGACGAATCTGTTCAGGCGCTTTGACGGTTTCGCCGTAGCAATCCATCGCTTCGGCCATCAGGTCGTACCGGGTACAAGAAAGACGCGTACCAATGGTGCGACCCTCTCCAAAGACGCCCTGCTGCATATTCGAACAAATTCCCCAGCGGGCATTGTTGGATACCACGACTACAATGGGAGCGTCGTGCCGGGCTGCAGTATCTATCTCCATTCCATTAAACCCGAAAGCACCGTCCCCGCACAGGCAGAGAACCTGGCGATCGGGGTGGGCCAACTTCGCGCCAACGGCATAGGGAATGCCTACCCCTAAAAGGCCGGTTATACCGGGATTCATCCGTGCACCGTGGGTATATGCGGCAATAATATTGCGGGCAAAATCTAAAATTTCCCCCCCGTCAACCGTAACAATGGCATCTCGTTCTAAAAACCGCCCGATTTCATAACACAATCGGATTGGATTAATCGGTTTTTCCGGTGAAGTCGCCCATTTCGTCCATTTATTCTTTTTCTTTTCTTCCAATGCTTTCAACTCATCTGCCCAGGAATTGTTTCGGGTCAATTTACGACGTTGCCATCCCCCCTGCAGTTGGTTCAACACCGACTTTGCATCACCGACAATCCCCAGGTCGATCGGCCGGTTCCGCCCAATTTCTTTCGGAGCCACATCCACCTGGATCGAATACGCCCGGTGGTTAAAACGGGGCGGACGGCCGTAGCTGAGAATAAAATTGAGCCTCGCACCAATAAACAAGATGACATCTGATTGTGACATGGCATGCGATCTGGAAATAAAGCAAGACAACGGATGGTCGTCCGGGATACTACCACGGGCCGATGGGGTCGGCACACTCGGTATATTGGCGGTCTCTACAAACCGCAAAAGCGCCTGATCGGCACCGCTCCACAAAATACCGCTTCCGTAAATGATAAGCGGGCGTTCGGCTTTGGCCAACCGATCGAGTGCCTCGGAAACCAAAGAAGGATCGCCGCTGGGCCCGGCCATCGTACGGTAGCGGTCGGGGAGGATTGCCCTTTCCCGATCGATTTCGGTTTCCAGAATATTTTGGGGAAAGTCTACAAACGCCGGCCCCGGCATACCACTCGTGGCCTCCCGAAATGCAATACTTATGTATTCTGCTACCCGTTGCGCTTCATAAACAGTGGCACACCATTTTGTGATCGGACGCATCAGCGCCTTGTGATTCGACTCATGAAATGCACCTAATTCGAACTCTTCCATTTTATTTTGGCCGGCCAAAATGACAACCGGAGCGGATCCATAGTAGCAGTTGGCCACACCAGTCACCGCATTAAAAACACCGGGTCCGGGAACGACCCAGGCCACCCCCGGCCGACCGGTAGATCTTGCATATCCCTGTGCCATAAGTACAGCAGCCTGTTCGTGGCGTACATCCACGATGCGGATGCCATCCCGGGCAAGGGCCTCGTAAACCCCAAAGGATGGAGCGCCGCTCAGGGTAAAGACAACCGTCACTCCCTCTTTTTTTAAAGCATTTGCTACCAGGTCACTTCCATTGATTGCGTCCACAGCTCTTCTCCTTTATTCTACTTGATTGTCAGATACACGGTAATAAGGGTTATGTTTTTTTATAATCGCACTTTAAACATATTTATAAATAGTTTTTGAAAAATTTTAAACTCAGATCCATAGCCCTCTTTCGGTCGGTTACATCTGTAAAGCGATGGTCTCCGCACGGGAATATTTCTATTTTTTTGGGATCAGCCAGATTTTCATAAATCTTATTAGAATGCCAAACAGGAACCAATTCGTCTTTTTGACCATGCAGGACAAAACACCGCTTTATCCTGCCTATAACCTCAAGGAGTTTATGATTGTTTAGATCTTCATAAAAACTTTCCTCCAAAAGGGGATAACCTTCTTCGTTATAATCCCTTCTGGTTCCCCCCAACTTAAAAGGCGTCGCCCAAACGACAACTGCCGACACCGGGGGAACTTGGGCCGCTTTTAAAAGGGAGATATATCCACCCATGCTACTTCCAAAAAGTCCTATTCTCCGGGTGATGCTGAACCGCTGACCTATAAATCTGATAATCGAATCCAGATCTTTCAACCGATCGCTCACAGTGGTTTCTTCAATTTTTCCCTCGCTCACCCCACACCCCCGGTGATCATAGCGAATGGCCACAAATCCTTCACCGGCAAGCTGTTCAGCCATGGTAATGAATTTAGAGCTTTCCTTACTGCTAAAAAGACCGTGGGAGCAAATCACACAGGGTGCTGATTGGTGATGGCCAGGAAAATGAATATTTCCCTCGATTTTATCCCCTTCACTTCTGGTGTAAAAAGATTTTACTTTCATGGAATTTTATTTTTTATACGGTAATCATCCAATTTCCACACTCCAACCCACCGAATCGCCACCTTTGGTATAGGGAGAATAAAATTTTTTCATAAAAATTAAAAGCAGGTGGCTGTTCAGCCACCTATAAAAGCTTCCCTGACTTCCTTATTGGTGGTCAGATCCTTGATCAATCCGGATAGAACAATCCGCCCATTTTTCAAAGCATAGCCCCTGTCTGCAACCTGAAGTGCGGCAAAAGCATTCTGCTCAACCAGCAAAATCGTTGTACCCTGTTCATTGATCTGCTTTATAGTTTCAAAAACCGATTTCACCAGTTTTGGGGCCAATCCTAGACTCGGCTCATCCAACATGAGCAGTTTAGGTCTGGCCATGAGTCCTCGTCCAATGGCCAGCATCTGCTGTTCTCCACCGGACAGGGCCCATCCGAGATGGTCGATCCGGGCTTTGAGTTGAGGGAAAAGCTTGAATACATTTTTCAGGTCTTTCTCAAAGCTTTCTCCAAACCGTCTCCAGGACGACGTGGCCACTTCAAGATTGCCGAACACCGTCAGACCGGGGAATATGCGCCGTCCCTCGGGGACATATGAAATACCTTTGGCAACGATATTCTCCGTCGGCATATTCTTTATGCTTTCCTCAAAGTAGTTGATCGAACCGGCCTTCGTTCGGATCAAACCCGAGACAGCCTTTAAAATAGTCGATTTCCCTGCTCCATTGGCCCCGATCAACGTTACGATTTCACCCGCATTGACATTTAGACTCACCGCTTTTAGGGCCTGAACATTACTATAGTAGATATCAATCTTTTCCAACTTAAGCATGATATTTTTCAGTACCCAAATAGGCTGCGATGACTTTTGGATTATCCTGAATTTCAGTCGGCGTGCCTTCAGCAATCTTGTCGCCATGGTCTAACACGCTAATTCGGTCCGAAATATTCATAACCAGCCGCATATTGTGTTCAATCAATATCACTGTCATGCCCTGTTTGCTGAGCTGGCCGATTAATTCAACAAGATCGAGGGTCTCTTTTTCATTCAAGCCGGCGGAAGGTTCATCGAGTAGGAGCAATTTCGGCTCGGTCGCAAGCGCTCTGGCAATTTCCATCAAGCGCTTTTGGCCGCAAGGCAGGTTTATCGCGTCCATTTCCTTTCTGTGGCTAAGCCCCACAAATTCAAGCGCCCTGGTAGCTTTTTTGACGATGTCTCTCTCCTCCTGGCGTGCGCCGGGGGTTTTGAGTAGAGTGGAAATCAAGTTAACAGAGGTTCGAACCTGCTGGGCCACCATTATGCTTTCAAGAATGCTGAGTCCCTCAAAAATCCGGATATTCTGGAATGTACGGGCAATGCCGAGTCTGGCGATGACATGGGGCGATCGCCCCACAATCGATTGACCATTGAAGATAATACTGCCTTTTCCAGGTCGATACAGACCGCTGATCATGTTTAAAACAGTCGTTTTGCCCGCACCGTTGGGTCCAATTAGGGCATGAATTTCACCATCCGCAACCTGAAAACTGACGTTGGAAACAGCGACCAGTCCGCCGAATTTCATCGTCAGATCATTGACACTGATTAATGTGTTCACTGTACTTTCAATTTAAGAATATAATCCTTGTATCTCAATCCAAGGCACATAGCGTCCGGGTATGCTCATCTATTCTGCAGGTAGTATGCCGGCTTTCACCGGATTCAAATGAGCGTCGTTCCTCATCGGACGTAATAATCAGTGGGGGCACTCTTTGGGGTTGTGCGTTTGAATCGAGGGCCACAAATACAAAGTATGCGGTTAGCGCTTTCCATTCTTTTTCCTTACGAACGTCTTCAGTGAAAACCTCTACCTGAATTTCCATCGAAAATCGGCTCGCATACGTCAGCTTGGCCCGGACCGTTACATAGTTGCCGACGCGGATGGGATGATGGAAGTTGATGCCTTCCACTCGCAGGGTAACCACCGGATGATGGGCGTGGCGAAGCGCAGCCAGGCCCGCTGCTGTATCCATCAACTTAATAATTTCCCCACCGTGGACGTAAACACCTCCCGGTCCGGTATGCACCGGCATTATGACTTGAGACATAACCACTTTCGAATGATCTACGGTTCTTCCCTCGGGCTCTGAATTTTTTAAATCAGCTTGTTCGTTCATTGACAATACCTCACAAACACTCTTTTTTTCACTTATCATCTATTATAACACCAGAAGAAACCAAAATCAATAACCAACTTTGGCTGCAAAATTGCAGAATTAGCTTGATATGTTATACTCACAGGGCTTATATGATAACCTCGTTGAGAGACAATCTGCCAACAGATTTTCATAAATTCAAAATCGGTATACGATGCAAGCGATGATACTTGCTGCGGGATTCGGCACGCGGCTTCTCCCATTTACAGAGAACATTCCCAAACCGCTCTTTACCATTGCAGAGCGCCCCATACTCGATGTCATCATTCGAAATCTGCAACAGGCAGGCTTTTCAGCCATTATGATCAACACCCATCATCTTCATCACAAGATCGCGGCGTTCATTTCAAAACAGTTCTATACCATCCCTGTCCATATTCGTCATGAACCGGTCATCCTCGGCACAGGGGGAGCCATAAAAAATATTTCAGACTTTTTAAATGACCAGCCCCTAATGGTAATAAACAGCGATATTGTGACTGACATTGATTTGAAGAAGGTCTATCAATTCCATATGAAACATCCCGATCCGGTCACCCTGGTTCTCCACGACGATCCGGAATTCAATCATGTTTCAATAAATAAAGACGGATTTATCACCGGGTTCCGTGACCAAAAGAAAAGTGACAGCACCAAAGCCGATCGTAAACTATCTTTTACCGGTATACAGGTTTTAAATCATGAAGCTATCGGTGTAATCCCGGACAGCCAATACTCCAACGTCATCGATGTCTACAAAAAGATGCTGTCCGGGGATGAAAAACTCCGTGCTTTTATATCAAACAATTGCTACTGGAGGGACATCGGTACCCCGGAAAGATATAAAGATGCTGTTTTCAAAGAAATGGCACCGAAAGCTTTTAAAGAGGCGTTCCCGGATTTTGTTGATTGCCGTATAAAAAAAACAGAGGTAAAAGGGGATGGTTCAGATCGAAAATGGCTTCGGCTGATCCAAAACAATCGTTCCCTGATCATGGTTGATCACGGTATTAGAAAAAAAAACAGCATATCAGAGATGGATGCTTTTATTGCCATCGGCCGTCATCTATATGCCAAAGGCCTCCCGGTGCCAAAAATCCATCTGTATGATGCCTTCTCAGGACTTGTCTTTTTGGAAGATCTAGGAGATATTAATCTCCAAAAGGTTGCGAATGAAGCAAAATATTTAAAGGATATTATCTTTTGTTATCAATCAGTTATTCATCTTCTTATCAAGCTTTCCATTACTGGAAAAGAAGGTTTTGATCCAGCCTGGACCCATCAGACGCCGACATACGATAAACGACTGATTCTTGAAAACGAATGCCGATACTTTGTTGAGGCCTTCTTAAATGGATATCTGAAATGGGATACATCTTTTATCGATTTGCAGGATGACTTCTTTCTGATTGCAGAAAACGCTTTGGCATCACCTTTTAATGGATTTATGCACCGGGATATGCAATCGAGAAATATCATGATAAAAAATAATCGCATCTATTTTATCGATTTTCAAGGGGGGCGATTCGGACCGATCCAATATGATCTTGCATCGCTGCTTATTGATCCGTATGTCGATCTACCCTATCCAGTCCGGATTGATCTTTTGGATTACACAATTGAAAAGCTATCTTCTATTCTTTTACTCGAGAAAAAAAAATTTTGCGCCTGCTTTGACTACTGCGCCATTTCGAGAAACCTGCAGATCCTCGGCGCCTTTGGTTATTTGAGCCGAGTCAAGAAAAAAACCCACTTTGAACAATATATTCCGGCAGCTGTGAAAACACTGAAACAGCTTCTTCAACAGTCGGGAGAGGGCCTGCTTAGCGGATTAAAAACAGTTGTGGAAAAAATTCCGAATGGAGGTATAATATGAATCGGATAAAAGTTATGGTAAACGGCATTCCGGGTAATATGGCCGTAAGTGTGGCGCAACACATCCTTGATGATAACCGGTTTGATCTGGTTCCGGGAGCGTTGACCGGGCCCGAAATCATTGAAACTGAATTTAGCCTCGACACCACCATTGTCCGCCTGATTCCCCCGGAAAAAAGGGAAGTGCAAATCGCAGCAATAATGGAGAAAGAAGGAAAGTTTATCAGTGTAGACTACACGCATCCTTCGGCGGTAAATGAAAATGCCGATTTTTTTTGTCGGCACGGCCTCCCTTTTGTCATGGGCACAACCGGGGGCGATCGAAATCTGCTTGAAGAAGCGGTCTGTGCCTCTTCAATATCTTCGGTCATCGCACCAAATATGGCCAAACAGATTGTCGGATTCCAGGCCATGATGGCCTACGCTGCAAACATGTTTCCAAATCTCTTCCAGGGCTACTCCCTTGAAATCAAAGAAAGCCACCAGAGGGGAAAGGCGGACACAAGCGGCACAGCCAAGGCAATGGCATCGTATTTTAATCAACTGGGAATTCCCTTTTCGGAGAATGATATAATAAAAGAACGGAGGCCAGAAACACAGAAAACAGAGTGGGGAATACCGGAAAAATATCTTCAGGGACACGGGTGGCATACCTATAGGCTGAATTCGACGGATGAAACCGTCAGTTTTAAATTTACCCACAATGTAAACGGTCGGGAAATCTATGCAAAAGGAACCCTTGATGCGGTGATGTTTCTGGACAAAAAAGTCAATGAAGGGACAAAAGGAAGTGTGTTCACGATGATCGATGTGTTAAAGGATATCTGAAAGGAATAAAGATGAAAAAATTGATCATTCTTTTCATCTTCCTCGTGGCGCTTCCGGCCGATGGCGATGAAATGTTCCCGAAAAAAGACTGGTTCGCCAAACCGAACCCCATGGCGAGTCCAGATGCGGTGATCGGGGGCGAGATTTCTGTTTTCCTCTCCCAGTACCCGAAAAGTCTGAATTACTACCTGGATGTGAGTACCCAGTCGGCTCAAATTTTTGGGGCAATATTTGAGACCCTCCTCTCCATGAATCCGATCACGCTGGGATATGAACCGGGTCTGGCGAAGAAATGGTCGATATCAAAGGATAAAAAAATGTTTACCTTTTATATCGATCCGAACGCCAGGTGGAGTGATGACACGCCCGTAACCGCTGAGGACGTCCGCTGGACCTATGACGCTATCGTCGATCCCAAAAATCTAACCGGACCGCACAAAATCGATATGGAGCGGTTTGAGCCACCGGTGGTGGTTGATAAACTGACGGTTCAGTTTATGGCAAAGGATGTTCATTGGAAAAACCTGGGGGCCATTGGAAGCTTTTCTATTCTTTCCAAGCATGCCTATGGAGAAAGGGATTTCAATAAGATCAATTTCGAATTTCCGGTTGTTTCAGGACTCTATAAAATAGGCAAAATCGATGAAGGCGTTTTTGTTACCTTGACGCGCCGAGATGACTGGTGGAATATCAATGACATCCGGTCGAAAGGAATCGGCAATTTCCAGGCCATTAAATTTAAATTTTTTACCGAAAGGGCAAACGCATTTGAAGCATTCAAAAAAGGGAATATTGACCTTTACCCCGTATATACTTCCCGGTTATGGGTCAATGAAACCAAGGGAGATAAATTTCTAAAAAATTGGATCGTAAAACAGAAGGTGTTCAATCTCAAGCCCATCGGATTTCAGGGCTTTGCCATAAATATACGAAAGCCGCCTTTTGATGATGTGAGGGTTCGAAAGGCGATGGCGTACCTTCTGAATCGACGAAAAATGAATATCACCTTGATGTACAGCCAGTACTTCCTACATAAATCCTATTTTGAAGACCTTTACACTAAACAGGATCTATGCCCAAATGTACTTGTTGAGCTGGACAGAAAGAAAGCACGGGATCTTCTGTCCCAAGCCGGCTGGGTGGTAAATCCGAAAACCGGATTTCTGGAAAAAAACAACAAACGGTTTTCATTCAAATTTCTAACCCGTGACGCTTCATCAGAAAAATTCCTGGCCATTTATGCGGAAGACCTTAAAAATGTCGGTATCGAGCTCACTATTGATAAAAAGGACTGGGCAGCATGGGCCCGCGATATGGATGAGTTCAATTATCAGATGACGTGGGCCGCATGGGGAGCTGGAATTTTTAAAGACCCGGAAGGGATGTGGTCTTCCAAAGAGGCTACCCGCAAAGGCGGTAGCAATATTACCGGCTTTGAAAACCGCCTGGTTGATGAACTGATTGAAAAACAAAAAAGTATATTTGATGTCGCTAAACGAAACGAGATTTATCGAAAAATTGATCAGATCGTTTATAACGCCTTCCCTTATGTTCTTTTGTGGAATATCAACTACACCCGACTCCTTTACTGGAATAAATTTGGAGTGCCCGACACCGTTCTCTCAAAATACGGCGATGAAAGCAGTGCATACTGGTACTGGTGGCTGGATGAAGATTCAGCAGCCGATCTTTCCGACGCCATGAAAAACAGGCTTCCCCTCCCACAAAGGGAACCCACAATTTACTTTGCCGATTTCTTTTGAAGGTCCCCTACCCTCCACTGACCGGACTGCAGGGTTCTTCAATCGATATTGACCGTTTAAGGTGATATCAGCAAATAATCACCGTTGGAGAAAGAAATGGAAACAAAGAAGGATAACCACGTTGCCTACAGCAGTTCCCTTGATGGTTTTTTCTGCCCCAAAGCGATTGCAGTCATAGGCGCCAGCGAAAAGCATGGCAGCGTGGGGCGCACGCTGCTTTGGAATCTGATAAAAAGTCCGTTCGGAGGAACCGTTTTCCCGGTTAACCCCAATAGAAAAAGCGTTCTCGGCATCCGTAGCTATGAAGGCATATCCGCAATTGACGAGAAGATAGACCTTGCCATCATTGTGACAAAAGCGCCGGTGGTTCCTGAGGTGATGAAAGAATGTGCAGGGGTCGGTTTGAAAAATGTCATAATTATGTCAGCTTTTAGAGAAGAATCAGCCGATAGCCTTACCGCTGAAGACGAAGTTTTTAAAATAGCGGAAAAACATCGGATCCGGATTATCGGACCTTACAGCCTCGGGGTTATGATTCCGAAAACAGGTCTTAATGCAACCGTTACCAGTGATTGCGCCTTGTCGGGAACTGTCGGTCTGATCAGCCAAAGCGGCACCATGTGCTCAGCGATCCTCGATTGGAGCTATAAATCCCATGTGGGGTTTAGTGCATTTATTTCCGTTGGGAAAATGCGTGATGTCGATTGGGGGGATCTCATCTATTTTTTAGGAGATGATCCGGATACAAAATCGATCATTCTATACATGGAAACCGTCGGAAATCCTAGATCATTTCTCTCTGCCGCTAAGGAAGTCGCATATAATAAGCCTATTATTGTGATCAAGGGGAGAAAATCAGAAAAAGAAGCCCTGCCAGCCGATTCGTATATCGGTTCCCTGATCTGCAGCGATGATATCCTGGATGCGGCATTCGACCGCTCCGGTGTGTTGAGGGTTAATTCCATAACCGATCTTTTTTCCATGGCCGAGATCCTCGAAAAGCAGCCGCTTCCCAAAGGGCGCAATCTGGCCATTATTACCAACGCAGGTGGTCCCGGAGATCTGGCGACCAACGCCCTCACTGAAGAAGGAGGGCGGCTGGCCGGGTTGTCGGGCGATACAGTAGAAAAACTGAACGAGTTCCTCCCGGCCCATTGGAGCCATGGCAACCCAATAGTCGGCCTTGGAGATGACCTTTCCGGTATCTATGCCAAGACCATACAAGTGGTCGCAACCGATCCTGCCGTCCATGGAATCCTGGCTGTTTTAACGCCGAGACCGACGGTGGACTCTACCAAGGTTGCAGAAACGGTTACTGAACTATCGGCAGACCTTAAGATCCCGCTGATTGCGAGCTGGATGGGGGGAGAAGCGTATTCTCGGGGTGATGGTGTATTTGCCAAGGGAGGGATCCCGTCTTTTCCCTTTCCCGAAATTTCGACCCGCATTTTCAGCTACATGTGGAAGTACCAGGAAAACTTGAATTCTCTCTATGAAACCCCTAAACTTATGGACGAATCTGAGTTTTCAGGAAATTCGAAGGCTGAGCAGATCCTTTTTGACATTTCAGAGCGGGCCGGGGCAGAAAAACGCACGGCTTTAATGGAGGTTGAATCAAGAAAAATTCTGAAAATCTGCGGGATTCCGCTGCTGCCATCCTTGAATGCAACCAGTGAAGAGAATGCCGTAAACAGAGCCACTGAGATCGGTTACCCCGTGGCGATCAAACCCCTTTGGACAGTTGACCATCCATCGAATGCAGGCGGTGTCCGGTTGAATCTTATGGATGAAAATGAGGTCCGCCAGGTATATGCTGAAATCAGAAAAGAAGTTTCAAAGCAGCTCGGATCAGATGCCTTTTCCGGTGTATCAATCCAGGCGATGGTGAAGCATGCAGGTTATGAGCTAATGATCGGGACCTATGTCGATCCTCAATTCGGCCCGGTGCTTTTCTTCGGTACCGGAGGGACCCTGTTGAGAACATTTCAGGACATCGCCTTTGGCCTGCCGCCTTTAAATACGAATTTGGCCCATAAAATGATAGAAAAAACGAGAATCCATAAAGCGTTGGAAGGAACCGGGCCGGACAAGGCGGTGAATCTTGTCGAAATAGAAAAGATCCTGGTCCGCCTTGGGCAGTTCGCCATCGAACAGCCATGGATAAAAGAGATTTATATCGACCCTCTTTTTGTCGATCCGACCGGAATTTATGCCCTGAATGCCCGTGTAGTTGTCTTTGGCGAGGGTACAAAGAGTAAAATAAAACCTGCCATTCGCCCTTATCCTTTTGAATATGTGAAGCGGATAAAGTTAAAAAATGGTTCTGATATTGTTTTTCGCCCCATCAAGCCGGAGGATGAGCCGTTGATGGTTGGGTTTCACCGGCAACTTTCCGAACAGAGCGTATATAACCGATACTTTAGTTATATGCATGTAGACAGCAGAATTGATCACAACCGGCTCTCGCGGACCTGTTTTGCGGATTACGAAAGAAACATGATATTGGTGGTGGAAACAAAAGACTCTGAAAAAAATATCGTCGGTGTTGCCAGACTGATAAGGATCGGCGGCAGCAATGATGCTGAATTTGCCATTATGATTGCGGACAAATTTCATCGGCTGGGTATGGGCGCCGCTCTGCTTTCCCATCTGATTGAGATAGGCAGAAATGAGGAGATGGAAAATATTATCGGTTACCTGCTGGAGGAGAACACATCGATGATCAGGCTATGCGAATCGATCGGTTTTACAATTCGAAGTCCAATGTATACCCAACTGCTTGAGGCGATTTATAAGCTGAACCCATAAGCGATCGATTGAGTGCCCCAACCGCATTCACCGAGGGCAATAAACTTTTTTATCCCAGTTTCGCAGAAAAAACGAGAAAAAAAATATGCCGGGAAGCGCCTTATTACCCGCCCTGTTTTTTGGGCTTTTGTTAGGAGTTAAGCATGCTTTGGATGCCGATCACGTCGTGGCGGTAAACCGCCATTGTCAGTCGCACCAACAGCCTCCTCCGTTCAATGCTGGTCTGAATGAACTGGGGAATAAGGCATACACTTACCCTTTTTACTGTTGGGCTTGGAGTTTTGGTTTTCAAACTGACGATCCCCACCAAAATGGCATTATCCATGGAATTTGCCGTTGGATTTATTCTGGTTCTATTGGGTGTGCCGATCATAAAACAGCTATCCGTCAATAGAGCCCATATCCATTTACACCAGCATAGCGATGAGTTTCATCTGCACACTCACTCCCACTGTGAGTCTTCCAGCCACAGTCATCAACACACCAAGAGACCTCTCCTCGTAGGAATGGTCCATGGATTTGCCGCGGCGGCGGCGCCCTCATCCCACTTGTCCTCAGCACGATGTCCTTAGTGGTACAAGGACTTTTCTTTCTTCTGATCTTCGGCCTCGGCTCCATCATCGGCATGATGGTCTTGACCGGTTTAATCAGTCTGCCCGACAAATTTGCGACCCGGCTCTCACCAAAGCTGAGTCTGTGGATTCAGGGAATAGCCGGGATGGTCAGTATAATCTTCGGCCTGTTGATCATGTGGCAAACCGGGATTGTTGGCGGCCTATTTTCCTCGATAATCTGATTTTTCACCCCAAAACCACTCATAACAACTCATAAACCTTTTCAAGCGCCTGATTCAGATTCTCAGGCCTCGTCCCCCCGGCTTGTGCCATATCGGATCGCCCGCCGCCTCTACCCCCAACGATCGCAGAAATCTGTTTTACAATATTTCCAGCGTGGTACTGGCGGGTCAGATCTTTTGAAACAACAGCGACCAGAAATACTTTGGTGCCAACGACACTTCCGAGAACAACAATCCCGGATTTCAGCTTTTCCTTAAAACGATCAGCCAGATCCCTCAATGCAGCCGGTGTTTCAACGTCAACCCTCTTTGAAAGAACCTTCATTCCATTTACAGATCGGATGTCATCCTCATATTTTTCAGAAGATTCTATGGCAAGATTTGCCTTGAGTCTCTCTACTTCTTTTTCAAGGGACTTTTGGTGGTCCAGGATATTTCCGATCTTTAAGGGAAGGTCTTTCGGTTTTTCCTTTACCAGAAGTGACGCATTCCGAACGATCCTGGATAACTGCTGAACATGGTCAATCGCCCCCCCACCGGTCAACGCCTCGATCCGCCTGACGCCGGATGCAATACCCGACTCACCAACAATATTAAAAAGGCCGATGTTACCGGTCTGGTCGGTATGGGTTCCGCCACAGAGTTCTTTGCTAAAAGTAGAAAGAGAGATTACCCGAACCCGATCACCATATTTTTCCTCAAAAAGGGCGGTTGCACCGATTTTAAAAGCATCCTCGGCATCCATCTCATCAACCTGCAACGGGATATTCTCACGAATCCGTTCATTGACCAAAACTTCTATTTGATCGAGGGTTTGACCATCGACCTGAGAAAAATGAGTGAAATCAAAACGGAAGCCACCCGCCGACACCCGGGAACCCGCCTGCTTGATATGATCACCCAAAATTTGGCGAAGCACCGCATGCAGAATATGCGTGGCCGTATGATTCAGGGCGGTTGAACGGCGCTTTTCTTTGTCAACAGCCAGATGGACGGTCGCTCCTTTTGTGACCTGTCCGGAAACGATCTCACCCTTGTGAATGATAAGACCGGTGGGGTCGATCGATGTATCTGAAATTTCCATCATAAAATTTTCATCTGATATTTTGCCCGTATCTCCAACCTGTCCACCTGCTTCACCATAAAAGGGGGTCACCTCTGTTAAGATCTCGATCCGGTCACCTTCAACAGCTGTGTTTATCTCATCACCGTCCTTCGCCAAAACAATGACCTTCGAATCGGTCGAAAGGGCGTCATATCCGATAAACTCGGGTTTGATCCCATTGGAAGAAAGACGCTTGTAGACATTCTTGATCTCTGAAAAAACAGATGTGGATCTGGATTTTTCACGTTGGGCCTGCATCAATTGATTAAACCCTTCCATATCGAGATTTAGGTTTTCATCCCTGACGACATCCTGCACGATATCAACCGGAAACCCGTAAGTATCGTAGAGCTTGAATATGATTTTTCCCGGCACTTCCAAAAGCCCTTTTGCTTTCAAATCCGAAAGTGTCTCGTCAAGAAGTTTCAAACCGTAACCCAGGGTTTCAGAAAACCGGACTTCCTCGTTTTTTATCACATTGCTGATAAAAGCCCTCCCCTCTGACAATTCGGGATAGGCGGATTTCATGATGTCAAAAACCACCTCTGCGGTTTGGTTGAGGAACGGCCGGATCAGACCGATGTTTCGTCCGTAACGAATCGCCCTTCTCATGATCCGACGCAGGACATATCCTCTTCCCTCGTTGGATGGGAGTACCCCGTCCCCGATCAGAAATGCCGCTGCCCGGGCATGATCTGCGATAACCTTCATGGCAATGTCATCAGCAACGGATTCTCCAAACCGTCTTTCGGAAAGATGTTCAACCTTCTTAATAATCGGTAAAATAAGATCGGTATCGAAATTGGTTTTCACATTCTGGATGATAGAAACGACCCGTTCCAGTCCCATCCCGGTATCGATACTCGGTTTTGGTAGGGGCGCCATTTTCCCGTCCGAATCACGGTTGAACTGCATAAATACCAGATTCCATATTTCAAGGTACCGATCGCATTCACAACCGACACGGCACTCCGGCTGGCCACAACCGAATGCTTCTCCCCTGTCGATCAGAATCTCGCTGCAGGGCCCGCAGGGTCCGGTATTCCCCATGGTCCAAAAGTTATCCTCTTCTCCAAACCGGACAATTCGGTCCTCCTGAACACCGATATTCCTGTGCCAGAGATCATACGCTTCATCGTCCTCGAGAAAGACGGAAACCCACAGCTTCTCCTCCGGAAATCCGTATCTGTTAGTCAGCAGATCCCATCCGAACTCCATCGCTTTTTCCTTAAAGTAATCCCCAAAGGAAAAGTTACCCAGCATTTCGAAAAAGGTGTGATGCCGGGCCGTATACCCCACATTCTCCAAATCATTGTGTTTTCCGCCGGCCCTGACGCATTTTTGGGATGTGGTTGCCCTTTTATAGCCCCGGTTCTCTTCTCCGAGGAAAGAACGCTTAAATTGGACCATACCGGCATTGGTAAACAAAAGTGTTGGATCATCCGAAGGAACAAGGGATGAGCTTCGAACGATTTGGTGTCCGCGCTTTTTAAAAAAATCCAAAAACTGTTTGCGAACCTCGTCGGCTCTCATACATAACTCCATCTGTTGATAAAGGTTTGAAGAATTCCGAGCAGCCCCGCATGTCGGGATCCTCAGTGCGCTTGAACAAGCTACAGGGAATACGCTTGCAGTTTCGGTTCAAAGGGTTGCGATTGATGTCTGCCTGCAACCCATAGGGTATCAGCAAAATACAGGATTCAGTCAAAGAGGCTATTTTTCTCCGGATAGATCATCTTGTAGTATGTCTTTTTCTTTCCTTTCCGATAAACCGATTACATCTTTTGTTTTTGCCATAATTGAATCGAAAATATCGGAATTTTCCGCTAAAAAGGTTTTGGAATTTTCCCGGCCATGGCCAATTCGTTCGCCTTCATAGGAGTACCAGGTGCCGCTTTTTTCTATGACACCGGCTTCAACACCAGTGTCAAGCAGATCACCGGTCCGGGATATCCCAAGGCCATACATTATGTCAAACTCCGCTTCCTTAAAGGGGGGGGCCATTTTGTTCTTAACCACGCGCACCCTTGTTCGGTTTCCCACGACCTCTTGGCCATCCTTGATGGCGCCGATGCGGCGGATATCCAGCCGGACGGAGGAATAGAATTTCAGTGCATTTCCACCAGTCGTTGTCTCAGGATTCCCAAACACCACCCCGATTTTCATTCGAATCTGGTTGATGAAAATAACAGAAGTCATGGTCTTTCCGATGCTAGCGGTCAGCTTTCTCAACGCCTGGGACATCAGGCGGGCCTGCAATCCCATGTGGGAATCTCCCATTTCGCCTTCAATCTCGGCCCTCGGGACCAAAGCGGCAACAGAATCGATAACCAGAACATCTATCGCGCCACTTCTGACCAGCATATCCGTAATTTCGAGTGCCTGCTCTCCGGTATCCGGCTGGGAGACAAGGAGTTCATCGCAGTTGACACCCAAGTTTTTTGCATACACGGTGTCGAGGGCGTGCTCAGCATCGATAAAAGCAACGATACCACCCTTTTGCTGGGCTTCTGCAACCGCGTGGAGCGCTAAGGTCGTTTTGCCGGATGCTTCCGGTCCAAAAATTTCAGTGACCCTCCCTCTGGGCAACCCACCGAAACCCAACGCTTTATTGAGCGCAAGGGAACCGGTCGATATGGCAGGCACATCAATTATCGCACTGCTCCCCAACTTCATGATGGAACCTTTTCCAAACTGGCGCTCGATCTGGGCCATAGCGGTTTCCACCGCTTTTTCTTTGTCTGGCAATGTATTCATAATAATCTCCTGGTGTTCTGTTTAGAAAGTCACCTGCATTAATTTTGAGTAAAGGGGCCCGGCGGGAAAAAACTCACTTTTAAACAAAATGAGATGATCGATCTTAAACGCTTCTGTTTTAAACCCCTCAAATGCCTCTATGGCATCGATGAGCTGTTTTGGATCAGCTTTCCCCCTGAACCGGCCCAGGGTGAGATGCCCCTTAAAATGTTTATTTTCCTTTGGGAAACCGATTCTTTCCAGGTTGCTTTCCAGGTCCCGGTGTAACTGTCGGAGGGCGTCGTTCCCTCCGACAAGTCCGGCCCAGAGAATCCGTGGGCGTTTCAGGGTCGGAAAAACACCGATTCCTCTAACTGAAATTGATATCGGGCCATATCCCTTTACTGATTCAGAAATTGTACCGGCAATGCGTTGGGCAACCGTCCTTTCTATGTTACCTAAAAATTTCAAGGTCAAATGCATATTCTCCGGCCGAATCCATCTGACCTCCAACCCGTACGAACGCAGATTTTCCTGTACTTTTCCGATGGCAATTATAATATTTTTGGGAAATTCACTGGCGATAAATGCTCTCATGGTATCGGCCATGTCTGATCACTCGGCCTGAACCATATCGGTTTTTACATCATTAATTTTGTTTAAAATATTGTTCTTTATCCACGATGAATCCCACCATTCGACCGGATAGACAAATATATTATGGATAAATACGCTGAAATGAAGATGATCTCCACCCGCAAGACCGGTCAGGCCGGTGTGCCCGATGATGTCGCCTTTTGACACCGTCGCCCCTGTTTGGATATTCACCCGGCTCAAATGGGCATACATGCTGAACAGTCCAAAACCATGGTCGATAATGATGGTCCGACCGTATATGCCCAGGTCGTCGGCAAAAACAACTTTTCCGCTGTTCGCTGCCGGAACCGGAGATTGGGAAAGAGAGGCGAGATCAATACCCAGGTGATACTGCCGGTCGATCGGTTTTCCTTTGTATCGATACACCCGATGATCGGCAAATCCCGCCATGCGCTTTGAATTCGGAAGCCTCAAAAATGCCCCGTCCCAATATAAAACCCTTTCGGTATTTTTCCCAATTTCCACAATTTTTTTAAAATTTGCTTCACGCAGTTGACGGTTTACACTCAGGAATCGATCGATCAATGCTGCCTTCGGATCGTTTGGGATATCACGCTCAAACTCCGGTATCTTCCAGTTTAGGAATCGATCGGAAATATGGATTTTATCTTTTCTAAACCTTCTTTTTTTTATATGATGTGAAAAGCCTGCTTTTGTGCTGTTTGCAGCCGCGTCGGTGACTTGAATAAAAATCTGAGTTCCCGGCCCCTGCTGGTGACCCAGGGCAAAAAACGCGATCATGATCTCCTTGTCCTTGAAAAACCCCGGGTGTCCGGGAAAAAAATTATCCCCGACAAAAACACCGCTTGAAGGACACGGTTCAGATGTCCTGTAAATGACAAGGCCGGCCCCCCCCTGGCTCACATAGTGGACCTTGCTCAGCACATCCACCTTTGGCGGCCTTGTGTCGATCACCACCTCCTTTTCGATATACGTTCGGTTTCCATGCCACCAACCGCGCCATGAAAAATCGTGGACAGCCAAACGCAAAAGAGCTTTCCCGTCTCCCACGCCGAGCTTCTTTGGCTCAATAAAAACCGTAAACGTCTCCTCTTTTACCGCCCCGCCGCTGAAGAATCCGGCTGAGACAAACGCCTTTTCAAATAAAACCTTCTCCCTTTTGTCTTTCAGGAGCCCGATCCATACCCTTCGAACGCCGCTCTTTGCGTCCGAGACGGTAATGGAAAATTTTCTTGAAATTCCGATCGACGAAAATGAGGGTTCTATTTTAATTTCAGGCCCACCTCCCTCCAGTCGAACAGATAGGAACCAGACAACCAGCAGGATAAGCACAAGCCCGATGATCAGTCCGATCTGCAATTTGAAGTTTTTCCCTTTAGCTTTCAATAGGTTATCATCATCCTTTCCCGAAAAGAATTTTAAGAGAACATAACAGGTAACACCGCTATAATCAAGGCCTCTTTTTCGTTTCTTGACTTTTACCCATGCACCGGTTAAATGATAACGAGTGTCAAAACAGTGCAACTTTCAACCGTTCAAAGACATCAGGATGATAATGAATTATAGTGTGCAAATAGGAGATATTCCGATCGGACATGGATTTCCTCTGATTCTAATTTCCGGCCCATGTGTCATCGAGAATTATGATACGACGTTTCATATCGCTAGCTATCTAAACGATGTTTCTCAACAACTCGATATCCCCTTTATTTTTAAGGCTTCCTATGACAAAGCCAACCGCACCTCCATCCATTCGTTCCGCGGTCCGGGGATTGAAAAAGGGCTGGAAATTCTCTCGAATATTAAAGCCAGGCTTGACATTAAAATCCTCTCAGATGTGCACGGCATAAATGAAATTGCCCGTGCGGCAGAGGTAGTCGATATTTTACAAATTCCAGCTTTCTTATGCCGGCAGACCGATTTTATCGTTGAAATTGCTAAAACCAAGAAACCGATAAACATCAAAAAAGGGCAATTTCTTGCGCCGTGGGATATGGCCAACGTGGTGGAGAAAATCGCTTCTACCGGCAATGACCGAATCCTCGTCACCGAGCGGGGGACCCTGTTTGGATATAACAATCTGGTGGTTGATTTTCGTGGCATAAAGATAATGAGGGATGCGGGTCAGCCGGTTATATTTGACGCCACCCACAGTACTCAGCTTCCAGGGGGAAGGAGTACGGCATCCGATGGGCAGCGGGAATTTGCGCCGGTTCTCGCCCGGGCGGCGGTTGCGGCCGGTGCGGATGGAGTCTTCATGGAGGTTCACAAGGATCCTGACAAGGCCTTGTGCGACGGTCCCAATTCACTGAAACTGGACACCATCGGTGATCTGCTTGAACAGCTGAAAAGTATCCGGGATTTAATCTAACTCAGGCAAGTAATGCACCCGCTGTTTCGGCTCAAAGATGTTTGTAATTTCTCAAAAGATGTTTTATACCGGCTGGAAATTCGCAGATGAAACAGGGTCAAAAGATTGCTGATATCGCTGAAAATACTGATAAACTGAAACGAATCAAATTATTGGCCCTCGATGTAGATGGCGTTCTCACGAACGGTGGAATCATATACAGCAACGGGGACCAGGAAACCAAGGTTTTTAATGTAAAAGACGGGCTAGGTATCCGGCTTCTGATGGCATCGGGAATCAAAGTCTGTGTGATAACCGGAAGGCGATCCAAGGCGCTTTATCACCGGTGCAGCGACTTAGGGATTACCGATGTCTATGACGACGTTAGTGATAAAGCCGAGGCAATTAATCTCATTTTGGAACAAACCGGGTTTTCGGCTGAAGAGATCGCATTTGTCGGCGATGATCTGCCGGATCTCTCAATCATGAAACGGGTCGGACTTCCGATTGCGGTTGCCGATGCGCACCGCGCTGTCGTTGAAAGCGCGGATATGGTCACTTCGGTAAAGGGTGGGATGGGGGCTGTAAGGGAGGTCTGCGAAACAATTCTAAAAGCGCAAGGGGTCTGGGAAAAGGCCGTTGAACATTTTTTATGATGGTTTTCGAAAATAGAAAAAATCCTAGAAAACTGAAACTCCTCCTGGGTACGGTTATTCTTGTAACCCTCGGTATCATCATCTCTTTTTTTATCGGCTACCGGAGGCTCCTTAACCAGCAGGACAAGCTGATATCCGTCATTCAAAGGAGTAAGGCAAACATATCGATCGGGGAAATCCATCATACCGCGACTCGAAACGGAAAAAAAGAATGGACGTTAAACGCGGTGTCAGCTCGCGTTATGGGTGACCAAAAACAGACCATTGTCGAAAAACCGTCTGTCGTGTTCTTTCTCAACGACGGCGGCAAGGTTTATCTGACGGCAAAACAAGTGATTCTCGAAACAGCGTCAAACAACATGACAGCAAAGGGCAATGTAGTGGTAAAAAACGAACAGTATATGCTCAAAACCGAAAAACTCTTTTACAACCATAAAAAGCGTATTATTGTCACAAAGGAACCGGTCAAAATAACAGGGAACCTGTTTCATTTGAAGGCCAATTCCATGGGCTATAATTTAAACACGAAGGAAACATGGTTTCGGGGAAAAGTGGGGGGGACAATTAATGAGGGGATGTCGCTTTAATTTTCGTGTTGTTCGTACGTTGCGCCATGCATCTGTTTTTCTGGTATGGTCGGCTTTCTTCACGGGTTTTACATTTGCCGCCGAAAGCATACCCAAAACCGACCAGATTCCTGATGAGAAAAAAATTTATATCACCGCTAACAGGCTCATTTCGGATAATAAAGCCAGATACGCTGAATTTGCTGGAAATGTTAAGGCAACACAGGGAACAACCACCATCACTGCCGGCCGACTTAAGATTTATTACAAGGAAAATTTAGAAAAAGAAACAAATATTGCGCAGGGTGAAGATACGATAAAAAAAATGGTTTCAAACGGCAATGTGATCATAAAATTTGACGACAGGGTCGCAACGAGCGACCGGGCCGTATACATGACGGAAACGAAGATTCTAATTTTGACCGGGCCTGGTTCGACCATCAAAAGTGGAAACAACTCGGTGACCGGGGAAAAAATTACCCTTTACAGGGATGATGGCCGTATTATTGTAGAAAGCGGCAGTGAAAAACAGGTGAAAGCGATCTTCCAGTCCGGTGACAAAGGTATCCAATAGGTATAAAAAAATCAAAATATGTCAACTTTATCAGTCGAGAATCTGGTTAAAATTTATGATGAAAGGCGAGTGGTAAATTCCATCACGCTGAATGTTGAGAATGGCACTGTCGTCGGCCTGCTCGGGCCAAATGGCGCAGGAAAAACCACGACCTTTTATATGACCATCGGTATGCTGCGCCCTGACGAAGGCCGTGTGTTTCTAAACGCCGAAGATATCACCCTTTATCCCATGTATCTTAGGGCTCGAAAGGGTGTTGGATATCTCCCCCAGGAAGCTTCGACATTCAGAAAACTAACGGTAAAACAGAATGTCCTTGTTGTGCTTGAAGCTCTTCCGATTTCAAAATCCGAACAGGAAAACCGTGCCGACACGCTTTTGGGCGAACTGGGCATCAAACACCTATCGGGGCAAAAAGGCGGCTCTTTATCCGGGGGTGAACGGCGGCGTCTTGAAATAACACGTTCCCTTGCCACCAATCCATCTTTCATTCTCCTCGATGAACCCTTTTCAGGAATTGATCCGTTAGCGGTCATTGACATCAAAAAAATCATTGAACACCTTAAGAAAAAGGGAATCGGCATTGTTATTTCAGATCACAATGTCCGGGAAACTCTCTGTGTTTGTGATAAAGCCTATATTGTAAACGACGGAAAAGTGATCGAATCGGGCATCCCGGAAAAGATAGCCACCAGTGAAATCGCCCGTCGCTTATATTTGGGAGACGACTTCTGTTTATAAAATGACTCTGAAATTAACCCAAACGCCCAGATTATCCTACCAAATGGTCATGACACCGCAGCTTCAGATGGCGATAAAGCTGCTGCAGTTGTCACGGATGGAGCTGATGGACGCGATTCACCAGGAGTTGGAAAAAAATCCCGCGTTGGAAGAAATCATAGATGGCGAGGGCAATGAACCGCAGAGCCCGGAAACTGAAATTGAAACGACCGCCGAGCCTTCAACAAAAGAGATCACGATAGAAGATAAAATCCGTGATGATATTGACTGGAGTAATTATCTGGATGAGTACAGCTCCACCGGCAGAATAAACTTTGGATCAGAGGGAAGAGATTCAATAGATTTTGATTCCTTTTTGACACGAAAAGAGTCGTTAAAAGAGCATCTTTTGTGGCAGTTGCTCATGACCCATCCAACACCGGAGGAAGAAAAGATTGGAAGCCTGATCATTGGCAACCTAAACAAGGATGGTTATCTTGATATTAGCGATGAGGACTTGATCCGAATGAGTGGCTCTGCACCTCAAAAGGTCGAACAGGTCTTATTCGAGATGCAAACATTTGATCCGGCAGGTGTGTGCGCAAGAAATCTGAACAAATGCCTTTTGATTCAAGCCGACAATTTGGGTCTCAGCGATACCCTTGTGACACGTATCATTACCGACCATCTCAATCACCTTGAAACAAAAAATTATAAGGCAATTAGCAGGGCACTAAAAGTAAGTCTTGAAGAAATTCATTCCGCGGTCAATGTGATTAAAGGGCTGGAACCCAAACCCGGCAGAGAGTTCAATGATGAAGAGCATCAGTATATTGTACCTGATATTTATGTCTACAAGCTGGAAAATGATTTTGTGGTCACGTTGAACGACGATGGCATGCCAAAACTTCGTATCTGCGCCTATTACAAAAATGCCCTGCGCCGCGGCAAGGGGGTATCTGGAAAAACAAAGGAATACATCCAGGAAAAGCTACGTTCGGCTTCATGGCTGATTAAAAGCATTCACCAACGTCAGAAAACCATTTACAGGGTGATGGAGAGCCTGCTGAGGTTTCAAAGAAGTTTTTTTGAACATGGAATCGCCCATTTGAGGCCGTTGATTTTGAGAGATGTTGCAGAAGACATCGAAATGCACGAATCGACGATCAGCCGGATAACGACAAACAAGTACGCATATACCCCCCAGGGTGTTTTTGAATTGAAATTTTTTTTTAACAGTTCTATCAGTCGGTATCACGGCGAAGCGATTGCATCTGCCAGTGTCCAAGAAAAAATTCGCAAGATCATTGAAACAGAATCACTCGAAAAACCGTATAGTGATAGCAAGATCGAAACACTTTTAAAGGAAGCGAACATCAACATTGCACGGAGGACTATAGCAAAATATAGGGAAAGCATGAAAATACTCTCTTCCAGCAAACGGAAACAAATTTAGAAAGGTATGTCATATGCAGACATCGTTAACGTTTAAAAATATTGACCCGTCTGAACATCTGAAGTCTTATGCTCGAGAAAAACTGGATCGATTTGATAAGTTCCTCGACAACCCTGCCGAAGCGAATGTTGTGTTGACGGTTGAAAAGTTCCGACATATTGCCGAGATAAACATCACGGGTGATCGACTCAACATAAACGGCAAAGAGGAAACAAACGATATGTACTCGGCCATCGATATGGCCATGGACAAAATTGAGATACAGATAAAAAAAACCAAACAAAAGACAAGAGCAAGAAAAGGGCGTTTCAAAAACAGTGGGAAAAATATTCATCCGGAAAATGTCTCCTTTGCTGAAGATGAGGCGGGTCAACATGTCAGGATAAAAAACATCGAATACAAACCGATGGATATCGAAGAAGCCATCCTGCAAATGGGACTCGTTGACAACAATTTCATGGTTTTCCGAAATTCCAAAACCGATCAAATAAATGTTCTCTACCATCGCAATGATGGTCATATGGGATTGATACAACCCAGCAATTAAAAGCGCAGAATGCTAAAAAACCGATCGAAGAACCCGACTGTTCTGTCGCTCTGTACTCTGTGCTTTCTGTTTTACACCAGGTGGAAGTAAGCGAAAAAGGTAATTCAAAAAAAATGAGAATTCTTGATGTATTACAAAAAGAAGCAATTCTTGTCGATTTGAAATCACAGGACAAAAAAGGTGTTCTCGAAGAACTCGTAACGCCGTTAACCCATATTGCCCACATCGATCAGGAGGATTTGGTGCGAGTTCTCATAGAGAGAGAACGGCTGGGGAGTACCGGTATTGGTGGGGGAATCGGAATTCCCCACGGGAAGCTGAAGGGACTTAAGTCGTTGGTTCTCGGTTTTGGCTTGAGTCGAAGGGGTGTCGATTTTGAATCGATCGACGGCAGACCCACCCATATCTTTTTTCTGTTAATAACACCTGAGAATTCGACCGGCGTTCATCTCAAACTCCTTGCTCAAATTTCCAGAATCTTAAAAAATGATCCGTTTAAGAAAAAATTATTCAATGCGGCCGACAGTGAAGAGGTATTGAGCATCATTGATGAGGAAGATGAAGAATTTTAAGTGATACAATTAAAAATCATCATCATTACAGGACTTTCCGGCTCAGGAAAGAGTACAGCCATCGCTGCGTATGAAGATGCTGGATTCTACTGTGTTGACAATATGCCGGTAGCGCTTCTTCCCAAGTTTTTGGAAATGCCGATCGGAAATGCAACAGAAATCTCAGGCCTTGCCTTTGTAATGGATCTGAGGGAGAAGGGGTTTGTCTCCACCTATACATCGGTTTTCGAATCCCTCAGGCAAAAAGGCTACGACTTTGAAATACTCTTTCTCGAAGCTGACGAAAATGTTCTCCTCCAACGGTACAGTCTGACTCGCAGACACCATCCGCTCTCTGAAGGGAAAAGTCTCATTGACAGTATTCGGGCTGAAAAAAAGCAGTTGGAAGGCCTGAAAAAAGCAGCCAAAAATGTGATTAACACCTCCAGATACAATGAGCATAAGCTAAAGTCTGTTATTTTTGATATCGAACAAAAAACAAAACAGATGGAGTTGATGACGATCAATGTTCAGTCTTTCGGTTATAAATATGGTGTGCCCCTTGATGCAGATCTGTTAATTGATGTTCGTTTCTTGATAAACCCGTATTTTGTCCCGGAATTACAAGAATTGGATGGGGAATCCGCTCGGATAAAAAAATATATCCTGGGCCACGGCGAAACAAAAACATTTCTCCACAAATACCTTTCGCTTCTCGACTATTTAATCCCGTTGTATGAAAATGAGGGAAAAGCGTATTTGACCATCGCGGTCGGTTGTACCGGAGGGCGTCATCGCTCGGTTACCATTGCACGTGTGATATTCGAGCATATATACAAGAAGGACAAGCGGGTCAAGATTATCCACAGGGATATCGGACGATAGTTCAGGCGCTGCCATGGTCCGCCCAGGGCGGATAGTGAGCCGTTTACAACCGCTTTTTACACCTTTTATTTTGTTCACCGTCAATTGCAGTGAAAAACAAAAAACAAGAATAGGAAATTCATGATAGGCATTATTATTGTTACACATGGTCAACTGGGTGAAGCACTTATTGATGCTTCAGAGTTCATTCTTGGAAAAATACCCGAAGCAATTGTTTCTGTTTCGATTAGCTTGAATGAAAATGCGGATCAACTGCGTACAAAGATTTCAAAAGGAATCAAACGGGTGGACCAAAAAGTCGGGATCCTCATACTGACAGACATGTTTGGCGGAACCCCTTCTAATTTGAGCTATTCTTTTCTTGAGGAAGGACGTGTGGAGGTCATCTCCGGTGTGAATCTTCCCATATTAATCAAGGCTTCGGAAATCCGAAAGGACCTGCCGCTGGATAAACTTGCGCAAGCCCTGGAAGCGTTTGGGAAAAAGAGCATTACGCTGGCAAGTGGAATTTTGAAAGGAAACAAACGGAGTTAAAAGGCCTCTTGTGGCGTCCTCACCCGATAACCGAAGCCGATATCGATCAAATACTTGCAATTGAACGGCATTCTTTTGAGGATCCCTGACCCCGCATGACCTTTTTATAGGAACTGTCAAACGATAACGCCAGGAACTATGCGGTAAGACATCATTCTCCTGCTAAATCAAAGGATATTATCGGCTATATCTGCTATCGGGTGTTCTCCGATAAAATGCACATTCTCAAAGTTGCAGTCGCTTTGGAATGGCGCGGCAAGGGAATCGCATCATGGCTGATCAACGCCTGTTTGAAGCGGACGGTGAAAATAGGAGTTGGAGCCGCTTTCCTCGAGGTGAGATGTTCAAGCATTTCAGCGGTAAAGCTTTATCTCAAACTCGGATTTGATATTGTTGAAAAAAGAAAAAACTACTATTTGAACCCCAAAGAAGATGCTTCGGTGATGACAAGGACTTTGAAGGAGGAATCATGAGTATCAAGTTAGGGATTAACGGATTCGGCAGGATTGGACGGCTGGTTCTCAGAACCGCCCTGAAACATCACGAAGTGGAGGTTGTTGCCATTAACGATCTAACAGATGCCGTCACAATGGCACATCTTTTTAAATACGATTCCGTCCATGGAAACCTGGATCTCGATGTCACGACAAAAAATGGCTCCATTACCATAGGTGAAAAATCGATTGCCGTTACATCCATACGGGATCCGAAACAGCTCAAATGGAATGAATACGGTGCGGACATCGTAGCAGAATGCACCGGTCTTTTCAGGGATCGGGAAAACGCATTGAAGCATCTGACAGCGGGAGCGCGTAAAGTGATCATATCCGCTCCGGCAAAGGATCCGGACATCACCATCGTCATGGGCGTCAACTCAACTCAGTATGATCCGAGACAACACCAGATCATATCGAACGCCTCCTGCACCACCAACTGTCTAGCCCCTGTTGCAAAGGTCCTTATGGAAAATTTTGGAATAAGGAGCGCATTGATGACCACGGTCCACGCCTATACAGGGGACCAACGGCTCCTCGATTTTCCGCACAAGGATCTTCGCAGGACCAGGGCGGCCGCCCTCTCCATAATTCCGACAACAACCGGAGCCGCAAAAGCCGTGGCCCTGGTTTTGCCCGAGCTATCCGGAAAACTTCATGGCCTTGCCATCCGCGTCCCCACGCCAAATGTATCGATCGTAGATCTTGTTGCAACAACAGAAAAACCCGGACTTACCCGTACAGACATCAACGATGCACTCAAAACCGCCTCTGAAGGGTCACTTTTTGGAATTCTCGGATTCAACACTGTTCCCCTCGTATCGATCGATTTTATTGGATCGACCCTTTCCTCCATTGTTGATGCTGAAACCACCCATGTCGTAGACAACTTGGTGAAGGTGCTCTCCTGGTACGACAATGAAAGCGGTTACGCCAACCGGATGGTCGACTTGGCTGTTATGATCGGATCACAGCTGGACTAGAAAAATAAACCATTATTGAAGGAGTCTGCAGATGAAAAATCGGGTGCCGCTTGTTGCCGGCAACTGGAAAATGTTCAAAACATGCCCAGAGGCGGTTGAAAGCGCCAGACAACTCGTCCAGCGCATTTCGGATGCAACAGGGGTCGAAGTGATGATTGCCCCTCCGTTTACGGCCCTTGCACCGGTATCAGATGCGTTGAATGAGAGCAATATTTCCCTGGGAGCTCAAAACCTCTTTTGGGAAAAAGAAGGGGCTTACACCGGCGAAATTTCGCCGGTCATGCTTGTTTCTGCGGGGTGTCGGTATGTGATCATCGGACATTCAGAGCGCCGCCAGTATTTTGGTGAAAACGATGGGACAGTCAATAAAAAAATAAAAGCCGCCCTCGATGCGAGTTTAACCCCGATCCTATGTATCGGCGAGTCTGAGAATGAGCGGGAATCGGACAAAACATTTTCTGTACTTGACAAACAGATCAAAAATGGGTTAAAAGATTTGGTTCTGAAAGATTTGGAGCTCATGATCCTCGCCTATGAACCGGTCTGGGCCATTGGGACCGGTAAAACAGCCACGAGCGATCAGGCCCAGGAGGTTCATCAATTTCTGCGGTCCTTGCTGAAAAAATATTTTGGAACAACATTTTCACAATTGATTAGAATATTGTATGGCGGAAGTGTCAAACCGGACAACATATCAGAACTGATGGCAATGCCTGATGTTGACGGCGCCCTTGTCGGGGGGGCAAGCCTCGATCCGGATACATTCAGTAAAATCGTACACCATATAGGATCATCTTTATAATGTCACTAATACTCATAATGATACATGTGATTGCCAGTATTGCGCTGATAATGATCGTTCTTCTTCAGACCGGTAAGGGTACGGATATGGGTGCCGCTTTTGGCGGTGGAAGCAGCCAAACCCTTTTCGGAAGCACAGGCGCATCCACCTTCCTGAGCAAGGCAACAACCGTCGCAGCGATTATATTTATGATAACATCTCTGTCGCTTGCCTATTTGTCCGGCCATAAAAGGGAAAAATCGATTATGATGGATAACAAAGCGCCCATTGAGCAGCCGATCTCGCCGTTTGCACCTGATAGAAACAATAGCGAAACCCAAGCGGAATCTCAATCTGAAATACCACCGAAGTCAGAATAAACGTTTCAGAACTTTCGTGCCGAAGTGGTGGAATTTGGTAGACACGCTATCTTGAGGGGGTAGTGGGGAGACCCGTGCCGGTTCAAGTCCGGCCTTCGGCACCACCTATATTAAATGAGCCGCAATATCAATAAGTTGTGGCTTTTTGTTTTTGGCAGAGTGCGGATGGGTGCAGGTTATCAAGCCTATTTACTGCTTCCCGGTTGCTATTCGGGATCAAACAACCGTAAATATCAACCGTGATATCGATGCTGAAATAACCTAAATGTATGGCCCTGATTGTAGAGTTCGGACCCACCCATGATGAATTTGAACATCCAGTGCATCCCTCTATACGCAGGCCCTTCTGAGTGCCACCGCCGGCCATGAAGCATCATTAATGGATTCTGACCCCCCTTCTTTTTAATAAATCTTGCACCATCCTAATATCAACGTTAGCAGTGGTAACACCCGTTTTCAGAGAAACTACCGCCGCGGTACCGGCCCCCTGTCCCGATACGGCGCAACACATCATATTTCGGAACGCACAATGTGCGATTTCATCCCCTGAAATAGACCTTCCGGCTACCAGAAGATTGTCAACCGCTTTCATGACCAGGCTTCCATAGGGCACCTGAAAGTACCGGCCCGTTGTCGGAAGGGTGACATGGCCCTTCCCGTCTATGAATTCCGGGAATATGCCGATTGAATCCTCGAACCTGGCTTGATTGTAGACATCATGTTCCGTAAGGCGGTACTTTCCTTCAATCTGCCTGGACTCACGCGTTCCCAGGGTCAATCCGAAATTTCGAAGTCTGGCCTTTTCGAAACCGGGAACGTACCTGTTTAACGCCTTTATGGCATAGAGGGCATTACGCCTTCCCGCGATCTCAGACCTGGTTAAATCCCAAACATCGGTACAGTCAATGTGTCGCATAAATATCATATTCAACTGGGTTGCATCCCCCTCCGGCGACAAGGTGCTCCAGGTACCGCCAAGAAATATATTCTCCTCTTTCGGAATATATCCGTCCACCTGGGCTTGATAAAAAGGACTTTCAATAAAAGGGCTGAAAAGATCAATGTCCTTGTTTCCGGTTGCATCAGACTGGCCCCAACTCTTTCCACCCCAGTCTTTGTAGGTTGGCTTCAATTTCTCACGAACATATTTTTCAAACTTTTCTCTATCTACCCCTCGACAAGAGAACATTTGGGTTACGGCCATCAGTTTGTCCTTAGGCCCTTTGGTATAAGGACCGCCGGCCAGGGTCGCAATATCCGCATCCCCTGTACAGTCGATAACCCTTTTGGCCATAATGGCCCGGCGACCGGATTTGCTTTCAGTAATCACGCCTTTAATAACACCATTCTCAACGATCACCCCAACAGCCCAGCAGTGAAGGATGGGGGTAATCCCTGATTCGCTGACCATTACATCGGCAACAACTTTAAACATCTCTGCGTCTATGGCTTCACTCTCGGATTGAGGTTCGGGCGCCGTGCCACCAAATTCAGCCGCCCGCTTTTCAAATTCATTGCCTATTCCGTTGGCTTCAACCGTTTTTTCATGACGATACCAGGCAATACCCTCAACACCAACCTGACTTATCACGCCGCCGAAACAACCATACCGCTCAACCAAAACGGTATCCACTCCCTCTCTGGCCGCTACAATGGAGGCCGAAAGTCCGGAAGGGCCACTACCCACAACAAGGATATCCGTCTCGATCAGTACCGGGATTTGTTTGGCCGGTTCTTCATAATACTTTATCATTCTCATGTCTCCCAGTTATAAAACAAGTTACAGTGATAGCCAGTTTCTCTGCATTATTCAGTTAGTTCCATACCTGACGAGCCACCCTGAGGAAATTTTTACCTAAAAATCCTTTGGCATCGTTTTCCTTATATCCATGTTTGATCATGAGCTCGGCCATCTCGACCAACTGTTTCGGCTCGGCATATCGGGTCACCATTCTTGTTTTACCTGGCAGCGCAGGCTAGCCATCTGTCTCTGGCATAATGGATCGCCAGAATTTTTTATAATCCAGTACAACGCCCTTCGGCACCATTATGATAAAATAGCTGGAATCTTGCCGGGACTGCGGCTTTGCCTTTTTTAGGGTGCATAAAGGGCGTCCCAGGCTTCACTACGCGAGTCAGCAGTCTGTCACACTGGGGCTTGATTGACAATGCAGATGCCGAGTGCAACCAAAACAGCACCGATGCCCAGTCCCAGGGTTAACGGTTCGGCAAGTATTAAATGACTCAGTGCGATCCCCCAAAGAGGCGTTGTAAAAAATAGTACCGCCATCCGGCTGGGAGAGTAATGTTTCAGGACCAGGGTCCATCCTACAAAGCAGAATCCGCCAACCACAATACCCTGATACAGTAAGGCAAACAGCGCTGGATAGGAAAACCCATAGCCGGTCCTCCCTTCGAAAACCATGCTGAGGCTAAAAAAAATAGGGATCCCGACGATCATCTGCGATGCCAGTAGCCGATATGGATCGATGTGTTGCACGAGACGTTTTGTCAGGACAATCAAAAGTGCGAGTTGAAATCCGCTGCTGATGGTGAGGAGATCCCCGATCAGGTAACCCCTGTGACCACCGGCGAGATTGTCTCGAAATACCACCACGATACCTCCAAAGGCCACGATCAATCCCACGCCCTTCCAGAATCTCAGACGATCTCCAGGAGCGACAAAACGCGCGATGAACCCGATAAATAATGGATAGGTGTTGATCATAACGGCAGCTCGACCGGCACGCGTCAGGTCGGTACCCCAGTTGAAGCAGATAATCTGTAGCGTGAAGAGGAGACCTATCAGGAAGAGTGAAAAGCGTTCATGCGGTTTTGGCCGAAGCGATATCCGATTTGCGTACGCCCAGACAATGATGAGCAGAGCGGCCACTGAAAAACGCAGCCCTGCCGTCGCGAGTGGCATAAACTCTTGGAACCCGATTTTCAGAGCAACGGTATTGCCCCCCCATAGCATCGCCAAGAGAAGTACGAACAGGATAACTTTGACGGGAATGGCATCTTTGCTCATATGCGCCAGCATAAAGTCTTGACGCGGCGATGTCAACGCGAAATGCACCCGTGCTTTGTCTTCCTTTAGTAGCAATTTCATCTATATCATCTGCCCAAAGCATTTCGTGTCTCCCTTCGGCATTAACCGTGGATACAACATAACATATGACCACTAGCATGTTGAAAAGTCACGTATAAGCGGGAGGGAGGTAGCACACAGGCGCGCAGAGTTTCACCATCGTTCCCTAAAATTCATTCTTGAAAGCCACTGTTTGTAGGCCGATCTTTCGTGATCATCCCAATCGAACCACTTTTGCCTCACCGACGTTGTTGTAACGGTCTGGTACACAAGTGAGGATGATGATTTGGCATTCTCTCCCGGCCTTGGCGAGAACTGCTCCCATCAGTTTAAGCCGCTCCGGGTCTGTATATCCCAAAGCATCATCTAAAATGAGGGAAGCTCCACCGTCCTTTGAGACGGTAATCGCACATGCCAAACGAGATATCAGAGAGATCTGTTCTTTGGTGCCTCCGCTAAAGGGCTTAGCGGGTTTGTTCACCCCCTTCTCCAGCAGCGCGATATAGTCATCCCCGCTGCTTCAGATCTTCTAAGATGATCCTGATTTTTTCCTCCGGATTAAATTTGCGGCGG
>CEQE01062607.1_pt1 | contig 53398 bp, 50 predicted proteins | sample 356201 | NCBI WGS metagenome assembly CEQE01 (sample SAMEA2619970, study PRJEB7988) | marine metagenome | biome: marine biome (ENVO:00000447); feature: mesopelagic zone (ENVO:00000213) & marine oxygen minimum zone (ENVO:01000065); material: "saline water (ENVO:00002010), including plankton...
GGTCTGCCGTGGCGGGCCGCCGCAGCAGACCGTGAACCGCCGTCGGTTGCTAGAACCCCTTCCCAAATTTAGTCCCCATCGCCCTGCGAACAGAATTGTTTACGTGGTACCTCGGCATTACAGCCGCGGTTAATGCCTCTTCAGACAAAGCATCATCTAGGTCCTGATTGTTCCATTCCTTTGAGCCAACAAGCTGTTGGACCCCCAAGATAGATTCGATTAGAGATTGCTCGAACCATTCTCGTCCGAACGGTTTCAAGTAAGGCGACGACCCGGGTGAAATCCCAAATGGGCGCCACGCTCGATAGTATTTTCCTCAGGCGCGGCGTGCTGACGGTTCCGCCGTTGGCTGACACTGGCTCCGCGTATGTGATGCTCATCAAACTAGGCACACAGGCGGCCCAGGTCTGGGATTTCTATCAAAACCCTACGCCCGATAAGGGCCGATGCCTGGCTCGGCTCGTCCGGCGCTCAACCGCCCACATTCGCGTAATCTGATTTAAGCCGAGGTTCGCGAACAGAAGGCCGCCCCGTTGGGCGGCCTTTTTTTGTTTGGGGGTCGAGGCTGGCCGCTACTGGGCTTCTCTTTCTATAAGGACGACGCTGGGCGGCCAGATAGACCTGACGGGATGGCTGATGGCTCCAAGGGCTTAGGGCACAACGAATTGCCATCGGTATCTTGCTCTTCGGTGAGGTCGCCGAGCGCTAAACGCCAATCACCCCTCGTTCCTTCAGGTCGGCGATCTGCTCCGGCGAATAACCCACTTCGCCCAAGACCTCTTCGTTGTGTTGGCCCAGCATCGGGGGCACACGGCGGATGGTGGCAGGCGAGTCAGTCAGCTTCAACGGGGAGCCGGGGAACTTCAGGTTGGGGACTTTGGGGTGGTCTACTTCCGCGATCATGTTCCGGGCCAATACCTGAGGGTTAGAGACCACGTCCGAGACAGTATTGATCGGGCCACAGGGCACGCCGGCCTCAACGATCAGGTCGACCCAGTGGTCGGTAGGCTTGGTGGCGAATATCGCGTTCAATTCGCTCACACACTCGGCCCGGTGCTCCACCCGGTCGGTGTTAGTGGTATAGCGAGGGTCTTCCAACATGGCGTCCTGACCAATGGCCTTGGCCATGCGCTCCCATAATCCTTGATTAGCACAGCCGATGATGAACTGGCCGTTAGAGGAGTTGAAAGCTTGGTATGGGACCAGGCTTGGGTGGCCGGAGCCCATTCGTTTGGGTTCAACCCCGGTGCCCATGAACCCGGTGGCATGGTAGCTGAGGGCCGCCACCTGCCCGTCCAGCAGGGCCGACTCGACCCACTGTCCCTTGCCGGTCTGGTCTCGTTGCCGGAGGGCGGTCAGGATGGTGCCGTAGGCCATCATCCCAGTGAACAGGTCCACTAGGGAGAACCCAATTCGCAGCGGTGAGCCTTCCGGGTCGCCGGTCAAGCTCATCAGGCCGCTGTAGGCCTGGATCAGCAGGTCGTAGCCCGGCATATCGGACATGGGGCCGGTGCGGCCATACCCGGAGATGGAGCAATAGACCAAGCCCGGGTTCGTCTTCTTGACCTCTTCGTACCCAAGGCCCAGCCGCTCCAAGGTCCCGGCCCTGAAGCTCTCAATCATAACATCGGCATCGGTGACCAGGTCTTTGACTATCTTGAGACCTTCCGGTTCTTTCAAGTTGACCGCGAGGCTGCGCTTGTTCCGGTTGAAGGTGAGGAACTGGGTGCTCTCTCCGTTCACGAACGGGGTCCAATGTCGAGTCTCGTCGCCGCCAGTCGGCTCTTCGATCTTTATCACCTCGGCGCCCATGTCGCCCATGAGCATGGTGCAGAAGGGTCCGGCCAGAGTGCGGGTCAGGTCTACAACTTTGATCTTGTCCAACGCTGCAACCAAATTAAATCTCCTGGATTATCGTTTTAGCTTGGGGTTTCAGGCGTGTTTGCACGCCGGAGCGATTATAGCATGAGCCCAGTCGTCGCATCGTTGACCCTCCCGTGCGGCGGGTGCTAGCGTGAACGCGAGATGACCCAACAACCGCCAAAGATAATAGTCCTGGGCGGGATCAACATGGATCTGGTGACTTTTTCGCCCAGGTTCCCCCGGCCCGGCGAAACTGTGGTCGGCAGCCGCTTCCTCACCTACGCCGGAGGCAAGGGCGCCAACCAGGCCGTGGCCGCCGCGCGCATGGGCGCCAGGTCGACCATGGTGGGACGCGTCGGTGGGGACATCTTCGGCCCCCAATTGTTGGACGGTCTGGCGGCGGCGGGCGTGGACATCTCCGGCGTCGGCGTCAACGCAGATGAGAGTTCTGGGATAGCGGTGATCAGCATCGATGAGACGGCGCAGAACCGCATAACCCAAGTCCTAGGGGCCAACGCGACCTGCGGCCCAGACCAGGCAGCCGCAGTGAAGTTCGGCTTGCCCGGTGCGGCGGCTCTGCTGCTGCAACTGGAGGTCTCCATCGAGTTGTCGTTGGAAGTGGCGCGAGAGGCCAGGGCCCAGGGTGTGTCCGTGATATTGGATCCCGGTCCGGTCAGACCCGTGCCCGCCGAACTCCTGAGTCTCTGCGACGTGATAACCCCCAACGAGACCGAGGCCCAAGCGCTGGTTGATTTCCCGGTGACCGGGCCCGAATCGGCGGCCAAGGCGGCTGAAGTGCTTTTGCAACAGGGTGTGGGCACGGCGGTGATCAAGTTGGGCTCCCAGGGCGCCTATTTCGCCAGCCATAACAGCCGTGGCATGGTCCTTCCCTTCCAGGTAGACGCGGTGGACTCGGTTGCGGCGGGGGACGCCTTCAACAGCACTCTGGCCGTGTCACTGGCCGAGGGAAAATCGCTGGAAGAAGCAGTAATCGTTGCCTGCGCTGCCGGAGGGTTATCAGTAACCCGCACCGGTGCCCAAGACTCCATTCCCGAACGCGACCTGGTCGAAGAACTGGTACGAAGTCAGCGGCCCTGAATCCGCCTGGCCAGATAGCCCACGGCTGGGACCAGCAACGCACCAACCCAGACCAGCGCCGTCAGGGTAAACACCCACCAATAAGGCGGCCAATTGATGCCTGCCGCGATGCCGAAGCAAGCGATTACGGTTGCCAACGCCACGGCTTTCACCTGGTAGCTGCGGGCCAGCCTCCCAGGCTGGACATCCACCACGGCCGCATAGGCCAACACCAGCGCTAGTACCGTGACGATGGCCGTGCTCTTCCAGAACGCATCGGAGTTGGGCGTGCCCCAGATTCCGGTCAGAAGCAGCAGCAGGCCGGCGACAGCGGCGGCAAGTGCCACCCGGGACACCGGCGAATCGGCCCTGCGCTCGGCCACCCAAGCCGGCCCCAAGCTGGCGAAGAAATATCCCTCGAACACCAGGGCCGTGATCAAGAACCGTCCCCGGGTTTTGGTGTATTCGCCTAGCACTACCATGACGATGACGATCAACACCGCCACGACCGAGGCCGTCACAAACGCAACCGCGAAGGGCTTCGGTGTCATGGATCGCCTGAGATTCAACCTGAAACTTGGAATGATCTGACTCTATTCTCCGGCAGCCAACCGGGTTTTGAGCGATATCCAGACGCCAGCTTGTTCGCCAGTCAACTGGGCTAGGGGATATTATAATCAGCGTAGCTTGCATCCAACCAGCCAGGCCAACAATGTGGTTTCTTGAACCTTCAAGATAAATTCTGTCCGTCCTGCGCTGCCGCACTGGAGACCAAGGAGGTCTTCGGGCACGAAAGACCGGTGTGCCCCGACTGCGCCCGCGTGATCTTCTACGACCCAAAGGTGGCGGTCATATGCATCGTACCCCGCGACGGCAAGGTGCTTATGATCCGTCGGGCCACCGACCAGGGATATGGCCTCTGGGGACTTCCAGGCGGCTATGTGGACCGGGGCGAGGTGGTGGAAATGGCGGCGGCCAGAGAGGTCTGGGAAGAAACGGGGCTGCGGGTCGAGCCAGAAGAGCTGATCGGCCTGTTTTCCGTGGGGGGCGACCCGGTCATGGTCGTTGTGTACGACGCCCAAGAAACTGGGGGTGAATTAGAGGCGGGACCGGAGGCGCTGGAAGTCGGTTTCTTCGACATCGAAGACCTTCCCGAACTGGCCTTCCCCCGAGACCAAGACGTGCTGACAAAATGGCAGGCCAGTAAAGACCAGAAGGGTTGAAAAAAGGAGCGCCGCCTAGCAGGATCAACCAGACGGCGCACTGGAGAAAGGAGACGATTGCTCTACACGTTATGTTAAGCAACACTCTTCATTCGGTCAAGTTTCCGAGCCCAAACCGGCGAGTCGCGACAAAAAAGCTCCACCCGGAAGGATCATCCGGATGGAGCGGTGGGGAGATAGGATGGTCGCACTTCCAACCCCTCTACAATTCATTTAATCAGGGTCTCTATTCACGGTCACGCCGAGCGTGGCAAACCGTGAATAAATGCGCCCGCACCGTTCCTCGAAGACGTCCCAATCCCAATTAGGGCATGGTGGCTATAACTTCAACCTCGATGCGGAAGACCGGGTCGGCCAGCCCTGAGCAGAGGATCAAAGTGCTCGCCGGCAGGTCGCCGTCCGGGACGTGCTTGGACTTGATCACCCTATACTGCGGAATATCTTCCCGGTGGGTCATGAACACGTTCATCTTCATGATGTGGTTCATGTCGCTGCCCACGGACTCTAAAGCCGCCTGAACGTTCTTGAACGCCTGCTCGGCCTGGGCGCTAAAGTCGCCCTCTCCAATGGTCTCTCCCTTGTTGTTTCTGGAGAGTTGTCCGGCCACGTAGATCGTCGTTCCGTCCTTGACCACATGGCTATATCCTGGCGGGTTGGCCAGCGCTGTTGGGTTGCTTCTTTCGATGGTCATTGCGATCTCCTTAGGTTCTGTTTTTCTCAGACTGCCCTAGTCTTTGAGGATGATGTAGACCGCCTCTGATGGGGTGAGGTCCAGGTGGGCGTGGCCCTTGCCGGTCACGTCGTCCATCAGCCGCATGTCTCCGGCCCGGAACATCTGCTTGGAGCCGTCGCTGGTCGTGATCTCGACCTCTCCAGAAAGGTGGATGATCAACCGGCGTTCGGGTAGTGGGTGCAGCGGCATGTCTCTGGTGCCCTCAAATTCCTGGACTTTGACCTCGCTGATGTTGGTCATTGCGCCCAAATCAGGGTGGTCCGCCAGATTCAGTCCCTCGATATGGCTTTCACCGTCGCTCCCCGCGAATACTCGATACATTCCCATGGTTTGTCTCCATACAGCGGCGCAAATTTGTTTTGTTTCTGGGTTTGGCCTTTGGCCGGCCTATTATGGCAGATGCTTTACGGGCTGCCGGCGGACCGGCCTCCGTCCACCATGTACACACCGCCGGTGCAATAGCTACTGTCATCGCTGGCAAGAAACAGCATCAGCTTCGCCACCTCTTCCGGGTCTCCGTAACGCTGCAGCGGGATGCGGGCTGAATAGGCTTTCTTGGTGCGCTCGACCGTCACCTCCGAATCGTCCGCCGCCGCCACTCTCATCTCCTCCAGCGAGCGCATCATCCGTGTCTCGATGGGGGCTGGGTTGACGGTGTTGACCCGGATGCCCATCGGGGCGCACTCGATCGCCGCCGTGCGCATCATGCCGATCACCGCATGTTTGCTGGTAGTGTAGGCCGACATTCCAGCGGTCCCGCCGATGCCGGCGGTCGACGAGGTGATAACGATGCTGCCGCCGCCCCGTTCACGCATGGCCGGTATCACATATTTCAGTCCCAGCCAAACTCCCCGTACGTTGACCGCCATGACCTGGTCGAACATGTCGAAGGGATAGTCCGGAATCGGAGAGACGATTCCCTCGATTCCGGCGTTAGCCAGATAGATATCGACGCCGCCCCAACGCTCGATGGCCGCTTTAACATAGCCTTCAGCTTGTTCCGGCTGGGTGACATCGGCGACCACGTAACTGGCCTTGTCTTCTCCGATGGAACTCACAACGCTCTGGAGAGACGCCTCGTCGCGGTCGACCAGCACGACCTTAGCGCCCTCGCCGGTAAATATCCTCGCCGCCGCTTGGCCGATGCCGCCGGCGCCGCCGGTGATCAGGGCGACCTTCTCAGATAAACGTAACATGTTTCACATCCTTTTGGAGTCGGAGTCCATCTAGCAACCCCCTAGGCGGCGTCATTATGCCAGGTTAGACCGCTATTTGGATAACGATATTCTTTGCTAATCGGTCGCCGTCCAATCGCTGGGCAATTTAATCTCTATGTACGCAGACTCGAATATGCGCTGGCCGATGACCTCTTGCTCTCGTGTCTGTGCTACCGGGCCTGTGGCTTGGGAGTCGTCCAGTGTGGATGGTGAGCTGACCTCGAACCAGACCAGCAAGAGGACCATCACACCGATGATGAAGCCACCCGGGCGGTACCGGTAGAGACCAAGACGGAGGCGTTCACCAGCGCTCAGACCGTCCGGTTTTTCAACCTCGCCCAATCTCTCGTGCCTGGCAACGGCGCTGATCACTAAAACTACGCCCAGAACGAACAGCAGGTATACAAGCGATTCCGGCATTCCGGTCCCACCCTTCGTTGGTCCAGATAGGGCTCACATTATCCGCAGCCAGTGAAACGACTGCAAGAGTTGCGCCTGTCCGATAGCCGCCGGCTAGGCCTGCAATTGACCCTCGATTGACAAGAAAGGCCGGTCTGCGCAAAATGGCTCCAACCCAAACTAGAACCTCAAAAAGATTTGCCCGGAGGGATATGAATATGCCTGGAAAGACTTTGATCTATGTCGGCGCGGAAGCGGACGGTCTCTATCGCAAGGAGGAGTCGGACGGCAGATGGGAGAAGTTGGCCAAAGGGATGCCGCCATCACCCCAGGTCAGGGCCATCGCTATCCACCCCAACGACGCCAAGACCATTTTTGTAGGCACCCAGCGGGGCGTGTACCGCACCAAGGACGGCGGCGACAATTTTGAGCGGATGAACATGGCTGAGGGCCGCCACGTTTGGGCCATCAAGTTCCACCCCAACGACCCCAAGACCATGTTCCTGGGCACGGAGGGCAGCGAGGTCTACAAGTCCACCGACAGCGGTGAGAACTGGGACCATCTGGCCACCATCGTAAACCAAGATTCGGTCCAGATGGCCTTCGCCACCCGCATCCTGGGCATCGGCATCGAAGCCAAGAACCCTGATCAGATGTATGCCGCACTAGAAGTCGGCGGGGCGGCCCATAGCGGTGACGGCGGAAAGTCCTGGACCATCGTGAACAAGGAATTCGCCGGCGATGTCGACCTCATGGACCTGCACGGCGTCACAGTGGGCGCTGCCGATTCATCCGCGGTGTTCATATCCAATCGCACTGGTGTGTGGCGGAGCCGGGACCGGGGCGCCAACTGGGACAACCTGGACTTCCCCAAGTTCACGGACATTTTCTATTCCCGGGGCGTGGAATCGGCGCCCAACGACCCCGACACGCTGTACGCATGCGTGGGGCTGAACTTCGGCAGCAAACAGGGCGGCGTCATGCGCTCCACCAACCAAGGCGAGACCTGGGAACGCTTCGACAAGGGGCTCAACGTTACCAGCACCACGTTTGGTGTGACGATCAACGAGCACGCACCGGAGCAAGTTTACTTCTGCACCAGGGACGGCGAGGTCTACGGCACCCGTGACGGCGGACAGACTTGGTCTTCCCACGAGCTTCCGGAGATGGCCGGCAACGTCAAAGCCATCGCCTGCGCTTCGGCCTAAAAAGCACGCCCCGGCTAGACCGCAAGCCCCGGCCCGATACAGTCCGAGGTTTAATCATCGACTCTAAAACAATGGACCCGGTGGCCGCCGCCAAAGCACTGTGGCCCCGGATTAAGGCGGCCCGGGACGATATCCAGTCTCAAAGCACCTTGCCCGACTCGCTGGTTGAGGAAATGGCCCAGGCCAACCTCTTCCAGTTGTTCGTGCCCAGGTCCATCGGAGGGCCGGAGACCGACCCGATAACGGCCTTCCGGGCCGTTGAAGAGCTGTCCAAGGCGGACGGCTCGGTGGGTTGGTGCTCCTTCGTGGCCACGGCCATCTCCATTTACTCTGCCTGGATGCCGCCCGAGGTGGCCCGGAAGTTGTTCGGGCAGCCCTTGGACATCAGGGCCGCTGGGTCGTTCCGGCCTACGGCCAATGCCCGGTTGGTTGACGGCGGCTACAAGATCGGCGGCCGGTGGAACTACGTCAGCGGAATCGACCACGCCAACTGGCTGATCTTGAATTGCAATATCGTGGACGACGGCAGGCCGGTGAAAGACGCCCAGGGAGGCCCAGTCACCAGGATGATGATCGTCCCCAGATCGGCAGGCACGATCGAGAAGACCTGGTCAACCATGGGCATGCGCGGCACCGGCAGCAACGACTTGGTCATCGAAGAAGAGTTTGTCCCGGCTGAACACACCTGCTTGCTATACGAACCCTCCTTCACGGAAGGCGCTCACTACAACCCACGATTCGTGACAGCTTTAAGCTGGGGTTCGGTTGCCGGCATGGCCTTGGGGATAGCCCGAGGCGCCATGGACACCTTTGTCCGAATGGCAACCGGCTCGGGCTCAACCACAACACCAACCCTGATGCGAAACCGGACTCCGGTCCAGACCACGGTGGGTGAAGCCGAAGCTATCATCAGCGGGGCGCGGGCCTACGTGCTGGACGCGGTGGGTTCCATGTGGGATAGCGCCTGCCAGGGGGTTTCCGACCCCAGGTCCCAGATCTTGCAAGCAAGATTGGCCATCACCCACGCCGTGCGGGAGTCAGTGCGTGCCGTGGACATGCTGTTCTATGTGGCGGGGACCAACGCCATCCACGAAAGCAACGAACTGGAACTCTATTTCAGGGACATCCACACGGCCGGGCAGCACATAGCCGGCCTGCATTCCAACTTCGAGTACGGCGGGCAGGCGATTCTGGGGCTGCCGTCCGGAGCATCTGGCTGGTAGAAAGCGGAGCCGGCCACGTACGACTAGCCACCAAGTAATTCATGCAAAAACCCGCCCCAGGCTGATTCGAAGCCTGGGACGGTTGAGTGTTCTGACCGTTGGCGCTGCTTGCCTGATAGTTACCTCCATGAACCTGACAAACGCCCAGACCTTTATTGGACCCAGACGTTTGTCAGATCAAGGGAATCTTTCTGCATCTAATGTTCTCCGGTTTTTCTTAGACGATGCTGTCGGGGTTGCCGAAAACCATCGAGAAGTGGTCGTTAGGCATGTTGTCGGCTGCGAGGAGTATGACCTTGGCTGGGGCGTCGGGCGTTCCGAATACCAGGAAGAAATCGTCGTTGTTGGAAGCATATTGGCTGCGCACGTTGGTTACCGAAAGAGTCTCGGCGTTGACTGAATCGGGCATCGCCACGCCGATGGTCAGGGCCGGGCCCACGGCCGCGGTGGCTCCTAATTTAGAGATGTTCTCCATCCGGAAAATGTTGGAGATGCGGGCTACCATATTGATGTTGTTGTTTGTGTGAATCATCGTTCCTTCCTCCAGGTTGTTGTTGGTTTTCTCAGTTGCGGTGTTGGCACTCATTTGTAACTTTGTTGTCGTTGTCATCATTTCCTGCGGCTCGGTTAGTTGGTGAATTCATCGTAGGTCCGGCCGGTATGGCGGCACATGACGGATGTTCATAATTTCTTGAAACCAAGAATATTGGACTTTTCGGACGACAATTTGAGGATTCACTATGCCAGGCGTGGAATGCAATCCGAGGTAAGCCTAGAATCCCTTGGTGGGCCGAACAGCAGGGACCTCAAGATTCATTGAAGGCCAGCTGGAGTCGCCGGTTTTGGCTGGCGCGTTGGATGACATGGTGTCGGGCAGAGAACAATTGGTGATGCCGGGGAAGCTGGGCATGCGCCCGCTGTTGGAACGAATAGCAGCACTACAAGAAAAGGCGGAAGCCCAGCCGGCCAAGGCTTCGGCTTATCCAGACGGGCTAACGCAGCGGGAGATAGAGGGGATCCGGTTAGTGGCCGCGGGGAAGATGGAGCGGGAGATTGGCGAGGAGCTGTTCATCAGCATCAACACGGCGGGCGACCAAGTCAGAAATATCTTGAACAAGACTGACTCGGCCAACGGCTAATTAGCAGTCTATCGCCTTTACAATTTCCCCACCAGGCTTTTCAACAGGTCGTTCGACCTGGCCAGTGAAGCATCTTCGTCATTGCCCACCGGAAATACCGAAGCCAAGAAATCGGTCGCTCCGGCGGCAACGTAGGCTCTTAATTGCTCGGCGACCTCGTCCTCGTTACCGATCAACGCAACTTCCGAAGGGCCTTCAACGCCCTCTATGTCTAACATCCTCCGGTAGTTGGTCAACTGACCATAACGCTCAAAGGTCCTGGCAGCCTGGTCCCGTCCTTCCTGAGAGTCGTCGGTAACCGCCAGCGGCATGCCGACACAGATTCTCGGCGCCGGTTTGTTGGCGGACTCAGCAGCACGGCTGATGCGAGGCGCCACGTGGGATTCAACGGTCTTCGGCCCGGCCATCCAAGTGAACGTGCCGTCTGCCTGCTCGCCCGCTATCCTCAGCATCATGGGCGCCAACGCAGCGACGATCACAGGAACGTGAAGCGCACCTGGGACCGTAGCCTGGGCCTTCACATTGTAGAAGTTGCCTTGGAAATCGACTTGGCCATCGTCTAGCAACGGCCGAAGTACTTGCAGATACTCTTCCATATGCGGGGCCGGATTCTCATACGAAAGACCCATCGCATCTTCGACAGGTGGACGGTGGGACAGTCCCACACCCAGGGTCAGTCGCCCCTCGGCAGCTATCTGGGCTGTCAACGCATGTTTCGCCAAGGCGTAGGGGTGGATGGTAAAGATGGGGACAACGGCGGTCCCGACATTGATCCTATTCGTCCGGGATGCCGCCAACGACAGAGCCGTGAGAGCGTCAAATCCTGGTCCGGCAGAAACCTGCGGTATCCAGAAACTGTCGAAACCATCCTCTTCGGCCTGGGCGACTTCCTGAATCAACGAAGGAAGCTCGACAACTGCCCCCCTAGCACCACTGATCAGCCCAATTCGCATTATGCCTCCAACGCTCTCGTTAAACGTCCCGGCCACACCGCACCAATCTCTCCCCACCTACGCCACCAAACTCCTCCGTACGAAGCGCGGTTGCACCGCTATGGGCGAACCCAGGTTTCGGACCAGGCCAGGCAGGCAGAGCTGCTGTCCTTGTCGCCGCGCCGGTCCGTGACCACCTTGCCCGAAGCCACATCTCCGTTGATAGTTAGCTGGGCCTTCCTGGCCGGGATGAAGCAGCTATACACGCCGTGAGGTCTACCAGTAGCGCTGCCCGCGGGCACCACCAGCATGTAAGGCTCCATGAAATCGTGCCAGGTCATGGCGATCTCATCTTCGTCGCTCGTGATCGTCTCGGTCCAGAAAGTCGTGGGATCACCCTTCTTGCCGAATTCGGCATCGATGATCGGCATACTCTGATCAGCGAAATCGGGGTAGAGCAGGCTTTCGATCTCGTCCTGCAGCCACCGGGCCAGGGCGATGTTATCGGAGTAGATCTTCACCTGGTCATCGGTGAGCTCGCTCTGTAGGAAAAGAACGTGCCCTGCGCCGCCCGGAGACCACAAAACGCGCCAGTGGCTGGACCTGGTCGTCTGGGTGTCGCCCGAAAGATCGGTCAGCCGGATGAAAGAGTTCTCCCCGGTCAGGCGAATCTTGTTGGGGTCGGTGGGGTTGGTCGTGGCCATGTTTGATTCTCCTTAGGAATACTGTCTGTTGATGGTGCTTTGATTGAGAGTGGCGTCATGTTAGCACTCAAAGTGGTTGCGGGCTAGGTGGTTTGGGTTTCGGGAGTTGGTGGCTGCGAAGAGCCGGCCCCACTCTAGCCCCCGAGCGGGAGAGGGGATTGTCTTTTCTCCTCGTCGTCTTCCCGCGGAAGGAGGGGAAGGTTAGGATGGGGGCGCCCCATTCGCAGCCGTCCCATTCCAAGAAAAAGCGGCCACCCCTCAGAAGGGCAGCCGCTTCAAATGCGCTTAGCTACGATTAACAGGCTAGCTCTTGGCGGGGAACCAGTCCTGCTTCCAGGGAAAGTCGCCATTGGCGTCGTCGTAGGCAGGTCCGCCGGCGTTCACCCGGTCCCGATAGGGGCTGGTGATGGGCTCGGCGTACGGATAGATGCCGCCTTCGTACATCTCGGGTCCCTTCTTGAAGTGCTTGGCCGACTCTGTGGTCTCCACGAACGGCATGTCGATGTCGTAGAGCGATTCGACGGACTTAGGGCGTGGGCCGGCCTTGGAAACGTGACCATAGAGCTCACGGCCCATGATCCGCTCGGCGGCCCAGACGCATTCGATCAGCTTATCGATGTCCACGCCGGTGGGAATCCCCATATCGTCCATCATATGTAAGATGTCCTCGGTGGGCGCCATGCCGGTGGCGCGGCCGTTGCCGCAGTAGGGGCAGCCGCCGAACCCGCCGATGGTGCCGTCGATCTCCAGGGTGTCGTCGGGGCCCAGCACCCTCATTGCGGCGTAGGCGGACGCGATGGCCATGTTGCGGCCGTTGTGCAGGTGCAGGCGGATGTGATTGATCTCCGGCCACATCTCCTTGACCCGAGAGACGCTCTCTTCAACCTTTGCCGGCGTGCAGTGGCTCATGGGGTCGCCCATGGAAGCGCTGCGAACTTCGATACCGACCTCGTCCCACATGCTGTGCTGGCGCTCAAGCATTTTCATCAGGTTGTCGACGGGGAACTCACCCAAGAAGTTGGAACCCCAACTGGCGTTGGTCCCGATGCCAGCCTCTTTGATGTTGAGCTCTTGGGCCTGGGCGATGACCTGGGGCCAGCGCTCCATCTCTTGCATCTGGGTCCGGTTGGTGTTGCGCCGGACGAACACGTCGCACATGTGGACGTTCAACCGGGGGAAGGCGTCGCGCTCGATGGTCAGCGGCGGCGAGTAGGCCCGGGCCCGTTCCACGCCACGGGAGTTCAGCGCCAATGCCGTGTAGGTGACACCGGGCTTGGGCGTAAACTTGGTTACGATCTCATCGATACGCTCCATCTGAGGAGTCCACTTGGGGCTCACGAAGGAACCGACAACGATCTGCTGCAGGCCGGTCTCGGACAGCATGTCCAGCAGTTCGACCTTGTCTTCAACGGATATCTGGGCGTCCTCGATCTGCATGCCTTCACGCATGCCCTCTTCCTTGTATTTAACCTTCGGCCAATCTGCCATTGGGGCCTCCTTAATTCGAACGTGTCTGAATCGGGGATGTTCTCGGGGTTATTCTACGTTTATTCAACAGAGTGCGGCCGTAACCGGCGCATGTGTTTCGAAGCACCCTTCATGAGTGTATCCAGTTGGCCGGATTGTATGGCGGCCACAGATTCATGTCAAGAAATCGGAATTGGCGAATGGAGAGAGGAACACAAAAACCAAAATCGTAAATATTGCTGTTTGGGAGTATGAGTACGACTCTCTTAGGCGCCAATTCTTGTGGGATTTGCAGGCCAAGCTAAGAGAGCAAAAAATTATCTCGGGAAACAAAGATTATGTTGTTGAAGCCTACGAAGGTCGAACAGGCGAACTGAAACCAGGGTTTCATTCTCGGTAATCATCTAGACCGAAACATGAGAAAGACTAGGCGGGCAGAAACCCACCGTCAAAGAGCGCCAAAAGATCGAAATCATGAAGAGCACGTTGCACTAAATTCGGGCCTAACTCATTTCGCAATATGCTCATATTGACACTCATTCAGCAGCCCTTCTATAATTCCTCTGTGCCCGCGAAATGGGCGCCGCGATTAACAATCGAATCATCTAGGCACGTAGGGGAGCTCGGTTTAGCCGGGCTGAGAGGGCGGCCTTCAATGCCACCGACCCTTGCGAACCTGATCTGGGTAATGCCAGCGGAGGGAAACGGACTAGAGCGTAAAATATCATGTTAGGCCGTCAATACTCACCATTGGCGGTTATTTTTTTGCCCAGTCAAATCTGTTTCGAAGTACTTTGGGAGGCAGTCACGCATGATAAAATCAACAACAATCTCAGCAATAATTACCCTGTTGGCACTGTTGGTCTTGACGGCTTGTGGAGGAGATGGAGATACACCATCTACCTCTCCAACCGCCGCACCTAAGCCGGCAGCTACAGCTAAGCCAGCTGCGAAGCCCGCAGCTGAGCCAACTGCGAAACCTACAGCTAAAGCGACATCCGTGCCAGCCAAACCGGGCGAATTGGTGGTCTTGACCAACGACAGCTTCGACATCGGCGAAGAGATCATCGCCCAATTCGAGGAGGCCAACAACGCCAAAGTGACCATCCAAAAAGCCGGGTCCTCGGGTGCGGTTCTGAACCGGGCCATACTTGAGAAGGGGAACCCCTCCGGCGACCTCCTCTACGGCGTCGATAATACGTTTTTAAGCCGGGCATTGCGGGAGGACATCTTCATCCAGTACGAATCCGATCTCATCGACAACGTGCCGGCGCAGTTCATCTTAGACGACACTTTCCACGTCACTCCCGTTGACTACGGTTACGTCAACCTCAATTACGACATCGCTTATCTGGAAGAAAACGGGCTCACTACACCTACTTCCCTCGAGGTCCTGACCCAGCCTGAATGGGACGGACGCCTGGTGGTCGAGAACCCAGCCACGTCCACACCGGGACTGGCCTTCCTTATCGCCACCGTTTCCTATTTCGGGGAGGATGACGACTATGACTACCTAGACTACTGGGCCGACCTAAGAGCCAATAATCTGGCCGTGAAAGACGGGTGGTCGGAAGCGTATTACACTGACTTCAGCAAATACGGCGGAGACAGGCCCCTGGTGCTGAGCTATGCCACCAGCCCCGCAGCCGAGTTCTTCTTCTCGGAGGTCGCACTCGAGGAACCACCGACCGGCAACGTGCTGTTGGACAAAGCAACCTTCCTGCAGATAGAAGGCATCGGAATCCTTAAAGGGACGGATAACGAGGACCTGGCCAAGAAGTTCATCGACTTCGTCCTGGACCGGCCGTTCCAAGAAGACATCCCGGGCCGGATGTTCGTCTACCCGGTAAATAGCGAAGCCGAACTGCCGGACTACTTCAGGTTCGCCGAAGTGCCCTCCGCGCCGGCGGACATCGGACCGGACACCATCGACGCCAAGCGTGACGAGTGGATCGACGAGTGGACATCGGTCGTCCTCCGCTGAACCCAGTGACCTCCCCATCGGCCGTTGATACCGCCGCGGCGGCCAGCCAACCGGTTGAAGCGGTAGTCAAATCTGAAAAGGAAACTTAGCTTTGACTGCCGGCCGGCTGCTATTCCTGTTGCCCCTGGTATACTTGGCGATATTTTTCGTCTACCCCCTGGGCTCGATCTTGGAGCGGAGCTTGGGGGGCGAGAGCGGGTTCGGCTTCGACCCTTTCAAGGTGCTGCTGAACGACTCCTATTACCTGGGGCGCATCTGGTTCACCGTCTGGCAGGCGGTCATCTCAACGCTGCTGACCCTGGCTGTGGGTCTGCCGGCGGCCTTTCTCTTCGCTAGATACGAGTTTCCCGGCAAGACGCTGCTCAAAGCAATCTCCACGCTGCCCTTCGTGATGCCCACCATCGTGGTGGCCATGGGCTTCACCGCTCTGTTCGGCTCCCAGGGCATCGTAAACTCCGCTCTGGAGTCGATGTTCGGACTGGACGAGCCACCGGTCAGAATCAGCAATTCCCTGACCATCATCTTCATGGCCCACGCGTTCTATAACTACGCCATCATCGTCCGGATCGTCTCGGCGCTGTGGTCCAACCTGGACCCGAACCTGGAGCATTCGGCCAAGGTGCTGGGCGCCGGTCCGTTCCGCACCTTCTACCATGTGACGCTGCCGATGCTCCTGCCGGCCATCGCCTCGGCTTCGTTGCTGGCCTTCGCCTTCTCCTTCACCAGCTTCGGCGTGGTTCTGGTGCTGGGAGGCCCCGAGTTCGCAACCTTAGAGGTGGCGATCTACGAGTTGACGGCCAAGTTGTTCCGGCTGCCCTTGGCGGGCGCGCTGTCCATTATCCAACTTGGATTCACCTATTTTTTCCTGCTGCTCTATTCCAGGTTCCAGGAACAATCGGTGGTGCGCATGGACCTCAAGCCGCGGGAGGCCACGTCCCGCAAGCCGGTACGGCTCTGGGACAAAGTTTTAGTCATTGCGATGGTGTTGGTGCTGCTGGCGATGCTGTCGCCCCTGATCGCTCTCGTGGTGCGCTGGATCACCTTCGACGGCGGATTCGGCACGGCCCAAATGGCCAATCTATTCTCCGACGAGCGCAGTTCTTACTTCCACCTGTCGCCTGTGAAGATAATCTGGAACTCCTTGAGATTCGCCTTGACCACGGTAGCCATATCACTGGTGGTAGGGACGATCATCTCCTACTTCATAACCAACGCCAGACGCAGATGGCGAAACATGGCCGACGCCTTGGTCATGCTGCCCCTGGGTGTTTCGGCTGTGACACTGGGGTTCGGTTACATCATCGCGCTGGGAAGACCGCCTTTGGACCTTCGCGGCTCTTGGTTGATTCTGGTGATCGCCCACAGCCTGGTGGCCTACCCATTCGTCATCCGAAGCCTGCTGCCGGTGCTTAAGGGGATGAACCCCAACCTTAGGGAGGCGGCGGCCGTGCTTGGCGCCAGTCCATCGAAGGTATTTTTACTGGTTGAACTCCCCATGATCGCTCCGGCGCTGTTGGTCGGCGCCACTTTCGCATTCGCGGTGTCCATGGGCGAATTCGGGGCGTCGCTGATCCTGGTTCGGGCCGAGTTCACCACCATGCCAGTGGCGATCTTCCGGTTCCTGGGCCTACCCGGCGCATCCAACCTGGGCATGGCCTTGGGCATGAGCGTGCTGTTGATGGCCGTGGTGGCCGTAGGCTTCATCGCCATCGAACGCTTCCGGTATAAGGGCGTGGGTGGTTTCTGATGGCTCTTCTATCGGTCTCGGGTCTCTACAAATCATTCAGCGGAGTATCCGCCGTTGACGGTGTTTCGTTTTCCGCCGAGACTGGTGAGTTGCTGTGCCTGCTGGGCCCCAGCGGTTGCGGCAAGACCACGATGCTGCGGATGTTGGCCGGGCTGGAAGACCCAGACGCCGGGACAATCGAATTCGACGACCGGACCATGAATGGTCTGGCCCCCCAGCAGCGGGGTTTCGGGCTGATGTTTCAAGACCTGGCCCTCTTTCCCCATATGGATGTCTTCGGCAACGTGGCATTTGGACTTCGCATGCAAAAACTCCCCTCAGCCCAGGTTCAGGCCAGGGTCCAGGAGTTGCTGGACCTGGTGGAATTGGGCGGCCTGGCCAGCCGGAAGGTGCATGAACTTTCAGGCGGTGAGCGGCAGCGGGTGGCGCTGGCCCGGTCCCTGGCGCCGGCACCGAGGCTGTTGATGCTTGACGAGCCGCTGGGCTCGCTGGACCGGGCGCTCCGGGAGTCGTTGCAGAATCAGGTCCGCCGGATTCTGAAAGAGGTGGGGGTAACCTCTATCTACGTCACCCACGACCGGGACGAAGCTTTCACGATGGCCGACAGACTTATCTTTATGAACCACGGCCGTATCATACAGACCGGCACTCCCGAAGAGGCGGTAGCCAATCCCGCTGACGGATTCGTCGCCCGTACACTGGGGTTCAAGAATGTCCTTCCCGGCGTGGTCATCGACGACGGAGAGGCCCTCAAGATTGAATGTTCGGTTGGTTCGATAACGGTGCCGAAACCGCCGGGTTCGGGAACCGAAAAGGGGTCTGAGATAACCCTTCTAGTCGATGAGAGCGGGATCTCAATGTCGGGCATCCCTGCGGATAAGACGCCGGATGGAAACTTATTGCAGGGAGTGGTAATCGAGCGGGTGTTTCGAGGCGACCGGTACGAGGTCAGGGTCCAGGTCGGGAAAGGCGAACTCTATTGCCACACCGTGGCAGGTGCAGCCTCCGGTCCAGCACAGTCGGGTCAGTCTGTAACACTCGCCTTTAACCTGGGATCAGTACGGGTCTTCCAGGGCGGAAACTGACTCCGATGCGCACTCAGTCCGGTGATATACTTTCATGAAACTCGTCAGCCTGGATCCCAGACGTGTTTGATGGGGGTTAAATCTATATGTCGCTCTACTTTCTTTTGGGATCTCTGACCCACGACGGCCAGCGAATGTTGCACAGCGACCCGAACCTAATCGTAGCCCGAACCAGGGACTTGATACTTCCAGGCGCGGAGATCCTGGGCCAATACGCCGTCCTGGGCCGTTACGACTTCGTCATGATGGTCGAAGCCGACGACAATGACGCCGTGGCCAGGTTGTCGCTGGAACTGGGGATGCGCACCGGACTCCATCTGGAGACGTTACCGGCGATACCCATCGGGTTCATGGGTGATATGACCACCCCAGACCCGTCCGACCAGGCAGAGTCAGTTGGCCTCACCCCGGACTTCACTCCGGAAGAAGGGCCGGGCGACGAGTAGCTTTCCACACCTAATATCCCCGGTGGCCGCCAGTTGATTGGGACGCCGCCGGTATCAAGGAAGCAAGTGCTTTGGGTTTAAGCGACGAACTTCGCGCCGGTGTTGGACCCATCTGGGAGAAGGTGGTCACCCACCCCTTCGTCACCGAGATGGCCGACGGTTCACTCGACCGGTCGAGATTCGATATCTATTTCGACCAGGACTACCTATTCCTCAAGGACTGGTCGATCCTGCTCAGCCTGGCCACCGCCAAGGCCCCTGACTTCGATGCCGCACGTGAGCTTGTCTCGTTTCTGCACCTGGGGCTGGGCGGCGAAGAGGGCTTGTTCCAAGAGGCGTTCCGGGAGCGGGGCATCTCCCGTGAATGGGTGAAAGCCTTGGAGTACCTGCCCACCACCCATAACTATAGCGGCTACCTGCGTACCCAGGCCTACGAGAGTACATTCACTGAGGTCGTGGCCACGTTGCTGGCTGTGGAGTGGCCCTACCTGGATTGGGCTGCGCGGGCCGATGATGCGGGCCGGAAACCGGACAACCACTACTACCAGACCTGGATCAACATCCACACCAGCCCCGGCATGTCCGGATTCGTGTCCTGGCTCCGAAGCGTGGTCGACGGCTCCGCTCCTACACCGGAGCTACGGGCCAAGCTCCAAGAGATATTTCGGAGCGTTCTCAGGTACGAGTACCAGTTCTTCGACATGGCCTATCGTGGAGAGAAATGGTCGGCATGAGGCAGGTAGCCTCGGCCATGACCGTCGCCGGGTCAGATTCGGGCGGCGGTGCGGGAGTCCAGGCTGACCTCAAGACCTTCGCTGCGTTGGGCGTCTACGGCACGTCCGTTTTGACCGCCATCACCGCCCAGAATACCCGGACCGTAACTGCGGTGCATGAGATTCCCATCGATATCATCTCGGCCCAGATCGACGCTGTGGTGTCGGACATCGGCGCCGACTCCGTGAAGACGGGCATGCTCTCCAGCAGAGAGATTATCGAGTGCGTCACCGCGTCACTTAAAGATGCTGAGAAGAAATACCCGGACATGCCGGGTCTACGGCGGCTGGTGGTTGACCCAGTGATGGTCGCCAAGAGCGGAGACTCTCTACTTAGAGAAGAGGCGGTCGGATCTCTACGGGATCTTCTGCTGCCCATGGCTGCAGTAGTCACGCCGAACATCCCGGAGACCGAAACACTGACCGGCCTAACCATTGTCACCGACGAGGATGTCCGCAAAGCCGCCCAGGCCATCGTGGCCATGGGCGCGGCGTCGGTGGTGGTCAAGGGCGGGCACCGCGAAGGGCCGGCCACCGACGTGTACTTCGACGGCCGTGACTTCCGCGAGTTCACAGCCCCCCGGTTCGAGACTGTGAACACCCACGGCACCGGCTGCACTTTCGCCTCGGCGGTGGCCGCGGGACTAGCCAAAGGACTGGAAGCCGAGGATGCTGTAGGGCAGGCCAAGGAGTTCGTTACCGAGGCAATCCGCCGCTCCTTCCCCATCGGGCAGGGGCACGGGCCTCTGAACCACTTCTACAAACTCTGGCAATAAATGGAGGGTCAAGCAAATGACAACGCCCACCAACACATTCCATTGCCCCATCGAGATCGGCCCCAGAGACGGCTCCCGGTTCCAGCGGGTTATCGCCGTGGCCGGGTCGGAGAACATCTATTCGGTGCTATCGTCCACTCTGCTGGAGATGCTTGGTGTTGGCACCGAATGGGAGTCCCGGTTCAACCTGCCTGGCGGCGGTTGGGAGATGCTGCCCATGGCCGAGGTTCGTATGCGCATCAACGGCCAAGAGCGCACCACCATCTGCGTCTACGGCAAGGCTGACGGAGAGCCCACTCTGGGCCGCCACACCCTAGCTGCCTTTGGCCTGGCCGCTGACCACGGTGAGCAGAAACTGGTCCAGGCCGACATGTTCTTGACCTAGAATTCATCTGAGTAGACCCACATGCCGGAAACTGTGGACACGATCATCCTTGGAGCAGAACAAGCTGGCCTGAGCGTCAGTTGTCAGCTTTCCCAGGCCGGCCACGACCGCCTGGTGATGGAGCGCGGCGCCATCGCGGAGACCTGGCGCTCCCAGCGTCGGGATTCCTTCACCGTGAACTCGCGCAACAGCATGAACCAATTGCCCGGCGACAAACGTTCTCTGTCGAATCCAGACGGCTTTTGGCATCGTGATGAATTACTCGAGCCCTTCGGGTCTCACGCTCACAACATGCAGCTCCCGGTGCGCACGGGAGTCACCGTAACCGATGTCAGTCCCAGTGGAACAGGTGCACACCGCCGACTACCGCAACCCGGACCGAATTAAGCCCGACGGAGTGCTGATCATCGGCAGCGCCCAATCTGGAGTCCAGATCGTCGAAGAACTGATCGAAGTCGGCCGGTCTACCTCTGGACCAGCAAGGTTGACCGGTTCCCTAGAAATTACCGGGCAAAGACATCCTCTACCGGGGCATACAGTCCGGTTTGCTCAACCACACCGTCGCCAACCTTGAAGACCCCAACATGCAGTTCATGACTCAGCCGCAGGTATCGGGCACCAGGGGAGGGCATACGGTTACCCTCCAACAACTGGCGCGCCAGAGCATCAACTTATTAGGCGGACTTAAAGGCGCATCGGGAGACCGGTTGCTGTTCCGGGAGGGCCACAAGGACAACTGGGATTTGGGCGATGGCAGTTCCCAGCGAATCAAGGACATGATTGACGGATACATCGCCAAAGCGGAAATAGACGCCCCTCCCGCAGAAGCCGGCCCCGGTTGAGGCCCCCAACTCAGGCATGCTGGCTGGGCTTGCGGACTCGCTCGACCTGAAGCAGGCGGGCATCAACACCATCATCTGATGCACGGTGTTCACCGCCGATTTTAATTGGATACAGGGCTTGGAGTTGGCCAACCGAGGCACCCTGGTCCACGCCAACGGCATCTTCTCTATACCGTGTCTCTATTTCAACGGTTTCCCCTGGCTTCGAACCGGGCCTCGGGCCTGATCTACGGCGCGGTGCGGGACAGCGAGCACATTGCAGCGGCGATCACAGGTGGTCTTCCATAGAGCTCCCTCACCCCCACCTACGCTATAATGTTGGATTAATAAAACAACCGGCGGATAGTCGCCGGTCTTGAGGACCGCTTTACCCGATGTTTAAACCCGTATCCAACCGCGTCAGCTTCCCGGACTTGGACGTCAACGTCCTGCAGCAATGGAAGGAGAAGGACGTTTTCCGGCGCACCGAGTCGGAACGCCCCGACGCGCCGCTTTTCATGATGTACGAGGGCCCACCCACGGCCAACGGCAGCCCCGGCATCCACCACGTTCTCGCCCGCGTCTTCAAGGACGTCATCTGCCGCTATCGCACCATGAAGGGCTACCGCGTCCCCCGCAAGGGCGGCTGGGATACCCATGGCTTGCCCGTGGAGCTAGAAGTAGAGAAAGAGCTCGGCCTGAAGAGCAAGCGCGACATCGAAGAATACGGCATCGAGGAGTTCAACAAGAAGTGCCGGGAGAGCGTCTTCCGCTACGTTAAAGAGTGGGAGACCATGACCGACCGCATCGGCTACTGGGTCGACATGGAAGACCCCTACGTCACCCTACACAACAACTACATCGAGACCGGTTGGTGGATGCTGAAGACCCTTTGGGACAAGGACCTGCTCTACCAGACCATGCGGGGCACCCCCCACTGCCCTCGGTGCGTGACCAGTCTCAGTTCCCACGAAGTAGCCCTGGGCTACCGGGAGAACACGCCTGATCCCTCGGTCTTCATCAAGTTCAAGGTGGATCCGGCCGCGTCTACTGACAAATCCGATGTCCTTGAAAAACTGGGTGCGGGCAACACCGACGTGTTCCTCCTGGCCTGGACCACCACTCCCTGGACCCTGCCTGGCAACACCGGCCTAGCGGTAGACGAGAACGCGGACTACAGCATCGTCGAACTGGAAGGCGAGGGCGGCAGCCACCGCTTGGTGCTGGCGCAGGCGCTGGTCTCAGTGAACGTCACTCAAGAACACAAGATAGTTGGTACGGTCAAGGGCTCAGACCTGGTGGGATTGGGCTACACGCCCCTCTACCACCCGCAGGAATTCGGCTCGCAGGTGCGTCGTTTCGTGCGCCGGCCCGGCCCCGGTGGAATGGTCACTGAGCTCGAAGACACCACCGAATTCGCGCCAACAACCATATCCGCAGACTTTGTGTCTTTGGACGACGGCACCGGCATCGTCCACATCGCTCCGGCCTTCGGTGACGAGGACTTGGGTGTGGGCCGCGAGAAGGAATTGGCCTTCGTACAGCCCGTGGATTTACAGGGAATCATCACCGGCAACTACCGCTTCGCCGGCAAGTTCGTGAAGTCGGCCGACAAAGAGATCATGGAAGACCTGACGGAACGCAGCTTGTTGTTCCACCATGACATCTACCGGCACACTTACCCCTTCTGCTGGCGCTGCGACACCCCGCTGCTTTACTACGCCAAGAGTTCCTGGTACATCCGGACTTCGGCGCTGAAAGACGACCTGGTCGGCGGAAACGACATCATCAACTGGTACCCCGACTACATCAAAGACGGGCGCTTCGGCGAGTGGCTGCGGAACAACGTGGACTGGGCCATCTCCCGGGAGCGCTACTGGGGTACACCGATCCCCATCTGGCGGTGTGAGGAGTGCAACCACACGATATGTATCGGAGGAGTCGACGAACTTAGAGGTATGGCCGGAACTAATGGCAGCCTGAACGCCGACGGCCTGGACCTGCACCGGCCCTATGTCGATAACATCATCCTGGACTGCACAGCAGAGGGCTGCACCGGCAAGATGCACCGCATCCCAGAGGTCATGGACGCTTGGTTCGACTCGGGCGCCATGCCCTTCGCCCAATTCCACTATCCCTTTGAGAACGACAGCATCGATCAAGACGGCCGCTTCCCCGCCGACTACATTTGCGAGGCGGTCGACCAGACCCGTGGCTGGTTCTACAGCCTGCACGCCCTGTCCACTCTTCTCAAGGGTCAACCAGCGTACAAGAACGTCATTTGCCTGGGCCTGATCTTGGACGAGAAGGGCCGGAAGATGAGCAAACGGGTCGGCAACGTGGTCGAGCCCCTCTCGGTGCTGGACGAGCATGGCGCCGACGCCCTGCGCTGGTATCTGTTCACGGCGTCCCATCCTGGCGAGCCCAGGCGGTTCTCCGGCAAGTTGGTCAGCGAGACCCTCCGCAAGGTGATGCTCACCCTGTGGAACGTCTACTCGTTCTTCATCGGCTACGCTGAGATCGACAAGTTCGACCCCTCGCAGACGCCGGCCGACTGGAAGCCCGAGAACGAACTTGACCGCTGGGTGCTATCCGAGCTGAACACTCTAATCGCCCAGGTTGACGGCTACATGGACGGTTACGAGCCCACCAACGCGGGCCGCCGCATCCAGGAGTTCATCGACCAGTTGTCCAACTGGTACGTGCGCCGCAGCCGCCGCCGTTTCTGGCGGAACGAGGGCGATGCCGACAAACTTTCCGGCTACATCACCCTGCACACCTGCCTGGTGACCGTCGCCAAGCTGATGGCCCCACTGGCCCCCTTCGTCGCCGAGGAGATGTACTTGAACCTGGTCTGCTCGGTGGACCCATCGGCCCCAGACAGCATCCACCTGTCCGATTACCCGGTGGCGGACGAGTCCTTGGTTGACCAGCCGTTGATGGCAGCCACCCAACTCGCGATGAAAGTGGCAAGCATGGGCCGGGCCGCACGCTCCAAGGCAGGACTGAAGGTGCGCCAACCACTGGCCAACGTGCTGGTGAAGATTCGCGTTTCTGAGGAGCGGGAGTACATCGACCAGGTGCGCCCTCAGGTTTTGGAAGAGCTGAACATCAAAGACATCCAGGTTATCGAAGACGACGCCCCGCTGGTGCGGCAGGTTTTGGACGAAGCCGGCGACCAGACCGAGACCATACTCTCAGTGGAGAACTACTCCGTCTCGATGGAGGGCGGCTACATGGTGGCCGTGGACGGCGATCTCAGCGACGCATTGAAAGAAGAAGGCCTGGCGCGAGAGGTTGTCCACCGCATCCAAGGCATGCGCCGGTCGGCCAACTTCGATGTCACCGACCGCATCGTGACCTACTACCAGGGCCCGTCGGAATTCGCCGGCATCATGCAGGGCGCCTTCTCGGATTACATCCGAAATGAGACCCTAAGCAACGATCTGGTGGACGGCTCGCCGTCCACCGAATCCGCCACCGAGTCCACCAAGATCGAGGGCATGGAAATCACGCTGGCTGTTCATCAGGCGTAGGACCACCCGTTATCCGTTCGTCCTGAGTCCGTCGAAGGGTGCGCATAAGTCATACTGATCCTGGAAAACTAACTAGCCCAAAACGGTGGTTCGCCAGGTCTGATTTCATCGAGACTCTCGACTCTTAGTCGGAGTTCACCGTGAGCGGGTTGTGCCGAGCTATTTCCCAAACATAAACACCTTACGCCTACAGGGGGAAACCAATGTCCACCAACGTTAACCCCATACACGCGGGCTTCACTCGGTCACACCCTACCTGTGCATCAAAGGCGCATGGGACGTCATAAATTTCTATAAAAAGGCTTTCGACGCAGAAGAATTGATACGGATTCCCAGTCCAGACGGAACGATCGGCCACGCCGAGATACAGATCGGCGATTCCCGCATCATGCTCTCCGACGAGAGCGCGGAGATGGATTTCCAGAGCCCAACTGCGATCGGGGGCACTCCCGTGCACATCTACCTCTACGTGGAAGACGTCGATCGTATCTACGCCCAGGCACTCGCTGCCGGGGCAAAAAGCTTGATGGCCCTGGAAGACCAGTTTTGGGGCGACCGGACCGGCACCCTGGTCGACCCCTTGGGGCATCGCTGGTACGTCAGCACCCACAAGGAAGACCTGGCTGAAGAGGAACTGAACGCGCACGTGGCCAAGTTTTCTGAGGGTCCCTAGCGGGCGACTTGCTGGGCCACCGATTCCTCCACATGGAAATTACGCTGGCCGTGCATCAAGTGTGGTTCCAAAGCCACTACAACCGCTCATCCTAAGATCTGACCAAGGGTCGAGAGTCTCGATGTAATCGGACTTGTCGAAGGACCTTTCTGCTACAGGCTTGATCTCCCCGAAGTAACGGCCCTCACTCTAACCCTCGTCGTCCTTCCGCGGAAGGACGACGAGGGAGGGGACATCTGAGCAAGGATTTTTCCGTGCTCGTGTTATTATCCAAGCTCGAAACCCACCAGTGGAGGTACTCGTATGCCATTCGGTTTTAATGATTGGCTGGCTCTGACCGAGGAACCCACCTTGGAGCCGGAGCTCCCCATATGCGACCCACACCATCATTTCTGGGACCTCCGCCCGGGCAGCACCCCCTACCAGCGGTATCTCCTCCATGAGTTGAACGCCGACATCTACAGCGGCCACAATGTCCGGTCCACCGTTTTCCTTGAGGCCCGGTCCATGTACAACGCAGACGGCCCGGAAGAACTGCGTCCAGTTGGCGAGGTTGAATTCGTCCAGGGTCTGGCAGCGGCCAGCGCCAGCGGGGTTTACGGCCCAAGCCGGGCGGCGGCGGGCATCATCGGCCACGCCGACCTCAAGCTGGGCGACGAGGTGGCGCCGGTCTTGGAAGCGCTACAGGCGGCCAGCCCCAACCGGTTCCGGGGCATACGCCACAACGTAACATGGAACAGCGACCCCGCATGGGACAACCGGGAGACCGAAGGCATCCTGGCCGCCGCTGATTTCTTAACCGGCGCAAGGGTGTTGAGTCAAAGAGGCCTGGTACTAGACCTCATGCAGTCCTTCCCTCAATTACCTGAGATCGCCGAATTCGCCAAGGCCGTGCCGGACCTGTCAATCATCGTGAACCACATCGGCGGCGTGAGCCGGGTCGGTATCTACGCCGGCAAGGACGACGAGATAGTCCCCAATTGGCGAGAGGGCATCTCCGCGGTGGCGGCCTGCCCCAACGTCACCATAAAGTTGGGCGGAATGGGTATGCCCCGCTTCGGCTACGGCTGGCACGCCAGAGAAGTGCCCATAGGCTCGGAAGAACTGGCCGAAACCATGGCGCCTTGGATGAACCACTGTATCGAACAATTCGGCCCGGACCGCTGCATGTTTGAAAGCAACTTCCCGCCGGACAAGGTGTCCTTCTCCTATAACGTCATGTACAACGCCTTCAAGAGGCTGTCCAAAGACTACTCAGCGACCGAACGGGCGTCATTATTCCACGACACCGCGGTCAGGGTTTATGGCATAGACGTCTAATTTGGTATCCGAGGACCCAGGCATGGAAATGGTGTGCGGCGGGAAAGACTACACAGTGTCACAAGGCGATGCCATCCTAGTCCCGCCCAACGAACACCACCAGTGAATGAACGAGTCTCAGACGCCGGTGATTCAGGTCACTTACAACCCGGTGGCCTCGGAGGCTGCGGAGCACTGATTAAATGATTGCCCTTTGCTTTTTAAGGACTATCACCTCATCCCAGGTGTAGCCCAACTCCAGAAGGGTCGTCTCAGTGTCTTGGCCAAGCTCCGGAGAAGGTAAATCGCGCGCGGATTCAGCGTCGATAGGTCCTCGTAACCCAGATTGTAACGCTCTTATCGATTCGGCGTCAGATTAGTGATTACTACATCTGATTCGGCAGCCAGTTTCTGAACGATTTCTTGCCCGCAGGGTTCTCAAGGTTTACGGCAACGCTGTACTTGCCTCACTTTCAATAGTTCGAACAACTTGTTGATACCGCCGGCATACTGGACGACTCCGAGTTCGGATACCTCCACGCTTCAGGCGGGGTCGCCAGTCTCCGGGTACTCGATCTTAACGACATCAGCTCCCATATCTGCCATGATCGCAGCGGCCGCAGGCCCAGCCACCCAGTACCCAGTACCCAGTTTGCAACTTCTAGCACCTTCAACCCCCTAGTGGCCCCGACATATGACATTACCTCTCCGTATTTTCAGTGTTTCAGATGGCATTCTCTGGCGTCGGCTAATCCATGTACGGAATGATCCGGTCTCCGATCAGGTCGATAGTCTTCATGATCTGGGCGTGGGACGGGCCTCCTGAGTGGGCATGCCGCAAACGCAGCAGGCAGGACTCGGCGCCCGTGGCATCGCTCCACCTTTGGAACTCGCTCAGGCATTCCTCGGGGTCGCCCATGATCAGGCGGTCTTTGGCCACGCGTTCCAAGGTAAGTTCGGGCTCGTTCTTGATGGACAGGAACTCGGGCAGTCCGTTCTGCCAGTAATACTTGTACGCCTGCATCACCTCGGGTCCGTAGACCTCTTCAGCTTCTTTACGCGAGCCGGCCACCCAAGCGTCGCGCATGATCACGGGCGCGGGCGTCTTGCCGGCGGCCACGGCGGCCTGCTTGTAGTGGTCGATCAACTTGACCGTGTTGTCCAACGTGGTGCTGGGCGTGGTAACTATCGCGTCCGCGATGTTGGCGGCCCGCCTAGCGCTCACCGGCGCGCTAGCGCCGATCCACAGCGGAGGGCTTGGCTTCTGTATGGGGGCGGGGCTCACTGTCAGGTTCTCGATCTTGTGATGCTTGCCATCGTAAGAGAACTCGTCGCCCGACCAACACTTGTGCAGGATGCCAACTTTCTCTTCGAACAACTCCACGCGGTCGGACATATTAACGCCGAAGGCACCGAAATCAGCTTGTTGGTAGCCCAGACCGACGCCTACAGTCACCCGGCCTTTTGAGATGATGTCCAGGGTGACCACATCTTCGGCCAGCCGCACCGGGTGGTGCAACGGCAACAGAATTACCGATGTCCCCACCCTCAGCTTGGTGGTTGACGCCGCCACGGCAGTGCAGACGATCAGAGGCGACGGCAGGAACCCGTCCTTGTCCTGGTGGTGCTCGCCGAAGAAGCACGAGTCGAACCCAGCCTGCTCGGCCAATTGCGCCTCTTCAATGACCTCGTCAACGCACCTGGGCAGGTCCTCGCCCCGGGGCGGATTGGCGATGGAACTGTAGATTCCGAATTTCATGGCTTGATGTCCTTCTTCGTTGGTTGATTCCGACTCGTCGTGAAGCATACCACCGTATAGAATATACTTGTCATGGCGGTGGGTTGCCGATGACCTACCCCGGTCCGTTCGTCCTGAGCTCCGTCGAAGGGCGCGCACTAGCCATCTTCCTGGTGCAGCTACAGTTGTCCTCTGTCCGTGGTTCGACAAGCTCGCCACGAGCGGAAAGAGGGAAGAATGGCAACAACAACCGCTCATCCTGAGCCTGTCGAAGGAGTCCAAGATGCCCGAACTGCCTGAGGTAGAGAACACGCGCCGGAACTTGGTGCGTGCGGGACTGCCGGGCTCCACCATCACCGGAGCCAACATCACCTGGGCCAACACGGTCAAAAAGCCTTCGGCGGCCGAACTGGCGGAGGGTCTGAAAGGCCGTACCATCCAGGACATCGAGCGGCAGGGCAAATACCTCATTCTCCCTCTATCCGGCAGCGGTCCGACAAATTTCATAATCCATCTGGGCATGACCGGCAGGCTTCAAGTCCAGCCACAATCGCAGGAACCCGACCCCATGACCCGGCACTCTTTCCCCTTGGAGGACGGCCCGGAACTCCGTTTCGTGGATGGGCGCAAGTTCGGCAAGCTGTGGCTGGTGGACTCGCCCACCGAGGTGCTGCCGACCATGAGTCCCGAGCCCTTCGAAGACGAGTTCACCGTTGAGACTCTGGCCGAGTCCTTCTCGGGCAGGAAGGCCCCGGTGAAAGCCCTGCTCCTGGAGCAGTCCACCGTCTGCGGACTGGGCAATCTCTATGCCGACGAGTCCCTATTCCTGGCGGGGTTGCATCCGGAGCGGCCCGCGTCCGACCTTTCCATCGACGAGGTTGCCACGCTGCGGCAGGCGATAATCGACGCCTTGTCTGCCGCCTACGGTGTTTACGACCGGGCCCGCGACCAGCTCTGGCCGGACCCGCCCACCGCGCTGACCACCTGGAGCCACCCCCGGGACATCAAGGCTGCCTGCCCCAACTGCGAGACATCAATGACCGCCATCCGAGTCCAGGCCCGGGGCACCTATTTCTGCTCCAAGTGCCAGGTCTAATCAGATCTAGAGGAACCATATGCCAGACAACGACCACGACCTGCTAATCATGTATACCTCCAAGAACGGCCGCACCCGCGCCATGGTGGAGCCCATCCGCCAGGGGATGGAGGAAGCCGGCGCCAGCACGCTGGTGCGCACAGTTGAGGAGGTGCAGTGGGAGGAGATGCTGTCCGCCAAAGGAGTGATAGTAGGGACTCCGGTGCGTTTCGGAGACGTAGACTGGCAAATCAAGCGCTTATTCGACGTTACCGCGATCCAGGACTACCCCGGCCCATTGTCGGGCAAGGTCGGAGGCGCGTTCACTGGCGGAGGCCGTCCTGGCAGCGGCGCCGAACTGGCCCTACTCAGCATGATCCACATCCTGCTGAACCACGGCATGGTCATCCAAGGTAACGCCCACACCTCCCACTACGGTCCCGTGGCCCTCCGCGACTTCCCCGAAGAAGAGATCAACACCATCTGCAACGCTTGGGGCCGCCACTGGGCAGAGCTGGTGCAAAGACTAAACCCGGCCAGCTAAAAATAAAAACCCCTCTCCCGCGCACGGGAGAGGGTTAGGGTGAGAGCTCTTGTTCGAAGTGGACCAGGACTGATGAGGGAAAGTGGTTCGACAGGCTCACCAAGAACGGTCGAGGAGGTTGACTTACCCTACTGAACCGCCGGTGCCTGCCATTCCCCGAATATCTCCCGCAACGCCCCCGAAACTTCACCCACAGTGGCCAGGGACCGGATAGCCTCCAATGTCGGATACATCAGATTCCCGCCCTCACTTGCCACCGCCTTCAAGTCGTCCAACGCACGCAAGAACGCCTTGTTGTCCCGCTGCTTCCGCAGCTCGTCCACTTCAGCCTTCACGCCGCTGGCCACTGTGGGGTCGGGACGGTGCAGCTCGATGGGTGGGGACTCGTCGGTGGTGAAGCGGTTCAGCCCCACAACGACCCGGTCGCCCTGCTCGACCTCCCGCTGGAACCGGTACGCCTCTTCGCCAATCTCGCGGACCACCCAACCGGACTCAATGGCCGCCACCATGCCGCCACGCTCCTCAATCCGTTTCAGGTACTCTTCGGCCTGCTCTTCGATCTGGTCAGTGAGCTTCTCGACATAGTAGGAGCCGCCCAACGGGTCGATGACATCGGCCAGCCCGCTCTCGTAGGCGACGATCTGCTGGGTGCGCAAGGCCAGAGTCGCTGCTTCCTCGGACGGCAACGCGTGGGCCTCGTCCATGGACGCCGTGTGCATTGACTGCACGCCAGCCATTGCGGCTATGACCGTGTGCAGGGTCACCCGGACCACGTTGTTCTGGGGTTGTTGGGCCACCAGCGTACTGCCTCCGCTGCCGGCGCCGGTCCGGAAGGTAAGCGAGCGCGGGTTCTTGGCCCCGTAGCGTTCTCTTAGCATCCGGGCCCACAAACGCCGGGCGGCCCGGAACTTGGCCACCTCTTCGAGCACGTTGTTGAACACGCTGAAGTTGAAGGCGATGCGGGGTGCGAAATCGTCGATAGCCATGCCCCGGGACAGCGCCTCGTCCAGATAGGCTTGGGCGTTGCCAAAGGCAAAGGCCAGTTCCTGCACCAAGCTGGACCCGGCCTCCCGCACGTGGTAGCCGCAGATATTGATGAAGTTCCACCGGGGCAGGTGCTGGGCGCAATATTCGAAGAGGTCAACCGTCATCTTCAACGACGGGCCGGGAGGGAAGATGTAGTTTCCCCTCGCGATGAACTCTTTCAGGATGTCGTTCTGGGTGGTGCCGCCGATCTGCTCTAGGGGGAGTCCCCGTTCTTGGGCGGTCACCACGTACATGGACAGGACCGACTGGGCCGACGCGTTGACCGTGAGAGACGGTGTCACCCGGTCCAAGGGCAGTTCGTGGAAAAGTGTCTCCATCTGGCGCACGGAGGGGCAGGGTATTCCCACTTTTCCCACTTCAGATGTTGCCTGGGGATGGTCCGGATCCACGCCCAACTGGGTGGGCAGGTCGAAGGCCACGTTCATACCGGTGAGACCCTGGTCCAGCAGGTGCCGGAACCGTGAGTTGGTCTCCACGACCGTGTCATAACCGGCGTATTGGCGCATGGTCCAGAGGCGGCCGCGGTACATGTCGGGACGGATTCCCCGGGTGAATGGGTAGGTGCCTGGAAACCCCAAGTCCCTCATGTAATCGTTATCGGCTGCGTCCTCAGGAGTGTAGACCGACTTCAAAGGTATGCCGTAGCTGGTCTCCGGAGCGGGCTTCGGCTCTCCTTGGCGGGCCAAAGCATCGGCCAGTCTGCTCTCGTACTCCCGCCTTGCTTCCTGCAGTTCTTCTTTGCCAGTCTCTTCAGCCATGGTTACTCCTGTGGTTCTCGGTCATGACGCGGCAATCGTAGCACAGAGGGTTTCCTCGCAGGGAACCTATCACGGACAGAGACCCAAAAAGAAAAGCCGCGCCTTTCGGACCGAAAGGCGCGGCTTTGAAATCCAGGACTGACGGCTACGCCTTTACGGCGGTCATCCTGGCTTCCTCTTCTTCTAGCGCAGGAATCACCTCTTTAGCAAAGAGTTCCATGGACCGCATCACCTTTTCATGGCTCAGGCCCCCGACACGGAGCTGGCACATGAAGCTGGTAGCGCCGACTGTGTGCATGTACTGCTTATAAAGCTCGATGACCCGGTCCGGGTCACCGAAACAGGTCCCGCGCTCCCACACATCGTCGACGGTCACGTTGCCCAGAACGCTGGGGTCAAGGGGATAGTTCTCGTATCCCGACGGCGGCGTCGGCCGGCCGGGCGCCCCCGGAAGGAGGGTGGCCATGAGTTTGAAGAACCAGACCATGTTCTCAGTCTCGCCCATGGCTGCCGCGTTGGTCGGCGCCACGTAGGTCCGCACGGAGAACGGTTGGTCCAGTGCGTCTGGATCGTGGCCGTACTCCCGCATCTTGGTCTTGTAGACCTCAAAACCGCTAGCCACCGCGTCTAGGTTGGCGAACTGTGGTGACCGCATGAGGGAGGCGCCGTACTTGGCCGTGACCTCATAGCTCCTTGGGCTGATGCTTGCGATGTAGAAGGGGGGATGGGGCTGCTGAATGGGCTTGGGGAATATCTCGGTCGGCTCTTTGATCTGATAAAACTCACCGTTGTAGGTGAATTTTTCCCCGCTCAACGCACGGGTCAGGATCTCCATGCCCTCCTCGAAAATATCGGAAGATCGTTCTTGCGGAATGCCGAAGCCGTTGAACTCGGGCGGTTGATAACCCCTTCCCAAGCCCAGCATCAGTCTCCCATCGCTGAGGGTATCTACTAGCGCGGCGTCCTCCGCCAACCGCAGCGGGTGTTGGAACGGCAGCACCATGATGGCGGTGCCGATCTTCATGGTCTGGGTGCGTTGGGATACCGCCGCGGCAAAGGTCATCGGGTTGCCCAACATGCCGTATACCGCGAAGTGGTGTTCCGGGAGCCAGACAGACTCGAACCCCAGCTCCTCGCCGTACTCGATCTCCGTCAGCACCTCTTTGAACAACTGTTGCTGGGGGATATCGCCGAAGTCGCTGAATAGGTAGAAAAGCCCAAACTTCATCTCGGTTCCTCCTATTGCCCTTTATTGGCAATAATTGTAAGGGGGCATTAGAAGTCCGCGAAAGATGCCGCTTGATCATAGGAAGTGATGCAGTTGCATCACTTGCGCCTTGTCTGGTTTACGCTAGCCGACCTTCAGCCCGTCCTGAAACCTTGGCATGACGTGTTTTGCGCACAGTTCCATCGAGCGCATTACCTTGCGGTGGTCGAGTCCGCCAAGACGGGTCCAGAACAGGACATCCGATAGGCCGTAGATCTCATCAAGGTGGCGAATCTTCCTGATGCACGTTTCGGGATCCCCTACAACCACACCATCCAGGTCCAATAACTGGTCATAGGTCACGGTTTGGGTCAAATCCCGCAGGGAACCGTAGTGCTCGTAGCTGGCGGGCGCCGACGCAGAGGCAGGACGCGCCACAAGTCCGGAAAATGTCCGGTAGTACCAGATGAGGGGATCCTCAAAATCCCTCTTCGCCCGCTCCGTGTCATCATCCACATAGAGGTGGACCAAAGCGGCGACCCGTTTACTCTCCGGGTCATGTCCGGCGGCGGCGAGAGACTTCCGATAAGCATCGATAGCGGTGGTGGACGGCGCCCACGGCGGCGGGAACAACAGGTTATGGCCCTTGCTGCCCACAAGGCTGAAAGACCCCGGGCTGAGGGCCGCGGCCCACACTGGCGGGTGAGGGTCCTGAAGGGGTTTGGGCCTTACCTGAACTCCGTCCAACTGGATGTACTTGCCGTCAAAGGTCACTTCCTCTCCCGTCCATAATTTCAGTATGACCTCTAGGTATTCATCAAACCGTTCACGGCTATCTTCCATGTTGACGCCGAAGCCCGCGAATTCGCTGGGTTGGTAGCCACGCCCCACTCCGAATTCGAGTCTGCCGTCGCTAAGCAAATCGACCATGGCAAACTCTTCGGCGACGCGGATCGGATTGTGCAGCGGCAATACAACCACTCCAGAACCGATACGAATCCGCTTTGTCTGTGCGGCCAACGCTGCCGCCATCACGGATATAGAAGGCATCACTCCATACTCGGAGAAATGATGTTCGGCCAACCAGACCGAATCGTAGCCCATCTCATCAGCCCCTTGGACCATCTCCAGATTCTCTGCCACGACGGCCTTTTCGGTCTTGTGACCGGGGTTTTCAAACAGGTGCAGTAACCCAAACTTCATAGCATCACTCCTCCCCGCGAAGTCTGACGTTTTGCACCCTACCATCGGACGAGGCCGGGTTTTAGGGTCAAACGGTCCCGATTCTATAGGGCTAGACGGACTGGTATTGGTTTGGGAGAGCTGGGGTGGGGTTGGTGAAATGATCAGCCCAGCAACTACAAAAGATTCCAATATGGTTCACCAATTCAATCAAGTCGATATGCAGAAAATAGAACGACCGCCCATCAAGACTCCAATGAAACCAATCGGTCCTACTGCGAGGAGAATCCCGCAGAACCCAAATCCGACAAATCGAAGTCGGAATAATACGGATCCGAGCATCCTCTTCTTCATTACGAGCACGGCCAAACAGGCAAGAGAAACGACCACCAACAGAGTAAACACCGCCCAAGCAAACAATGCCCCGTTACTTTCAGACACGATTAGCTGGACGATAGTTTCGTCAGCCGGGTCAATTGGACGACGGATGAAACCCAGATCCATCAGTCCAATAAATGGCCTAAATAACCAAGCCTCGCTAGCAACACCAATAAGTTCAAATCTATTTTTTCGGAAAAATTAGTAGAGCAGCGGCACATGCGCCTACCGCAAAGTGAAACGCTAACCCACCTAGAACTCCTGCTAAAAACCTAATCTCAAGCTGAAGCCCTCCGGTCGGATTAGTCACATCCCACTGATACAGCTTGGAATCTCACTAAGGAAAAACCGATCTCGTGAAATATTTCGTGGGGGTAAGTTCAGAATTATCGTGGCAAGGAAAGCGGCGGAAGAAACGCGAAACTACGAACTTTTCAGAAGGCTGTTCCAATTAGGGCTTGGGCACCGTTCAGCTAAACCGCCGTCCCGTAGATCTGGTCCGGGACCACTATGACTGCAGCGCGGCGGTCGTCGACCATGGCCTGGTCGTATTCTTGCCAGTTGGGGTGGTCTCCGCCGGTGGCAGCACGGTAGACGTCGCGCAGGGCGTCCCGGAGCTCGTCGACGGAGGTGTTATCAGATGCGAGGATGGTCGCCTTGCCCTCGAAGACTAAGTAGCCCCACCAGTCTTGTTTGGAGACCATCAGCGAACAGCGGGCGTCACGTCTCAGGTTGAGCAGCTTGGCGCGGTCAGCGGTAGTGGAGAACGCCACGCCTTCGCGGAACGCCCCGCAGGTGACGATGCTCATCTGAGGCATGCCGTTCCTCCGGAAGCTGGTCAGTACACCCTGATGGTTCTCGGTGGCAAATTGTTTCACGTTACTCGACAGGGTCATTTTGCTCCTCTTCTGGTCTTTCTATATCGGGCTCCGCCGCCGGCACGTTTCGCTCCGGTGGAGCATCGAAATCGATCTCGTACATGTCGTAGTGGGTCGGGCGCATGCGCAGGCCGGCGTAAACCCTCTGGGCGACGGTGTTGCCCTTGTCTACATAAAGCCGCAGCCCTCGGACGTTGCCCTCCCGGCGCGCAACCTCCGCCGCGTAGAAATGGAGGGCCTTGTATACGCCCTGCCGCCGGTAATCTAGCTTCACGTAGACGCTCTGTATCCACCAGAAGAGGGAGTTTCGCCAGTCACTCCACTCGTAGGTGATAAGAAGCTGGCCCACGGGACGGTCGGTGTGCTCCGCAACCAAATAGAACCCCAGGTCGTTACGGTTGAACACTTCCTCGACCCCAGGCCGGACAACTTCGATGTCCAAAAACTTGCCCTCGGTCTCTTCAGCCAAGGCTACGTTGAAGTCGATGATAGCATCCACATGCAACAAAGAAGCGCGGCGTACCTGGATGTCGCTGCCGGGAATTGAAGTCAAATCTCTCTCCTGTGCTCAGAGTTAGAGTGCGATCGACGATCAATCGATCCAGAAAGTGGAGCCCGATTCTTCCTTCTGGACATTGATGCGCACGGTGAAGCCGTCTTTCAGGTCATCGAAGTGGGTGATCACCAACACCTTCTCGAAATCGTCTCCGATGGTGTTAATCACGTCCAGTATCCGCTCTCGCCCCACCGTGTCTTGGGTGCCGAACCCCTCATCGATGAACAGTGTCGGAAGGGGCGCGCCGATCCGTTGGGCCAGCACCTTTGAAAGGGCGATGCGCAAGGACAGGTTCACCCGGAAGGCCTCGCCGCCGCTCAGCATCTCGTAGCTGCGGGACTGACCCCGGTCATCAACGAATATCTCCAGGGTCTCCCTGGGTTCGCCCTGTCCGGAAGCCCGCTCCCGCTGGGTTTCTAGTCTGATGTTCATCTGGTTGTCGGTCATGCGGCCCAGCAACTCGTTGGTCTCGTTCTCCAGCCGCGGCACCACCGTCTCAATGAGCATGGCCTGGACTCCCTGACGGCCAAAGGCGGTGGACAGCTCCTGGTAGATGGACTGCTCGTCCTGCACGGCGGTCAGCCTGGCCATTTCCGAGATCAACTCCTGCCCCAGGGATTCCTTGCGCTCCACCTGGTTCCGAAGATACCCCTGACGCTCGATGGCCTGCTGAATCTTGACCCCCAACTCGCGTTCTGCTTGTTCGGCTTGGGTAAGACCGCTCTCCAACGCAGCCAGGCCAATCAGAGCCTGCTTGGAATTCTCTGCCTGGGTCTGCAGCAGCGCGATTTCTTCCTTGCGACGCTGGACCATGGTCGCATTTTGTTCGGCGGCCTCTTTGGCCCCTGGCAGGCCCGACTCCGCTTGCTCCAGAAGACGTTCCTGTTGGGCGAACTCTTCCAGGCCGACTGTCTCTTGGTAGATGCGTTGGCGGGTGTCCGGGTCGTACTCTAATTCCTGTATCTGGGCTTCCAGTTTCTTAAAGGCGACCGATTCCTCTGCGGCGAACGACCCGTCAGCCAATGACGCCTGCATGGCCGTCAGTCTGGGGGTTGCTTCCGCCAGGTCCAGCCGGGCTTGCTGGGCTTCCTGCATCTGCCGGTCCAGTTGCTGCAACTTCACCTGGCGTTTGGTCTGCGCCTTGGATAAAGCCTGTTCCTGTTGCGGCAAACGGCCTTCCAACTCCAGAGTTTCAGTTTTTAGGGAATTCATCTGGGCCGATGTGTTTCGGTACTCGTCTCGCTTGGCTTGGATGTCGGCATCAAATGTCTCAACCAGGCGCTGGCAGCCGTCCTGGCTCAACGGGGTCTGGCACAACGGGCACACCGCCTCCTGGCCGTTGGCGCCGTCCAACAGTTCTTTCTTGGCAGCCAGTTCTTTTCCTTCGCTGGCCGACCGCTCCAGCGCTCCCTGCAGTTGTCCGGTCTGGACCGCCAGGACGTTGAGGCGCTCCCGCTCGGCGTTAAGGGCCTTTTCCTGCTCCTCTAACGCCGGCCCTTGGTTATCCAACTGAAGCTTGGAGGTTTCAAACTGTTCCAGACCCTGTGCTTTGGGGCTGATGCGGGTCTCGATCTCGGATGTTAGTTGTTCGACCTGGGACTGCAACAAGGTCCGTTTGACGTCGACGGCTCCCAACGCGGCCGCACGCTGTCGTTCAAGTTCGTCGAAGGTCCGACCGGCCTCTTCCAGACGGGCGAACGCGGTGCGGGCCGTGGCCAGTTGGGCGGCGCCTCGGCGGATGGCCGGGGCTTGTCCCACCAGTTTCTCGAAACCCGCCACCTGTTGCTGGGCTGTTTGATGGGCCGATTCGAACTGCGCCATCTCTTTTGCCAAGTCGGTTAGCCGCTGGGCTGCCTCTGCCTCGCCGGCTTGCTGTCGCCGCAACTCGCCCACCTGGTCCCGTAGACCAGAGGTCTTGACCTGCTGTTCCGACAGCTCTTTATTCTGCGTAAATAGACTCGCTTCTACCTCCGCCAACTCCGTTGAGGGCTCTACAAGCTGTTCCAACTCCCTGCGCAGGCGGTCCGCCGTGCCCTCCGCGATCTTGGCGGTATTTTCGGCCCAGCTGTTGCGCTCTCTGGCGCGCACCTGGAGCCGGTCATAGGTCTCCAGGCCCAGTATCTTGCTGAGGACGGCCTTGCGCTCCGCGGCTGTCTTGTTGCTGAACTCGTCGGCCCGGCCCTGGACTAAGAAGGCCGAATTGATGAACGTGTCGTAATCCATACCGATGGTCTGGTCGATTCGGGCCTGAGTTTCGCGGATCATGTCGCCGGTTATCGGACGCGGTGTGTCATTCTCTAAGACCATCAGTTGCAGGTCGGAGGCCCCGCCCCGGCGCCGCGTGCCGCCCCGGGCGTGACTGCGGATCACACGGTAGCTCTGGTCGCGGGAGGAGAAATCGAGCTCCACGCGGCACTCGTCGGCGCCGTAGGAAATCATTTCGTCTTGGACTTTGCCCCTGGCCTTGCCCCACAGCGCCCAGGTGATGCTGTCTAGCAGAGCCGACTTGCCGTGGCCGTTGGAGCCGCACAGGCAGGCAACATGGAGGCCGGCAAAATCCAGCGTAGGTACGTTTTCTCTGTAACACAGAAAGTTACTGAGAGTGAGTTTGAGGGGTATCATGGGGAGGGCCTCGCGCCGGCCCCAAAAAGAGGGTTCAACTGAGAGCTTGGTTTAGAACTGGCCACCTCCAACCTCCACCACACCGAAGAAGACTGCCCCAGAGCACCTTTTATCGAAGGTTATGTCGACTGGAACGTAGCTAATTCTAGCACAGGGCTGCACGCACGAAAGGTATGAAACAAATCATCCAAGTACAAGACCTGCGCAAAAGCTACGGCGAACTGAAAGCCGTGGACGGTGTGTCATTCTCCGTGGGTTCCGGAGAGGTCTTCGGCATACTGGGCCCCAACGGGGCGGGCAAGACTACCACCGTGGAGATCCTGGAGGGCATGCGGGAGCCGGACGGCGGCACGGCCGTGGTCAACGGGATCGACGTTCACAAGGACCCGCGGGCGATCAAGAAAGTTATCGGCATCCAACTCCAGTCTTCCGCGTTCTTCGACCGGCTGAACCTGGCGGAGATCCTGGACGTGATGGCCAGTCTATACCACCGCGAGATCGACGCCATGGACCTGCTACGGGAGGTCGAACTTGCCGACCGCGCCGACGCCCTTTTCAAAGAACTATCCGGCGGCCAAAAACAGCGGTTCTCGATCGCCTCGACCTTGGTCAACGACCCCATCTTGCTCTTCCTTGATGAGCCGACCACGGGGTTGGACCCGCAGGCCCGCCGGCACATGTGGGCGCTGGTCCAGCGGTTCAAATCGGAAGGACGCACCGTGCTCCTGACCACCCATTACATGGAGGAGGCTGAGGAGCTGTGCGACCGGGTGGCCATCATGGACCGCGGCAAGATCGTAGCTCTGGACCGGCCCTCGGCGTTGGTTGATTCTCTCCTGAGCAGGGGTTTCGAAAAGGAACGTACCGAGACGTTAGCCAACCTGGAGGACGTTTTCTTGGACCTCACAGGCCGGGGGCTTCGGGACGACTAATGCTGAACCGTCTATTAAAGACTAACCCCACGCTCAGCCTCACCCGCGCATCCATGCGCATCTGGTTCCGGGACCGCCAGGCCATCTTCTGGACGTTCTTTCTGCCACTGGTGCTGATCTCGGTGTTCGGCCTGTTGGACTTCGGCGCTTTTCGCACCGTAGACCTGGGAATCGTCGACCGGGCCAATAACGAGGCGTCCCGGAAGCTGATCGGCGAGGTCCGCGCCCTGGACACCTTCGACATCTCCGATACCCTTTCTGAGGCTGAAGAGCGGGAGGCCCTGTTGGACGGCGACCGCAACCTGCTGTTGATCATCGAGCCAGGCTTCGGTGAAGCCCAGTCCCCGGTCCAACGCCGGGTCACCGTCATCTACAACGAGGGGGAACCCCAGGAATCGGCCGCCGGGCAGACCATCATCCAACATGTGTTGGACGAGATGACCTTCGCCGAAGGGGATATCTCGGACCGTTACAGGATCGAAGCGGAACCGGTGGACAGCCGCAACCTGAAGTTCATCGATTTTCTGTTGCCGGGCGTTGTAGCCATGTCGATCATGCAGATGGGCCTGTTCAGCGTGGCATTCTCGTTCGTGCAACTGAAGAGCCGGGGAGTTTTGCGACGGCTGCAGGCGACGCCTATCCTGCCGGCCAGTTTCATCTTCGCACAGGTTTTCACTCGCCTGTCGGTGTCTATCCTGCAGACCCTGGTGCTGGTGGGTCTGGCGGTGTTGGCCTTCGACGTGCACCTCGAGGGCAACCTGGGATTCATGCTATTACTGGCTTTGCTTGGTGGCGGGGTGTTTGTCAGCATGGGTTTCGCCGTTTCAGGGTGGGCTCGCACCGAAGATGTCGCCGCGCCGGTGGCCAATGCTATCGCCTTGCCTATGATGTTTCTCTCGGGGGTGTTCTTCCCCAGGGACGCCATGCCTGGGCCACTACGGGCAGTGGCCGACTTCTTGCCCCTGAGCTACCTGGCCGACGCCTTGCGCAACGTGGCGGTCGACGGCGCAAGCCTCTGGTCTCAATGGGGCAACGTCCTTGGCTTGGCCGCCTGGCTGGCCGTGACGTTCTTCATAGCTGTGCGCCTGTTCCGTTGGGAGTAAATCACTTCTAACCACCTTGACCGTGAATCTCAGGCCAGCCTACAATTCATAGCAGAATCTTTCGAAATAAAGACCGCCATAACAGATATGTTTGAGAACCTAACCGAGCGATTGACCGGCATCCTGAACAAGCTGACCAGCAAGGGCCGCTTGACCGAAGCCGACGTCGACGAGGCCCTGAGCCTGGTCAGGCGTTCGCTGCTGGAAGCCGACGTTAATTTCCGGGTCGCCAGAGACTTCGTGGCTGCCGTGAAAGGGCGGGCCATAGGATCGGACGTTCTGGAGAGTCTCTCTCCCGGCCAGCAGGTCATCAAGATCGTTCAAGAGGAGTTGACCGCACTGCTAAGCGGCGGGGACAACTCCCTGACTCTCTCCAGCCAGCCGGTGACGATTATTATGCTGGTGGGCCTGCAGGGCTCGGGTAAGACGACCACCGCCGCCAAGCTGGCCCTGCACCTGCGCCGCGAGAGCCACAAGTCGTTGCTCATCGCCGCAGATCTCCGCCGCCCGGCCGCCATCCAACAACTGGAGACCCTGGGCAAACAATTGGACATCCCCGTCTATTCCGAGGACCCCCAGTCTTCAACCGTGGTCAAGGTGGCCAAGAACGGCGTGGAAAAGGCCCGCCAATTGGGCGTCAACTGGGCCATCATCGACACCGGAGGCCGCCTGCAGATCGACGAAGACCTCATGAAGGAGCTGCGCGAGGTCAAGAAATCGGTCAACCCCCACGAGGTCCTGCTGGTCGTGGACGCCATGACCGGTCAGGAAGCTGTGAACGCCGCCGAGGGGTTCCACGGAAAAGTAGACCTAACCGGCCTGATCATGTCGAAGATGGACGGAGATGCCCGCGGCGGCGCAGCGCTGTCCATCACCCGCGTAACCGGCGTGCCCATCAAGTTCATGGGCGTGGGCGAGCGTCCCGACGGCCTGGAAGCCTACCACCCCGACCGCCTGGCCTCGCGCATACTGGCCATGGGTGACATCCTGACCCTCATCGAGAAGGCCCAGGATGCGGTGGACGAGAAACAGGCCGAGGAGATGGAGAAAAAGTTCCGCCAGGCCAGCTTTGACCTGGAGGATTTCTTGACCCAGATCCAGAGCGTCAAGAAGATGGGTTCGCTGTCTTCAGTGATGGATATGATTCCGGGGATGGGTCAGATCAGCAAGAAGATGTCCGTGGGCGACTTGGACGACGGCCGCATGGAACGTATCGAGGCCATCATCAGGTCCATGACCCCCCAGGAACGCCAGCGGCCTGAGATTCTGAACGGTAGCCGCCGGCGCCGCATCTCCCGGGGCAGCGGCACCACCCCCGCGGACGTGAACCAACTGCTGAACCAGTTCAAACAAACTCAGAAGATGATGAAGCAGATGGCCAAGTCCCGTAACCCCATGGCACTGATGAAAATGCTGAAGGGGTAGGGCGGGCGGCTCAGCCGCGTTTCTTTTCGCTGCCTTACGCTGAACATGCCTTAAAGATTCCACACGGTAATCCTCGCTCATCCTGAGCCTGTCGAAGGATCCACGCTCACCCGAGCCTAAACGTGCGGCGCAACCAACTCGGTGAACTTACTTAGTTGGTCCATCTGATTGGGCGAGGCGAACCGGACTATGAAGTAGTCGACGCCGGCTTCTTTGTACCGCTGGATGGCGTCGATGACTTTTCGGGCCGACCCGAAGACGCAGAGTAGCTGTTTGCTGACCACCTCGTATGGAATGCCGTAGTAAGCCTGCATGAACCCGTCGCCTTCAGCCAGGGCCTCGTCCTCATCGTTGAGATTGACGGATATGTAGAGGCATCGCTTCAGGGTGCCGGGGTCTCGGCCAATCTCTTTGGACTTCTCCTCGATCTTGTTCCAGCACTTGGTGAACATCTCCGTGGATGGCACGTTGGTGATCCAGCCGTCGCCCTGGGCCGCTACTCTGCGCAGGCCCCGCTGTACCCAGTTGCTGGAGAGCCAGATGGGCACCTGCTCCTGGACCGGCCTCGGCTCCAAACTCATGTTGTTTAGGGGGTAAAAACCTTCTGGATTCGAAACTTCGTCTTCGGACCACAGCTTCCGGAGGAGATCGATGCTCTCCTCCATGCGGTCAGCCCGCTCTTCTATGGGGACACCCACAAAGGAATGCTCATCCACGAACATCTGGTTGTTGCTTCTGCCGGCGCCCAGACCCAAGATGACGCGACCGTCCGAAATGTTGTCGATGGTCGAGACGGAGTGGGCGAGGTGCACCGGGTGCCGCAGTGCGTTCAGCATGACGGCGGTCCCGATCTTGACGTTGTGAGTGCGCGCGGCCAGAGCGGCCATCACAGTTAGCGGTTCCAGGCGTGGTTTAGAAGTGATACTGTCGCCGACCCAAACAGAGTCAAAGCCGATGCGCTCAGCGGTCTCCGCCATCTGCCAGTTCAGCTCCACCCTGGGTCTGCTGCCTTTGGCGTAGACCAACACGCCTCTGGTGGGCAAGAGAACGCCCATGCTCTTTATGGAATCCAATTCTTCCTCCAAATTTATTCCGCTGGCTTAGCCGATGGCTCTAATTGAATCTCTTTAGGAATCTCCCTTGATCACCGGTCTTTGCAGGTAGGTACCCGGCAACTGCTCAGCGACCAGGACCCGCATGGGAGCGTCTGCAGAGTTCTTGATGCCGTGGGCGATACCGGCCGGAATGAAGACCAAGTCTCCGGTTTCGACCGCGATAGATTCCTCTCCCACTATCTGATGGCCTTGTCCCGAAAGGTAGTAGTGGACAGCCTCGCCGTGCCGATGGAACGTGCTGTCGGTGTGACCGGGGGGCACCACCCGCATCGATAGCTGAAGGGTGTGGATGTCGAAGCCCAGCTCAGGAGCGATCAGGGTGACGGACTGGCTGTCGGCCAGAGTTTTCCAGGGGATTTCGTCTCGTGACACCAGGTAATTCTTGGATTTTCTCCGATTGTTGAACTCGTCATCCAAAACGCCAAGTTCATGCAATAGGTGCTGCCGCCACGAGTAAAGGGTTGCCGAGTCCATGGCCGCGGGGTCTTCGTTCTCCATCTTCGCGATGAGGCTTTCGATGCTCTCATGCTCGGTCAGGTCGTCGGCATGATACTGCCATGATGCAGGTACCGGCAGGTGTGTTCCAGGAATCTGGTGAAAGGCGATGAACACCATCGGTTCATCGCCCGTATTCTCGGTGCCGTGCCAGATATTGGCGGGGATGAAAGCGAGATCGCCCGGCGACACTTCTACTTCCTGGTCATCAATGATCTCTTTGCCCTTGCCTTCAAGGTAGTATTTGACGGCATCACCGTGGGTGTGGAAAGCGCCGTCTATACCGCCGCCGCCGATCTGGCGTTTGAAGACCCGGAAAGTGTGGATATTGAAACCCAATTCCGGGGATATGATCCGGGCCAGCAGATGGCCTTCTTGCTGGGTGGGGTGCACGCGGGACGCCGACTCCCACTCGATATCATCGCCCTTGACCAATAACCGGTTCTCCCCACGCCTCCGGTCGAACTCACTGTCGATGCGGGAAAAGTGGTTCAGTATCTCGTCCCGCTGGGCAGCGAGCTCATCTGGGTCCAGACCTTGAACACTCATGGGCTTGTGTTGCTCCCTTTTTGGGCGTGGCGGGACGCCGCATATATGACGGTCTTACCGCCGAAAGAATATCTGGTTTCCGAGGGTCGTTAGTGAGATATTAAATCAGTTGGCGGATAGCTTCAATCGTAAAGGGTTTCCCGAGCGCCGGGTTGGCGGTTGATTCGAGGAATCGTTCGGTGTCCGCCCTAGCCGCATCCCCGGTGACAAAAACCACTTTCTTAAGCCGGGTCAGAAGAATACTCGATGATTTGTTTGTAAAGCTCTTGGCCGTCTACTCCAGGCATCCACAGGTCCAAGAAAATACTGTCGAAACGATTCTGTTGAATCAACTTCCATGCTTCTTTGCCTTCGGAGGCCAAAACTACGTCATGCCCGACTGACGACAAACCCCAGTTCAAGATGTTCCTAACTTCGGGTTCGTCGTCCACCACAAGGATGCTCCGGCCCGTAGCCGTTACGTCATCGAATTGTTCTGAAGGGTAGAGATGTACGACGGGTAGTCGTTCACGACGATCATCTCGTTAGACCGGAAGGCTATGATTCCCGCATCGCTCGGGTCGGTACTTATTTCGGATATCACAGGGCGTTCGGCCCCGACCGAAGCGATCAGGACCAATCCTTGGCAGTGGGAAGTCAGAACTCACAGCGTCCCCCGATGGGACCGGATCGTCGCATTTAACTGCTCAAGAAGCTGTTTTACTTTTTTCGGCTGGATGATGCAGGGAGCGGCCTCCGATTCAGGCAGAACTTGATTCCATATTAAGAATCTTCCAAAGCGCGGGCATTAGTCGCAGAAACTGGGTTCGATTTACGAAATTTGCCAGAATAGGTGTGGAACCCTACCCATAATTACCGAATTGTTGAGGTTTCTCTTTCTTAAATTACCCGGTTGCCCTCGTCCACGTATGAGGTTGACCCTACCGTCGATACTTTGATCTGTTGGCGGTATATTTCTTCGCCTAAGCTGAATTCAGCGTAATGCACTTCGCTGGTCCAGTCCATGTCATCTCCTCCAGTAAGGGACTCCTCCAGGACTCTCCCGTGCATATCTCCGTCCCCCGAGATGCCCAAGATTCTTAGGATGGTGGGCGCCAGGTCCAAGTTGCCAGAAGGGACCTCCGTCCTGAGATCTGACCTGAAACTGGGTCCACCGGCAAAGAGGATGTTGTTCATCTCATGACGGCTCATGGAACCGTGCTGACCCGTGCCGGGCTCGCCGTAGGTGGAGTAGACCATGCCGGGGTATCCGGCCTCGTTGTCAGCCGATTCCCAGCGGAACGACATCGTCAATTCAGGCGTTCGTGGGCCCTCGTCTCCCACCAATGAGGCCGGCAGCGTCCCAACGATGCCGGAGACGGCATCCGACGCCGTTAATACGCCGCACCATGGTTGCGCCATCAGCCATGTTGCCAACCGCCGGGCCGTGACCAAGTCTCCGGGTGGGGTATAGAAGAGCACTGCCCCGCCATTCTGCGCAACCACCACTCCACCAGGCTCGCCGCCCGGTGGGAAGCCAGCCTCCCGCACCAACGACTCAACGGCAACGGCCTCGGAGATAGTCGAATATCCATGATCCGAAGCCACGATGATATCGGTGTCTTCCATCCGGCCGGCTTCCCGCAGCCATTGCAGCACGTCTCCGAACTGCCCGTCCGCCTCTTTGATGGCGGTGTCGGAGAGGCTGGAGCCGATCCCGGCGGCGTGCTGGGCTTTGTCGGGCTCCGACGACCAGATTAGGGCCACAGCGGGCATGCGTTCGGGCAGCACATATTCGGTCATGATGCGCACCGCGTGGGCCAATCTCGACGTGTTTGGCACGGCTTCGTCCGGCCATGGACCAAACCGGTCGATGAGCGATTCGTGGAGGTCTCTGGGGAGGGCGAATGTCGGGTGGATGGTCGCTCCGCCCGAATCCTCCGTGGTGGGGTTGTGAAGGTAGGCATTACCACTAGTCCCTACCCCGATGGCCACGTACTCTTTACCGTGCTGGGAGAGTATCTGGGCCAGCGTCGGCGCCAGAAGCGCTGGCACTCCGGCAGCGGCCACCCGCGTCAGTTCGGGCTCCATGGCCCCCATGGCGTTGTCCGGGTCGAAGTCCCGTATCAGAAGCCGGTTTCCGGCCAGGCCGTGACGACCCGGGTCCATGCCGGTGACCATGCTGGAGCAGTTGACCCGGGTCACGGTCGGGTACACCGCATGGTGGTTGGTAAAGGTCACCCCAGCAGTGCCAAATGCCGCTAGATTGGGCATCAACCGGGGATTTACCTGGGACGGCTGAAGGCCATCGAATACAAAGACTAGTACGGAGGACATACATTTCTCGTTTTGGTGATTTAGTTGGGTTGGAGACTTACGGTGCCAATGCCTTGATCGTCCGTTGATAGGAGTCCTTGATGTCTCCCACGGTTAGCGGGGCGATCACTGGTTTCGTCAGACCCATCGCCCGCAACTCCTCGATGCGCGCCTGGCAGACTTCGGCCGGGCCGACCACGCCCAATTCTGATTGCATCTTCTCGCCGATGGCCCCGGCCATAGCCGGGTTGTCGGCGTGGTCCCTGGCAATCAGCGCTTCCGCCATTTCCGCATCGAAACCAGTGTTTCGAAAATATGACTGGTAGTGGGAGCCGCCGGCGTAACGGGCGATCTCCCGCCTCAAATTGTTCCGGCCCGCAGCCAAGTCGTCAGTCACAGCAACCCGGAGATAGCCGGATATTGCCACTTCAGATGGGTCGCGGCCAGCCTGGATGGCCCCGTCACGCACCAGTTGGATGGCCTCTTTTAAGTAACTGGCGGCGGTCCAACTCAAGAGAACGCCGTCGGCCACCTCCCCGGCCAGTTGCAACATCCGCGGACCCAGGGCTGCGATGTAGATCGGCGCGGGTTTCTCGGGCCGGGCATCGCCTAATGACGCCCCGCTAACGGTGATCGCCTTCCCCCGGTGGCTAACAACCTCACCCTGAAGCAGGTTTCTGATAATATTAACCATATCCCTGAGGTGTTCGATGGGCTGGTTGTAGGCCACTCCATGTCCATCCTCGGTGGCAGGCCGGTTGCCCACACCCAACCCCAGGATGAACCGGCCATCGGAGACCGCAGCCAAACCCGCAGAGGACATGGCCGTGATCAGAGGTGTCCGGGAGAACATTGGCAGTATTCCCGTTCCCAGGCCGATGCGGCTTGTGGCCGTGGCGATGGCCGTGAGTTGGGTCAACGAGTCACGCCCCGCTCCTTCGGTCATCCAGATCTCCTCGTACCCGTGTTCCTCGGCCAAATCCCCCAGGGACTGAATATCTGCCACGCTCAACTGCGACTCGTTCCCCAATCTAAGTCCTAGAAATGCCATGCCGTTCTCTCCCCAATTCTGTTGATCACCTAGCCCGCCCCAGTCCTAAGCTCGCTGAACAGATAGACCGTCGCGAAGGTGCGGTAGGGAGACCAGCGCATGGAGATCTCCTCCACCTGGGCGTCGTTGCATTCTGCGCCGTCCATGAACAGCCGCGAGACCACCCGCCGGAGTGCCAGGTCGCCCAGGGGTAGGGCGTCGGGGCGGCCCACAGCGCGGATGAGGGCCCATTGGGCGGTCCACAGCCCTACGCCACGAAGCGCTGTAAGTTTCTCTACTATTTCTGGGTCGGTCAACCCGCCTAGTCTCTCCAGACCGACGGAAGTATCCAACGTCGAGCCGGCCAGCCCGTGCACGTACTCGGACTTACGCTGCGTCAGTTTCATGGTGTGTAGTTCGGCGGGCGACGATGCCCAGATCGACTCCGGCCGGGGAAAGGCGTAGTAGGTTTCGCCGTCGAAATCGGCGCTGGGGCCGAATGTCTCGATCAAGAGAGTGCGGATTATCCGGGCCACGCTGGTGGAAATCTGCTGTCCTAACACCGCCAGCACCAGCGCTTCGAAGACCGTGGCGGTATGAGGCAGATGCAGACCGTAGAATTCATCCACCAAGCCTGACATCGCCTCGTCCGCTCTGCCTAATTCGTAGAACGGCGCCAGGTCTTGGTCCACTCCCAACAGCCAGGAGATTCTTTCGGTGGCCAGATCGACGTTCTCAAGACTCAATTCCGGTCCCTGCAATTCCAGGGCCAACTCCGGGGCATCCACCGTACCCGCAGAACGTACCGATGCCAAGACCAGCTTGTCTCCCAGGTCTAGGAGTCTGCGGTAGATGCCGTCCTCCATGGTGTCGGTGCCGTACCGACTCTGAAAATAGGTGTGGTAGCCCGCCGTAAGTTCGAAATTGAAGGGCGCCACGGGCTGGATGGTAGCGGTCAGGCGGTCTATAGCCATCATTTGCCACCGATGGGCGCAGGGCCCACCAGGTAATGCCTGGAACCAGCGGGATCAAGCTCGGTGCGCATCAGGCTGACCGTGTCCGCCGGCCACCCTGGGATGGAGGGTATCTCGATTGAGGACATGACCTCGCCGATCTTCCTCAACTGCCCCTCGGCAACGTCACTCCGCACCCGACCCAGGGTCAAATGGGGCGAGAAGGCCCGTTGCTCTCTGGGCAGGCCAAGTTTCCCCACCGCTTCGTCGACGGCCAATTGCAACTCTGACAATGCCGTAAGTTCGCCGTCCAAGCCCGCCCACAGCACGCGGGGACGCCGGAGGTTTGGGAAGGCGCCCAGACCGGAGATGGCAAGCTCAAAGGGGCTGAATCCAGCGGCCACCGGCGGCAGCGCCTCCAGAAGTTGCTCGACCGTTGCGACGGGTATGTCGCCCATGAACCTGAGAGTCACGTGGATGCCTTCGGGGCGGACCCAGCGTACGTGCCTACCGATCTCCTGGTCAAGAATCTTCACGACCTGTTCCAGAGCCTCGATTCCCTCACTGGGAACGAGAATGGCAATGAATGAACGGACCTTTTTCTCGCCGGACGTGGTCACCGCTGATTGGCCTCCCGAAGCCGCCCGTACCATTCAGCCAGGTCACCGAGGGAATACTTGGCGTTGGCTGGGCTGGGGTTGGGCACGACGAATACCGCGGATGTGCCAATCATCCGCTCCTGCATTCCCAGCTCAGATTTCTCTTTCACGCCCTCGCCATGCTGGAGATAGGCTTTGTAGGCCATCAGGCCATGGAAGCAGACCAACTTCGGCGCATTCAAGACGATCTTTCCTTTCAACACCGGCGCCCATTCGCGAAAGTCGGCGGCGCGCAACCCCGAGCCCATGGGCGTGGGCCGCTTGGCGACGTCGGTGAAACCGATGCCATCGTCTAGCAGGCTGGCGTCCTCCTCGGCGGTGACCTGTCTGGCCACCAACCCCGACAGGTTGAAGGCCGGCCAGAAGCGGTTGCGCGGGTTGGCGAAGTAATGGCCCACCTCCGCCGAGTATTGGGAGGGGTTCAAACCGACGAACAGGATATCGAGTCTCTCCCGCAGGTGGTCGGGCAGGGTGACCATTTCGCCTGAATCCATGCCTGCAGCGGTCACAAGCCGAACAGCTTGGCGACGTTTCCCGATAGCAGCGCAGCCTCCACGTCGGGGGCGAGTCCGGCGTTCCGGGCCTGGTCCAGGGGACGAGAGATGTCCAGCAGCGGGTAGTCGCTGGCGAAGAATACCTTTCCCTTTCCAACAAGTTCAGACACGGTGGCGAATACCTCCGGTTGGTATAGGAAGGGCGACGCCGCCGAGTCGAAGTACACTGTCTTCAGCGATTCTTTGACCTCGGGCATCAAGGAGTAGAAGGGAAGCCCGCCGCCCCAATGTGCGCAGATGATGGGGTTTCCCGGGAAGTTCTGGATGAACCGGTACAGCTTGTCAGGGGTGGTGGTGCCCTTGCCGGGATATCGGTGGCCCACCGGCTCGGATGCGTGGACCAATACCGGCCTGCCGTCTGAGCGTGCCAGTTCCATGATCGGGGCCATGGTCTCCACGCTGGTTATATCGAAGTCTTGGGTGTCGGCGTGGAGTTCGCCGATACCGGCCAGTCCGGCGGCGAAGCAGCGCTTGGCCTCGGAAAATGCCTTTTCTCCCCAAACCGGGTTGACGGAACAGAGGCCAGTCAGACGGTTGGGATTATCCGCCACCGCCTGGATGATGTAGTCGTTGGCTTCCATAGCCACATCCGGGTAGGTCCAGCCCATGCCCATGACCACGGCGCGGTCAACGCCGCTGCGGTCCATGGCTGAGAGCAGGTCCTCGGCGGATGCGATGGCCGCGGACGGGTCGGACAACAGCGCGGCAAAGGTCGCGTCGCGTTGGGCGATCTCGGCTCTGCGGTCGCGGAAAGAGGGCGGGAGGATGTGGCAGTGAGCGTCTATTACCAAGGCTAAATCTGTACAATCATCGTACGGTTCGAGAGTGAGGAGATGAGTATATCATCGGGGCGGCTTGGCCTCGCCCCTGGGCAGTCGACCGCGGCAGCGCGCATGCCGACAGATTAGACGTTTGAATCGCAGGCTCAGACACATGGAAATGACACTCTTATTATGAGCGCGATATGAACACTAACCCGGCGGGCGTTAACCCGGTACTAGTGGGCCGTGCCGCGCCAGGCTTCACTTTGCCCATGCCGGAAGACGAGTTTATCTCCCTCCAGGAATTACGAGGCCGGAAGATATTATTAATCTTCCTGAGACATTTCGCTTGAGCCCCATGAAGAGAGCATCTGTCGCAGTTGCGGTAAAGATACGGCGAGAGTCAGGCTATGGGCTCCGGGGTGGTGGCGGTCTCATTTGAGCCCAGGGACCGGATGTTTCAGCTTACCCGGCAGTTCCAGCTCCCGTTTACCATCCGGTCCGACCCGGAGCGAGACGTTTACGCCGCGTACAGCCTGACCCAGGGCAGGCTATTGAAGTTATTCTCGCCCAAGACGGTCTGGACTTTCCTGAAGCACTTCGCCCGGGGACGTCGCTACCAGCATGCTGCCAGCGACTGGAGATAGCTTGGCGGCGACTTTATCCTGGACGAGGATGGGACGGTCTTATTCTAGTACAGGGGCCAGACCCCCACCGACCGGCCGACAGTGGCCAGCCTGGTCGAGAGACTGGGTGGCTAGGTGTTCCAACGAATTACCTCCACAACTAACCAGAGTATTTGCGCATTAAGGGGTGGACTATTCCATTCGAATCTGTAATAGTGAGGGCGTTTTAATATATGACACGGTCGCCGTATATATGGGGCTGATCCGCCCGATAAAACTACGACCATCCAGTGCTCTATTAAGGAGGAGCGACATGGCAAGATCGATACAGGAAAACCTGGCAGCCGGTTCAGGACAATCGGATGACGTCGAGCAATACGACGTGGTCGTCATCGGCGCCGGAGTCACAGGATTGTATGCGCTGTACCGCCTCCGGGGACTCGGGCTCTCCGTCCGAGTGGTCGACGAGGCCAGCGGAGTCGGCGGTACTTGGTACTGGGCCCGCTATCCGGGCTGCCGTTTCGACTCTGAGAGCTACTCCTACGGGTATTCGTTCTCGGAGGAACTGCTCCAGGAATGGGACTGGGAAGAGCATTATGCAGGCCAGCCGGAGACCGAACGGTACCTGAACTATGTCGCGGACAAGTTTGACCTGCGGAAGGACATCCAGTTCCACACTCGCGTCAAATCGGCGACTTATAACGAGGACGAGAACCGCTGGTTGGTCGAGGCGACGGATGGCCGGAAGATCAGCGGACAATTCTTGGTCACGGCGGTCGGTCTTCTCTCGGCCGGTTACATACCCGATTTTGAGGGCATCCACGACTTCAAAGGCCCTTGGTGCCACACCGGCAGATGGCCCAAAGAAGGGATGGACCTGGCCGGCAAACGCGTGGGCGTGATCGGCACTGGCGCCAGCGCAGTGCAGCTCATCCCCATGATCGCCCCAGAGGTTGCCCATCTGACCGTCTTCCAACGGACGGCGAATTTCTGCGCTCCTCTTCGGAATGGTCCCATCGATAAAGAGACCATGGCCGAAATCAAGACAAAATATCCCGAGATATTCCGGGCCTGCAACGAAACCGCGGGCTCTTTCATGCACGAATTCGATCCCCGTTCGGCGATGGATGTCACTCCGGAGGAGCGTCTCGCCATGTACGAGTCCCTATGGGAGAAGCCCGGATTCGCCAAATGGCTCTCCAATTTCCGGGACGTAACCGTCCCCGGTGAAGCCAACGAGGACTACGCTGAGTTCGTCCGCGGCAAGATCAGAGAGAGGGTCCATGACCCGGTGGTGGCGGAGATGCTGGTACCCAAAGACCACACCTTCGGCGCCAAACGCGTCCCCTGTGAGACCCATTATTTTGACACCTATAACCGAGACAATGTGCTGCTCGTTGATGTGCGGAAAGCCCCGATCGAGCGCATTACCCCCACTGGCGTGAAGACCGCCGATGCCGAGTACGACTTCGACGTAATCATCTATGCGACGGGATACGACGCCGTGACCGGCGCGTTGCTGAACATAGATATCTACGGCGAGGGCGGGGAGTTAATGAAAGACAAATTCGTCGATGGCCCACGCACTTACATGGGAGTCTCATGCGTCGGTTTCCCGAACCTCTTCACCGTCAACGCGGCTTCGGTGGGGAACTTCGTCCGGGCCGCCGAGCCGCTCATGGACTGGGTGGCTGAGTGCATCGGATACGTTCGCGACAATGGCTTCTCACGAATCTCGCCTACCCTTGAGTCGGAAGACGCTTGGGTCAAGCACGTGAACGAGGACGGCGAGAAGATCCTTCGCACCAAGCATGCCAACTGGTTCAACGGAGGAAACATTCCCGGGAAGGCGAGGGCCCTGCTGACCGCTCCCGACACCGCCCCGGCCATGCGGGCCATGCGGGCGAAGGTAGCGGCGAACGGCTACGAGGGGTTCGTGCTCAAGTAAGCAATCCGCCATGCTTCGCGCATCGCGTGTGGCAAGGGTACTAGAAACGGCAAAGAATGGGCATCTATCAAAATGATAGGCGCCCATTCGTCATTCCAGCTTTCGCAGGAATGACGAGGGTAATCCCCTCTCCCGTGAGAGGGGAGGGTTAGGGTGGAGGCGAGCGCCTATCGCAAATGATCCTCAACTGCCAAATAAAGTGTGCCGTCATTCCGGCGAAGGCCGGAATCCATGTAGCGTGGTGAAGTCAAAAGACAG